>Ga0067045_1027896_pt1 | contig 52360 bp, 51 predicted proteins | sample TerdegcTABiofilm_FD_59184 | JGI IMG/M metagenome (GOLD analysis project Ga0067045, IMG submission 59184) | Combined Assembly of (Gp0054472, Gp0054536) Wastewater bioreactor microbial communities from Singapore -Terephthalate degrading...
CGGGCCGCTGCCGCTTCGTTTGAGGGCCACCAGGCCGAGACGGTAACGTCTCCTCTGTCTGAGCCGGCACAGGCCGCCGGCAACTTTGAACCTGACAGCCGGTATCTGATCATTGGCTATACGGTGATGCCGGAAGCCGTTCAGTCGCAGATATGGCTCGTATTCGATCTCGACTATCTCATGGGCTGCGCGCATGAGGCCGAACGGCGCGCGGCAGAGCACAGGCGTCCGCCAGCTTCCAGACTGCTGCGGGAGAGCGTTATGAGCTCTTCGATAAAGGTTGAGGCGGTTCTTGACAAAATATCAATGACGATCGGCGAATGCTCTCGCCTGAAAGTGGGCGATCTCATTCCGCTGCCAGACACCGATCCCGGATCGATCCGTCTGAATGCCGAGACCGTCAACGGACAAATTGAGATCGGGCAATGTGAAATGGGAGTGTGGAAGCGCCAGCGCGCGCTGAAGCTCAAACAGCCCGTGCTCGAACCCTTCACGCAGGAAGTCGCGAAGATGTAGCAAGGAAGAATGACTGCCCGCAGCCACCAGCAAAAAGAGTGGCGCGGTTTTTGGTACACGGAGATAGGCACTTGAACGCGATACTAGGCCTGGTGGTCACCATGGTGATGGTCTTCGGCGGCTATATGCTGGCCGGGGGCAAATTGGGAATTATCCTGCATTCCCTTCCCTTTGAGATGATGATGATTGGGGGCGCGGCAACCGGCGCCTTCCTTGCGTCCAACGATTTCAACACAGTCAAGCATACCGGCGGCGACGTTGCTGCGGCTTTCGCTGGCCCGAAATGGAAGAAGAACGACTATCAGGATCTGCTCCTGCTGATGCATGAGCTGCTGCACATCCTGAAGCAGAACCCCGTCGATATCGAACCGCATATCGAAGCGCCGAATGAGTCGGCGATCTTCACAAAATACCCGCGCATCCTGAAGGATCATGAAGCCATCGAGATGATCTGCGACACGATCCGCTCGATGATCATGAACTTTGACAATGTGCATCAGGTCGAAGAGCTGCTCGACAAGCACCTGGAAAGTCTTCTGGAAGAGAAGCTGCACGGCTCTCACGCGCTCCAGCAGATGGCAGACGCGCTTCCGGCACTCGGCATCGTTGCGGCCGTTCTGGGTGTTATCAAAACGATGGCGTCGATCGACAAGCCGCCGGAAGTTCTCGGTGGCATGATCGGCGGCGCCCTTGTCGGTACCTTCCTCGGCGTGTTCCTCGCTTATGGTGTGGTCGGACCGTTTGCGGCACGCGTGAAGACGATCCGCAGCGAAGAACATCTCTTCTATTCAATGATTGGTCAGGTGCTGGTATCGAACCTGCACAAGAACCCCGTCAACATCTGCGTAGAGGTAGCGCGCCGTCAGGCTCCGGCCCGTGTGCGCCCATCCTTCGATGAAATCGAGCAGGCTGTGAGGGGGCTCAAGCAGGCGGCATGAGGCGATACGTCTGGCTTCTTCTTTGCGGCGCCCTGCTGGCTCCGCCCGTCCTTGCTGCCAAACCGGCGGAAAAGACGGCGGAGCCAGACGCGCGAAAGCAGGAGCTCTCGACCGAGCTCAACCAGTTCGTCCGGGATGCAATCGATGAGGGCCTGCTGGCGCCTGCCGGATCGGGCGCGGCCCGCGGCGCGGCGAGTGCCGAGGCGTCGCCGGCGGGGGAGGGGAGCGTTGATATCCCCAAGGCTGGCGGCGCAGTGATCTGCGGCGAAACCTATCCGCTGGATTTCTCCGAGTTCGAAGCGGCCGCCAGTTATGCCGACATCCTGAATTATCGCAGCCAGCTTCAGGTGAGCGGTGAGGCGTCTACGGATGACCCGCGTCTCGCCAGAGCGTATATCGCGCTGGATATGGGCTCTGAGGCGGTAATGAACCTGCGCAACCCGGACAGCCCGGATGAAGTTGCCCTGCGCGAAGTGGCCTTGCTTCTGGATGGCCGAACCCGGCCTAATGTTTCTTATTTTCAAGGATTTGCGCGCTGTCATGAGCGCGGTGAGTTCTGGCTCGGGGTTGCGCTGCTGGTCGACGGGCAATCGGCAGGCACGGCCTATGTCGACAAATGGTTCAGTGAATACCGGCATCTGCCATTGCAGTTGCGCACGAGCGTAACGGCGCTGGCTGTCCCCGCGCTCGACCGGACCGATGGGCGGTTCCTGTCGCAGAAAATGCTGGCTTCGTTTTCGAGCAATGATCTGCGGGATTCCACGCAGCTTCAGTTCGCTAGCGCCATCCTCGCGCTGGGGCAGGGCAGCAGCGAGGCGGAAATCCTTATCCGGACATTCCTTCTGCAGGGCCGGTTCCAGGAAGAAGCGCTTCTGGCGCTGATCCGTCATCGCCGCGTTATCGATCCGCCGCTCAAGGCGCTTCTCCTCGACAGCATGCTGCTCAAGATCGAGCAGTCCAAGCATGAGGAAGATATCCGTGCCAGCATGAAGTTCGTACTCGATGAACTCAGTGCAGGGTCGCGGTACATGACGATGATGGAGATGGCGGCGCGCGAGAACATGCAGAGCGACGTTGTGCAGGGCGAGATCCGCGATCATTTCGTGAGCGCCCTTCAGCGCGACCTGACAAGCGCCGACCCGCTTCAGAACCTTGCCGCGATCGAAGCGCTATCGGTGGAAACGGGACTTCTGGACGATCACGATCAACGCACGGCTCTTTATGAAGAGGCGACCCTGAAAGCGGTGCGCCTGGGCTTTGCCTCCCTGGCAGACGAGCTTTCCCGCAAGACACAGCCGGGAGAAGCGGTGGCCGAGCAACGCGCGACGCTGGCTTACCGGCTGAAGGATTATCCCGCTGTCTTCCAGCTAGCGCAGGCCAATCCCTCAAATCCCCAGATTGGGCTGGTGGCCGCGCTCAGCGCCATCGACGCCAACGACGCCGCTCAGGTTCAACAGTTTACCGGCCGCCTCAAGCTGGACGCCGATACCGTCCTGATGCTGATCGAGCATGACGCCGCCAGCCGGCATTGGATTGTTCCAGCCAGTGTGTATTCCGCCGCCAGAGAGATTAACGACGAAGCCCGGGCCGTGCGGGTGAAGCGGGTTCTGGATCTGAAGCGGGCGGCTTCCGGCGAAGTATCCGGACCGTCTCCTGCGACCATGGCAGGCATGGGGGAGCGGCTTATGTCGACGCGCATGGCGCTGGAATCTCTCGAAGGGGAGGGGAACTGAATGTCTAGCCCAGTCTATACGACACTGACGCGCCAGCAGGGCCTGATGCAGGAAATGCAGGCGGTTGCCAACAACCTCGCCAACTCCAGCACGACCGGCTACAAATCCGACAAGGCCGTCTTCACCGAGTTCCTGGTTTCGACCGGCAATTCTGCCGATCAGTCGCTTTCGATGGGCGCGCTGGGCGGCCACACATTCGTGATGGAGCAGGGTGGCCTCAATTTCACTGGAGGCCGGTTTGATCTCGCCATTCAGGGTGAGGGTTTTTTCCGGGTGGATACTCCGCAGGGGGAGCGCCTGACGCGCGCTGGCCATTTCCAGCTGTCTTCGGCCGGCCAACTCGTCGATATGCATGGTAACGCCGTGCTCAGCGCGGGTGGAAATCCGATAACAATTCCTAATGACGTGCTTGACGTGAAGTTCGGTGAAGACGGAACGATCTCGGGCAATGGCCAGATCATCGACCAGCTTGGAATCATGACCGCCGATGGCGAACTCAGACGCGATTCCAATACCTATTTCTCCGCCGATGGCGGTACGGTTCAGGCGCAGGACGCAAAGCTTGTCCAGGGCGCGCTTGAGCAATCGAATGTTTCGCCGGTGCTGGAAGTGGCCCGGATGATCGAAGTCCAGCGCGCCTATGAGGCGGGCCAGGCACTTCTTGAGAGGGAGGACCAACGCATCAGCCAGCTGATCACAGCTGTGCGGGAACGTTGAACCGTTTAAGCAGGTGTAGGAGACGCCTATGAAGTCATTGCAGATTGCCGCGTCCGGGATGGCCGCCCAACAGATGCGGGTGGAAGTTATCTCGAACAACATCGCCAACATGAGCACGACGGCCTATCGTCCGAGGACGGCCGAATTTTCCGATCTCATGTACCAGCAATACCTGACCCCCGGAACGATCACGTCCCAGGTGGGCACTGTTGTGCCCGCAGGGATTCAGCTGGGTACAGGGGTTCGCCCAACCACAGTTTCCATGCAGCTGACCCAAGGGGCCCTTCGGGAAACGAAATCGGAGCTGGATGTCGCCATTGACGGCAGCGGTTACCTTGAAGTGACCCTGCCATCCGGAGAGCCAGCCTTCACGCGCGATGGCAAGCTCACCCGCAGCGCCGATGGCGAAATCGTCACCTCCGATGGCTTTCCGCTTGCGGATGGGATTGTCATCCCGGCGGATGCCCGTCGCATCTCGATCAGTCGGGACGGGGAAGTGGTTGCTTATTTCGATAATGAAACCCAAGGCCAGGCCATCGGCAACATCTCGCTCGTTCGCTTCGTCAACGAGAAGGGGCTTGAGGCGATGGGGGACAACATGTTCCGGGAAACCGAAGCATCCGGCCCGCCCAACCGGCTTGTTCCGGGGTCTGAGGGTATGGGCTTCCTGCGTCAGGGCTATATCGAAGACTCAGCCGTGGACGTGGTCAAGGAGATCGCTGACCTCATCGAGGCTCAGCGCGGCTATGAGTTGAACTCCAAGGTGATCACGGCATCTGATGAGATGCTGTCTGCAACCACGCGGTTGAGGTAGCGTCATGAGCTCTCTCGTCGCCATTGGTTTCAGCGCCTTCCTGGCCCTGTCAAACGCCTCTTCCCTGGTCGCTTCCGAAGTAATCCGGGCAGGGGATCTCGTCACCCCGGGAAATGCCACTGCAGATACCGGCGTGGCTGTATCCCTGGATGAGCCGGTCGTCGGCCGCGAAGCCAGACGCACAATCTATGCCGGCCAGCCGGTCACCATGGACAATACGCGTCCTGCCCGGCTTGTGGCGCGCAACCAGATCGTCACCGTGAAATACATCGCGGGCGGTCTTGAAATTTCCACCACTGGCCGCGCGATGGGGGAAGCTGCCCTCAATGAGCCGGTTACCGTTCTGAACCTGCAGTCTCGGCAACTGGTTCAGGGAATCGTTCAGGAAAACGGATGGGTCCTCGCACAATGAAAACCATGTTCTACCTGCCTTTCGTTGCACTCGCGGCCGCCGCCTGTGCCAGTTCCGCCCAGCCAGCGCCGGACTATGCTCCGCCTGCGCCCTATACCGGCTATCCCGGCGCGGTGCCCGAGCCGACCGATCCGGATGCACAGAACGCCTCGCTGTGGACCACCACCCCCACCGCGCTGCTCAGTATGCGGCGCGCCAAGGAAGTGGGCGATCTTCTGACGGTCGTTGTTGAGATGAACGATCAGGCCAGCGTGCAGAGCTCTCTCTCTCGCAGCCGGGATTCCAGCGACGATATGAGCGTCAATGCCATGTTCGGTCTGCCCGAATGGGCAAATGGTGTGCTCCCCGGCGGAGCGAGTCTCTCGCCCGGCCTCGATGTGGCGCGCAATTCCAGCCAGAATGGTTCGGGCGCTGTGCGGCGCGCCGAGAAAGTCACCTTCACGCTCGCCGCGCGCGTGGTGGGCGTCGAGCCGAACGGCAACCTCATTATTCATGGGTATCAGCAGTCACGGGTCAGCAATGAGGTCCGCTATCTGACAGTCTCCGGCGTTATCCGGGCCCAGGATGTCACCCGCATGAACACGGTGACCTATGACAAGATTGCCGACGCCAAGCTCGCTTATGTCAGCAATGGCGACGCTGCCTCTGCAGCTGACCGGAAAGCCGGCACCAAGATCATCGACAAGATCATTCCTTTCTAGAGACTCCGGATGAAAAACATCATCACTGCCCTGATTGCCGTTATCTGTGTCGTCATTGGCGGCGTAGGCGGACATATGCTCCGCGGGGGTAGCGGAGAGGCGGCTGCTGCCTCTGCAACATCAGACAAGGCGCATGGTGAGGAGAAGTCCGAAGACGACGGCCACGGCGCGCCGAAGGAAAAGGAAAAGAAGGACTCCCATGGCGGCGACAAGAAAGCCGGCAAGGATAGCCATGGTGGCTCCAGCAGCAGCTCCGGCGTAACCTATTTCCGGTTCAGCCGGGAATTCGTTGTCCCGATCATTCAGAATGAGCGTGTCGCAAGTCTTGTCATCCTCAATATCAATATCGAGGCCGATGCATCTGCGTCGGACAAGCTTTTCTCTCAGGAGCCTGTGCTGAGGGATGTGGTGATGACCACCCTGATTGAAATCAGCGGTGATGGCCGGACCTTCCAGTCCATGACCAGCATCGAGAATTATGAAACCGTCCGCTCCCTGATCCTTGGTAATCTGCAGAAGAAATTCCCGGGAATGGGGATCAAGAATATCCTGATTCTAGATATCGCCCGTCAGGACCTCTGAGTCAGGATTTCTGAGCACTGTCCGGGAGAGGGGCTCTACCCTCCCGGATTTAGTTTACAGTTTGCGGGCTTGGGCAAGATCCACGGTCAGACCGGACGTGGTCCCGAGGCGCAGCGTGCCGCCTTCACTGACAATGTCGGTTACCTTCGTGATGACGTTCGGGACAGCCGTGCCCTTGAAGGCATTGTCTTCATAATAATCGATCACGAATTCATACATCTTGTCTTCGGTGGCTACCCCGCCGCTGGTCAGTTGCCCATTCCAGCTGAAGACTGTCTTTTCCGGGTCCAGAGTTTCGGTCCAGACGGCGTTCCCGTCCGCGTCCTTGACCGTGAGCACGCTTTTCGTGGTTCCCTGGGGCGCTTCATAGGAATAAGTCGCCGGGTTTCCCGTGTAGGGCATCCATGACGAGGCAAAAGTCACCTCTTCGCCGAGCCATTGGCTCGCCATAAGCCCGTTCAGATCACTGATCATGGACGCAATGCTCGCCAGGGCGGTGTTGGAATTCACCAACTGTTCGAGGCTGGAGAAAGTGGCGAGCTGTTCGACGAACTGGGTGGAGTCCATCGGGGAGAGCGGGTCCTGATTTCGCACTTGCGCCGTCAGGAGCTTGATGAAGCTGTTATACTCCGAGCCCATCTGGTTGTTCGAGCTCGTCGTGGAGGTGTTCTGGTAGGTGGCGCCCGTATAATTGCTGATCGTCGTCATTTTGGGCTCCTAAAGCCTGATATCCAGCCGGCCGCTGGAGGCGATCTGGCGGTGAGTGGAACTGTCAGCGGCGATCATCAGTCCGCTGTTTGTAAGGGCGGGGGTGTCAAACCGGCCGCCGGACAGTTTTGCCTGCTGGCCCCAGCCTTCATTCTGCTGCGGGTTCTGGTGCTGGAAGCTCATATTCTGGCCTGACAGCCCGTTGCGCTCCAGCGCCTGCACCAATTCGAAATGCATGAGACGCAGCTGGCGCATAGCTTCCGGGCTTTCGGCGGTGATGGTCACATGCTGAAGGCCCTGGGCATCAAATTTGAAATCGATCGAGATGCGGCCGAGTTCCGGCGGGTCGAGTTGGACTACCACCCGGTCGTCCTGCCCATCGCTGGTGGCGCGGGCGACAATATCGGGAAGCTGTGTCGCCGTGGCTGTGAGCACGGCATGTGTCGGCGTCATTTGGGCCGTGGCCAGAGCGGAGGTCACCGGGGAAATGGAGGGGGCCTGGCCAGTGGCGCCTGAAAACAATGAGATCTGCTGTGATTGCGGCGCCGCGGTGTCGGCGTTCAGGTCGCTGCCTGTGCCTGCCTCCGCAGTGATGGCGCCCATAGTGGCGGACAAGCTGCCAGAAGCGTCTGCGGCTGGGGCGTCAGGGGCCAGTTCGGCCCGGATGTCTGCTTCGGCAGAAGCCGGCAGCGCGCTCCGTGAAGGCTGGGCCGTCCGGTCGATGCTTTCTGCCGGCGTTTTGCCTCCGGCGGCAAGGCCGGCGGGCACCGGCGCGGCCCCTTCAATCCGGGTTTTGCTGGCGGAGGCCTGAGCGGGAAGGGGGGCTGAGGTGGCCATCATCGCCGCTGCCACTTCCGGCGGCGGAGCAGATGCTTTCGCAGTTTCCTCCGGAGGCGCCGTTTCTGCGATGTCTTCCGTCTGCGTTTCAGCCGGATCGGTCTTGCCAGTCATGAGCTTTTCCACGGCCAGCTCGGCCGGATCAGCCTGGGCTGCAGCCTCGGAAGCATCAGAGGAAGCGGGCAATGCCTCGGCTTCGGGCGGCGTGGCTGCGCCCCCCTGATCGGCATGTTCCAACGCAGGAAGGATTGGCGCTTGCGGGCTCGCCGCGCCGGCTTCTGAAGGGGCGGATACGTGTATTGCCAGATCGTCAACCAGGAGGGAGGGGGCGGCTGGCCCTGTGGGCGGTGCCTCGCTGGGCGCGACCGCCTGTTCAAGGCTCAGCGCGGCCAGCGTCAGTGTTCCGCTGTCGCCTGCCGCGAGATCGGCGCTCTGCCCGGGTGAGGGGGGCACAGCAAAAAGGCTGCTGGCAAATTCCTTGCCGCGCCCTTCGCCCGCTTCGCTGCGGGCCATTGCATCCTGCCGTGGACCTGACTGGAAAAGCCATAAATCCGGATCAACGGAGAAAGTCATCCTGCCTTCCACCTATGTCTTGTATTAACCTATCTACAACCATGCCCCGTAAAATATGCGTTAAGCCGCCGGGCATCTGATGCTCCCCAGGCGGAATAAATTTTCGGAGCCGGCCATGATCTCATCCATAATGCCCGCAGCCACGGCCCCTTTGGCGGGGACGGCGGGGGACGGGAAGTCTGCTTCCCCGTCAGGTGAGGATCGCTCCGAGATCGGCAAGCGATTCGAACAGATGCTCTGGGCCGAGATGCTGAGCCATGCCGGGCTTGAAAAGTCCCTCACCCTGGGGGGAGGCGAAGCAGCGTCTGCCTTTTCCAGATATGTCGTGGAGGCGATCGCCGCAGATCTTGCTGAGACCCATCCTCTGGGTCTTGCCCGCAGGGTGGACGATATCACGTCCGCGCAGGCCCCCGCAGACACCGGCACCCTCATGAAAGACACCCAGGGATGAGTGAAGCGCAAATTCAGAGCACCGCTCTTGATCTTGAAGATATACTGATTGCTGAGCGGGACCTTCTGATGACCGGCCAGGTTCGGGAAGCTGCCGATCTTAGCGGAGAGAAGCTTGCCGCCCTGGAAGCCTTCGAGGGCGCCATCACGGGGCGCGGGCCGGTCGCGGTATCGGTCGCAACCCGGCTGCTTGTTCAGGACGTTCTTCAGCTATCGGAGGAAAATGCGCAGCTGCTCAATGCAGTTCGCAACGGCGTGCGCAGCCTGATCGCCAGATTCGAGCGCCCAGCCGAGGATGTGTTTGTCGGTTCTTACCAGCAGGGAGGGCGCCAGATCGCCTTCTCCAACGCGACCGGGCAATACCTCAAAAGGGTATAACGCGATTAACTCTACATTTATCGCTCTCGTTTACGACAGTGTGTGTGGAACTACGAAAGTTCGGGGCTACGGCTCCAACGTCAGGACGACGCGTTTTTTCAACAAGCAAGCCACTATACAAAAATTGTGGCACACAAGAATGGATAGATAGATGTCTAGCATCCTGACCAACAACAGCTCGATGGTCGCCCTCGAGACCCTGCGCAACATCAACCGCAATCTCGAAACCGTTCAGAGCGAAATCTCGACCGGCAAGAAAGTTTCGACGGCAAAAGACAACGCTGCGATCTGGGCCGTTTCGACGGTCATGTCGACCGACGTTGCCTCGTTCAAAGCCATCACCGACTCGCTGAACCTCGGTTCGTCGACGGTTGGCACCGCCCGTTCGGCCGCTGAGAAAGTGACCGAAACCCTTCAGGACATCAAAACCCTGATCGTTCAGGCCCAAGGCGAGAACGTCGACCGCGCGAAATATCAGACCGACATCGCCGAGAAAATCTCGCTGATCGAAGGCTATGTCAGCGCCGCTCAGTTCAACGGCCTCAACCTGATCAACGGCTCCTCGACCGCCGACGTGAACGTTCTGGCTTCGCTCGACCGTTCGTCTTCGGGTTCGGTGTCGACCTCCTACATCTCCGTTGCCCGCCAGGATCTCTCGGTAGCCAACACCGGCTCTGCCGCAACCTTCGGCGCCACGGCTGTTACCAACACCTCGATCCTGAACAACGGCGGCACCGCCGCTGGTACCGCTGCTTCGGTCGGCGCCGCCGCCACGCAAACCATCACGGTTGCCTCGGTTGCCGATGGCAACAGCTATCGCCTGACGCTCAGCGACACGGCGACCAACAACACGATGGGTCAGCGCAGCTTCGAATACGTCGCCAGCGCCTCTGACAGCGCCGAGTCGGTGGCTGCCAGCCTTGCCAACCAGATCTCCACCTTCTTCGCTGCCACCGGTGAGACGAACTATTCTGTCGTCCGTAGCGGCGACGAAATTCAGATCACCAACAATTCTGCTGCTGCCCTCAGCGTCACAGCTGTGACAGCAACGGGCGGTACGTCCGGTGTTTCGGCCGGCGGTCTTGGCGATCTCAACACGATCGACGTGACGACCTCGGCTGGTGCAACCGCCGCTCTGACGACGATCGAAACCCTGCTCAACACCGCAATCGATGCGGCAGCTGCCTTCGGTTCTTCGCAGAACCGTATCACCGGCCAATCCGAGTTCGTTCAGACGCTGATCGACTCGATGACCACCGGTATCGGCAGCCTGACCGACACGGACATGGAAGCTGCTTCGGCAAAACTGCAGGCCCTTCAGGTTCAGCAACAGCTCGGCGTTCAGGCGCTGTCGATTGCGAACCAGGCTCCGCAGACGCTGCTGTCGCTCTTCCGCTAACAGACCTTTCAGTTCCGGCCGCTTCGGTGGCCGGAACCATGAATTCGGCAACCAATCGTCCCGGGCGTTTCGGCGTCCGGGGCTATTCATCAGATACCCAGGAGGGGCATCTTGCAGGCTTTGGCATATAAGGCCTATGGCCAGGTAACGCAGAGGACTGCGACCGGTCGTGCGCTTGAAATCGCTGTCTTCGAACAGATTACCCAGGCGCTTCAGACAGTTCATGATAATAATGGCGAAAATCCCGGCGAATGGGGCGATGCGATCCATCGCAACCTTCAGCTCTGGTCGATTATCGCTGCGGATGTTCTCAGCCCCGAGAACGCCCTTCCGAACGAGACCAAGGCGGGTCTCTTCTCGCTTTCCGAATTCGTCCGCCGCACTTCGATGCAGGTTCTTGCCGGGGCCGATGGCCTTGCTGACATCATCGAGGTGAACCGGACAATCCTGGCCGGCCTGGATGGCTCGGCCTCATCAGTAGAGCAGGAGGTTATCTGATGTCTGGACTGGTTCTGAAAATTGCGCCGGGTGAACGCTTCATCATCAACGGCGCGACCCTTGAGAATGGCGACAAACCTGCCCGCATCCGTGTGGTTGAGGGCGACGCCCGCGTGCTGCGCGTGCGCGATGCCATGCATCCGAGCGAAGTCAATACGCCGGTCAAGCGCGTCTATTACGCCATCCAGCTGCTGATCACTGGCGACCTGAAAGAGGAAGACACGCTGTCTGCGCTGGATGAAGCCTGCATTCAGCTGCTCGACATTTTCAAGCCGCTCAATGCGGATCTGATCCCGCTGCTGAGATCCATGCTCAGTCGCGGCAATTATTATTCGGCGCTGTGCCATCTGCGGCAGGTTCTGGCGCTGGAAGAACAGCTTCTCGATATGCGCAAGGAAAGCAAGGTCGCCTGAGATGGCGTTTCAGCCGGTCGTTCCAATGTCAGGGATCGGAGGATGGAAATTCCTCCAGGCCACCTATGACAAGCAGCTGCAGAGCTACACCAAGTCTCCGCAGGTCCGCAACGATCGCGACTATCTGATCGAGAAGTTCGCCCAGCCGATCTCGGTTGAGGATTTCCTGAAAGATACGCGGCTTGTGCGCGCGACAATGACCGCATTCGATCTTTCCGGTGAGGAATGGAAGAAGGGCTTCATCAAGAAGGTGCTTGAAGAAGTCGGTAATCCCGACAGCACTTTCCTTCAGCGGTTGAACAATTCCAAATATACTGCCTTCGCCAAGGCGCTGACACCGGTGAATGGCAAGATCGACCTCAGTGAAGAGAAGATCGCCGCGATTGCCGTCAGCTTCGAGCGCAGCTCATTCGAACTTGCCATCGGCAATGTCGACGATTCCATGCGCCTCTCACTCAACTACAATGACGAGATTGGCGTGATGACCGCCAATGGCGCGAGTGATGACACCATCGCTTATCGCATTCTGGGGGATGTGCCGGTCTACACCATGTTGAAGACCGCGCTTAATCTGCCTTCGGACACGTCAAAGCTTCCGGTCGAGCGGCAGGCGGAAATGATCAAGTCCAGCCTCAAGAAGGTTCTCGGCGTTTCCAAGCTGTCTGAAATTTCCTCTCCGGAACTGATCGACAAGATGGTTGTGCGTTATCACGCAATGAAGTCGATCACTGAAAGCAGCGCATCGAGTTCACCGGCCGCCGCAGCGCTGATCCTGCTGGGCGGTGGGAGCAGCTATGGCTATGGCAGCAATGCCAGCCAGAATCTTTTTCTCTCGAGCTTTCTCTAGGAACGTCTAGCCGCGCGGACGCGGCGGTGGACGTGTCGCGGTCTGTTCCGGCGCAGGATCAGGCAGGGCGCCCGCATTTAGAATGCCGGCCATTGCCGCAAAGGCGGCTTCAATTCCATTCCCGTTCCGTGTGGATACAAAAGCGTCCAGTGCCGGATAGAGGGCGATGGCGCGGTCGGCGTCCGGGTCGCGCCCGAATTCGAAAAGGCTGGCGCGCAGCATCGGGGCAATTTCATCGTAAAGCGCAACCATGCGGCGATAATCGCGCAGCATGTCATTCTCCCAGTCAGTCGCCGCTGCGGGGAGCGCGCGGGAAACGCTCTTGAGCACATCGATGGCTGGATAGCGGCCGCGCTCGGCGATGTTCCGGGAAAGGATGATGTGGCCATCCAGAATGCCGCGGATCATGTCGGCGACTGGTTCCTCAAGGTCGGAGCCTGCGACGAGAACGGAGAAGATGCCGGTGATGTCGCCCTTGGTGCCGGTCCCTGGGCCGGCGCGCTCGGCCAGCTCGGCGATCACGCGCACGGTGGAAGGGGGGAAGGCGTTGAGGGCAGGGGTCTCCCCGGCCAGCAGCGCCACTTCACGATGCGCCTCGGCAAAGCGGGTGATCGAGTCGAACAGGAAGAGAACGCTGTGGCCCTGATCGCGGAAATGCTCGGCGGTGGCCATCGCGCAGTAGGCGGCGCGTTTCTTGGCGCCGGGCGATTCGCTCGCTGTGGCAGAGACGATGACCGTCTTGTGGCGGACAGCCTGCGGCAGGTTTACCTCGACGAACTCACCCACCTCCCGGGAGCGTTCGCCAATCAGGGCGATCACCACCCGGTCGGCGTCAAGTCCGGCGGCGAGGGATCCCAGGAAAGTGGATTTGCCGACGCCCGATCCGGCAAAGAGGCCGAGCCGCTGCCCCCGGCAGATCGGTAGTAGCGTGTCGGTGACCATCCATCCGGTGGCCAGGCGGGGGCCGAGCCGCCGGCGCAAATGGGCCGGAAGGGCCGGCGCGCGCAGGGGCCGGCTGATACCCTGGGCCGCAAGTCCCGCACCTGCGGGCAGTTCGGTGGCCACTTCGCCGCGATAGTTAATGATCTGGCCGAGCCAGTGATCGCCCGGCTCGATCCGGGCTTCCTGCTCGATATGCACCACATCGCCGATGCGGATGATGTCACTAGCCGAATAGAGGAGGGCGGAAACACTGTCGCCGGAAACGCTCAGAATTTCGCCGTGGATCTTTTGGCCCTGTTTTTCAATAACAATTTCGTTACCGACGCCGGCAAGCTCGCTCACGCCCGCAATGCGCAACACGCCCGCGGCGACATCGGTGACGGTGCCCCAGAGACGATAGAGCCGGTTCGGCTGCGATGCCATGGATGCCTGCAAGTAAACAAATCCCGCATTTCTGTTAACCTGTTCTTTAGTTAATGCGAACATTTTCCCAAAGGGTTAACCTTGGTGAATTGTCCCATGATTTCGGATCTCCAGCTTTTCCAGATCTATGGCGCGATGGCGCGGCATGCTGCCGAGAGCCAGAAGGTCAGCGCCACGAATGTCGCCAATGCCGATGTGCCGGGGTTCAAGGCGGGCGAGATTGAGAGCTTCGAAGCTTTCCTCGCACGGACCATGCCCACCGGTGGCCCCCAGGGGCTTACCTCCGGCTTCGAGACTGGCATTTCAGCCGCGCCGTCTGATCCGAACGGGAACAATGTCAGCATTGAGCGGGAGATATTCAGTTCCACCGAGGCGATGGGCCAGCACAATATGGCGCTGACCGTCTACTCCAAATCCATTGATCTCCTGCGCACCGCGCTGGGTAAGCCACGCTGAGGAGGGATAAACCATGAACCCGCTTAAAGCTGCTCAGCAACAGGCCGTCTCCGGAATGGAGCTTCAGTCCCGCCGCATGGGCGTGACGGCTGAGAACATCTCCAATGCCGATACGCCCGGCTACAAGCGCAAGCTGCTGATGGTCGAAGAAACGCGTCAGACCAGCGGCGACCAGTTCCTGGCCTCTCGCGTGCAGCTGGATGAGGCCGAGGGCAAGCGCGACTACAATCCCGCTCACCCGATGGCCGATGCCGATGGGTATGTGACCATGTCCAACGTTTCGATCGTGACTGAGCTGGCCGACATGCGGGAAGCCAACCGGTCTTATGAAGCTAATCTCAATTCCTTCCAGCAGGCCCGGTCAATGTACCGTTCCCTGCTGGATATTCTGCGCCGTTGAGGAGGGCAGTAGATGTCAACTCTGGGGTTCAATCCGTATACAGCTCTCAATACACCGCGTCCGGCAGAAGGCACCAAAACTGTCGGCCAGGCGCCGGAAGCGGCGGGCAGCAAGTTTGCCGAATCCATCGCCGACTTCCGCACAACCATGCAGGAAGCCGAGCAGACAGCGATCCAGACCGCTGTTTCCGGCGCCGACCCCCATGCGATGGTTGAGGCCCTGACGAATGCCGAGCTGATGCTCGACGCCGTGGTCACGATCCGCGACAAGGTGGTGGAAGCCTATCAGGAACTCCTGAGAATGCCGGTCTGAACCATCGGCGGGGGGCCATCACATGTCAGAGGGTGAGATATTCGAGGTCCTGCGGGCCCATCTTTGGGGCGCCGCGATGATGGGGCTGCCGATCCTGGCGGTGACGCTGATCGTCGGCTTCGTTATCGGCCTGATCCAGGCGCTCACCTCCATTCAGGAAATGACGCTCACCTTCATTCCGAAGATCCTTGCGGTCCTCGTCGTTTTCTTTCTTTCGCTCGGTTACATGACCAAGGTTGTCCTTGATCTGTTCAATAACTGGGTGTTGCCGATTATAGCCGGATAGCGCGCGCCCATGCCAATGCAGAGCCTTCTGAATTTCACCAAGCCTACCGCGCTGCTGGCCATGGGGCTCATGGCCATCATTCTCGTGATGGTCCTGCCGATGCCGGCCTGGGTGCTGGATGTTGGCCTGACGCTGTCCTTTGCCCTGTCGATCCTGATCTTCACTACGGTGATCTTCGTGGAGAAGCCGCTCGATTTCTCCTCCTTTCCTTCGATTCTGCTGGCCTCGCTGGTCTTGCGGCTGGCCCTCAACGTTTCCTCGACCAAGCTGATCATCGGGGAAGGGCATACCGGCACCAATGCAGCCGGCGGGGTGATCGAAGGTTTCGCCATGTTCATCATGGGCGGGAACCTGTTTGTGGGTCTCGTCGTGTTCGGCGTTCTGGTGATCGTGAACTTCATGGTCATCACCAAGGGCGCTGGCCGGATGGCCGAAGTTGGCGCACGCTTTGCCCTGGACGCCATGCCCGGCAAGCAGCTTGCCATCGACTCCGATCTTGCGGTGGGCGCGATCACGCATGAAGAAGCAAAGATCCGCCGTCAGAGGGAACAGGAAGAAGCCGCCTTCCTCGGCTCGCTGGATGGTGCATCGAAATTCGTCAAGGGTGATGCGATTGCCGGGCTTCTGATTACCGCGCTGAACCTCATCGCCGGCATCGGCTTTGGCGTGGTTGCCCATCAGTTGAGCATTGTGGAAGCGCTGAACAACTATTCGATCCTGACAGTGGGCGACGGCCTGGTTTCGCAGATCCCGGCGGTCATTGTGTCTGTGGCGGCCGCGCTTCTGCTGTCCAAGGGCCGGGAAGAAGGCGCCATCGACCGCGCGCTTGGTCTGCAACTGGCCGGAAATGCGACGGCGCTTTACATCGTCGCCGGTATCCTCGCCATCTTCGCCCTGCTGCCGGGCCTGCCCTTCCTGCCGTTCATTGCGGCCGCCGGTGGCCTTGCTGCAGGCGCCTATTTCATCAAGAAGGCAGCCGACGAGAAGGCCGCCACCGAGACCGCCAAGCCAGAAGACGCTGCGCCCAAAGCACCCAAGATCGGCGATTCGATCTATGCGGACGAAATCCACCTCGAAGTGGCACCGGACCTCGTCAATATGGTGCTGGTCGGCGATAATGGGTTTGAAAGCCGGATCGACAAGATCCGCCGCTATATCGCCGAAGAGTATGGCTTCGTCCTGCCGCCCATCCGGATGACGGATAATCCGACGCTGAAGAAGAATGAATACCGCATCCGGATCCAGGGCGTGCGGGTGGATTCTGGCATTCTGCGCCCAGGCCAGGTTCTGGCGCTGATCGAAGACAATCAGCTGCCGCATCTGGCCGGGGAAAAGGTGCGCGAGCCCGTCTACAAGGCCGCTGCCCGCTGGTTGCCATCAGCCAAGAAGCAGGAGCTGGCTGCGGCCGCCGTTCCGGTGGTCGAGCCGATTGAAGTGCTCGCCACGCATATGCTGGAAGTGATCCAGTCCAACTTCTCGCTCGTCTTTACCCGGATGGTGATGATGGAAACGCTGGAAGCACTGACCGCCATTTCCGACATCGACCGGGCCGGCGCCAACAAGCGCTTCCTCGACGAATACATTCCCGGCAAGGTGACGCCGGAGCTGCTGCTGTCGGTCCTGCGCATGCTGCTGACCGAGCGGGTGCCGATCCGCAACCTGTTCCTGATCATCGAGACCGTAGCCGAAACCAAGCCCCAGGGGCTTGCCTTGCCGCGCGTCATTGAACTCGTCCGCCAGCGGCTGGCCTTCCAGATTGTTGACCGGCTGCAGGACGATCAGGGCCGCCTGCCGCTGATCCAGCTGTCCACCAGCTGGGAGCAGAAATTTGCCGAGTATGAAGTGAACAACGAGAATGGAGGATCGGATATCGCCCTGCCGCCGGAAGTGTTCGGGGAGCTGATCAATTCGGTGCAGGCAAAACTCAACGAGACGGCCCAGAAGGGGATCGTCGCGGCGGTGGCGACCTCATCCCGCCGCCGGCGTTTCCTGCAGACCGTTCTGGCGAGCAAAGGCATTCGCAATGCCGTGGTTGCCTATGAAGAGATCAACGCCAAGAGCAAGCCGTACATTATCGGCGTCGCCTGATGGAAGTACTCGCCCCCTATCTGGGGCAGGCGAGCCCGTGGATCGTGCTGTTCCTGACGGTTGTGGCGCGCCTCTCCTTCGTCGTCTTTCTGATGCCGGGCATCGGCGACCAGGTTATGTCGGCGCGCACGCGGCTATTCGTATTACTTGGCCTCTCGGCGGCAATTGCTTCGACCGGCGCCGTGCCAGCGCCCGACGCACAGAGGCTCGGAGACCTTTTGCAGCTGCTGGGCAGCGAAGTGATCATCGGCCTGGGGCTTGGGGCGCTGCTGCGCCTTTCAGTCTGGATGCTGACGATTGCCGGAACGGTGATCGCGCAGTCGATCGGGCTGGCGCAGTTTCTCGGCGTGGCGCTTGAGCATGAGGCGCAGACGGTGACCTCCAACATGCTGTCAATGGCTGGCACAGTGATCCTGCTGACGGCGAACTACCATATTGCCGTCGTGGACGGGCTGATGCGGCTTTACACCGAGATCCCGCTTGGCGAAGTGGCGCAGGTGAGCTGGGGGATGATCTATGGCAGCTTCTATTCTGCCTTGAGCTTCGCGCTGATGCTGGCCTGGCCATTTGTGGCGGCAAACCTTTTCTACAACATATGCCTGGGTTTCATAAACAAGGCGCTGCCGTCGCTGATGGTGGCCTTTGTCGGCGCGCCCTTCATGGTGGGGGCAGGGGTGATGCTGCTGGCGATCTCGATTTCCGGCATGCTGATCATCTGGAAAGACCGCGCGCTTCAGGTTATCGGTTGGCTGTAGGACAGAGCGATGGCCGAGCAGGATAACGAGAGCGGCGAAAAGGAATTTGATGCCTCCGAGCAGCGCCTTCGCGAGGCGCGGCAGGAAGGCAATGTTCCTCAGTCGAAGGAGGCCAATGCCTTTGCGCTGACGCTGGGCATCCTGGTGGCGGCACTTATCCTCAACTCGGTGGTTGGCCCGCGCCTGTTCGATGACTTCTCGCGTATCCTCTATCATGGCGACGCCTTTGCCGAGGACATCTTCAATGGCGATGGCGGCGCCACCTGGATGTGGCTGGGAACAGTACTGATCGCGCTGGCGCCGCTGCTCATCGTGATGGCGGCGCTGGTGCTGCTGGCGCTGATCATCCAGCGGTCGATTGCCTTCTCCGCCAAGAAAATCATGCCGGACATCAAGAAGATCAGCCCGGCCGAGAACCTCAAGAACAAGTATGGCACCAAAGGCCTCACCGACTTCATGAAAGACACGGTGAAGATGCTGTTTGCCGGCGGGCTGGGAGCACTGTTCCTGTATCAGTTCGCGCGGGACTATTATGGCGCCGCAGCGGTGGATACGGCTGATTTCTATCAGTTCACGTTCAATCAGGCCCTGCGGCTGATCCTTTATTTCTTCGCTTTCCAGTTCGTGCTGGCTGCGCTCGATCTGCCGCTGCAATGGCGTATTCATGCCAACAAGCTGCGCATGTCGCGCGAGGACATGAAGAAGGAGCTCAAGCAGAGCGAGGGCGATCCTTATATGCGCCAGCAGCGCCGTGAGCGGGCCACCAAGATTTCGCGCGGCCAGATGATGCAGAATGTAAAGACGGCAACGGTGGTTATGGTGAACCCGACCCATTATGCCGTCGCCCTGAAATGGGATCCCGACAGCAAAAAGGCGCCCATCTGCGTGGCCAAGGGCGTGGACCATCTGGCGCTGAAGATCCGGGAACTGGCGATCGAGAGCAATATCCCGATCTACAGCGATCCGCCTGCAACCCGCTCGATCTATTCGATGGTGGAGGTGGACGAGGAAATTCTTCCAGAACACTTCGCGGCGGTGGCCGCCGCCATCCAGTTTGTTGACCGGCTCAGGAGCGGCGCATGACCCTCATTCCCCGCAAACAGGCTGCCCAGCTTCAAACCCTGGTGGGCATCAAGCGGCAGAAGGCCGAGCAGGACATGCTGAGCCTTCAGATGGAGGTGCGCCGGATCGAGGCGGAGATTGCAGCGATCAGTGAAAACCTGAAAGCGCTCGACCGGACGGGCGAAGAATATGACGGGGCGAGCCTTGCCCGCCGCCATGGCGCGGTGGAACGGATGATTGCCGAGATCGACCGGCGTAAGGCAGACCTCGCGGCGCGGCAGGCCGAGCTGGAGGCGGCGCGCGAGGCGCTGAAACGTGTGATGCATTCGGAAGATCGGATCAGCGACCTCTAGGATACGGCGTGACGTCGCGGCAAGCGGCACTCCGCCGGGGTGCAAGGGGCGCGTGAGGGTGCCATAGGTCTGCGCAGAATTCACCGGCAGAAGGAGCGGCACCATGTCTTACCCCGATCAGGCCCTCGCCATAGAGATTGGCGAACGCGTCGAGAAGTTCGTGCGCGAAGTGGTGGCCATATATGAGCGCGATCCGCGCCTGGAAGAACATGGCCCTTCGCCGGAACTGGTGAAGGAACTGCGCGACAAGGCGCGGGAAGCCGGCGTGATGACGCCGCATATCCTGCCCGACCACAGCCATCTCTCGCAGCGCGGCACGGCGCATGTTCTGAAGAAGACGGGGCTCTCCCCGCTCGGTCCGGTGGCGTGCAACACCGGCGCGCCCGACGAAGGCAACATGTTCCTGCTGGGCAAGGTCGCCACCGACGCGCAGCGCGCGCGTTTCCTGGAACCGCTCGTTTCCGGCGAGGCGCGCTCGGCCTTCTTCATGACCGAGCCGGCAGGCGAGGATGGCGCAGGGTCTGACCCTTCGATGATGAAGACCACGGCTGTGAAAGACGGCGATCACTGGGTGATCAATGGCCGCAAGACCTTCATCACTGGGGCAGACGGCGCCTCGGTCGGTATCGTCATGGCCAAGGCAGAAGAAGGCGCGTGCATGTTCCTGGTGGACCTGCCGAGCCCTGCGATCCGCATCGAGCGCCTGCTCGACACCATCGATAGCTCCATGCCTGGCGGCCATGCGCAGGTAATGATCGAGAACCTGCGTGTTCCGCAGGCGGACATGCTGGGCAATCCGGGCGAAGGCTTCCGCTATGCACAGATCCGCCTCGCGCCGGCGCGGCTGTCCCACTGCATGCGCTGGCACGGCGTGGCAACGCGGGCACAGGAAATTGCGACAGAGTATGCCTGCACACGGAAGGCTTTCGGCAAGCTGCTGATCGATCATGAGGGCGTCGGCTTCATGCTGGCGGAAAACCAGATCGAGCTGAAACAGGCCGAGCTGATGATCGACTGGTGCGCCGACGCGCTGGACGCGGGCGAGAATGGCAATGTCGAAAGCTCGATGGCGAAAGTGGCCGTCTCCGAGGCTCTGTTCCGGGTGGCCGACCGCTGCGTGCAGGTGATGGGCGGGCTGGGCGTCTCGCGCGACACCATCGTGGAACAGCTCTTCCGCGAAGTGCGCGCCTTCCGTATCTATGATGGCCCCACCGAAGTGCACAAATGGTCGCTGGCGAAGAAGATCAAGTCAGCCCATCTGAAGGCCGGGCATTGACGCGCAAGGCGCGGAGATAGCAGAAGTCTGCCGCATGCAGGCAGACCTCGACTATCGCTTCTCCGTCGCTCCGATGATGGACTGGACCGACCGGCATTGCCGGGCGTTCCATCGGACGCTGACGAAGCGCGCGCTCCTGTGGACGGAGATGGTGACGGCGGACGCCGTGATCCACGGGCAGAGAGAGCGCTTGATCGGTTATAGCGAAGCGGAGCATCCCCTTGTGCTGCAACTGGGCGGATCGGAGCCGGGCAAGCTTGCCGAGGCGGCGCGGATTGCCGAGGGCTTTGGCTATGACGAGGTGAACCTCAATTGCGGCTGTCCGTCCGAACGCGTCCAATCGGGCGCTTTTGGCGCCTGCCTGATGGCTGAGCCGGATCTGGTGGCCGAGTGTGTGGCGGCGATGCGGAGGGCGGTGTCTATCCCGGTGACGGTTAAAAACCGCATCGCGATTGATGATTTGCCGGCCCGCGAGACGCTGTTTACCTTTGTGGACAAGGTATCGGCGGCGGGATGTTCCGTATTCACCGTACATGCGCGCAAGGCCTGGCTGAAAGGGCTGAGCCCGAAGGAGAACCGGGAAGTGCCGCCACTGGACTATGGCCTGGTGGCGGATCTGAAAGCAGCGCGGCCAGACCTTGCCATAATCCTCAATGGCGGCATTTCGACGATTGATCAGTGCCGGGATCATATCGCCGGGTTTGACGGTGTCATGCTCGGCCGGGCCGCCTATCAGACGCCGGGGCTTCTGGGAGAGGTGGATGCGGCCCTTTTCGGCGAGGGCCAGGCCATCGCGCCGGGCGACGCTGTGCGCGCCTATGAGCCCTATATCGCCGCGCGCCTTGCCGAGGGCGTCAGCCTGCATGCGATGACCCGGCACATGCTCGGCCTGTTTGCCGGCCAGCCGGGCGCGCGTCAGTGGCGGCGCATTCTGTCCGAGCAGGGTGTGAAGAAGGGGGCGGGGCTGGACGTGCTGCGCGCCGCGCTCGGCGCGGTTGAGGGCGCTGCGCTCGCAGGCTAAATTTGTTCTTTCTTTGTTCGCTGGGCCATGTTAACCTTTTGCCAAGTTTGGGAGAAGGGGCGCGGGATGGTCTGCCGGGTTACAACCTTTGCATTCGAGGGCGTCGAGGCCCAGCCGGTGGATGTGCAGGTTCAGCTCGTGGGCGGCAATCCGGCCTTTCATGTTGTGGGCCTTCCGGACAAGGCCGTGGGCGAAAGCCGGGAACGGGTGCGCGCGGCGCTGATGGCGCTCGGCCTGGCGCTGCCGCCCAAGCGGGTGATCGTTAATCTTGCCCCGGCTGATCTTCCCAAGGAGGGCAGCCATTATGATCTCGCCATTGCGCTTGCCCTGCTCGCGATCCTCGGGGTGATCCCGCAGGATCAGTTGGCGCGCTACGCGGCAATGGGAGAGTTGTCACTCGATGGCCGGCTTGGGGTAACGGCGGGCGTGCTGCCGGCTGCCATGGCCGCCGAAGCGATGGGGCTCAGCCTCATCTGCCCCGCAGCGGGCGGGGCAGAGGCGGCCTGGTCGGGCGGAGACATTCTGCCCGCGCCCAGCCTGATCGCTCTCGTCAATCATTTCTCTGGCCGCGCGGTGCTCCGCCCGCCCGAAAAGGGAGAGCTGGAGGAGGACATCTCCGGCCCGGACCTGCGCGATGTGAAAGGGCAGGAGGGGGCCAAGCGCGTGCTGGAGATTGCCGCAGCGGGCGGGCATAATCTGCTTTTCTGCGGTCCGCCGGGGTCGGGCAAATCGATGCTGGCGCAGCGCCTGCCGGGACTGCTGCCGCCTCTTTCGGCGCGCGAGTTGCTGGAGGTTTCGCAGATCCAGTCGATTGCGGGTCTTCTGCAGCGCGGGGCGCTGTCGCGTGCCCGGCCATTCCGCGCGCCGCATCATTCAGCCTCGATGGCCGCGCTTGTCGGCGGGGGCATCCGCGCCAAGCCGGGGGAAGTGTCGCTTGCCCATCATGGCGTGCTGTTCCTGGACGAGTTGCCGGAGTTTTCCTCCCAGGTGCTCGACAGCCTGCGCCAGCCGCTGGAGGCGGGCGAGGCGATGATCGCCCGGGCCAACCGCCATGTGCGCTATCCGGCGCGGTTCCAGCTGATCGCGGCGATGAACCCCTGCCGCTGCGGCGGCGGGCCCGGGGCGGCGGCCTGTTCGCGCGGGCCCCGCTGCGCGGCCGACTATCAGGCGCGAATTTCCGGACCCTTCCTCGACCGGGTGGACCTTTTCTATGAAACGCCGCCCGTGACGGCGATGGACCTTGCCCTGCCGGCGCCGTCCGAAGGCTCGGCCGAGGTGCGCGCGCGTGTGGCGCAGGCCCGCGCGGTGCAGGCGGAGCGGCTTGGCGCGCTGGGCGGGGAGGCGCTGCGGCCGGTCAATGCCGATATCCCCGCCGGAGCCCTGGATAGGGCGGTGACGCCGGACGCAGCGGGCGCCGCGCTTCTCTCAGAAGCGGCGGAAAAGCTGCGGCTGACGGCCCGCGGCTATACCCGCGTTCTGAAAGTCGCGCGCACCATTGCCGATCTGGATGGGGCAGATGGTGTACGCCGCGTACACCTCGCCGAAGCCCTCAGCTACCGACACCGCCCGGCCGCAGAAGCCTCCCAGCCGGGCGCCGGCTCGCTCGCCCGGTAGATTGCGAGGAGCGGTGCCGGTTAAGTCTCTGCTTAAGGCTTTCGGCTAGGCTACCGGCCCATGACCCAGGATTCCAACCGCCCCGGCGGCGCCGAGACGCCCGAACAGACCTTCCTCGCTACCGCGAGCCATGAAATCCGCACGCCGCTCAATGGTATCCTGGGCACGGTTTCCCTGCTGCTGGAAACAGAGCTTTCCCCAGCACAACGCGAATATGCCGAGACAATCCGGCTTTCCGGCGCGCGGCTGCTCGACCTCCTGAACAATGTGCTCGACTATGCGCGCCTGGATGCCTCCGCCGTCGAGATCGAGGCGGAGGCGTTCTGCCCCGCGCGGCTTTGCGGGGAGGTGATCGAACTGCTCAGCCCGCGGGCTCATGCGGCGGGGCTGGATCTGGCGGTGCGGTCTCTGCCCTCGCCGATGCCGGGGTTTCTGGGCGATGCCGGCCGCATCCGGCAGATCCTGTTCAATCTCGTCGGTAACGCGCTGAAATTCACCACGCGCGGCGCGGTGCTAGTGGATGCCGAGATCGTGCCGGAAGGGCTGGCCTTTCATATCCGCGACACCGGGCCGGGCATTTCGCCGGCCGATCAGGCGCGCCTGTTCGAAGCGTTCCGCCAGACCGCCGCGGGGGATGCTTACCGCGATGGCGGCGTTGGGCTGGGACTGGCCATCGTCAAACGGCTGACAGATCTGCTGGGCGGGCGCGTTGAAGTCGCCTCCGCCCTGGGGGAGGGCGCGCGGTTCAGCGTCTTCCTACCATTGCAGCGCTCCGGGGCGGCGCCGGCAGAGCCCGTGCCGATGATCGGCGGCCGGGTCGGTCTGGCCGGGCTGCCGCCGGCGACCAGCCTGGCGCTCTGCGCCAGCCTGTCTGCAATGGGCGCGGATGTCTTCCTGGTCGATACGGGCGCGGCGCAGATACCGGAGGGGATTGATGTCCTGCTCGTTGGGGCTGACCTGCCCGAGGGCGTGGTTGCAGCCCTCGCGCGGCGCACCGCTTCTCTGGTTGTTCTGCGCCCGGAGGATCGCGGGGCCATAGCCCGTTTCCGTGCCCTGGGCTGCGTAGGCTGGCTCGTCCGGCCGCTGCGCATGGGATCTGTGGCCGAACGCATCCTTCTGGCGCGCTCCGGCGCAGATGCGGTTGAGGAGCAGGAAGCGGTCGCCGGGGCCGGCCGCGTGCTGATCGCAGATGACAATCCTGTAAACGCGCTGATTGCGCGCCGTGCCTTGGAATCGGCCGGATTTACCGTAACAGTTGCGGCAACAGGCAGCGAAGCGCTGGAAGCTGCCGCAAGGATGGAGCCGGATTTGGTGCTGATGGATCTGCGGATGCCGGTCATGGATGGGTTCGAGGCGATGCGCCGCCTGCGGGCCGAAGGTTTCCCCGCGCCGATCATTGCCGTTTCCGCCGAGATCAATCCCGACATCGAACGCCGGGCGCGGGATGCGGGCGCCGATGGTGTGGCCGCCAAGCCGCTCGACGCCGAGGCGCTGCGCCGGCTGGCACTGCGCTGGACAGGCCGCTCCAGCGCCGTTGCGGGGGCGGCATGACAGAGGCCGTGCAGGCCGCAGAGGCCGACAAGACGCCGCGCTTCATCCGCGCGCTGCGGGCACTGAACGACCGGCGCATGGCAGCGATGCTGCTCCTGTCGCTGGCCGCCGGCCTGCCCTTCGGGGCGGTACTCGGTACGCTGAATGCCTGGCTCACGGTGGAGGGGGTAACCCCCTCGACCATTGGCACGCTCTCCCTCATCACGCTCGGCTATGCGTTCAAATATCTCTGGTCACCGGCCTTTCAGGTGGCGCGCCATCCCAAGCCTTTCCTGGGCCCCCGGCGCACCTGGCTGATTTCCCTGCAGGTGCCGATTGCGGTTCTGCTGCTGATCCTTCCCTTTTCCAATCCGGCCAGCCAGATCGGCCTGATCGCCCTCGTCGCCCTCGGCGTAGCGCTGCTGTCGGCCACGCACGATACGGTGCTCGATGCCTGGCGCATCGAAGTGGCGCGCAGCGAGGAAGACAAGGATCTGATGGCCGCGCTCTACCAGTTCGGCTATCGCGCTTCCACTTTTGTCACGGGGTTCATGGCGCTGCTGCTGGCCGAATTCATCGGCTGGCAGATGGTGTACGGATTGATCGCGCTGATGATGGTTCTGGCCATTTCAGGCACGTTCATCGCGCCCGAACCGGAAATGTCCAGCAAACCTGCAGAGGCGCGCGAGAGCTATCAGTCCATCATTCCGCTGCAAGCCCTGCGCGGTTTCACGCTGGCGGTGGCCATCGGCTGGGCCGTCGCGATTGCCATGATTGCCTGGCATGTCTTCGCCTCGCTAACGCAGGTGCCTCCGCCCAGTGGCAGCGCCTTTGTGCGCGAGCAGGGGCCGGTGATTGTGATGCTGACGGTGATGCTGCCCGCCACGCTGGCCGCCGTGCTGCTCTGGAAATATGGCCGCACGCCGGGCGCCACATTGCGGAACCGGCCAGAGGATGGACAGGCCGCGCGCGTGCTGAATTCTCTCTTCCGCGCGATCTTTGATCCGCTGATGGAAATGATCGGGCGTCTCGGCTGGGGCGCGCTGCTGGTGCTGCTTCTGGCGCTGACCTACCGGTTCGCTGATGCCGTCTGGGGCGCCTTCGCCTATCCCTTCTATCTCGGCGACGAGTATGGCGCGATTGGCCACACGATGGCGGATGTGGCCGTGGCGTCGAAATTCTTCGGTGTGCTGATGACCATGGCAGGCGCCGCGATCGGTGTGGTGGTGATCAGCCTGATCGGCCGGATGCCGGTTCTGGTGATTGGCGCCATCCTGGCGGCCGCCACCAATCTCCTCTTCGCAGACCTTGCGCGCGGAGGCATGGCGATTGACGCCTTCCTGGAATGGACGCGGCTTGCCGATCCGATCCGGATGTTCGCCGGCTGGGCAGCCTCGATTTCTCCGGAAGGGCAGGGCGCTGAGGCTGGCGCCCGCATGGCGCGGCTGATGCTGGCCATCGGGGGAGAAAATATCGCGGGTGGTTTTGCCAGTGTTGCCGTCGTGGCCTATCTCACCTCGGTCGTGAACCCGCGCTTTGCCGCTGTGCAGTATGCGCTGCTCGGCTCGCTCACCATGCTGATCGGCACGCTGGGCCGGCCCTGGCTGGGTGAGATGATCGAGGTCCACGGATATTATACCGTGTTCATCGTAACTTTCTGGCTTGGCGGAGTGGCGGTTGTCCTTTCCCTGCTGGAATGGCTGCGCATCGCCAGACAGAAAACTCCGGCCACGCAGGACGCAGCCGGAGCCTGAAGGTCTTGATTTTCCGGGTCGCCTAGACGCGGTCGGTGTCGTAGGCGGCGATGGTGGCAAGGTCGACAATGTCTCCGACCGTAGCGCCCAGCGAGGCGATCTGCACCGGCTTTTCAAGGCCGAACAGCATCGGCCCGATCACGGTCGCCCGGCTCATCGCTTCCAGAAGGTTGGTCGCGATGGATGCCGAATGGATCGCCGGCATGACAAGGACGTTTGCCGGCCCGCTGAGACGGGAGAAGGGGTAGACCAGCCGGTGATGCGGGTTCATCGCCACATCGGCATTGACGTCGCCCTCATATTCGAAGTCAACGTCCGCGCACTGATCAAGAAGCGCAACGGCCTCCCGCACACGGTCTCCGCGCTCGCCCATCGGATTGCCGAAGGTGGAGTAGGAGAGGAAAGCGACACGCGGGGTGAAGCCGAGACCGCGCACCGCGCGGGCTGCCTCCAGGGCGATATTCGCCAGTGTGGGGCCATCGGGCAGTTCATGCACGCTGGTGTCGGCAATGAAGATCGTCTTGCCGAGATTGATCACCATCGACATGCCGATAACGGCCTGGCCGCCGATCGGGTCGAGCACCAGCATCGCGTCTTTCAGGGCGGCGTCATAATTGCGGGTCACACCCGTCACCATGCCGTCCGCATCGCCATTCTTCAGCATGCAGCTGCCGAAGATGTTCCGGTCCTGGTTCACCAGGCGCTGGACATCACGCTTGAGATAGCCCTGCCGCTGCAGGCGTGCATACAGCATGTCCACATAGATCGGGTTCTTGTCTGACAGGCGCGCATTGATGATGTCGAGCGAGCCGAGGGGGATGCCCATCTGCTCCATCGCGCGCTCTACCTGGGCTTCGCGGCCGATCAGGATCGGATGGCCAAGGCCCTGGTTCTTGAAGCTGAAGGCGGCGCGCACGACAGCGGGCTCTTCGCCTTCGGCGAACACGATGCGGCGCTGTGTTTCGCGGGCGCGGGCCTGCACGCCCTGCAGGAAGGCGGCAGACGGATCCGCGCGGCGCACAAGGCTACGGCGGTAGGCATCCATGTCGGCAATCGGTTTGCGGGCGACGCCGGTATCCATGGCGGCCTGCGCCACGAAGGGCGGAATGAAGCTGATCAGGCGCGGGTCGAACGGGCTGGGAATGATATATTCGCGGCCAAAGCTCGGCCGGGCGCCGTGATAGGCGGCAGCCACTTCATCGGGCACGTCCTCACGGGCAAGCTCGGCCAGCGCGCGGGCGCAGGCGACCTTCATCTCTTCATTGATGCCGCGGGCGCGCACATCCAGGGCGCCACGGAAAATGTAGGGGAAGCCCAGAACGTTGTTGACCTGGTTGGGATAGTCCGACCGGCCCGTGGCGATGATGGCATCGCTGCGGACGGATTTGATCTCTTCCGGCGTGATTTCCGGGTCGGGGTTGGCCATGGCGAAGATGATGGGATCTTTCGCCATCGACTTGACCATTTCCTTGGTCACCGCGCCTTTGACCGAGAGGCCGAGGAACACATCGGCCCCGTCCATGGCTTCGGCAAGGGTCCGTTTGGCTGTCTTGACCGCGAAGGCAGATTTGAACTGGTCCATCTTTTCCGTGCGGCCCTCATAGACCACGCCGCCGGTGTCACAGATCAGAATGTTCTCGCGCTTCACGCCCAGATGGCGGATGAGGCCGGCGACCGACAGGCCAGCGGCGCCCGCGCCGGAAACGGCCACCTTTACATCTTTCAGCTCGCGGCCGGTAATGTGGCAGGCATTGATCAGGCCGGCAGCGGCAATGATGGCGGTGCCGTGCTGGTCGTCATGGAAGACCGGAATGTCCAGTTCATCGCGCAGCCGGCTCTCGATGATGAAGCAGGCGGGGGAGGAGATGTCCTCCAGGTTAATGCCGCCCCAGGTGGCGCCGATATTGCGCACCGTGCGGATGAAGTCTTCGACATCGGTTGTGTCGACTTCGACGTCAAAGCTGTCGATGTCGGCGAAGCGTTTGAAAAGAACAGACTTTCCTTCCATCACGGGCTTCGAGGCCATCGGCCCCAGATTGCCGAGCCCGAGGATCGCCGTGCCGTTGGAGATAACCGCCACAAGGTTGCCCTTGGAGGTATAGTCATAAGCCCTGTCGGCATTTTCCGCGATGGCCAGCACGGGGATGGCCACGCCGGGGCTGTAGGCGAGCGAGAGGTCACGCTGGGTCCCCATGGGCTTTGTCGGCACCATGGAAATCTTGCCGGCGGTCGGCTGCGAGTGGAAATCAAGGGCTTCCTGGTCAGTGAAGCTCGGGCGCTGCATGGTCATCTCAGGTTCGCTCGGACGGTTGTTTTGTTGTTGTTGTCATTATCAATCCCCGTCTAGGCCGCGCCGGACGCCCTGCCAACAGTGAAATGGCGTGCGCAGGTGCCGCACTGCTTTGCGAATCTGCGGGATGCGGGCTAGCTTGCCGCGCCATGCCAGACACCGCCCGCCCCCCCGCCGCCGCAGAACCGACGCCTTTCATGGCGCAGTATCTGTCGATCAAGGCAGAACATCCCGATGCGCTCCTGTTCTTCCGCATGGGCGATTTCTATGAGCTGTTCTTCAACGATGCCGTAGAGGCAGCGCGCATCCTGGACATCACCCTGACGGCCCGGGGCGAACATGACGGCAAGCCCATTCCGATGGCAGGCGTGCCCTATCATGCGGCAGAGGGCTATCTCGCCCGCCTGATCAAGGGCGGATGCCGGGTGGCCGTGTGCGAGCAGATCGAGACCCCGGCAGAAGCCAAGAAGCGCGGCTCCAAATCCATTGTCCAACGCGGTGTCGTCCGGATCGTGACACCGGGCACGCTGACCGAGGACGCTCTTCTGCCCGCCCGCCAAGGGCAGGCGCTGGCGGCGATTGCCTTTGCCGGCACGGGGGAGGCGGCCCTTGCGGTGTGCGATGTCTCCACCGGCGCGTTTGACCTCGCAGCGATCCCGGCCGCGCGGCTCGGCGAAGCGCTGCTCGCCTGGCCACTGAGCGAGCTGGTGATTGCGCTGGAGGATGCCGACCGCCCGCTCATCCAGGAAGCGCGCGGATTTCTGAGCGCGCCGATTACCGAGCGTCCCGGCCGCGCGGCCAGCGCCAAAACCGGCGAAGCCCTGCTCAAGGAAGTGTTCGGCATCGCCGCGCTGGATTCTCTGGGAGAGTTCAGCCGGGTGGAACTTGCCGCCGCGGGCCTGCTGCTAGACTATGTGAAGCTCACCCAGGCGGGCGCCCCGATCCGTCTGCGCGCCCCGCGCCGGCCCGATGCAGGCGGCCTCTTGCTGATCGACCCGGCCACCCGCGCCAGCCTCGAGATTGATCGCAGTATCAGCGGCGGGCGCGAGGGCACGCTGCTGGCGGTGATTGACCGGACGGTGACGGCGCCGGGCGCGCGCCTGCTGGCGTCGCGGCTTGCGCGTCCTTCCCGAAGCATTGCGGAAATCACCGCGCGCTATGATGCGGTCTCCCACCTCCTGGGCGATGCGGGCCTGCTTGAAGATGTCCGTGTCCGGCTGAAAGCGGCGCCCGATCTTGAGCGCGCCGTGATGCGCCTCAGCCTTGGGCGCGGCGGGCCGCGCGATCTTCTGGCGATTTCCAAAGCGGTGCTTTCCGGGGCAGAGGCTGCCGCAGTTCTCGGGCAGGGGCTGCCGCCTCGCCTGGCAGATGTGGCCGAAACGCTGGGGCTTGCCGGGGCGCCGTCCGTGCGTGCCTTTGCCGAGGACCTGCTGCGCGCGCTGACCGAAGCCCCCCCTATGCTGGCGCGCGATGGCGGCTTCGTCGCTGAAGGCTGGGATGCGGGTCTCGATGAAGTCCGTGCCCTGAGGGATGGCAGCCGCCGCGTAATTGCCGAGCTTCAGGCGAAGTATGCCGATCAGACGGGCATTTCTGCCCTGAAGGTCAAGTTCAACAATGTGCTGGGCTATTTCATCGAGGTGCCGGCGGCCAAAGCGGATCCGATGTTGCGGGCGCCGCTCTCGTCAGACTTTATCCACCGCCAGACAATGGCGGGCGCGGTGCGCTTCTCCACGCATGAACTTGCCGATCTGGCCGGCCGTATCAGCCGGGCAGAAGACGAAGCCAAGGCGCGCGAAATTGCAATTTTTGACGCCTTCTGCGGCAAGACGGAGGACCTCGCCGGGCCCCTGGCGATCATCGCGGCCGCGCTGGCCGAACTGGATGTTGCCGCCAGCCATGCTGTCTGGGCCGCAGAGATTGGCGCCGTGCGCCCGCAGCTTGATCCGCGCCCGGTATTCGAGGCGAAGGGCCTGCGCCACCCCGTGGTGGAGGCGGCGCTGCGCCGGGAAGGCAAGGGCTTTACCGCGAATGATCTTGTTCTGGATGCGGACGGAACAGAAGGCGCCCGTTTCCTTCTGGTCACCGGCCCGAACATGGCTGGTAAATCCACCTATCTGCGCCAGTCTGCCCTGGCGGTGATCCTGGCGCAGGCCGGAGCGTTCGTGCCAGCCGCCTCCTTGCGGCTGGGGCTCGCAGACCGGGTATTCTCCCGCGTGGGCGCTTCGGATGATCTCGCCCGTGGCCGGTCAACCTTCATGGTCGAGATGGTGGAAACCGCCGCGATCCTCAATCAGGCAACTCCGGAAAGCTTTGTCATTCTGGATGAGGTGGGCCGGGGCACGGCCACCTGGGATGGCCTTGCCATTGCCTGGGCGGCAGCTGAACATCTTCACGATACGAACAGATGCCGCGCCATCTTCGCCACCCATTATCACGAGCTGACAGATCTGGCCGGCCGTCTGCCGGCAGCGGCGAATGCGTCCCTCAAGGCGCGTGAGTGGAAGCAGGACCTGATCTTCCTGCATGAGGTTCAGCCCGGCCCCGCTGACCGCTCCTACGGTGTGCAGGTGGCGCGGCTGGCGGGTCTGCCACGCTCTGCAGTGACGCGCGCAGGCCAGATCCTGAAGAAACTGGAAGCAGGCCCGGCGGCGGCAGAAAGCCTGCCGCTCTTTGCCGTGGTTGCCGAAGATCCGGCCCCGGAGTTTTCAGAGGAAAGTTCCGCCGTGATCGAGGCACTTGCCGCAGCAGACCCTGACAACCTCACGCCGCGTGAGGCCCTGCAGCTTGTCTATCGCCTGAAGGAACTCAGCCGGGGCGGCTAACGCCAGCCCCGCTCAGTTGGGCAGGCGCACGATCTCGTCTTCATCGGAAGGTTTGGCCGGCTGGGCGGGATCAGCCAGCGGCGCAGCGGGATCTTCGAGATCATCAAGATTGATGCCGAGGTCCAGGCTCTCGCCGAAATTGCCACCGCCAAGTCCGCCAGCGCCCAGCACGCTGCTGCTCTGTCCGGAGCCGCCGAGGCCGCCTGATCCCAGAAGACGCGTGCCGCTGTCCTGTTGCGGTCCGATATTCAGGTTCAGCGTGCCGCTGAGTTCGCCCCCGGCGCTTGCCGTCGAGGTGTCGATGGGAAGTGTTTCCCCTTCCACCGGCGCCGCCGGAGCAGCCTCTGCGGTGGACTTTGCCGGGTCCGAGCAGGCGGCGCCGGTAAGGGCGAAGGAGAAGAGAAGCGCAGCGGTCAGCGGTTTCATGATCATTCTCCGTAAATGCCGCAGGCGTCAGCCCACAGCAAGCTTTGCCTGCACAACGTCCCAGAATTTGGCAGCCGCATCAATGCCTGACAGTCGTTTGAGCGCCTGTACGCCGGTTGGCGAAGTGACGTTGACCTCGGTGAGGCGGCCCCCGATCACATCAATCCCGGTCAGCATCAGGCCCCGGCGGCGCAATTCCGGCCCGATGGCTTCGCAGATATTCCGGTCGGCGCCGGAAAGCTCTGTGGCTTCAGCGGTGCCGCCCACGACCAGGTTTGACCGCACCTGTCCGGCTTTTGGCCGCCGGTTAATCGCGCCCACCGGTTCCCCATCGATCAGAATGATGCGCTTGTCGCCTTCGGAGACGGCCGGCAGGAAAGCCTGCACCATCACCGGTTCGGCTGAGCGGGAAAAGAACAGCTCCAGCAGGGAATCGAGGTTGGAATCCTCATACTGGAGGCGGAAAACGCCGGCGCCGCCATGGCCGAAAAGCGGTTTGACGATGATGTCCCGGTATTCTTCGCGGAACGCATCGATCACCTGACGGTCACGGCTCACCAGCGTCGGCGGCATGATTTCGGGGAACAGCAGCGGGAAGATTTTTTCCGGGCTGGAGCGCACTCCGGCCGGATCATTCAGCACCAGCGTCTGATTGGCGACGATCTCCAGAAGATGGCAGGCGGTGATGTAGGCCATGTCGAAGGGCGGGTCCTGGCGCATCAGCACCACGTCCACATCCCGCGCAATATCCAGGGTTCGGGCTGGCCCGAAAATGCCGGGTGTCTCGCGTACGCGCTGAACCTTTGCCGGCCGGGCCCAGGCGGTCACCCGGCCTTCGCGGAAGGAAAGGTCGCCGGGGCCATAGACGAAAATCTCGGCGCCGCGCGCCTGCGCCGCCTCGGCCAGGGCAAAGGTTGTATCCCCGTCGATGTTGACCCGTTCCAGCGGGTCCATCTGGATGGCAATGCGAAGCGTCACGCGTCAGTTCCTTCCGGCGTTGCCGGAAGGTGGGGCAGGGAGCGCGCAGCCCCCGCCCGTTTCCGGTTTAATAGCTTACGCCGCGAAGTTCGGGCAGCGGCTGGCTGTCATATGACGTGTCCGGCGCCGGTTGGTAAGAGGGGGAAGGAGAAACCGGCATCTGCGTCGTCGGGGCAGCCGGGCGGCGATTGTCCTCGGTCAGCCGCACATACGAAACCACCTGCTTCACGCCGCCCACCACGCTGGCTTCCTCGGCGGCCCGGCGCAGTTCGTCAGCCGAGCGGGCAACCCCCATCAGATAGACGACGCCGTTATAGGTCTCCACATTGATGTTGATGCTTTTCACCGAACTGGAGCCGATCAGGCGCGAGCGGACCCGGGCGCTGATGATCTCATCGGCCACATTGGCGAAGAAGCCGCCCGGCTGTTCGATGGCCAGCTCATTGGCAACGTCCTGGGTGTAAACCGATGTCCAGGCGATCCCTTCGGCGCGGGTGCGGTCCTCGGCCGAGAAAACCCGGCCGGTCAGCAGCACCAGACCGCCGGAAACTTCCACGGCCACTTCGCCGAACCGGCTGGAGCTTTCCGACAGCAGCCGCGCCTTGATCTCGTTGGAGGCGCCGATGTCATCAATCGTCTGCCCCACCGTCTGGTCCTTGGAGGCGGCAAAGCCGGCCGCGCCCACAGCCCCGACAGCGGCCACCGCGCAATTGGAAAGCGGCAGAAGGGCAATCAGCGGAAGAAGAAGAAACGGGGCGCGCATAATGGGGTATCCTGATACTGGCGGCGGAATTTTCCGATTACATTGCCGAAAGATACGGCGATTTTCCGGCAAACTATATTTAATTCCCTGTATCCCTGCTGAACGAGGTCTTAAGGCTGCGGGACCGAGCAGACGGGGGGATTGGCTGCCCTGATTGGCCCAGATGGGCTTTTTGCTGGTTGAAACCCGCCTGACATGGTAGTTTTAGGACATTATCAGCCAAAGGAGCCCCCGCCCTGTCATCCGCCCCCTCCCGCGCACAGCCGCCGAAAAGCGTCACGATCGAAGAGATCAGATCGGTCGCCGATGCGCTCTGCAAAGCCCTCGAAGACGACAAAGCAGAAGACCTGATCCTGGTCGACCTTCAGGGTAAATCCTCTCTCGCCGATTTCATGATCATCGCGTCTGGCCGCTCGGGCCGCCATGTGGCGGCGCTGGCAAGCCATGTTGCTGAAGAAGTGAAAAAGCTCACCGGGCGCAAGCCCAGCGTTGAGGGTATGCCCAATGCCGACTGGGTGCTGATCGATACCGGTGACGTAATCGTCCACCTCTTCCGTCCCGAAGTGCGCGAATTCTACAATCTCGAGAAGATCTGGGTTTCCGACAAATCGGCCCACCGCGCCAGCGCGACCTGAGGCATGCGCCTTCAGATACTCGGCGTCGGCCGTCTGAAGGACGGGCCGGAGCGTGACCTTACGGATGACTATCTCCGCCGGGCTGCTGCCATGGCGCGCGGCCTTGGCTTCAAGGGGCCGGAGGAGGCCGAGGTGGCCAGTGGCGGCGGGATGGATGCCGAAGGCGCCCGCCTGCTTGCCCGTATCCCGGAAGGCGCCCGTATCATCCGCCTGGATGAGGGCGGAGAGAACCTCACATCAGATGCCTTTGCCGCCCGCCTTTCCCGCTGGCGGGACGATGGAATGCGCGACGCCTGTTTCCTGATCGGCGGGGCTGAGGGCTACTCGGCAGACGTGCGCGCCGCTGCGCCGCAAACGTTGGCCTTCGGTGTTCAGACCTGGCCTCACCGGCTGGTGCGCGCCATGCTGGCCGAGCAGATCTACCGCGCGATGACGATCCTCGCCGGAACGCCTTATCACAAGGCCTGAGATCGCGGTTCTGGCCGCTTCGGTAGTTGCGCTTGCGGCATTGCCGGTTCTAATGGCCCCGGCTGGAACAGGGCTATCAGCATGAGCGGGACAGGAAGACGAATGCCGGGCAGGGACTTCTGGAAAATCTACGGCCCGTTGATTGTCGTGGCGCTGATCGGTTTCATCTGGGCGCTGTCCGCCATGGACCCCGCCCCACCCAAATCCATCCGCTTTGCCGCTGGCGCCGCGGGCGGGGCCTATTATGCCTATGCCGAACGGTATCAGCGCCTGCTCGAAGAGCAGGGGATAGAGGTTCACCTCGTCGATACGCAGGGCTCCATCGACAATCTGCGGATGCTGGAAGCCGGGGAGGTGGATGTCGCCATCGTTCAGGGCGGCCTGGCCACGGCCAGGGATGCCGAGCTCCTGCGCTCCGCGGGCGGCATCTTTGAAGAGCCCTTCTGGGTGTTTGTCCGCGCCGATCATCCCGCTCAGAGTTTCGGGGAGCTGCGGGACGCGCGCCTGTCGATCGGGGCGGAAGGTTCCGGAACGCGGGCCCTCACCCTCTCGATCCAGCAGCAATATGGCGGCGTCTGGCCGGAGGCCGCGCGCCAGTCGCTCGGCAGCACCGATTCCCAGGCCGCGCTGTTTGCGGGCGAGATTGACGCGGCCGCCTTTGCTGCCTCTCCGGGCGCCGCCTACATCCAGGCGCTGATGCGCTCCGGCGAGGTGCGGCTGTTGCCGTTTGACCGGGCCGAAGCGCTGGCGCGGCGGGAGGAAGCCCTCTCGGCGGTGACGCTGATCCGCGGCGTGATCGATGTCGGCGCTGACATTCCCGTCGAAGACGTGCCTCTGGTGGCCGCCATCGCGCAGCTGACGGTCCACAGAGACATTCACCCGGCCATCGAGGCAGTGCTGCTTGATACCGCCATGCTCATCCATTCGGAGCCCAGCCTCTTCAACAAGGGCGGCCAGTTCCCGAACATGACAAATGTAGACCTGTCGGTCAGCAAGCAGGTGGCCCGCTATTATCAGGATGGCCCGTCTTTCCTGCGCCGGTATTTCCCGTTCAGCGTAGCCAATTTCCTGGACCGCGCCTGGGTGCTGGCCATTCCGCTGCTGACGCTGGCCTTTCCGCTGGTGCGCGCCGCTCCGCCCATCTATCGCTGGCGCGTGCGCCGGAAGATCTATGTCTGGTACAAGGATCTGCGAGAGCTGGAAGCCCAGGGCAGGGCGCTGCCGAAGGGGTCAGCCCGGATCAGTGTCGAAAAGCAGCTGGAGCGGCTTCAGGTGGAGGTGGGCAAGCTGGAAGTGCCCCTCTCCTATACCGACGATCTCTACCGTCTGCGCAGTCATATCGAGTTCGTCAAACAGCTGCTGGTTTCGCATGAGCCGGTCACCGGCGTGACGATGTAGCGTCAGGCCGAAAGGCCGGCAGCTTTCACCTCTGCCTGAAACGTTCGGGAGACAGGGGCTTCCTTGCCCGAAGGAAGCACGAGGCTCAGCTTGCTGCCCTGTTTGCGGGTGTCCCGCACGGCGCTTTTTGCCACCCACCAGGACCGGTGAACCTGCAGGCCGTCTGCCCCGGCCAGCTCCCGCATCGCATCGGCCAGCCGCATCAGGATCAGCTCCTCGCCATGGCTGGTATGGATGCGCAGGTAATGGTCCTCCGCGCTGACGGCATAGAGCTCCGCGGTGCGATATTTCACCGGCAGGCGGGACAGAAAGGTTTCCTCGGGGCTGGCGCCTTTTACCGGTTCGGTGACCGGCGCCAGAACCGTGCGCTCGATCATGATACCGACAGCGGTTACGGCGGCGGCGATCACCCAGACGAGGCCAAACAGGCGCGGCAGGTAGCCTGGCGGAATGGACCGGCCCGAGGTCAGCGCTTCCAGCAGAATAATCATGGCGGTGACGGCCAGGGCGGACGTGACGGACATGAGCGCCAACATCACCGGCACCCCAAACTTCCGGCCCGTGCGCTCCATCAACGTGCGGGTGGCCTCAGCGGAGAGGCTGCCGGTCAGCACCAGGCCGGTCCAGTAAAGGTAGGCGCCCCAGAGCGGCAGGTTTCCGGAGCCGTTATACGGGCTGATGATGGTGAGGAACGCGCCGATCACGGCATAGATGCCGATCTCCCTGAGGCGCCGCGTCCAGTCACCCGCGTTTTGCAAACGAAAACCCCCTCGCATTTCGCGCTTCGTGAGCTGTTCTGGCTGTATTTCACGAAGGATTCCAGACCAGACACGCACTCCCGCTGGCAGCAGCGGGAGGAGGCGGCAGATTGAGACCATCAGCGCCGGCGGCCCATGCCCGGCGGCGCTGATCCCGCCCAAACAGCCTGCCTCTGGAGCCCAGACCCATGATCTCGATTACCGCCGCCAAACCTGAAAACGCCCTTCGCCGCCTGCGCCAGCGCCATCCCTACAAGATCACCGCCGGCGTGGCGGTGGGTGTCTATGCCGTGATCAGCCACATGATGCTGCAAGGGGAGGGGCCCGTCCGGGTCCGGGTGGATCTCACCCCGCTGCTGCAATCCCCGCTGGTGCTGCAGGCCCATGTGGTGGGCGCCGCGCTGGCCTTCGTCATCGGCTGCATTCTGCTGGCGGGCGTGAAGGGGCGGGCCATGCACCGCACGCTGGGCTATGTCTGGGTGGCGGCCATGGTTGTGACCGCCCTCAGCTCCTTCTTCCTGCAGAGCATCAATCCGGGCAGCTTCAGCCTCATTCATGCGCTCTCGGCCTGGACCATGATCGTCCTGCCAATGGGGCTGGCGGCTGCGCGGCGGAAGAACATCGCCAAACACCGGAAAGAAATGACGGGCATATTCGTGGGGGGCCTTTTGGTGGCCGGCCTGTTCAGCTTTCTGCCCGGACGGCTGATGTGGCACCTCTTCTTTGCCGTCTGAGCCAATCGCCGCTTTAAACCTGTCACGAAGCGCCGTTACAGTTCCTCCGAGGGATTTCAGGAGGAGAATATGGGACAGTTTCGGACACTTGCGGTCATCCCGGCCGCCATTCTGGCGCTGGCGTCGTGTCAAACGCCGCCACCTGCCACCGGTATACCGGCGAGCCAGGTCGCCTTGCTGCCCGATGAGCTTCTGTCTCCAGCCAGCGCCGAAGCGGCCCTGGAACTCTATTACCGCACGCTGCCGGAAGACTTCTTCCCCCGCGCGCCCAGAGGTCTCCCGCTGCCCGGCGATCAGGATGTGCTGACGCGCATCCTCGTCGGCTCCTGTTTCAATGAGGAAACACCAGACGGAACGGCAATGTCGACGGTCGCCGCGCAGGAGGCCGACCTCTTCCTGATGATCGGCGACAATGTCTATGGCGACATGAACGGGCGCGCCTATGTCAACAATCAGGCGACCCTGGATGAGCTGCGCGAAAGTTTCAGCGATCTGGCTGCGCGCCCCGAATTTCAGGCTCTGCGGGCGAAACATCCGATGATGGTGGCCTGGGACGATCATGACTATGGCGCCAATGATGCGGGCCGCGAGTTCCCCTTCCGCCGCTTGGCCGAACGTATTCATGAGCGCTTCTGGGGCTTGGAGAATGAGGATGTCGGCGCCTGGCCCGGCACTTATTATGCCCGCAGCTTTGGCCCGCAGGGCCAACGCGTCCAGATCATCATGCTGGACACCCGTTTTTTCCGCTCTCCCCTCCAGCCGACTGACGAATGGGGCGCCAAAGGTAAGGAGCGGTACGTTCCGTCCACCTCGGAAGGGCAGGACATGCTGGGCAATGACCAGTGGACCTGGCTGGAAAACCAGCTTCAGGAAGAGGCTGATCTGCGCCTCATCGTTTCCTCCATTCAGGTGATGACAACCGATGGCCACGGCTTTGAGGCCTGGTCGCGCCTGCCGGCCGAACAGGAGCGTCTTTATAGCCTGGTTGTCGAAACGGAGGCGGAAGGCGTGGTGTTTGTCTCCGGCGACCGCCACACGGCCTTTCTCTATAAGGACGAGGCGGTGCTGCCCTATCCGGCCTACGAGATTACGGCATCTTCGATGAATGCGTCTTTCTCGCAAACGAGTTCGGAAATGGACCGGGCACAGATCGGGGCGGGCTATGCCCTGCAGAATTTCGGCGCCATCGAGATTGACTGGGAAAGCGGTACGGTCCGTCTTGCCATCAACAGCGACACCGGCGAAACCGTCAATGAAGTGGTTGCCCCGTTCCGGGCCGCAGCCGGAGAGTAACAGGCGCGCCGCTGCCCGGCCCGCCGGGACGAGGCCATGACCGACACCCGCTCTGTTCTTGCGCTGATCCTGTCGGTGATGATCCTGCAACTGGCAGGCGGGCTGACCGGCATCCTGACGCCGCTCGGCCTTGAGCGGCTGGGGGTGGACGCTTCGCTGATCGGCTTTGTCGCCGCGATGAACGCAGCCGGGTTCATGCTGGGCGCGTGGACCTCGCCGCGGGCCCTCGCGCTGGTCGGCAATATCCGCCTCTTCGCAGCCGGGGCAGGGGTCAGCGCGGCGGGCATCCTTTCCCTGGCCCTGATCCAGGAGGCACCCGTCTGGGCGCTGATCCGCGTGCTGCAAGGCATTGCCTTCGCCTATATGTTCACCAGTATCGAAAGCTGGCTGGGGGAGGCGGTGCCCGCCCGGTCTCGCGGAAATGTGATGGGTATCTATCACACCGCCGCCAAGCTCTCGCTGATCGTCGGGCCGTTCTTCCTGGCCGGGCTCTCCCCCCTCGATAGCCGGTCCTACATCTGGGCGGGCCTCTTCCTGGCCCTCGCGCTGGTGCCCACCTGCCTGACGACGCTGAAGGAGCCCCCGCCGCCAGACCGGAAAGCCATGCCGCTGGGCCAGCTATTCGCCATCGCGCCGGCTGCCGTGATCGGGGTGGTCGGCGCGGGACTCGTGAATACGGGCACGCTGGCACTGCTGCCGGTCTATTTCGAAAAATTCGACCTGGCGGGCGGCGGCACGGCAGCGGCGGCCATCGCGATTGCCATTGCATGGATCGGCGGCCTGATCGTGCAATGGCCCGCCGGGCGCCTTTCCGACATCATCGACCGGCGGCTGGTCGTCGCAGGGCTTACCGGCATCGCCGGGGCAGCGGCCATCCTGATTGCCGTATTCGGCGCCGTGATCGGCGAGACCGGCGTGCTCGTGCTGATCGGCATTTGGGGGGCAGGGGCGCTCTGCTTTTACGGCATCTGCGTCTCCCATGCGATTGACCGCACCCCGCCGGGACAGGTGCCGCAGGTCATGTCAGGGCTGTTATTTGTCTGGGCTGCCGGGTCGATTGCGGGGCCGCTGATTTCCGGCGTCGTGATGCGGCTGGCGGGCGCGGTCGGCCTTTTTGGTTTTGCCGGCGTGATGCTGGGCTTGCTGGCCGTCTACATGATCGTGCGGGTTCGCCAGCGCGCCCCGGCCGAGTCTCCCCCGGCAGGCGAGCGCGGACCCATCCTCCCCAGCCCGCTGGCGAGTGTCGAAATCGTGCCCCGTGACCCCACGGAAGGCGAGCAAAGCTAAGTACGCGACTTGGTACTCAGCCTGTTGCAGCATCATTTCAGGCGTGTATATAGCCGCCCTGTCAAAGAGGAACGGAAACGGTAACCAGCGGAATGCTGGCGGGCCGTGAGGCCGGACAGGGAAACCACTCCATGAACATCCATGAATATCAGGCCAAGGCGCTGCTCAAATCCTTCGGGGCGCCTGTGGCAGAAGGCGTGCCTGTGCTTTCGCTCGCCGATGTGCAGAAGGCAATCGACACGCTCCCCGGCCCGCTCTGGGTTGTGAAAAGCCAGATCCACGCAGGTGGCCGCGGCAAGGGCAAATTCATCGAGCCGGAAGCCGGTGAAAAAGGCGGCGTTCGCCTCGCCTTCAACAAGGAAGACGTGAAAAAACATGCCGAAGCGATGCTCGGCAAGCACCTCGTCACGGCCCAGACCTCTGCCGCCGGCAAGCAGGTCAACCGCCTCTACATCGAAGACGGCGCCGACATCGAGAAAGAACTCTACCTCTCGATCCTGGTCGACCGCTCGACCTCGAAAGTTTCGTTCGTTGTCTCCACTGAAGGCGGCATGGACATCGAAGAAGTCGCTCATGAGACCCCTGAGAAAATCCTGACCCTCGGCATCGATCCGCTGACCGGCGTGACGGCAGCTGATTCGGCCAAGATCAACGAAGCCCTGAATCTGACCGGTTCGGCCGCTGAAGACGGCCTCAAACTGTTCCCGATCCTCTACAAAGCCTTTGTCGAGAAAGACATGGCGATGCTGGAAGTGAACCCGCTGATCGTCATGAAGAACGGCCATCTGCGCGTGCTCGACGCGAAAGTGTCGTTCGACGGCAACTCGCTGTTCCGCCACCCGGACATCGCAGCCCTCAAGGATGAGACTGAGCAGGACTCCAAAGAGCTCGAAGCGGCTGAATGGGATCTCGCCTATGTCGCCCTCGACGGCACCATCGGCTGCATGGTCAACGGCGCAGGCCTCGCCATGGCGACGATGGACATCATCAAGCTCTACGGCGAAGAGCCGGCGAACTTCTGCGATGTCGGCGGCGGCGCCGGCAAGGAGAAGGTGGCAGCCGCCTTCAAGATCATCATGAAGGACCCCAATGTGAAGGGCATCCTCGTGAACATCTTCGGCGGCATCATGAAATGCGACGTCATCGCCGAAGGCGTGATCGCAGCCGTGAAGGAAACCAACCTGGCGGTTCCGCTGGTGGTTCGCCTTGAAGGCACGAATGTCGACCTCGGCAAGAAGATCATCCGCGAGAGCGGCCTGAACGTCATTCCGGCCGACGATCTCGACGATGCAGCCCAGAAAATTGTCAAAGCGGTGCGGGGTTAAGTTCCATGTCCATTCTGATCGACAAGAACACGAAAGTCCTGACGCAGGGCATGACCGGCAACACCGGCTCGTTCCACACCAATCAGGCGCTCGGCTATTACGGCACCCAGATGGTGGGCGGCATTCACCCCAAGAAGGGTGGCGAGATGTGGAAGGCCGATAACGGCCAGGAACTCCCGATCTTCGCCTCCGTCGCCGAAGGCAAGGAAAAGACCGGCGCCACCGCGTCCGTGGTCTATGTGCCCCCGGCCGGTGCAGCGGCGGCCATCGAAGAAGCCATCGACGCAGAGATCCCGCTGATCGTCTGCATCACCGAGGGCGTTCCGGTGATGGACATGGTCCGCGTCAAGGCGAAGCTGGCGAAGTCCAAGTCGCGCCTCATCGGCCCGAACTGCCCCGGCCTGATCACGGCCAATGAGTGCAAGATCGGCATCATGCCGGGCTCCATCTTCAAGAAGGGCTCCGTCGGCATCGTCTCGCGCTCGGGCACGCTGACCTATGAAGCCGTGTTCCAGACCACCAATGTCGGCCTTGGCCAGACCACGGCTGTCGGTATCGGCGGCGACCCGGTCAAAGGCACCGAATTCATCGACATCCTGGAAATGTTCCTGGCTGACGACGAAACCCAATCGATCATCATGATCGGCGAAATCGGCGGCTCTGCCGAAGAAGAGGCCGCTCAGTTCCTGATCGACGAGGCCAAGAAGGGCCGCAAGAAACCAATGGCTGGCTTTATCGCTGGCCGCACGGCGCCTCCCGGCCGCACGATGGGCCATGCCGGCGCTATCGTTTCCGGCGGCAAGGGCGATGCAGAGTCGAAGATCGCGGCCATGGAAGCGGCGGGCATCCGCGTCAGCCCCAGCCCGGCCCGTCTCGGCACCACACTTGTCGAGGTGCTAAAGGGTTAGAAAGACCCTATAGTGTTATAGATTCGTGACGCCCGCCCTCGGCGTATTCCTGGGGCGGGCGTTGCAGCATAACCTGCTTCACGTAGGGGCAGGGGGTAAGGTCCGTCCCTATATCAGTCGCCGGGGGCGGCAACTCTGGAAGGATGGACATTAGATGGCCGACGATGGCAGCCCGGTGAATGGTCCCCGCAGCACGGGCAATGCGGCAATGCTGGATACTGCGTTCCTGTACGGGGGCTCTGCCCACTGGTTGGAACAGATGCAGGCGGCTTACGCCAAAAACCCCAATTCCGTGCCTGAGAGCTGGCGCGCCTTTTTCGCTGAGCTTGGCGATGAAGCTGCAAGCGCCACCCAGAACGCGGAGGGCGCCAGCTGGAAACGCAAGGACTGGCCGCGTCCGGCCGCCAGCGAGCAGATTGCCGCCTTTGATGGCAACTGGGCGCTGATCGAGCCCAAGCTCGAAAAGAAGATCAAATCCGCCAGCCCTGCGATGGGTGCTGAGGAAGTCACCCGCGCGGTGACCGATTCGATCCACGCGCTGATGATGATCCGCGCCTACCGGATCCGCGGACACCTCGCCGCTCAACTCGACCCGCTCGGCCTCTCCGGCTTCGGCGACCAGCCTGAACTTGACCCGGCCAGCTACGGTTTCGGCCCGGAAGATATGAACCGCAGCATCTATATCGACGGCTATCTCGGCCTCGAACACGCCACCCCGGCGCAGATGCTGGACATTCTCCGCCGCACCTATTGCTCGACGCTCGGCATCGAGTTCATGCACATCTCCGATCCCGAAGAGAAAGCCTGGCTGCAGGAGCGGATCGAAGGCCCTGACAAGGGCGTTGCCTTCACGCGCGAGGGCAAGCTGGCGATCCTCCGCAAGCTGATCGAGGCGGAAAGCTTCGAGCGCTTCCTGCACAAGCGTTATCCGGGCACGAAGCGTTTCGGTCTCGATGGCGGCGAAGCTGCCGTTCCGGCGCTGGAGCAGATCATCAAGCGCGGCGGCGCCCTCGGCGTGAACGAGATCGTCGTCGGCATGCCCCACCGGGGCCGTCTCAACATGCTCGCGGCCGTCATGGGCAAGGGCTATGAGAAGATCTTCCACGAATTCCAGGGCGGCTCGACACAGGGCGCCGGCGAATTCGGCTCGGGCGACGTGAAATACCACCTCGGCGCTTCGTCTGACCGTGAGTTTGACGGCAATGTCGTTCACCTCACCATGAACCCGAACCCCTCCCACCTTGAGGCGGTCAACCCCGTCGTGCTCGGCCGTACGCGCGCCAAGCAATTCATGGAATCGCGCCAGACCGGCAAGCTCGACCGCTCGCACAAGCTGCCCCTGCTGCTGCACGGGGACGCTGCCTTCGCAGGGCAGGGCGTTGTGGCCGAATGCTTCGCGCTGTCGGGCCTGCAGGGTTACCGCACCGGCGGCACCATCCACTTCATCGTCAACAACCAGATCGGTTTCACCACGAGCCCGATGTATTCGCGCTCCTCGCCCTATCCCTCGGATGTGGCGCTGATGGTGCAGGCACCGATCTTCCATGTGAACGGTGATGATCCGGAGGCCGTGGTCTACGCCGCCAAGGTTGCCACCGAATACCGGCAGAAGTTTGCAAAGGATGTCGTCATCGACATGTTCTGCTACCGCCGCTTCGGCCACAATGAGGGCGATGACCCGACGATGACCCAGCCGGTCATGTACCGCGTCATCAAGGATCGTCCGTCCACGCGCGAAATCTATGCCCAGCGCCTCGTCGCCGAGGGCCTGCTGACCGCCGCCGAAGTCGACGCGCAGGTGAAGGAATTCGAGGATTTCCTCGACCGCGCCTTTGACGCTGGCAAGACGCTGAAAACCAACAAGGCAGACTGGCTGGAAGGTCAGTGGTCGGGTTTCGGCCTGCCGCTGGATGATGACCGCCGCGGCAAGACGGGCGTGTCCAAGACGCGCCTGAAGGAACTGGGCGATGCCATCACCCGCATTCCGGAAAGCGTTGACGTTCACAAGACGGTGGAGCGCGTTATCGCCCGCCGCCGCGAAAGCTACGAGACCGGCAAGGACATTGACTGGGGCGGCGCCGAGCATCTGGCCTTCGCCAGCCTGCTCGACGAAGGTTTCCCGGTGCGTCTCTCTGGCCAGGATTGCGGCCGCGGCACCTTCGTGCAGCGCCACAGCCATATCGTCGACCAGACGACCGGCGACCGCGTCACGCTGCTCAACCAGATCCGTGATGGCCAGGCGCCGTATGAGGTGATCGACTCGCTGCTCTCCGAAGAGGCGGTGCTGGGTTATGAATACGGCTACTCGCTGACCGATCCGAATTCGCTGGTCTGCTGGGAAGCCCAGTTCGGCGACTTCGCCAACGGCGCGCAGGTCTATTATGACCAGTTCATTTCCTCGGCAGAGCGCAAATGGCTGCGGATGTCGGGCCTCGTGATGCTTCTGCCGCATGGCTATGAAGGTCAGGGTCCGGAGCATTCCTCGGCCCGCCTCGAGCGCTTCCTGCAGATGTGTGCGGAAGACAACATGCAGGTGTGCAACCTGACGACCCCGGCGAACTATTTCCACGCCCTGCGCCGCCAGATCCACCGCGAGTTCCGCAAACCTCTGGTCATCATGACGCCCAAATCGCTGCTGCGCCACAAGCTGGCCACCTCGACGCTGGACGATATGAACACGAAGTCCACCTTCCACCGCATCCTCTGGGACGATGCTGAAACGCCGGGCCGTGAAGGCAAGGTGAAGCTCGCCAAGGACAACAAGGTGCGCCGTGTCGTGCTGTGTTCGGGCAAGGTCTATTATGACCTCTTCGAGGCCCGTGAGGCTTCGGGGCAGGACGACATCTACCTGCTGCGCGTGGAACAGTTCTATCCGGTCCCGCGCAAGTCGCTGATCAACGAGCTGAAACGCTTCCCGCAGGCCGAGCTTGTCTGGTGTCAGGAAGAACCGCGCAATATGGGCGGCTGGACCTTCATCCGTGATGAGATCGAATGGTGTGCCGCTCAGGCAGGCTACAAACAGCCGCGCCCGAAATATGCCGGCCGCCCGCCCTCTGCGGCGACCGCGACGGGCCTTCTGTCCAAGCACCAGGCCGAACAGGCCAACCTGATCAAGACAGCCCTCTCGCCCGACCCGGTCGATGACCGGATCGTTTCTCCCTGATAATCCATAAGAAGAGACGGACACGACACATGACAGACATCGTTGTTCCCACACTCGGCGAAAGCGTTACCGAAGCCACCGTCGGCCAATGGCTGAAATCGGCCGGTGATGCGGTGAAGAAGGACGAAGTCCTCGTCGAACTTGAAACCGACAAGGTATCCGTTGAGGTTTCCGCTTCCGAAGACGGCGTCCTTTCCGAAATCGTCGCCAAAGAGGGCGATACCGTGAATATCGGCGCCGTGCTCGGCCGCCTGAATGCGGGCGGCGCTGCCGCGTCCAAGCCCGCTCCGGCCAAGGAGCCGGCAAAGGCCGAAGCCAAGGCTGAGCCGAAGGCGGAAACCAAGCCTGCCCCTGCGGCTTCAGGTGGTGCGTCTACGGATGTCAAAGTCCCGGTGATGGGCGAAAGCGTTGCCGAAGGCACGATCGCCAACTTCGCCAAGAAGGTCGGCGACAGCGTCAAGAAGGACGAAACCATCGCCGAGATCGAAACCGACAAGGTGGCGCTGGAAGTTCCCGCCCCCGCTGACGGCGTGATCCTCGAATGGCTGGTGAAGGAAGGCGACTCGGTCACCCCCGGTTCCGTCATTGCCCGGATCGGCGCGTCTGGCGCGGCTCCGGCCAAGGCGGCTGAAGCCCCGGCCAAAACCGAAGCGCCGAAAGCCGCTGCCCAGCCCGCCGCCACGGGCGACCGTCCTGTGTCTCCGTCCGTGCGCCGCATTTCCGCCGAGGCCGGCGTCAGCCCGTCCGACATTCCCGGCACGGGCCGCGATGGCCGCGCCACCAAGGCTGATGCCCTGGCCTACGTCAATCAACCGAAAGCAAGCTCCTCGACCATGTCCGACACCGCTGCAAAGCCGCCGCGCGAAACTGGCCCCCGTGAAGAACGTGTACGGATGACGCGTCTGCGTCAGACCATCGCCCGCCGCCTGAAGGAAGCTCAGGATACGGCCGCGATGCTGACGACCTTTAACGATGTCGACATGTCGGCCATCATGGACCTGCGCAAGAGACACCAGGACGCCTTCGTGGCCCGCCATGGCATCAAGCTCGGCTTCATGAGCTTCTTCGTGAAGGCCGTGGCCAACGCCCTGAAGGAAGTTCCGGCGGTCAACGCCGAGATTGATGGCCAGGACATCATCTACAAGAACTACTATGATATCAGCGTCGCCGTCGGCACGGAGAAGGGCCTCGTCACGCCCGTCCTGCGCGGTGTTGACGAGATGTCGCTGGCCGGAATCGAAAAGGGCATTGCCGATCTCGGCAAGAAGGCCCGCGATGGCGCCCTCACCATCGGCGACCTGCAGGGCGGCACCTTCACCATCTCGAACGGCGGCATCTACGGCTCCCTGATGTCGACCCCGATCCTCAACCCGCCGCAGTCCGGCGTGCTGGGCATGCACCGCATCGAGGACCGCCCGATTGTCCGCAATGGCCAGATCGTCATCAAGCCGATGATGTATCTTGCCCTCAGCTACGACCACCGCATCGTTGACGGCAAGGAAGCCGTCACCTTCCTCGTCCGCGTGAAAGAGGCGCTGGAAGATCCCGAGCGGATGCTGCTGGAAGTCTAGGCGCGCGTCGCCGTCCAGCCGCGGATCAGCGCGGCCTGAAATACCGGGGCGGGGGGCGTGAAGCCTCCCGCCTCAATCATTTGGGCGACCTGTTCTGGCCCATGGGCGGCAAACTGCTTGCCATAGGCGTTCAGGTAATTGGCCCGGTTTTCCTCCGTCTGCCCCCCAAGGCGGAAGATATCCATCCAGAGGCCCATGACGCCTGCGAAGGTAGGCGCGTTATCATCCGTGCTGAGATCAACATTGATGAAGCGGGCCCCCGGCTTCAGGCGGGCGGCAATGTCTGCAAAAAAGGATTGGCGCGCGGCGGCATTGGTGAGGAAGTGGGAGACGAGCAGGCTCGTGGCCCCGTCATGGGTCTCCACCGGTGTTTCGGACACATACGCCTCATGAAAGCTGCAACGATCTGCAAAGCCTTCGGCCTCGGCATGGCGGCGGGCGATGGCCAGCATGGGCCCGGAAGGGTCCACCAGCGTGAAGCGCCAGCCGGGATGGCGGGGGGCAAGATAGCGCACTTCGGCGCCCGTGCCCGCCCCGGCCACCAGGATGCGTGCCTCTTCCGGCAACGGGCTGAGATAGGCATCGGTCAGAAGGTGCATACAGGCCTGAATTCCGCTGAGCGCGGAGAATTGGGTATCATAGGCCTTGGCATGGTCTTCACTGAACGCGCCCGAGAGCGCTAGGGACGGGCGGGGAGGGCTCATACGAAACTCCGTTAGTTACGAAATATCCTCCTCCCCTATGGCCTTTTGCCGGCGCCGGCAAGGGTTGATCGCGCGCTTGAAGGTTTCGGCCTTGTAAAATGCCGTTTAAACATGACCTTGGAACAACAGAACAAAGCCCCGATCGGAGGACTGCCATGAGCGATTCAGATTACATCCCGCCCAAAGTCTGGACCTGGAACAAGGATGCGGGCGGCCGGTTCGCCAACATCAATCGCCCGATTGCCGGTCCCACGCATGAGAAGGAACTCCCCGTCGGCAAGCATCCGCTGCAGCTCTATTCCCTGGGCACGCCCAATGGCGTCAAGGTCACCGTGATGCTCGAGGAACTGCTGGCGCTGGGCTATTCGGGCGCTGAATATGACGCCTGGCTGATCAATATCGGCAATGGCGACCAGTTCTCCTCCGGCTTTGTCGACATCAACCCCAACTCCAAGATCCCGGCACTGTTTGACCGCTCCACCGAGGCAGGCGTGCGCGTCTTCGAATCCGGCGCGATCCTGATGTACCTTGCCGAGAAGTTCGGCGCCTTCCTGCCGAAGTCTCACCCCAAGCGCGCCGAAGCGCTGAGCTGGCTGTTCTGGCAGATGGGCTCGGCGCCTTTCCTGGGCGGCGGCTTTGGCCACTTCTATGCCTACGCCCCGGTCAAGATCCAGTACGCGATCGACCGCTATGCGATGGAAACCAAGCGCCAGATGGACGTGCTGGACCGCCACCTCGCCCATCATGAATACATGGCGGGCGACGAATACACGATTGCCGACATGGCCATCTGGCCCTGGTATGGCGCCTTGGCGCAGGGCATCCTCTATGAGGCGGGCGAATTCCTCGAAGTGGAAAGCTACAAGAACGTCCAGCGCTGGACGAAGCAGATTGCCGAACGCCCCGCCGTCCAGCGTGGCCGCATGGTCAATCGCGTCTACGGCAAGCCGGAATCCCAGCTCTGGGAACGCCATGACGCCAGCGATTTCGACACCAAGACGCAGGACAAGCTGCAGCCTGGCAGCTAGGCCGTGTTCGGACTGTTCGGGAAGAAACAAGCCGCCTTCGATCTCGCCGAGGGTAACCGCCATGTTGCGCCGGGCCTTGCCTTGCTGGAGGCCGGGAAGGGGCGCGAGCTGGCTGAGCTTTATGCCGGCCTGCCGCCGCCAGACCGTATCCATTTCCTCGATGGGCTCGGTCAGCTGTCGGAGATCGGGGCGCCCCTGCCGGCGCTGAACGATCATCCCGCGCTCTATGCCATCGCCGGGGCGCTGCATTACGTCTGGGCCCACCGCTTGCGCGGCTTTGCCACTGCAGACCGCACCAGCGACACGCAGGTGATGGACATGGCCGAGATGGCCGCCGTCGCCGAAGACCTGCTGGAAGCGGGTGCCGAAGCAACGCCCGGTGACAGCGCGCTGCATGGCTTCCGCTTTCGCGCCATGATGCTCACCGGCGCCCCTGCGGGTGGCTTTGAGGCGGCCACAGCGGATCTGCGCGCCACCGGCGAGGCCAATGTGCTGGCCGAGCTTGCCCGGATGAACTACCTCGCCCCCAAATGGCATGGCAGTGTCGGCGAGATGCACGCGGCGGCCGAAAACGCCATGGACGGGGCGCCGAATGCATCTTTTCTGGCGCTGAAGGCGCGCGCCTGGATCGAGGAATGGCTTTACCAGACCGCCATGAATGACGATGAGGCCGAAATCGCCGCCTTCCGAGAGAAGGTGAAGTCAGATGCTTTCCGGGCCGAAATTGCCGAACTCGACGATCATTTCCGGCAGCGCTTTACTGCGGGGCCGGAGCTGTCCTTCGCCGAGGCCGGGTTTGCGCACAATAATTTCGCCGTGCTGCTCGCCCTGTTCAAGGACACGGCACGCCTCAAGCCCCACCTTTCGGCGATCGGCGCCACGGCCTTCCAGACGCCCTGGGGCTATATCGCCGGGCGCAATGTGCCTGCCATGATTGCGCGGCTGCGCGCGGAAACCGGCCTGCCAAAGCTCAAGGCCTGAGCTGCGGCGCAGCGCCCCGTTCCCTTGCGGCGGGGCCGATGCCCATATAGGGCAGGGCGAAAGAACTGAGAGGCCGCATGACGACCTATACTTCCGACGCGCGCAAGCACACATCCGACACCGCCGAGACGATGGCGGATGTTCGCTATGAGGTCGACCGGATCGACCGCCTGCTGGTCGAGATCCTGGCCGAGCGCCAGTCGATGATGGACGCTGCTGCCCGCATCAAGGGCGCCCGCGCCGCCGTGCACGACCGGGCGCGGATCGAGGATGTTGTGGCCAAGGTGAAGGCCGAATGCGCAAGACACGGCCTTTCTCCTGCGATTGCAGAGCCGGTCTGGCGCACCCTGATCGACCGCTGCATCGCCTATGAATTTGAAAGCTATGACGCGCTGCGTCTGGCGGCAGAGGCCAAATCGTAAGCCGCGCGCGCGGCCGCTTCCAACGTCTCGCCAAGGGCTTCCTTCACATCGCTGAGCAGCACGGCTGCATGCGCCTTGCTGGGCGCGGTTTCTGCCCGTCCTGCCTTCTCCGCCCGCTCGCAGGCCGCTGCCAGCTTCAGCGCGCCGATGCCCAGGCTTGCGCCTTTCAGGGTATGGGCCGCATCGGCCCATTGCCGCGCCTCGCTCATCGGGTCCAGCAGGCGCGACCAGAGCTGGGCCTGTTCCCGGAAGATGCCGATCACCTCCAATGAGAGATCGGTATCATTCCCCGTCATCGCGGCCAGATGGGCAAGGTCCAGAACGGGCAGGGGCGTGTCAGCGGGCATCAGGGGCTCCTATGGGCCGGGTCAACCTGATCGGGCGCGGTTAGCAGGGCGTTAACCTCGCTTGCTGGGGCAGTTTCTTTCAACCCGGGCAGATTGCCCGGCCTGTCTCTTTCTGATAATAGCGCCGCACGGGTTAAAACGGCCGCGCGCCATTGGGTTTTACGATCATGACCGAATTTCTGATTTTCGTCCGCAATCTTGTGCTGGCCGCGATCTTCGCTCTGATCGGTCTCCAGTTTGCTCCGCAGACGCCCGAAAAGGCACCCGAGGACAAGGGTGACTCATCGGTAACGCTCTCCCTGCTGCCCTGACTCGAAAAAACAGGGCATTAGCCCTCCGTCGGCGTGCAATCAGCACTCGCAGGAACCCGCAAGGCGGGTTATACAGATATTATGACGGAAGCCCCCTCTGCGCGCCGGTCCGGCCGGGACGACCTCGTCCGACACGAGGCCTCGCAGAATTTTGAAACTGCGCAACATGGTGGCGGCTGGATGGTCACGCTCGCTTATGTCTCGGCTTTTCTCTGGCTCGCAGGTCTCGGCGCAGCCCTGATCGGGCTCGGCGGCATCGGCTTTGTCAGCCAGTATCATCCCGCCCTGATTGTCGCGGCCGCCATTGGCGCCGTGGTCCCCGCGCTGCTGATGGTGGCGGCTGGCCAGATGGCCCGCGCCAATCGCCGGGCCGCTGCGGCCAATGCGCTGGTGCTCGAAGCGGCCGCCCGCCTGATGGCCCCCGCGCGCGAAGCCGGCCATGAAGGCATCACCTTTGCCGAGCAGATGAAGCAGTCTGCCGCCGAGATCGATCACGCGATGGCCCACGCCCTCTCCGCCATGAAGGCCATGGCCGGCGAGATCGGGGATGAGCGGCTGCGGCTCGAATCTGTTTCCTATGCGGCGGCAGACAATGCGCGCGACCTGGCAGAACGTCTGGGTGAGGAGCGTCACGCCCTCGAAACCCTGGCCCGGGATCTGCGCGCGCAGGTCACCGCGATGAATGAAGCCATTCCGCGCCAGGCCCAGCTGATGGTGTCGGCTGCCCGTGTCGCCAGCGAGGAAGTCGGCCGCGCGGATGCGGCCCTGGAGCAGCGCCTGATCGCCATGCATCATGCCGGTGAGGAACTCACCCGCCGGATGGAATCCCTGGATGATCTCGCGCGCGATGCCTCTGGCCGCACCGAAGCGCTGACCTTCTCGATCAGCCGCGTGGAAGACAAGCTCGAACACTCCCGCCGCACGGTGGACGCGGCCGTCCGCGCCAGCGAAGTGGCGGCC
>Ga0067045_1027897_pt1 | contig 52151 bp, 55 predicted proteins | sample TerdegcTABiofilm_FD_59184 | JGI IMG/M metagenome (GOLD analysis project Ga0067045, IMG submission 59184) | Combined Assembly of (Gp0054472, Gp0054536) Wastewater bioreactor microbial communities from Singapore -Terephthalate degrading...
TAGAACATAACTCCTGATACCGTTCACCGAACCGCTCAGGGAACGACTCCCTGATTCACTAATTGAACCCTTTACCCCACCCTGTCCAACTCCATCTTTAAAACCCTGATATTGTTAACCTGTTATGCTATCTTATAGAATTAACAGCAGTTAACTCGCCACCCATCTACCCTAACCACTTTTCCCCCTGCTTACGCACCCCAATCCCGGCTCCTCTAAATCATTCTGGACCAATTGGTTGTCTGTAAAGAACGCACCGAGGTTCCTATTTTGCTTGAAATCATCACAACTTAGCCATTCAGAGCGGTGCAATGAACCTTGCTGTTAACCGCCGCACATCCGCTTCAGGCACTATCATCGGCAAGGACAGATTCCCATCGCTTCCCATATTTTTTTCTTGACATTTAACCTCTTTATACTTAAATTAGTTACGGCATGAGAAGCCAAAGCAGCAAAGCCAAATCAAAAAGGAGGTACTAATGAAAAAAGCGCTGCTCCTCGGTATCATACCGCTGGTCTGCCTGACGATGATGACCGGCTGTATTCCAGGATTCTACACCGTGGGAACACTCTACACTTCGGTAAAGACTCCGGCGTCGGCAATCGCCTATTACGGTCCGCAGGCAACGACCAATGCCAAAGTTGCAAAGGTAACCGCAACCAACATCCTCGGGCTCATTGCGACCGGCGATGCCAGTCTTGAAGCGGCGATGCGGGAAGGTGGCATCAAAAAAGTCCATCATGTTGACCAGGAAATAACAAGCATCCTCGGTTTGTGGTCAACCTACACAATCATCGTCTACGGCGAATAAATCTGACAACATCCTTTGGGGGCGATAAACTCGCCCCCGTTTTTTTTGCCCCGAAGACAATTTTTGCTACTATTTTTATGATGTTTAATCCCGCGATATTTCGTGAATACGACATCCGTGGTAAGGCAGAAACCGACCTTTCCGACGATGTTGTTTTCCGTCTGGCTCAGGCCTTTGGCACCCACATCCAGAACAAAGGAGTCTACCGATGTGTTGTTGGCCGGGATGTCAGGCTCTCCGGACCAAGAATTGAAAAGGCGTTGACCGAAGGGTTGCTTGCCACCGGTGTCGATGTGATACAAATCGGCGTTGTGCCAACACCGGTGTTCTACTTCTCCTTTTTCAACTTAAACATCGACGCCGGCATAATGATTACCGCCAGCCACAACCCGCCCGATGAAAACGGCTTTAAAATCGGCATGCACAAAACCACCATCCACGGTACCGAAATCCAACTGTTGCGCCAAATTGCCGAAGAAGGCAAATTTGCCATCGGCAAGGGTAAACTGAGCCAATGCGATGTCATTGACCCTTATATCACGCTCTGCCTGTCAAAAGTAAAAATCACAAAACCGCTCCGGGTGGTATTTGACCCGGGTAACGGCACCGCCGGTGTCCTTCTCGAAAGGTTGATTACCAAAACCCCAATCCAGCCGGTGTTTATCAACTTAACACCCGACGGCAACTTCCCGAGCCATGTTCCTGACCCCACTGTTCCCGCATATCTTGAACAGGCGATCAACCTGGTTAAAGAAACGAATGCCGACTGTGGCATCGGGTACGATGGCGATGCCGACCGCATCGGTGTCATTGACGAAACCGGTGCCACCATTTACGGTGACCGGCTTCTGGCTCTATTTGCCCGGGAGATTCTTGCCCGTCAGCCCGGGGCAAAGGTTGTGTTTGAAGTCAAATGTTCTCAGGGGCTGATTGAGTACATCAAAAAACTGGGCGGTGTGCCCGTGATGTGGAAAACGGGTCACTCCTTGATTAAGGCAAAGATGAAGTCAGAGGGCGCCCTCATTGCCGGCGAGATGTCGGGCCATATGTTTTTCGCCGACGACTACTACGGCTACGACGACGCCATCTTCGCTTCCCTGCGGTTACTACAACTCCTCGCCAATTCAGGAAAAAGGCTATCTGAACTGGTGGCAGAGATACCCTACTACTATGCCACCCCTGAAATCCGGGTTAAAATCGCAAGCCCGGATGCGGACAAACGGAAATTTGAGGTGGTATCCACCCTGAACCACTATTTCCGCCAACAATTTGAAACAATTGACATCGATGGTGTCCGTGTGGTATTTCCGGATGGTTGGGGCCTGGTCCGCGCCTCCAATACCCAGCCGATTCTCGTTCTGCGCTTTGAAGCCAAAACCCGGGAAAGGTTAAATGAAATCCGACAACTGTTTTATGACCAACTCCGCAAATTCCCGGAAGTTGTCCTGCCCGAGAACTGAACATCCTGTTTAAAGATGCACCGTTCTGAACGACTCCTGCGGGCGGCACTGACCCCAAATCAACTCCTTGAAGAAAATGAGAAGGTGGCGGTCGGACTTTCGGGTGGCGCTGACAGCCTGTGCCTACTTTTAACCCTCTGGGAGTACAATCGCCGTTATCGAAAAAACTGGCAGATTTATCCCATCCACATCAATCCCGGATTTCCCGGCTGGAAAACAGACCGCATTGAGGCAATATGCCAGCGGTTTGGGCTTACCTGCACCGTAAAAACAGTTGATGTTCCGGCGAAACTTCGGGCAACGAAGACCGACTCCTGTTTTTTTTGTGCCCACGAACGGCGCAAAGCACTCTTTTCGGCTGCGGCACAACTGGGTTGCCATAAGGTGGCGCTGGGTCACCACCTCGAAGATGTCAATGAAACATTTTTGCTGAACCTATTTTTCACATCCTCTGCACGAACAATTCTACCCCGACAGTCGCTTTTTTCCGGTACGCTCATTGTTATCCGCCCCCTTTATTACTTCACCGAAGAGCTCATCCGCACCCGACTCCGAGTCGCCGCAATCCGTCCGGTGCGCAACCCCTGCCCTTACGGTAAAAAAAGCAAACGGCTGCTCATCCGCCGCTTTCTCGCCCGTCTTGAACACACCGACCACCGCATCAAAACCAACATCTTCTGGGGCATCCACAACCTAAAAACGGAATACCTGCCCCAAAAGACGGGTTCGCTCCTTTGACGCACAAACGATGTTTGACAGTGAAAACAAAATGGTTATGATTTCTTTAATTTAGTGCAAAATCTCAGGAGGATAAAAATGTTAACTTTCCGTCGGTTTGCAATAACGCTCGTTGTCCTAAGCGGGGTCGTCGTCGCTCAGAATGTACCGCTCGACGCCCTCTTACGAGGCGGACGAATCCACTATCAGGGTGGCCGCTATGAACGAGCACGAGAACAGTTTGAAAAGGCGCTTGAGCAGTACGGGACAACCGTTGACAACCCAACCCTCGCCAGTATTCACCTCTGGCTCGGGTTGTGCGAAGCCCAGTTAAACCGGCTCACACCCGCCGCCGAGTATTTCCTAAAGGCGGTTGAAAACGACTCGCATCTCGTCACCAGCATCCGTAACGACGAGCAACAGGAGTACTGGGTCTGGACCGCTTTTATTACCGCCAGCCGGGAAAACTACGCCGCGGGTGATTACGAAAAGGCAATAACCTATGCCCGAGCCGCGCTAAAAATCCATCCTGACCGCTCTCAACCCTATTCGCTTATTGCCAACTCCTACAGCACAATGGGAAAGTACGAAGATATGCTCACCACCGCCCGTCAAATGCTTGCCCTTAACACCGCCAGCGCCGAAGCCTACTCACTCATCGGGCTCTACTTCTTCCAGAAACCGGACAGCGCCTGGAAAACACCTCAGGCAAAGCAAAGCCGCTGGGACTCCGTCTCCAACTACTACCGCGAAGCATTAAAGATCTACCAAGCCCGACTTGATAGCGCTCTGACCGAACTGGGTAACCTTCTTAAAACCACCGACACGAACCGCATCCGCTTGGTTGCCGAACAACTGGTCGAAAAGCAGCGGTTTTCTCCTCCCGAAGAACTAAAGCGCTACATTGAAAAGGAGTTGGCTGGAGGGAAACAGCTGGAAAAGTTCGCCCAGATTGCCTCCCGCCTTTTCTATGCCGAGAACAATCTCAATGTTACATCAGCCCGCCTCGGCACCGCCTTACTTCGGGCATCAGCCGAGGCTAAACGGGACACGGCAGAACGGTACCGTGCCCAAGCGGAATCACTTTTCGCCCAGGCGTTAAAATACGACCGATTTGACTTTACCACGATGTTTAACCTCGGCATCGCCCAGTATCAGGGGCGCAATGACAGCCTTGCTGCCGCAACCTTTTCTCAAGTAATTGCCGGAACGGTTGTACCGCTAAGCGTGCTACCACCAAACCTCATCGCCCAGCTCGTCGCCCAGATTTCCCCGGAGGCAGCAAAAACAGGCTATCTACAACTCACCGGCGACCTCCTTGCTGTTGTTGACAGCACCCTGTTCGCCCTTGGTTATCGCGCGGGCAGTTACTCCTGGTTTTACTTCCCCGACAAAAAAGAGCAGAAAGAATTTCCCCTCACCCCAGCGGACACCGCCGGTATGTTTTTAAGTGCGGAAAACCCGGTTCAGCTGGAAAACATCTACCTGCTGTATGGGACAAGCCTGACCGGGTTCGGTCTCGCACAAATTGAAGCCGGGCGCGCGGAACGGGGGAAATCAATCCTCAATCAGGCGATTCCCAATCTGATAATGACAACCAAAATCAACCCCAAAAACGGTGAAGCCTACCTCAACCTTGTCCACTGCTACCGGGAAACCGGTAACAAAGATAAGGCAGCCTGGGCTTACGAGATGTATAAAAAATTGAGCAAATAAGGAGCAAAGATGACTAAACTATTAACCGCTATTATCATCGTCCTCAGCCTGGTTCTAATCGGCGTCATCCTGTACCCGCAATTACAGGAAAACCGCCCCCAGCGCCTCCGTTTCGCCTGCGACAGTTCGGTTGCGGCGCTGCCCTTCATCGTTGCGGTTCAGGATACGCTATTCGTTAAAAACCGCATAGAACCAGAGATAACATTCTACTCAGACCCAGAAAAGGCGCTTGACGAACTCTTCGCGGGCAACATCGATGTCGGCATCTTCCCCTGGAGTACGGTGTTCAAACGCATCGTTAATAAAGGTGAAACCCTGAAGGTGTTTATGGCGGTGGAATTCCGGCCGACACTGCCGGTCGATGCAATCGCCAAACCAATCAAGGGTAAAATCAAAACGGTCAACGACCTGAAAGACAAAAGAGTTGGTTATCCGCCGGTACTGCGCGACTACCTCCCGCTCCTTTTTGCCGGCATTAACCTGAACCCGTCGAATGTTAAACTTACCGAATTACCATTGCCTGTGTTACCCGCTCGTCTTGCCGCCGGCGAATTTGATGCGGTATGGGTTCTCGAACCCTTCATAACCCAGATTGATTTTACGAAATTTGACACCCTGACCGCCCTGACGACAAAGTACATCGCAAGCCCATTTCCGGCTTATGCGATTGGCTTCAGCCCCCAATTCTTAAAAAACACCACCAAAATTCAGCGTACCAGGCTTAAAATTGCCCTTGATGCCGCGGTTGACCGGATTGACGCGCAGCCCGGAGAAGCGAAAAAAATTGTCAGCCAATTCTTCTTCGGTAACGACACCGCCGGCGCTGGCACCCGGCTTCCCCTGTTTCAGAAAATCTCCGAAATCAACAAACCCGGCATCCAGGCCCTTGCCAGCCGGATGCTCAAAGTTGGTGTCCTAACCGAAACCCTCGACACAAGGAACATATTCGCCCCGCCATCACAACTGATGCGTTAATGGTTGGCATTGAACTGCTTTTTCCGGTCGTGCTAGACGGGGGGTTGGCGGTCCCCTGTAACCCGAAACCCGCCCACGCGGGGTCGAAAGGGATACCGAGTGCGGCACGATGCGGGTCAAGTTTGAAATCCAAAACGGCGATGAAAATCGGGTCCGGTGAGGACCATCACCGTGAACCCCGCCAGGACCGGAAGGTAGCAACGGTAAACGGAGCGACGGTTCGTCACCGGGGCGCCTGGTTGGAGTCGTTTTGGTTCAAACCCCCTCATCGTCTGTGCCAGGATCCTGGCACGACCGGATTCATCACCGCCTGATGTCCACTCGTAAAGTTTTAACCCTGAAGTACCGGCCGCAAACTTTTGCTGAACTTCTGATTCAGGACCATGTCCGTAACACCCTGACCCGTGCCATTGAACTCAATCGCCTTGCCAACGCCTATCTCTTCAGCGGGCCACGCGGTGTTGGTAAGACGACAACCGCACGCATACTGGCAAAAAGCCTCAACTGTCTTTCCTTTGATAAACCAACAACCACGCCCTGTAACCAATGTTCGGCGTGCATCGAAATCGCCGCATCGCGCAGTATGGATGTTTTGGAAATTGACGGCGCCTCCAACCGGGGCATCGACCAAGTAAGAGAACTGCGCGAAAACATCAAGTACGCCCCGGCAAGCCTCCGTTATAAAGTTTACATCATCGACGAAGTTCATATGCTAACCGCCGAAGCCTTTAATGCCCTGCTCAAAACGCTCGAAGAACCGCCCGCCCATGCCAAATTTATCCTGGCAACAACCGCCGCGCACAAAGTACCGCCAACCATCATTTCGCGCTGCCAGCGTTTTGACTTCCGAAAAGCAACCCCGGCAGAAATTGTCGAGCGCCTAACCTGGATTGCCGAACGGGAAAAAATTAAAATTTCCCCGGAGGCGCTGAGCGCTATTGCGCGCCGCGCTGATGGTGCAATTCGCGACGCCGAAGGACTCCTCGAACAACTCGCCACCTATAGCCCGGAAGGGGTTGAACTTTCCCATGCTGAAGAGCTTCTCGGGCTTGTCCCCGCAAACCTTTTCTTTGAATATGCGGAACTACTCGCAACCGGCAACGCCCGTGGTCTGTTCGACTTCATCGACCGGCTCTTCACATCGGGCTACGACTTTATCGAGTTTTATACCGGTGCGGTTACCCATTTCCGTAACCTCCTTGTCGCAAAACTTGATGGCATACCCCCTGAATCAGGCTTCTCTGCCGACGAGCTCGACCGCCTAAATAAACAAGCCGCCCGATTCTCCCGCGAACAATTAATGGAGATTCTCAAACTCTTAAGTGAAAACGAATCAACGGCTCGTTATTCCCCGATTCCTCGTTTATTACTGGAAATTGTCTCGCTCAAACTTTTAGGAGAAAAACTCACTCCGACCCCTCAAAATCCACCCCGCATCCGCGAAAAGACAAACGCCCCTAACATTTCAATGGACCAACCGCCTCCCGCCAATGAACCAGGACAAATCTACCGTCAGCTATGCAACCGGCTCGCAACCCAAAAAGCACCTCTGGCCGCTCTTCTCCAGGTCGGCACACCAACCGTTAGGGACTCGTCCACTCTCAAAGTGACCTTTCCCCGGGAACAGAAAGGCATCATCCTGCAGATAGAAAAACACCAGAAACTGATTGACTCAATACTTTCCGAAATTGTTGGCGCACCCACCCATCTAAACGCCACCGTGCAGGAAGAAAATAAAATCGACCACATCAAAGACAAACTCAAAAAACATTTTGGCGAGGTCGAAGAGCAGTGACTCAATCGCTCGATAACCTTATCGCTGTCCTTTCCCGTCTTCCCGGTATTGGCAAAAAGTCCGCCCAGCGTCTCGCCTTCCATCTGCTTAAGAACCCCGGTTTGAGTCAGGAAATCGAAGAGTCGCTCACTCGGGCACGCAAACATCTCCGGCTCTGTACTATCTGCTTTAACATTACGGAGCAGGAAATCTGTTCAATATGTGCCGATGCAACTCGCAACCCCAAAATAGTGTGCGTGGTTGAAGAGCCGGCTGATGTACTGGTAATTGAACAAACCGGGCAATACCGGGGTCGCTACCACATCCTCGGGGGCGTGATTTCGCCCCTTGACAATGTTCAACCGGAAAACCTTCATATCAAAGAATTGCTGGCGCGGGTCCAAAGCGAAGGAGTCACCGAAGTAATCATCGCCACCAATCCAACAACCGAAGGCGAGGCATCGGCAATCTACATTGCCCAGCTCCTTAAACCCTTAAACATTCAGGTCACCCGTATCGCTCGTGGTTTACCGATGGGCAGCGACCTTGAACTCGCCGACCGTGAAACTGTTGCCCGTGCCTTAGAAGGACGAAAAGAAATTTAAACCGGTTTTGTCCTCCGTTGCCTGGAGTTCGAAATTTCATAAAATCTAATTATGCTCTGCAACGCCTGTCCTTTTGAATGCCTGGTCGACCGTTCAATTCAAACGGGCCGATGCCGGGCTACCGCAGATATTGAGGTTGCCCAGGCACAACTCCATTACTGGGAAGAACCACCGATTTCAGGAAGCCGGGGTTCGGGGACAATATTCTTTACCCACTGCAACCTCGCCTGCAAATTCTGCCAGAACTACGACATCTCGCAAGAGGGATACGGCCACAAGGTCAGTGCCGAGCGCCTTGAACAAATTATCCTTGAACTTCAAGACCGCGGTGCCCACAATATCAACCTTGTCACCCCAACCCAGTACAGTCTGCAGCTCATTCCCATTCTCGAAAAGGTAAAACCAAAACTGAAAATCCCGATTGTCTGGAACTCCAACGCCTACGAAAAAATTGAAACCCTGCGCCGGCTCGAAGATTTAGTTGATATCTATCTACCTGACCTCAAATACTTCTCCGACGAACTGGCGCGAAAATACTCTTCCGCCCCCAACTACTTCCATTTTGCTACTCGTGCGATAACCGAAATGAAGCGCCAGACCCGGCAGAATGTCTACGACGACCAGGGTGTTATGAAAAAAGGGCTTATAATCCGCCATCTCGTTTTACCGGGCCAAATTGACGATTCAAAAAAAATCCTTCTCTGGATAAAAGAAAACCTGGGCACCGAAACCCAAATCAGCCTGATGGCGCAGTACTACCCCGCCTACCGCGCTCGGGAACTGGAAGGAATGAACCGTCGGCTTCGACCTTCTGAATACGAAGCAATTCGCCAGTACTTCATTGAATTGGGATTCAAACAAGGCTATTGCCAGGAGTTATCCGCCGCCTCCGAAGATTTTACCCCCGATTTCGAAGGCAGAGGAGTTTAGATTCATCCATTTCGACGGAGGAGATAACGCCCCCGACACCGCCCAAGGCTTTGCCCATTCTCAACTCAACTACAAGAGTACAATTGTTAGCACTTCAGCAAATTTGACTTAAATTGATTTCTTTTTAATATATAAGAATGTGCGGCGTTTTAGGACTCTTCTATGAAAAGGACCCGGTTGCTCTTGACCTGCTTGAGGGACTACTTGCCCTCCAGCACCGGGGACAAAACTCTGCTGGCATCCTGACATCGGACTTAACCCTTCATCTAAAAAAGGGCAACGGCCTGGTAACGCAGGTGTTTAATGAGAAGAACCTTGCCCGTCTTACTGGCTCACTGGGTATTGGCCATACCCGTTATCCGACTATTGGTCCGGGCTCGAGCGAAGATGCCCAACCTTTCTATGTAAACTACCCGTATGGGATTGCCATGGCGCACAACGGCAATGTTACCAACTATTTTCACCTCCGCGAAGAACTTAAGCGAAAAGACCGCCGTCAGTTAACAAGTTTCTGTGACCTTGAACCAATTCTTCATATTTTTGCTGGCGAACTGGAAAAAACAAAAGGGACGCGCGTAAAACCAACCGATGTATTCCGGGCAATTCAAGCGGTCTTCCGCCGCACTCAGGGTGCCTATTCGGTTGTCGGTTTAATCCATCGCCAGGGGCTTTTTGCCTTCCGGGACGCGAAGGGCATCAGACCGCTCGTGATTGCCCAGGATGGCAACAGTTTTGCCGTGGCATCAGAGAGCGTCGCTCTTGACATCCTTGGTTTTAAACAGTTTCGCGATATCAATCCCGGTGAGGCGATTTTCATCGATTCCCAGCACCGCCTGCACTCTAAGCAGATAAAAAAAGGTGAACCCTACACCTGCATATTTGAATTTGTCTATTTCGCCCGGCCGGAATCGGTCATCGACAATATTGAAGTCTACGAAGCCCGCTTACGACTGGGCGAAAAACTTGCTGTTGAGGTTCGCCGTCGGGGGTTACAACCGGATATGGTTATCGCCGTTCCCGATACTGCCCGTCCGGCTGGTGTTGCCTTGGCCCGGATACTCGGGCTGGAGTTGCGGGAAGGATTAATTAAAAACCGCTACATCGCCCGTACCTTCATCATGCCTTGGCAGTCCAACCGTTCCCACTCCGTACGACAAAAATTGAACCCGGTTCGCTCACAAATCGCAGGCAAAAATGTCCTGCTGGTTGACGATTCCATAGTCCGGGGCACGACATCAAAGGAGATTGTCCAGATGATTCGTGAAGCCGGTGCCCGAAAAGTCTTCCTGGCAATTACCGCGCCGCCTCTCCGTTATCCCTGTGTTTATGGTATCGATATGATGACCAGGGGCGAATTTATCGCCAAGGGCCGAACCGAAGAAGAGGTTTGTCAGATAATCGGTGCCGACGCCCTAATTTATCAGACCTACGACGGCTTAATTGAAGCGGTGCGTGGCGAACAGTCTTCCCGGCACTTCTGCACTGCCTGCTTTAAAGGAGTCTATCCAACCGGTATAACCCGCAAAGACTTGAAACTCCTAGAAGCAGAGCGTACTTACTGGATGCAAACCGCGGTCGAAAAAATCTAAACCCATTTCGTAAAAAATGGTAGGTTCCAGACGGCAGGAGGCTTAAATATCACCGCCTGGAACCTACCTGAGAGTCTGCGCCTTTAATCAAGTTTCTTTCTTAAAAATGTTGGTACCTCCAGGTTTGTGGGGTCAATTGCACGTTCGCTTGGCCTTGTTCTCCCTCGAGCGAAGGGTGACTCATCCAGATTACTTAACAAATCGCTAACATCTTCGATCCTTGGTAATGGCTCATTGAGACCGGTAGCAATCAATGTTACTTTCAATGCCGCTTTCATCCCTGCTAAACGGGCCGCTCCCATTCTAATATCAGCTTGACCGTTGGTCGCATGAAATACAATTGATGCCGCCTCATCTACTTCCTTCAAGGTCATTGTCTCATCACCAGAAATATTGAGCAACACCCGACGAGCACTTTCAATCGCCACATCTTCAATCAATGGCGACCGCAGCGCCCGGTGCGCCGCTTCCGAAGCCCGGCCTTCGCCCTGCGCAATACCTACCGACATCACCGCGCCACCACGTTCGCTCATCACGGTCCGCACATCAGCAAAATCGATATTGATTAGTTGCCGGGTAGTAACAATCTCTGAAATGCCACGTACGGCGTTTAAAAGAACCTCGTCCGCGAGTCGAAATGCCTCAAAGCAAGGCTGCGCACCGTAAACTTCTAAAATCCGTTGATTGGGAAGTACGATCAGTGTATCAACATGGGGCCGGAGCATATCAATTCCCATCCGAGCCTTCTCCTGACGCTGCTTCCCTTCAAAATCGAATGGTCGAGTAACCACTGCCACGACCAGTGCACCCTGTTGCTTCGCTTCCTGGGCAACAACGGGCGCCGCACCAGTTCCCGTTCCTCCGCCTTCACCCGCGGCAATGAACACCATATCAAAACCCGCAAGATGTTCGCGCAATGTCTCTATTGACTCCTCAGCCGCTTGCCGACCGATTTTAGGGTCACCACCAGAACCCAGTCCGCCGGTCAGCTGCGCTCCAATCTGAATCTTGTTGGGCACCAAAGACATCGACAACGCCTGCAAGTCAGTATTCACCGCATACAACTCCACTCCATCCAGTTTAACCTCGCACATATGATTTACTGCGTTACAACCGGCGCCACCAACTCCGAATACGCCGATTCGGGTCAGATTTCTTTCCTCTACTGGTTCAATCATCTTGCCTCCTTTTATGTTTACTACCTCACGAAAACCATCCTTTAATATCATCCCAGAGCCTCTGCCCCAGACCTGGGGGAGGCAACTGGTGGAACTGTCTACCCTTACCTTCAACAGCGCACTTTATCAACCCAACCGCCGTACTGAAAGCGGGATTTTGAGTAATCTCCCGCGGCCCATTGACCCGGTCTGGCCTGCCAATCTTTACCGGCATACCGCAAATTTGCTCGGCAAGAATATCTATTCCGGGAAGCAATGCCCCGCCGCCGGTCAAAATCATTCCCGCGGAAAGCCCATCCCCCAACCCGGACTTGCGCACCTCACTATCGGCCAGGTTCAGTAACTCTTCGACCCGCGGCTCAATTATCGACGCCAACAGACGGCGCGACACCTCTTTCGGGCCTCTTCCCGAAGCATCTTCAATCGTCAGCGCCTCATCGCGCTCAACCATTCCCGCCATCGCCACACCCTTTTCTCTTTTCACTCGCTCAGCCTCCTGATAAGAAGTCCTGAGTCCAATCGCTACATCCTTGGTTATATTAGCCGCGCCGACCGGTAACAACTTCGTAAACCTTATCTCCCCTTCACGATAGATTGAAATATCCATTACCCCGCCGATGTCAACTACCACAATGCCCAGTTCCTTATCCTGCTCATCACACACCGCAAACGAAGTTGCCAGTGACTGTAAAACCAAAACCCGCGAACGCACCTCGAGACGCTCTAGCACCCGATACAAATTTTCAATTGCAGTAACCGCGCCAATAATAAGTAATGCCTCAACTTCAAGTCGAACTCCAAAAAGTCCTAACGGATTTCGGACACCCTTCTGACCATCAACAATAAATTGGGTTGGTATCACATGAAGAATTTGTTCATCATTGGGCAAACGAATGGTCTGCGCCTGTCGAATGACATCTTCAACGTCGCGCGGTTGAATTCCCTTTGTCGGTCGACTCACCGGCACGGCGCCGAGACCGGAAAGGTACTTTATATGGTCACCGGTAATACTGGTAAAGACCTGACAGTTTCGGAATCGGCACTGTGCCATCTTCTCCGCATCCTCTATCGCTCGGGCGACGGAATCAATCGCTTTATCGAGGCTGATAACAACCCCGAGTCTGAAACCATCGGGCGGCGCTGTGCCAAACCCCTTGATTTCAATCTTACCCACCGGGTCGACTTCGGCAATCATACAGCAAATCTTGGTGCTGCCAATATCAACTGCCGCAACCCGCTTCAATTTGGACATAAATCTACCTCCTTTCCTCCACCTTGGTGTTCCAACTCTTAATCTGACCCTGAAACTTATTACTCGTCAATTTCCCCTCCTTCCTGCCCTTCAAACCGCGGCAGCCACTGAACCTCCTCTTTTAGTTTAATTTCCGTCTCTTCCTCAACCACCGCCTTAATCATCTGCGCCAGCTCATAAACATCAGCAAACCTTGCCCCTCCAACATTGATAATAAAATTGGCGTGTTTTTCGGAAACCTGTGCCCCTCCAACCCGGACCCCTTTCAACCGGCACCGCTCAATCAAAACTCCCGCCGGGGCATCAACTGCCGGATTTTTAAAAAAAGAACCAGCTGAGGGTTCCTTGGGATGCTTCTGCCAGCGACTCTCCCGAATCATCCGCACACTTTGTTTCTCACGCCCTGGTAACAGCCGGAGCACCGCATCAACTGCAACGAACGAGCGCTCTATTATCGGACTGCGATACTCATTATGTAATTCCGCCTTCTCCAGCACTCGAAATGTTCCTGAATTATCCATTACCCTCACCTTGATAACGATTTCACCTAAACAATGACCAAACGCACCTGCGTTACTCAGTAGCCCCCCTCCTACAGTCCCAGGAATTCCCGCCAGAAACCCAGCTCCTGTTAGCCCTTGTTCCTCAGCAAATTCCGCAACCCGGTCGAGTAGGGCACCGGCTCCTGCACTGATTAGCACCCCGCCGTCTTTTTCCCTACCAATAACCGCAATCCGTTCGAAACCGCCCTTCAACTTTACCACCACTCCTCTCAGACCCTGGTCCGAAACCACTACATTGCTCCCCAGACCGAGAATGCTCATCTTTACCTTATGTTCATTGGTCCAGCGTCTTAACGTCGCTAACTGTCTTTCATCATTCACAACGACAAAAACATCAGCAGGGCCACCAATCCGAAAACTGGTCCAGCGAGCGAGTGGTTCATCAAACTTCAGTACCGCATCACTACCCTCAAAAACTCGCACCAATTTTGCTTGCCACTCCCTCACTTGTTACACTCCCGGCTCGCCGCTTGCTGCTTGCCCAAACCTTCTTTCAACTTCTGCAAAATCTCTTTAGCCAAGTACGTAATACTTCCTGCCCCCAATGTCAAAACCACATCATTACGCTGCAACCGTAACCGTAGAAACTCCGGGACCGAATTCAAATCCGGAATATGATGGACAACTAACCCCGTTCGGCTCTTTCTTTTCACCGCATCAATTATCAATCGCTCATCAACACCGGGCAGCGCCGCCTCACCTGCCCCATAAATTCCCGTGATAATCACCTCGTCAGCACTGTCAAAACTCGTTCCAAACTCCTCAGCAAGAAACTTTGTTCTGGTGTAACGATGGGGTTGAAAAACGACCAGTATCCTTGCCTCGGGATAGGCGTGACGTAAAGTCTCAACTGTTACCTTAATTTCGGTTGGATGGTGCCCATAATCATCGTAAACAACAACCCCACCTTCTTCCCCCTTTTTTTCCAGCCGTCGATGAACCCCAGAAAATGTCGCGAGGGCTTGTTCAATTGTCTTAAAATCTATTCCCAGCTCTACACTTACGGCAATTGCGGCTAAGGCATTTTGAATGTTGTGCCTGCCCGCCATACCTAAACTGAACCGGCCTACCTCTTTACCACCATAAAGTAATGAAAATGCCGAAGTCCAGCGATAAAGTTGAACATCTTTTGCCTGAAAATCTGCTGGATTATCAATGGCGTAGGTCACTATTCGGCGCATTACCCGCGAGCGAATCGCTCGTACCGCCGGGCAATCCACACCGAGAATCACAGAACCATAAAACGGCACCCGATTAACGAATCGGACAAATTCTCGTTTTAGGTCTGTTAGGTCACGGTAAAAATCAAGGTGCTCGGGTTCAATGTTGGTCACGACTGCAATCGTCGGGTAAAGGAAAAGAAATGACCGATCACTCTCATCCGCTTCCGCAACCAGATATTCCGACTGGCCCAGTCGTGCACCAGCATCTGCCCCCATAATGATGCCGCCAATAACCGCGGTTGGGTCTAAACCCGCCCGCGTGAGAATATGAGTAACAAGAGAGGTTGTCGTCGTCTTTCCGTGACTACCGGAAATTGCAATTGAGAACTTCAAGCGCATCAACTCTGCCAGCATCTCTGCCCGTCTGATTACCGGAATTCCATTTGCGCGTGCTGCCATTAATTCTGGATTATCTTCCTTTATTGCTGTTGAGTAAACTACCACTTGAGCGTCACCACAGTTTGCCGCATCATGTCCAATACAAACCTTTATTCCTGACTGCCGTAACCGGTTTAAAACCTCGCTTTCCTTCAAATCTGACCCCGAGATCTCAAATCCTAAATTCTTCAAAACCAGGGCAATTCCTGACATACCACTGCCGCCGATGCCGACAAAGTGAATCCGTTTTAATCTACCAAACACCGCTCAATCCTTTCGGCAATTTCCTCTGCTGCTGCCGGCTTCGCCAGTGCTCGTGCATTTCGCTCCATGTCCCGTCGCCGCTTTTCATCCGCCATCAAGGTTCGCACCAAACTTGTTAATCCGGAAATCTGGGTCTGCTCAAGAACAATCGCCGCACCCATTGAAGAAAGATACCGTGCATTCGCGTCCTGATGCCGGTCCGCCGCACCGGGAAAAGGAATCAAAATCATCGGAATTCCAAAAACAAGCAACTCACTTGTCACCATACCACCGGCCCGAGACACAGCGATTGTCGCCCGACGGTAAAGTTCTTCCGGGTGGTCTGTCCATTCAACAAGTTCACAATTGGCTGACCGCACAAGTGCTCTTATTGTTTCGTAGTCACGTTTACCGGTAAGGACGATAAAATTGAGATTACTCAATGCTGCTGCAGTATCAAGTGCCGCAAGATTCAACACCCGCGCGCCCTGACTACCTCCCAGGATAAGAACCGTCTTGCCATCGTCCTTTCGTTCACCAGAAATAATTTCATCGCGCAAAGGAGTCCCCGTTACGGTAAAACGGCCGGGAAAAGGCTTTTCCGGTGGAAAAGCAAGAAACGACTCCCGGGCATAGGGCGCAAAAAATCTCGTCACTTTACCCGGGATTCGATTCTGCTCTAGGAGAAAAAACTGCCTCCCCTGGAGCAGGGCGGCAAGTAGAACCGGAGCTGAAACAAACCCACCACCCCCAACAAGCGCATCAGGTTGTAACTTCGTCAATAATTTCACACTCTGAAAAAAACCCTGTATTAATCGCACCAGGCTCACAAGTTTATCTCCAATACCCGTCCCGGAAAATTTGCTCGCGACCACCGGTGCAAAATCATAACCAGCCTTTGCCACAATATCTCGCTCGATACCTTCCGGTCGTCCGACCCAAACCACTTCTATCTCGCGCCGCACCAATTCACGGGCGAGGGCGAGCGCCGGAAAGATATGGCCACCGGTGCCACCCGCGACGATTAACACTCTCTTCACTTCCATTTCTCCGGTACTTGGAAACTTTTAAAACAATTCCCGCACCAAAAAGGTTTGCCATCAACGCCGAACCACCATACGAAATAAACGGTAAAGGTTGACCGGTTGTTGGGATAATGCTCAACGCCACCGCCTGATGAACAAAGGCATAGAGAATAATCACAACGCCGATACCGCATGCCAGAAGCTGCCCGAATTCACTCGTGGTCCGTTTGGCGATGCGTAAACTCCGCAGAAAAAATATCAGATATAGCACCATTACCCCAAAACAACCCAGAAAACCCATTTCTTCTCCGATTGCACAGAAGATAAAATCTTTGTGCAACTTGGGCAAAAAATAGTATTTCTGACGACCCTCACCAAGCCCGCGTCCCACTGGCCCTCCCGAACCAAGTGCAATCAACGCCTGTTCTTGTTGATACCGGTCGCCGGTACGGAACTTATCCCATCGTTCAACGATATAGCGGTACTTACTGTCCCGCAATTTAGGCAACATCAGCGACCCGATTGCTATCAGCAAACCAACCGTCACCCCAGCGACAAACAGATAGCGCCATCTTACTCCCGCCACGATAAACATAATGCCGCTTGAAAGAGCAATAATAAAACTTGTCCCGACTGCGGGCTGCAACAGGGTCAACATTACAATCACCATAACCACCAACCCCGGCTTTAAAAAAGAGTTCACGAAGGTTGGTTTATCCCCGGAATCATTGAGCTCGGCAAAATACCCAGCAAGCCAGATAATCACCACAAACTTTGCGAACTCTGCTGGTTGCACCGCGCCCAAGATGTTACGTTTGGTGACGCCGACAAGTTCGCCGAAAAACAGTGTTGCAATTAGTGCCCCAATGGTCAACAGTAGTAAAAACAGTCGTACTCCAGGCCGGGCAAGCCGAAAGATATTTAACTTTGTTCCTACCCACAACGCCAAGATACCAAGTATCGCTCTTAAAAACTGCCACTTAAGATATTGAAACCCCCGGTGATAAGTTGAGGCATAAACCATCACCACACCAAGAAGCGTCAAGGTAATCACCACCGATAACAGCATGTAATCAATAGTTGCATTGGGCCGCTCGGCGGTCGCGTTGGCAAAGGAACTGGCGACCAGTACGCCGTTGGCTTTAGGCCTTTCCCAATTTCCCGACCGCATTTTTAAACGCCTTTCCCCGTTCCTGAAAATTACGGAACATATCAAAACTGGCAAACCCAGGTGAAAAAAGCACGATGTCGCCGTTTGCAGCCCTTGCTGCTGCCCGACGAACCGCCTCGTGCATTGTCCGGGCTAATTCAAAACGTTTGAAACCTAAACGGGCAAGTTTTAAGCCAAGCATGGTGCTGTTTTCACCTAAAAGAACTACCCACTTCGCATGCCTACTCATCGCTTTCAGATAGTCATCTGCTTTTGTCCCCTTTTCCTTTCCCCCGGCAATCAAAATGACCTTCTTTTTAAAAGCTTCTATTGACCTCACACCAGCCTGTGGGTTTGTGCACATCGAATTATTTACATAAAGAACCCCATTAACTCTTTTTACCGGCTCAAGTCGATGCTCCAGTCCCCTGAAAGTCCTTAATGTCAGCCTGATCGCCTTTGAAGAAACCCCTAAAATCCGCGCCACACACACCGCCGCCAGCGCGTTTTCAACATTGTGTTTTCCCGGTATCCTGATCTCCCTTACCGGCACCACCGGTTCATTGTTAAAGTAAATCCAGCCCCCAGAAAGGAATGTTCCGTTAACCTGATTTACGGACGAGAAAAACAACTTTGTTGCCCGACAATGCTTAATCATTGAACGCACCCGTGGATCATCATAATTGAGTACCGCCCAATCGTTCTCCCGCTGTCGGGCAAAAATCCGTGCCTTGGCTTCAATATAACTGTTTAGCGTCTGGTGACGGTCAAGATGGTCGGGACTGACATTCAACACTACCGCAATCCTCGGTGCTAAATACTTTGCCCGTTCCAGCTGAAAACTCGACACCTCAACGCAGTAAAACTCCTTGGGTCTCATACTCAGGGCGGTTGAAAGCGGTTTGCCCGGTGCGATATTCCCACCCAGGAAAACCTGTTTCTTGTCTGACTTAAGCATCGTGGCAATCAATGCGGTTGTTGTTGACTTACCATTGGTTCCCGTAACCGCAATCACCGTTCCGGGCAAAAAACAGCTTGCGAAGTCAAGTTCATCGACAATTGGAACATTATGCTTGTAGAAAAATTGCACAACCGGATGTACCTCTGGCACGCCAGGGCTGACAACAACCAAATCGACCTTCTGATGCCGCCACCTCTTCAAACCCGCTTTGCTCAACTTCTTTATCGCCGGTTCATTCCATACCTGCTCATTGTCGTCACTGGCGTAAACTACAGCCCCGGATTTAGTAAGAAATCCGCTTACCGCCCTTCCCGCCCGGCCCAAGCCAAGCACAAGAATTCGTTTCTCTTTCAGCGCGCTCAAAGCCAGATGCCGGTCTGAATAAAAACACGGCATCGGAGATTTATTTTTCGCCATCTCACCGCACCTTTAAACTTGCCACCGCCATCATACTGCAGAGTACCGCCAGAATCATAAAACGAGTTACAATCTTTGGTTCCGCCCAGCCTTCAAGTTCATAATGGTGGTGCAACGGTGTCATCTTGAAAATTCGCTTGCCCCCGGTAGCGTGGAAGAAAACAATCTGTAACAGCGTTGTCGCCGCCTCAAGGACAAAAACGCCGCCAACCAACGGCAAGAGCAGTTCATGTTTAGACAAAACCGCAACCAGTGCCAGTGCACCACCAAGCGGCAATGAACCGGTATCACCCATAAAGATTTCCGCCGGGTAACAGTTAAACCAGAGAAATCCGAGACAGGCACCGGTAAGGGCGAAACAGAACACCGTCATTTCTCCACTCGCCGGGACATACTGGATATTCAAATACTGCGCAATTTTGCTGTGCCCGGAAACATAAGAGAGCACCGTATAAGCGGCAAAGGCAACCGATAACAACCCGGCCGCAAGCCCGTCGAGGCCGTCGCTGAGATTAACGGCATTTGATGTCGCAACGATGATAAACATCACCAGCGGAATATAGAAAATTCCAAAATCCACCACAACATTTTTTAGCAAAAGAAAATTGGTTTTTGTCTTCGTTGCCGGGTCAGCAGGAACGAAATACAGTATCGCGCCCACCCCAAGGGCAACGATAAACTGAAACAGCAACTTTGTCCTCTTATTGATGCCCCGCGCCCTGCCACCCCGAACTTTCACGTAGTCATCCCATAACCCCAAAAGCCCCAGTGCCACAAGTACACCCAGCCCGAGTTGAATACCGCGATTTGTCAGGTCACCAAACAGTACCACGCCGATTATTGCCGATAAAAGCATCAAAACCCCACCCATCGTGGGCGTACCCGCTTTTGCTTTATGACGTTCGGGCACTTCCTCCCGGATATTCTGTCCTATCTGCAACCGCTTTACCAACCTGATCAATGGTTTGCCAATTGCCAGTGTAAGTATGATTGATAAAGCACCGGCTATTGCCGCCCGGAAGGTGATGTAACGAAATAAATTTAAGGGGCTAAAATATGGTTGGAGTGATGTTAACCAATGGTAAAGCACTACTCAATCTCCTTCAAAAACTTGCGCACCACCGCCCGGTCATCAAAGTAAACCTTCTCCTTGCCAACAATCTGATAATCCTCATGCCCTTTACCGGCAACAATCACCGTATCACCTTTCTGCGCCCGCTTCAGTGCCAGACGAATCGCCTCTTGCCGATCAACTTCAACAATTACATTAGGACCAGGAGTTCCTATACCCTGCAAAATTTCAGCGATTATCTGTTTTGGGTCCTCACTCCTTGGGTTATCAGAGGTAATCACCACTATGTCCGCGTGCTGAACTGCAACCCTACCCATCAAGGGCCTTTTTCCCCGGTCTCGGTCGCCACCGCAACCGAAAACCACGATGACCCTTCCTTTTGTCCACTCCCGTGCTGTTTCCAGCACCCGTTGCAACGCATCCGGCGTATGGGCATAATCCACAAAAACAGAAAAACCCAATCTGTTCGGTACCGCTTCCAATCTCCCCGGTACCCTTTCCAGTTTACTCACACCTTCCGCCACCACCTCGGGCTCCCATTTCATCGCCTTAGCAACCCCAAAGGTCGCCAAAAGGTTCAAAAGATTATGCCGACCCGGAATCTGAAGCGCAACCGGCACTACTCTACCATCTATACGCACTTCGCATCGAGTCCCTTCGGCTTGTACCGCCGTTACTATACCGGAGATGTCCGGCTGCGGTTCTCCACCACCAATTGTTCCAAACGAAATGACCTTCGCCCTGGTCAAGTATGGTATCTCCCTGCCAACGCGGTCATCAAAATTGACTACCGCAAACGACCCTGGTGTTAGACTTTCAAAAAGTTTCATCTTTGCCTTCTTGTAATTGTCCATAGTGCGGTGAAAATCAAGATGGTCCTGGGATAAATTGGTGAAAACCGCCACCCGGAAATCAAGGTCAAAAACCCGGTCCAGTTCGAGTGAGTGCGATGAAACCTCGGCAATGCACACCGGAACACCATTTTCAACCATTCGGGCAAGCATCCTAACAAAATCGAGACTCTCGGGGGTAGTTTGATTCGCCGGCTTTCGCTCTTCACCATCAAAATGCTCAATCGTGCCAATAAATCCCGGTTCAAAACCCAGTTGCCGGCAAACAGAACGGATCATAAAACAGGTTGTCGTCTTTCCATTTGTCCCGGTGACGCCAACCAGACTTAACTTCCGAGCCGGAAAATCGTAAAACCGATTCGCCGCCTGAGCAAGAAACCGCCTTGGAAACTTCGTGCCAATCGCCGTCACCCACCCCTTTTTCACATCCCGCACATCAACCGATGCTACCGCAACCGCACCCCGATGCACCGCATCGTCAATAAACTCGCGGCCCGAGACTTTAAACCCGTCAATTGCCACAAACAAAAAGCCCGGCTTGACCTCCGCCGAATGGTAGGCGATACCTTTCACTTCCACCTCAGAATTGCCCTTGATTTCGCAAGGAACGCCGCGTACAATCTCAGAAAGTTTCTTTACCCGATTCATCGCTCGGCAACTTTATCCAATTGCTCCAATACCATGAGCCGCTCCCCAATCTCCCTAAAAACCGGACACGCCGCCGCTGCTGCAAACCTTACTGTTTTGGGTTCATCGATCATCACCGCAATCACAAATTGCGGATTGTCTTTCGGGAAAAAACCAACAAAACTCATCAAAGAACGGGTGTTAGAATACCCACCCCAGGGCTCGACCTTCTGCGCGGTTCCTGTCTTTCCACAAACCGCAACGCCGGGAATCGCAGCGAGTTTTCCAGTGCCATTGGTTACTACCCGTTCAAGAATATCCTTCATCCTCTTTGCCGTTGACCTTTTCAATGCCTGACGAATTGCCATGCCGCAACCGTCCTTTTTGCCGACAAACCCGTTTGCCAGCCCTTCAATCAAATAAGGTTTAAGATATAACCCGTCATTGGCAATGCAAAGATATGCCGCTGCCATCTGCAGAAGCGTCACCGTCACCCCCTGTCCAAAAGAAATCGTCGCCAGTCGTAATCGGCTCCGTAAACGTCGTGGGCTATCGAGCTGTCCTGAAGCCTCATCCGGTAAGCCAATTCCCACCTTCTCCCCGAAACCCAAGCGCCGCGCCACAGAATAGAACAACTCCGGGTCAATTTCAAATGACATCAATGCACACGCCGGGTTAGAAGAATTGATAAACACGCTGTCAAAAGAAAGCACACCATTGGGATGGACATCCTTGATTTTCTTCTTGCCAATCTCAATATAACCACTTGACACATCGTAAACCCGATTTGTAAACCGCTCCGGATGGGAATCTTCCAGCGCCGCTGCACCTATTACAATCTTAAAACTGGAACCGGGTTCAAACTGGTCGGCAACTGCTATGGCTTTATACAAATTTTTCGAGAAATCGCTAAACTTATTGGGGTTGTATCCCGGATAATCAACCATCGCCCGAATGGCACCGGTTCGGGCATCAAGCACGACCACCGAACCCTGCTTTGCCCCGGTTTGAATCACCCCCTTCTCCAGCACCCGGTAACAAATCTCCTGCATGTCTGCATCAATTGTCAAATGAATGTCCTTACCCGGTTTTGGCTCCTTTCTTGGATAACCGGGCGAAGGATAGGCAAAGCCCAGTGCATCCTTCTGCATCATAATCCAGCCCGGTTCTCCTCTTAAAACCCGTTCAAACTCCCATTCGATACCCGCAAGCCCGCCCTCCGCTCCAACAAACCCCACCACATCGGCGCACACTTCACCATAGGGGTAAACCCGTTGATAGTCGTTTTCAACCAGTACCGCATTGCGGAATCGACGCCGTACCAGAACCGAACGCAACGAATCGCCGAGCGCAAAATCAACGCGCCGTCGAAACCAGAACAACCGCTTATGCTCATCTAACAAACGACGATTTTCCGAATAGGTCCCTAATCCGAATTCCGCAAAAATCTGAGCCAGCGTATCCTTATCCCGCACCCATTGGGGAAGCACCCTGATAGAACAGGTTGAACGGTTAAGAGTCAAGAGCCTCCCTTTGCGGTCGTAAATTTTTCCTCGTTCTCCCAACAACTCAACCCGGCTAAAATGCAGTCGGCTCGCCTCCCGTTCATAAAAACGCCAGCGGACAATTTGTACCCCAATAAGCCGGTACACCAGTCCGCCCCACACCAGCAGCACCACAATCTCTACAATTTTGCTCCGTTTTTTTGGTGACGTCATCACCGCTCGCTTGTAGCGCGCGCCCCTGCAACTGCAACCGCCTCAACGCTTACCGTCTGCTTCACTTCGTTAGCCGGTGTTTCACTCTCATTCATTGATATCTGCGCCCCATAATTCATCCATAGCGACTCAAGCCGGCAAAAACTCTGTAACTTAGCCAGTTCAACCTCAAGACTCTCGACCTTTTCCTCTAACAGTCGGCGTTCCTGTACCAGTTGCATTTCCGCTCTTGTCAACCGAACGCTCCACCAGTGCTGATACAGATACGCGAGCGCTATCCCGGAAAGTACCACTACAACAGCAATTGCTCTGACACTTCCTTTTGGACTCATACCATCACCTCCACAACTCTTAAACGAGCGCTCCGCGCCCGGGGATTAATCTTAACCTCCTCGGCACCCGGTCTGATTGGCTTCGGGCTTAAAAGCCGTAGCCTTCTTCGTCCTTCTCCCTCCTCTCCTGCCTTTTTCCAGCGTCGGTAAACATCCTTAAAACAACGGTCTTCGCCCGACTGATAACAAATCACCGCCAGCCTCCCCCCTGGCGAAAGTAGCCTTAGCGCTGCTTCAAACCCGGCTTCAACATTTTCCAGTTCACGGTTAACCACAATCCGCAGTGCTTGAAACACCCGCGCCAGACTTTTTCGCACATAACGAGTTGGGACAACGCTGCGCACCAAATCCGCCAGTTCCCGGCTCGTCCTTATCCGTTCCTTATGCCGATATATCTTTCGGGCGATTCTGCCGCTAAACCGCTCCTCTCCGTACCTTCGCAACCACCCTTTCAAATCCTGCTCTGAAGCCCGACGCAAAACCTCCAATGCGGTTGGATAACTCCCCTCAGAATCAAAACGCATATCCAGCACACCATCGTGGTCAAAAGAGAAGCCCCGTGCTCCTTCCAGCTGAAAAGAAGAAACACCCAAATCCATCAATACCGCGGTTACCGGCTCAACACCGAGCCATTTAACTACCTCTGCCATATTTACATAACTGGTCCGCACCAGAAAAATCATTTCTTCCCTGTTTAATTGTTTCTTTAGTTCCTGCTCGCTCTCAACTGTCTGTCTTCTCTTATCAAAATCCACTACGCGACAACCAAAACTCTTCAACCTTTCCGCGGCAAATTTTATCGCCGCGGGGTCAACATCCAGTCCGACTATCAGCCCCCTTGCTCCTGACTCCTTTATCCGGCGCGCAATTGCTTCGGTATGGCCTCCGCCTCCGACCGTTCCATCAACAATTGTTCCGTCTTTGATGCACGGCTCCAGCACCTCTAACACCTCATTTACCAGAACCGGGGTGTGAAAAACCTTCTCCGCTACCAAACTGTTGCATCCTCTCCCAACCCTGCCGGGTTGCCTCATCTCTATCCTGCTGATATCGTGTCATCCACTCAGTGACAAATTTGCGGAACCGTTCGGGTTCCCAGATCAGAAACGACCTTCCCGCACCGGTAACAACAACATTCTGCTCAATACCCGCCCACTCCCGCAGATGCTTGGGTAAAAGTATTCTCCCCTGAACATCAAGGACCGCTTCGCCCGACTGAGAATACAACAAAATTCTGAAGCGCTGTGCCTCTTCGGTGTGTTCAGGTTGATGACGCAACACCCGTTCTTCATAATCGTTCCACTCGCTATACGGATAAACCTCGATAGTTTGATAGCGCCCCGGGGCAAAAATAAAGGTGTCCTCCTCAGGCCCGAGTTTCTTACGAAACGCTACTGGCACCGCCAGCCTGCCTTTGGCATCAATCGTATATTCAAAAGTGCCGAAAAACCTGCCTCTTATACCCATATCAAATCCAGACCATCTTTTCCACACTTATCCACATATTTAAACACAATTTCATCTCAGTCATTACTATATCCCCACAACTGTGCCTGTCAAGAAAAACTTTCTATTTTTATATATATGCCGTTAATTTCATAAATATTTGAATTATTTGAACTTATACTTTTATTTCGGCATAAATTGTAAAAATTTCGATAACCACTGACAAATTTCCCGCACAAGGGGACGCAAATTGAACCAATTTTAACAAAATATTTATTTAATATTTTGTAATCTAACTGGACTGTGATGTGCCATGTTAGCCTCCTGATGTTTATGTCTTCAACCCTTATGCCGCTGTGTCAGATAAGGGTACTGGTCTTCAAATTCACAAGGAGAACTTCCCTTAAGATGAAAAAAAATTTCGAGCCGCAGTTAGACAAATCTCCGCTTTATACCTGAGTTGTTAATCGCCTGATTTCTGCTCGAAAAAACATCGATATCAAAGGCGTACCGTTGCCGACGGTTTTAAGGCATACCGTTTACTTGACACTTCGGCTTTTGTTTAATATCCTTTGTTATATGGCACATGCATATACACCTGGATTAAAAGTTACGAGCGCAACCCACATCAGAAAGGTGCGCCGTTTACCTTTGCCTGGAGAGACTCTGGTGGAAAAGGGCCAGCGGGTCAAAGGGGACGATATCGTTGCCCGCACCGCGGTACCGGGTAATGTCCAAACGGTCAATGTCGGTGGCATCCTTGGTGTACCGCCCGAAGATGTCCCCCATCTTATGTTGAAAAAAGCCGGCGACCCGGTGAAGAAAGACGAGGTTATCGCCCGTTCTAAAGGTCTCTTTGGACTGTTCAAGTCTGAGGTCCGCTCACCGGTGACAGGCACAATTGAGAACATCTCACCGGTAACCGGTCAGGTCATCGTGCGGGAACCGCCCCAGCTGGTACAGGTTGACGCTTATATTGAAGGGATTGTGGACGAAATCCTTCCCAAGGAAGGGGTTGTTATTGCCAACGAGGTCAGCCTGATTCAAGGGATTTTCGGCGTCGGCGGCGAAACCCGCGGCGTGATAAAACTTGTTGTCAAAACGCCCGACGAGGTCCTGACCGCCGATAAAATCAATGGCGACTGTCAGGGTAAAATTGTCGTCGGCGGTTCACTTATCACCTATGAAGCGATTGAACAGGCACTGAAAGTTGGTGCCCGCGGCATCGTGGGCGGTGGCATCGAAGATTCAACCCTGCGAAAATTTTTAGGTTACGACATCGGTGTTGCCATCACGGGCTCAGAAAAACGCGGTCTTACCATAATCATCACCGAAGGTTTTGGTGAGATGCGAATGGCGAAGCGGACATTTGAACTGCTGCAGTCACTGGAAAACAAAATGGCTTCGGCAAATGGCGCCACCCAGATTCGTGCCGGTGTTATTCGCCCCGAGATAATTGTCCCCTGCAGCGGTTCGGGTGGAGAGGTGAAGCCGAGCAGTTCCGAAGGCGGATTGGCAATCGGTATGGCGGTACGCATCATCAGGCAACCGCATTTCGGCAAAATCGGCAAGGTCACCGCTCTTCCGGTTGAACTTCAGACAATTGAAACCGAGGCAAAAGTCCGGGTTCTTGAAGTCGAACTGGAATCGGGCGAGCGCATTACCCTGCCCCGGGCAAATGTCGAAATAATTGAGGAGTAAAAAATGGCGCGGTTCCAGAGACATTCGCTACATAGCAGTCTGCTGTTAGTCGTTGCCCTTGCCATCTGTTATGGAGCGAATGCCCGGCAAGTGGGCTGTGTGTGGTTGACCATTCCGGTTGGTACCCGGGAAGCTGCTCTCGCCGGTGCCGGTACCGCCACTTCCCTTGGCCCACAGGGAATTTTTTACAACCCGGCGGCAACCGCAAACACCCCACCCTTCGCTGCTCAGGTTGAATATACCAAATGGTTCCTGGACACGCACCACCAGTCACTTTTCATCGCCCGCGACTTCCGACACTTTGCCCTCGGGCTCGGTGCTGTCTCTTTCGCCAGCGGCAAATTTGATTACCGGGAAGAAATCCCTACCGAGGAACCCCTGGCTACATTCTCTCCCCTTGACCTTACTGGCTATATCAACATCGCCCGCTGTTTTGCCCCATGGGCAAATGCCGGTATCAGCGCCCGTTACTTCTATTCCAAAGTGCTCAATAATGAACTATCCGGCTTCGGTTTTGACATCGGTGCCCGATTCAAACCCCGGAAAAACCTCTCTGCGGGCATTGCGGTAGTTGACTTCGGCCGAACGCTTTCTTATAAATATCAACTCATCTGGCTCCCAACGCGGCTCCGGTATGGTATCGGCTACAACCTGCCTTTCGGCAAAAACAGCCTGCTTTTTGTCGCTGATGGTTCCTATTTCTTCTACTCCCAAAAATTTCAGGCTCAACTTGGCACCGAATTTCGGCTCGGTGATATCCTCTCACTTCGTACCGGTTACGACCCTTTAAACCCGGGTAACCGTCTGAACTTCGGCATCGGCGTTGCCGTCAACCGTTTCCGATTTGACTACACCTTCGCACCCCTGGGATTTGGTCTCGGCACCGCACACCGCTTCGGTGTTGCCTACGGCATAGCCGCTGCTGAATCAGACCATCAATAATTAAACTATGCCCTCACCTTCCCAGGGCTGGCTCGATTTCGAGCAACCGCTCGCTGAACTTTTCGACCGGCTGGAAGAGGTCAGCGCCCTTGGCGCTGAATCCGAGATAAAACGCATCCAGAAGCAGATTGAAGAACTCAAAACAAAACTGTATGCTGACCTGACCCCGTGGCAACGCGTCCTTCTTGCCCGTCATCCCCGCCGACCTTATACCCTTGACTACATCGACCGCATAGTCACCGATTTTGTCGAACTGCACGGCGACCGGGCATACGCTGATGACCCGGCAATCGTTGCTGGTCTGGGCAAAATCGACCAGATTCCCTTTGCCATCATCGGCCAGCAAAAGGGCCGGGACACAAAAGAAAAACTGGCGCGCAACTTCGGTATGCCCCATCCTGAAGGCTACCGCAAGGCGTTGCGCGTAATGGAACTTGCCGCCCGCCACAATGTGCCCATCCTCTGCCTTGTTGACACCCCTGGTGCCTATCCCGGCATCGGTGCCGAAGAACGCGGGCAGGCGGAGGCGATTGCTCGTAACCTGCGTGAGATACCGCTTTTTGAAGTACCCATCATCGTTGTCGTCACCGGTGAAGGTGGTTCGGGCGGCGCGCTGGCGATTGCGGTCGGCGACCGGATTTTAATGCAGGAAAATGCGGTCTATTCGGTAATCTCGCCTGAAGGATGTGCCGCTATTCTCTGGCGTGACGGTTCCCGTGCCGAACAAGCCGCCGCCGTTTTAAAAATCACCGCCCCGGACCTTCTCAGCCTGGGCGTTATTGACGAAATCGTCCAGGAACCGGCAGGCGGTGCCCATCACGACTGGGACGAAGCTGCCCGCCTGTTAAAAAAGGCGGTTCTGGCAAACTATCATGTCCTCAACACACTGCCCGGTGACGAACTGGTGCGGCGCCGGATTGAAAAATTCCGTGCCATCGGCGTATTTCAGGAACTATCGGTTTCCCAAGACCAATCCCGCCGTTAATGGACAACAAACCATTTCGCGCCGGCTATGTTGCCATCATTGGTCGTCCCAACGCCGGCAAATCAACACTTTTGAATCAACTCCTTGGTCATCGCCTCGCCATCGTCACCCCGAAACCGCAGACAACCCGGCACCGGATACTGGGCATCCTGAACGGTCCTGACTACCAGGCGCTCCTCCTTGACACACCCGGCATCCTTGACCCGAAATACGCCCTGCACCAATTTATGAAAGAAGAGATTAAAAAGGCGCTGGACGACAGCGATGTCGTCCTTCTGGTCATCGACGCCACCCAGCCCGAATGTAGCGACCTCAAACTCCTCGCGCACCGCCGCGCCCTCGTCGCCCTGAACAAAATTGACGCCGTCCCCAAACAAAACCTTTTGCCCCTCGCGGCGGAGTGTGCTCAGGCAGGCATCGAAAAGGTGTTTATGATTTCCGCCTTAAAAGGCAACGGTGTGGACGACCTGAAAAAAGGCATTGTCGAACTACTGCCGGAAGGCGCGCCCTTCTATCCGCCCGACACCCTTTCCGAGCGACCCGAGCGTTTCTTTGTCGCCGAACTCATCCGCGAGGCGGTCTTCAACCGCTACGGTGCGGAAATCCCCTACTCAACAACCGTCGTGATTGAAGAGTTCCGCGAACGGCCCAACCGTAAAGACTACATCCGGGCGGTGATTTATGTTGAAAAAGAGTCCCAGAAGGGGATTTTAATCGGTGAAGGGGGCAAGGCGTTGAAAAAAGTTGGTGAAATTGCCCGGGAATCAATTGAGCAATTTTTAGGTCGGCCGGTCTATCTTGAACTCTGGGTCAAAGTCGCCAAATCCTGGCGTCAGGACGAAAACTTCATCCGCAAAAATGTCTTCGGAATAGATTTTACTCCCCATTAAACCGCGTAATTCTTACCTTTTCCCCTCTTTACCTTTGACCGTCGTGCGCGGTCCGCAACAACCGATTTCGTATCATCAAATTCCAATTGCAACTGCCTCCAGACAGCAGTAATTCTCGACAGCGCAAGTGCCGCATATTGGGGGTCAATTTCATATCCCACATAGTGTCTACCGGTTTTCAGTGCAGCAATTGCGGTCTGGCCACTACCCATAAACGGGTCAAGTACCACTTCCCCCACAAAAGTGTACAACTGAATACATCTGCGCGGTAACTCCTCAGGGAACGGCGCCGGATGCCCAACCTTTTTTGCCGATACCGCAGGAAAAGTCCAGACGCTTTTGGTCAACTCTAAAAATTCCTCTCTGGTAATTGAATTCGGTCTTTTATAAAGATTGGTGCGGGTAAATGTTCCCTTAGAAAATACCAGAATGTACTCGTGGATGTCCCGGAGAATCGGATTTTTTGCCGAGAGCCAGGTTCCCCAAGCGGTTGAAGGGCTGGCACTCGTGTCCTTATTCCAGATTATCTGACCCCGCATCAGAAAACCAATCTCAAGTAGGTCTTCGGTGAGAAAGGCATCAAGCGGAATATAAGGCTTCCGGCCGAGATTGGCGATGTTAAGACATAATCGACCACCGGGCACAAGCACCCGATAAGTTTCTTTCCAGACTCTCTTTAAAAATTCGCGGTACTCTTTTAGGGTAAGGTCGGCATCGTAATCCTTACCCACATTGTAAGGAGGAGAAGTGACCATAAGATGAACGCTACAATCCGGAAGTTCTGTCATCTGTTCGCTTGATTTGCAGAATATCCGGTCCAGATATTCTGTTGGAATTGGGTTTTCCTCGTATTTCATTTTTTGCTCTTTTGGCAAACCTTCATATAAACGGCTCCCATAAAAACGCCGTGAATCATGCCCTATTCTCCCTGGTGATCCAAACGCACTCGTTTTAGTCCCTTTCTTTGTGCGGAAATATCTCATAGGAGAAAATTATAAATTTTTTTAATTTCACCGACTTGTCCAAACGCACTTAAAGAAGGCGTAATCTCCTTCCGTTCCGCTCCAAATTCCAAATCTTTAACTCTGATTTGCCTGATCATTCTTCACTCCAAAGATCAACCCATCTTTTATAGGAATTGAACCTTATTTCTGTTCTTTTCCACTCTATAGGAATCGCTTTTGTCCCCGGGTCCCTCACCAAACTTATGAGGGCTTCTTTCGTAATTTCCACACCTCTCGGATTTGTACCAGTTTTAGGTAATTTGATATAATTGTGTCTGCCAATTTTATTAAAAAGATTTCTCTGGGTTGCCAGTGGAATATAATAAAATCCTCCAGTGCTATTCCAGTTAATTTGTACAAGTAAGATGTCACATTTCGGTTGATAATTTTCCCGGAATTCTCTTGCTTTCTCGGCATCCACCGTCCATATCAATTTCACACCGGCGAAGCCTTTGCCAGTAATTGTCTTGATAGATACAGGTTCCCCAAATAGCTTTGCATCTACCTCTGGTTCAGTTATCGGTATTTCAGTCTCCACATTTACCTGACCGAATTTATAAATAAGCAAAGCAACAATAACCCGTTCGCGAACCGAACCAACCTCCATTCCTATCTTGCCGGCACGGGAACTTTCTAACTCTGCTAGTTGGAACAAATAGGGCAACTTTCTCTTGACACGGTGCACAATATTCGCGTCTTCAAAAAGTTCAATTAAACGAGTTGCCACCTTTTCTCACCTTTTTATTTCTTTGCCGGCTGGTTCAGTTCAATCAGCACGCCGCCGGTTGCCTTCGGATGGATGAAGAAGGTTTTGGTGCCGTCGGCACCGGGCTGTGGTGCCGGGTCAACGATTTTAACCCCGGCTCCGGAAAGCCGCTGGAATTCGGCATCAACATCGTCAACCTCAAAACAGATGTGATGGAGTCCTGGTCCCCGCTCGGCGATAAATTTAGCAACGGGCGCATCGGGCGCATCCGGTTGCACCAGTTCAATCTTCGTCTCGCCAATCTGGATGAAACCAACCGTCACCTTGCGGTGCGGCACCGTCTCCTTACCGGTCAACTTTAATCCCAGTTGTTCGGCGTAAAATTTTGCTGCCGCCTCTAAATCGGGTACCGCAATTGCGATATGGGCAATCTTTTTTATCATTTCATCTCCTTTCCCGGTCATACTCGCCAAAAACGGTGCGCAGCGCATCGCTGATCTCACCCACCGTCGCATTAGCGCGCACCGCCGCCACAATCACCGGCATCAAATTTTCTTCACTGCGGGCAACCCGCTCAACATCCACCAGTGCTCTTTGCACCGCTGCCGCATCGCGCCGTGCCCGAAAATCGGCAAGTTCCTGCCGCCGTTTTTCCGCCAGCGCCTCGTCAACCCGTAACAGCCGCAGTTTCGGCTCAACCGCATCACTGAACCGATTGACGCCGACCACAATCCGCTTACCCTCCTCCACCTCACGCTGATAACGCCAGGCGCTTTCGGCAATCCGCTCCTGAATAAACCCCTGCTCAATGGCACTTACCGCTCCGCCCCTTTGCACTATCTCATCAATCAGCGCCCGTGCCCGGCGTTCAATCTCATCGGTCAAACTCTCAATGAAATAGGAACCGGCAAGCGGGTCAACGGTATCGGTCACACCCGTCTCATAAGCAAGAATCTGCTGGGTGCGCAAAGCAATCGTCACCGACTCCTCGGTCGGTAGCGACAGCGCCTCATCACGGGAGTTGGTGTGCAAACTCTGGGTTCCTCCTAAAACCGCAGCGAGCGCCTGATACGCCACCCGAATAACATTGTTCTCCGGCTGCTGGGCGGTTAATGTCACGCCACCGGTCTGGGTATGGAAGCGCAACTTGCACGATTCGTCTGACGCCCCAAACCGCTCCTTAAGCAGGCGTGCCCACAACCGGCGCGCCGCCCGGAACTTTGCCACCTCCTCAAAGATATTGGTGTGGGCAGCAAAGAAAAACGACAACCGGGGCGCAAACCGGTCCACTTCCAGTCCGCGCGCCTGCGCCGCCTTGACATACTCCAGACCATTTGCCAAAGTAAACGCCACCTCCTCAACCGCGGTCGCCCCTGCCTCGCGAATGTGGTAACCGGAAATTGATATCGTATTCCATTTCGGCACCGCGCCGGCACACCAGGCGATAATATCGGTCACCAGCCGCAACGAGGGTCGGGGCGGAAATATGTAAGTTCCTCGTGCCACATACTCCTTCAAAACATCGTTCTGAATCGTCCCTTGTAACTTTTTCCAATCCACACCCTGACGCTCGGCGACAACGCAGTACATCGCCAGCAAAATCGCGGCCGTGGCGTTTATCGTCATTGAGGTTGACACCCGGTCCAGAGGAATGCCGGCAAACAACCGCGCCATATCCTCAATCGTCGAAATCGCCACCCCGACCTTGCCGACCTCACCCCGCGCCATCGGATGGTCTGAATCGTAACCCATCTGGGTGGGCAAATCAAACGCCACCGAAAGCCCGGTCTGGCCCTGCTGCAAAAGGTAGTGATAACGGGCGTTGGTCTCCTCTGCCGAACCAAACCCCGCATACTGGCGCATCGTCCAGAGCCGGGAGCGGTACATCGTGGGCTGGACCCCGCGGGTAAAAGGGAAACTTCCCGGCAAACCCTGCTGGGCAAGGTAATCTTCGCCTTCCCATTCCAGGGGTGTGTAGACCCTTTTCAGCGGAATCCCGGAAACCGTCGTCCATTCATCCTTCAACTCGGGCGCCTTCTTCAGTGCCGGGTTTAAAACATTTTCCTCCCACAACTCAATTGCCCGCTTCAAATCGTCTTTACCCTGCTTCATCACCACCCCTTATCTGTTACAACGGAATACAACCGTGCTTCTTCCACGGATTGGTCAGAGACTTATTTTCCAGTATCTGCAAACTGGCGATTATCTTCCGCCGCGTCTCCTTAAACTCAATCACCTCATCGACATAACCGAGTTCTGCCGCCTTGAACGGATTACCAAATTTCGCCTCGTACTCTGTAACCAGCTGGCGCCGTCGCTCCTCAGGATTTGACGCCTCGCTAATCTCCTTACGGAAGATGATGTTCACCGCACCCTCGGACCCCATTACCGCAATCTCTGCCGTGGGCCAGGCGAAGTTAAAGTCACCCCTGATGTGCTTTGAAGACATCACATCGTAGGCACCACCATAAGCCTTGCGGGTAATCACCGTTATCTTCGGCACCGTCGCCTCACAGTAGGCATAAAGCAACTTTGCGCCATGCCGTATGATGCCACCGTACTCCTGTGCTGTGCCGGGCAGAAAACCGGGCACATCAACAAAGGTGACAATCGGGATGTTGAACGCATCGCAGAACCGCACAAACCGCGCCGCCTTTACCGAGGCATCAATATCAAGACATCCGGCAAGAAACTTCGGCTGATTAGCCACCACACCAACTACCATACCATCCATCCGGGCAAACCCGATAATTATATTCTTCGCCCAGTGCTGCTGGACCTCAAAAAAACTCCCCTGGTCCACCACCCGTTGAATCACCGCCAGCATATCGTAAGGCTTGCGCGGGTCGTCCGGCATAATCTCCTCAATTCCTTCAACATCCCGGTCGGCACGGTCGCGCGCAACAGTCCGCGGCGGCTTCTCTCTGTTGTTCTGGGGCAGGTAGGTGATTAACTTCCGAATCCGCTCCAGCAAATCCCGGTCGTCAATATCCTTGAAATGGGCGACCCCGGAAACCGCATTGTGCGTATCCGCCCCACCCAGTTTCTCCTTTGTCACCTCCTCCTTGGTTACCGCCTTAATCACCTCCGGACCGGTGATGAACATATAACTGGTTTGCTCGGTCATAAAGATAAAATCGGTCAATGCCGGCGAATAAACCGCACCGCCCGCACACGGACCCATCACCGCCGAAATTTGCGGTATAACACCGGACGCCAGCGTATTACGCAAAAAGATGTCCGCGTAGCCACCTAAACTTTCCACCCCTTCCTGAATCCTTGCTCCGCCCGAGTCGTTCAACCCGATTACCGGCATCCCCACCTTCATCGCCAAATCCATTATCTTACACACCTTCTCGGCGAAAACCTTGGAAAGTGTGCCGCCAAAGACCGTAAAATCCTGCGAAAATACCGCGACTGGCCGATTGTGAATTCTGCCGTAACCGGTAACCACCGCATCACCCGGAATCTTCTTCTTATCCATCCCGAAATCAACACAACTGTGAACCCGCAACCGGTCCAGTTCCACAAAACTACCCCTGTCAAGAAGCAAATCAATCCGCTCCCTTGCGGTCAGTTTCCCTTCCTCATGCTGCTTCTTAATCCGCTCCTCGCCGCCGCCCTTCAAAGCCTCTGCGGTCCGACGCCGCAACTCCTCCATCACACGCTCATAATTTGACATAGATAACTGATAGTAAAAACATCTCAACCCCCTGTCAACTGATTACGATTAAAGAGCCGATTACAAGCCCGATTTTAGCCCGAAAATCTCCCTTCATCAGGATAACTATAACCACCCCTTTAACCTTACCCATCACAATCGCCCTCAGAAATCCGACAATCTCCTCTGTAACACCGGACCAATCCCAACCTGCCCCTTTACCAGCATCCGCATTAGATTTTGTGCCCGATATTAACATATGACCTACGGCACGGGCACAAACCACCTGAATTGCGGCTCTAAACCCCGATACCACCCCGGGAACGGCTCTTTGGTAAGCCCTATGCCGGCGGCCTGAAATCCAATAACAATTTGAAATTGAGACAGTTACAAATAGCAACTAAAACTGCACCGTGAGGTTTTTCAATTTCCGGGGTCTAAATAGATGGACCTGTGCTTGACCATCTCCACCACACGGTTAAACTATAGCCTTATATGAGAAAAATTTTACCACTTGTTTTTCTCCTGTTTTGCCCCCTTTTCATTCCGGCGGCTGAACTCCCTTCAATACAAGACACGATTGTCATCCAGGATTGGCTGCTCTGTGGTCCGTTCTCGGTTGGCGTGCGGGAAGGCATAACCGAAGCGATTGAAGATGTGAACAGCCTTGTGCCCCGGGAAGGTGACGCCCTTCGCTCCAGCCTGGTTCAGGGTGGACTGGTAAAGTGGCACAAGGTCCGCGCCGACTCATCAGGCTGGCTGGAAACCGATTACCAATCGGTGCGCTGGGATTCAATTCTCAACTACTACGGCATCGCCGGCATAATGGCAACCGGTTACGCCTACGCCGAACTTGTTCTACCCTATCGTTGCCGCGCCCTGGTCGTCCCGACAAAACTGGGTGGGTTTATCTTGAACGGCAAGGGGTACATAGGTGATGTCTATGGCAACAACTGGTTCAAAGTACCGGTAACACTTGATTCGGGGACAAATCGAATCGTTTTGCGCCTGAGCGGTTTTGGCGACCAGCGAGTCCGATTCCTCCTTGTACCCGTTTCCGAGCCGATAATTGCCATAACCCACGATGTTACCATCTTTGACCTCATCGCCGACTCCGGTTTTGTCGCCTGGTGCGGACTGCCGTTACTCAACACCACAACCGAACCCATTGACCAGATACGGGTTTTAATGAAAATTGACACTTTTACTTTAGCCGACACCGTCATCAATAACATCCCAGCACAGGGGGTTAAAAAACCGGCACTAAAACTGAAAGTACCGCCGCTACCTTTTGACAGCGCAGGTTATGCGATGGTCATCTCCCTGCGCGGTCAAAACTGGACCAACACCGACACCATAACCTTACGCTCCCGGAAACTCACCCAGCCCCACAGAGTTACCTTCCTTTCGGAAATCGACTCCTCGTGTCAGTACTATGCGGTTCTCTATCCGAAAAACTACGACCCCCAAAAAAGTTACGGGTTGATACTTTCCCTGCATGGCGCCGGAGTTGAGGCATCGAGCCTTGCCGAATGTTTCCAGCCTAAAGATTGGGCGTTTGTTGTCTGTCCGACCAACCGCCGACCTTACGGTTTTGACTGGCAGGACTGGGGCAGAATTGACGCGCTTGAAGTGTTACATCAGGCAATAAAAAGGTTCCCGATTGACCCGGACCGGGTGGTTTTGACCGGCCATTCAATGGGCGGACATGGCACCTGGCACATCGGACTTTCCCATTTTGACCTGTTTGCCGCCATCGCACCTGCTGCAGGCTGGCCCTCTTTGCCCCTCTATGTACCCACCTTTCTTCAAAAGAGCAATACCTTTGCCGAACCGGCAAAACTAATGGTGCGTGATATGGCAATGCGACCCGACAATGTCCCGGCGTTTCTGGAAAACGCCCAAAACCTGCCGGTCTTTATCCTGCATGGTGCTGATGACGACAATGTACCTGCCCTGCACGGAAGAAACTTTGCCCTCTGGCTCGATGCCCTTAACTACAACTACGAGTATAAAGAGGTACCGGGACAAAAACACTGGTGGAGTTATGAAGACGGCACGGTCTGTGTTGACGACACAAGTTTGATGCGCTTCTTAAAGGAAAGCCACCGTAACCGGGGACCACGCCACATCAGGTTCCGCACCGCGGACCTCGCGCAGTCCAACTCCTGTTACTGGGCAAAAATCGACCGGGTCGAAACTGTTGGTTACGACGCCTATCTTGAAGGGGTTGCCAGCGATTCGGTGGTCAAACTGTTCACCGAAAACATCAAACAGTTAACCCTCAACTTTGACCAGCGGCTTTTCTTCTCCGGCACCATCCGGTTGGAAATTGACCGGCAAACTGTCATTCCCAACCTGTTTCTTCCCCGCACCGTTACCGTCCACAAAACAGCGCACGGCTGGAAATTGGGTCGGGCAAAGACCGCAAAGATCCACAAAACCCCGAACCGCTACGGTCCGGCAAAACAGGTTCTGATGAAACCATTTACTATTGTTTATGGAACGCAAAATCCCGCGCTTGTTGACTTTTTGCGTCACGCGGCAAATCAGGAGGCGCTGCGCTGGTTTTTAATCGGCAACGGCACAACAGAAATCCTGCCCGACACCGCACCCGTCCCGTTAAACCGTAACCTGATTCTGTTTGGCGGACCAGAAGAAAACCGGTTCACCCACCGCATTGCAAGGCAGTTACCGATAACCGTTAATGCCGGCAAATTACACGCCGCTCTGCCCGGTCTACAGGCCGAAACTGTCGCGGTCATCCTCACCTATCCCAATCCGCTCAATCCGGAAAGACTTCTTCTTGTCCGGATGGGCACCGACCCGCAATCAACCAAACTGTCCTTCTTCTTTGGCGTTATTGGCTCGGGCACCGCAATTCCCGACTTCCTGATATTTGACCGCCGGGTTCGAAGGTACGGCTGGGCAGGAGTCCGGGCTGCAGGATTCTTTGACCCGGACTGGAACTTTGACCTTAAAACCACATTTCTTGGTAGATAGATGGACAAAATTACCCTTCTGGCACCGGCGAAACTCAACCTTGGCTTATGGGTCGGGAAAAAACGCCGGGACGGATTTCATGAAATCTTGACCACTATGGTCCCGCTTGAGTTCGGGGACACGGTACAGATAACCAAGACCGGTTCCGGACTCAAACTGAAAATCACCGGCATCCAGTTGCACATCGCCCCGGAGCAGAACCTTGCATTCCGGGCGGCAAGCCTGTTTTTCAGTCAACTAAAAATCCCGCCTTGCTGTTTCATCTCAATCCACAAACGCATCCCACCCGGTTCAGGACTTGGTGGTGGGTCAAGCGATGCCGCAAGCGTGCTTCTGGGACTCTCGGCACTGTTCGACTCCCCCCTTTCAGCCAGCAAATTGCACCGCCTTGCCGCGCAACTGGGCAGTGATGTGCCGTTTTTTCTGCGCGCCGCAGCCTGTGTTGCCCGGGGTAGGGGTGAATTGCTTCGCAGAGTTCGCCTCCCAACTTTGAACTTCGTACTCTTAATCCCGGGGTTTGGGGTCAATACCGCCTGGGCTTACCGTGCTCTTGACCGACAAAGACGGAAATTGACAGCGGTGCCGATTTCCCCTAAAATACTGGCGTTAAAGTTGAGGCGCAATGAACCGGCAGGGATTGCGGCACAACTTTACAACAGTTTTGAACCGGTGGTTTTCCGCCGGTTTCCACAACTGAAGCGGGCAAAAGACCTGCTTTTGAAAAAAGGCGCCTGTGCCGCAAGTCTGTCTGGTTCCGGCAGTACGGTCTATGGCCTGTTTTTAGGACCTGACCCGATGGCCGTGTTGAAGTTGGTGAAACGAGAAGCCCTCGGTTTTTCCGCAATTTCCACCCGGTCAAGACCGACTGTCCGCGACAATTGGGGTGTTGTCTAACTGGCAGGACACAGGACTTTGGATCCTGGCGTGAAGGTTCGACTCCTTCCACCCCAGCGTAAAAACAGCGTATACCCGGTTACGGGAGGAAAGGATGGCAGAGGATTTGAAACTGTTTTCGGGCCGGGCAAACCGGCCGCTGGCAGAAAAAATCTCCCGGCACCTTGATGTACCCCTTGGTGCCGCTGAAATAACTAACTTTGCCGACGGCGAAATCCGAATCAACATCAACGAGAATGTTCGCGGAAAAGATGTATTTGTAATTCAACCCACCCCACCCCCAGCAGAAAACATCCTTGAACTCCTTTTGATGATTGATGCCCTGAAACGCGCCTCAGCCCGCCGCATCACCGCGGTTATCCCTTATTACGGCTATGCGCGCCAGGACCGAAAAGACAAACCTCGGGTTCCGCTCTCCGCGAAGTTGATTGCCAATATGTTGGCCCGTGCCGGCATCGACCGGGTTTTAACCATGGACCTGCACGCCGACCAGATTCAGGGTTATTTTGACATCCCGGTGGACCATCTTTTTTCCACACCGGTTTTGGTTAAATACTTCGCTGCCCGGACCGAAAACTTGGTGGTGGTTGCGCCCGATACGGGCCGCGCCCACCGGGCAAGAGGTTTTGCCGAGCGCCTGGGCGATAAGATTCCCATCGCCATCATCGACAAACGCCGCGCCGCACCCAACCAGAGCGAAGCGCTGCGGGTCGTCGGTGATGTTGCCGGTATGGAAGCCCTCATCTTTGACGATATGATTGACACCGGTGGCACTTTACTCCGGGCAGCTGATGCATTGGTCAATGCCGGCGCCCGGTCGGTTAATGCTACCGCCACCCATGGTATCTTTTCCCGTAATGCGGTGCAACTTATCGCTGATTCCCAAATCGCCGAAGTGGTGATTACCGATACCATTGCTCAACCGCCGGAAAAGAACCATCCGAAAATCAAGATGCTTTCCGTCTCCGCACTGCTGGCGGAAGCAATTTTAAGGATTCACCGCGAAGAGTCGGTAAGTTCCCTTTTTATATAAAGGAGTGTTATGGCACAGATCAAGGCAAAAATCAGAACCGAAACTGGAAAATCAAAAATGCGCAAAATGCGCCGGGCAGGACAACTGCCCGCCGTAATGTACGGTCATGGTGACCCTTCAACACTTTTAACACTGTCCGCCCACGAGTTTCAACGCCTGCTCAGCGAACTGAGGGGACGCACACCAATTGTTGACCTCGAAATTGACGGTCAGGGTGTTGTACGCTGTGTTATCAAAACGATTCAGCGCAACCCAATCAACAACGCCTTCCTTCATATCGACTTCCAGAAGGTCCATCCGGACGAGAAGATTACGATGAATGTACCGGTGCGGCTCCACGGTACCGCCGAAGGTGTAAAACAGGGCGGGATGCTCGAACTCGTGCTCCATGAAATCCCGGTACGGGCAACGATTGACAAAATTCCGGAGCATTTTGACATTGACATCACCCACCTGAAAATGGGACACTCAATCCATATCTCGGACCTGAAGTACGAAGAGGTTGAATTCCTCCTGCCGGGTGAATCTGCCATCGTCACCATCCTGACTCCTCGTAAGCTTGCTGCCGCAATTGCGACCCCGGCGCCCACCGAAGCCGTTGCTGAACCGGAAGTGATTAAGGCAAAGAAGGAGGAAGGTGAAGAAGAAGCGACCGAAGAGAAAGGTAAGGCAGGCGAAGAGAAAAAAGAAGAAAAGAAGAAGGAAAAGTGAGATGACCATCTTCGGACTGGGGAACCCGGGACCACGTTACGCCCCGACCCGACACAACATAGGTTTTATGACCGTTGATACAGTTGCCCGGCGCCTGGGTGTAAGGTTCCACCATTTACCCGGTAGGTTCCTGGCACGCGCCCGTTACGCCAACACCGATATTTTCCTGGTCAAACCGCTCCTCTATATGAACGAATCGGGTGTCGTGGTCCGGGAACAACTAACCGCCCAGCCCGACGAATTCCTTGTGGTTGTGGATGACCTTGCTTTGCCCTTTGGACAGCTTCGGCTCCGACCCAAAGGTTCGGATGGTGGTCACAAGGGCCTCGCATCAATAATCTATCACCTGAATCGCAACGACTTCCCGCGCCTGCGCATCGGGATTGGTGCCCCGCAGGGAATGGATGCGGTGCAATATGTCCTATCGCCCTTTACCCCGGAAGAGAGCCAACTTCTGCCGGAAATCCTCGAACGCGCGGCTGACGCCTGCCTCTCGGTGGTCACCGATGGCATCGAGAAGACGATGAATCTGATAAACGCCCCTGCCCAACATCATCCCAGCACGACAACCGCTCCACCGGAGAACTTAAAATGAAGGTTGGCATCGTCGGCTTGCCCAATGTCGGTAAAACTTCGCTATTCAACCTTCTGACCGGCGCCCACGCCCGCGTTGACCTGTTTCCCTTCACCACGGTTGAAAAGAATGTCGGGGTAGTTACGGTACCGGATGAAAGGCTGGAAAGACTCGCCCAGATAATAAAACCCCGCAAGGTAACCCCGGCACACATCGACTTTGTTGACATTGCCGGTCTGGTAAAAGGAGCCAGTCAGGGCGAAGGTTTGGGCAACAAGTTCCTGGCTCACATCCGGGAGTCACATCTCATCCTCCATCTGGTGCGCAACTTCACCACACCGGACATCACGCACATATTTGATTCTGTTGACCCGGAACGGGATGTGGCAATTGTTGAAAGCGAACTGGCACTGGCGGACCTGACAATTGTCGAACGCCGTCTCGCCACCGCCCGCAAAGAACCGGCAACACCGGAAAGAAACACCCTCATCTCGGCACTCGAGAAACTAACCGCCGCACTCAGCCAGGGTTTTACCCCGCCATCGTTGACATCCGATGAAAAACAGGCGGTCCGGGAGTTTAACCTGTTTATCCTCAAACCAATCGTCTACGCCATCAACTGCAGCGACGAACAGCCCGTGGACCCAAATAAATTCCCCCGGCTCGCGGCGCGCACCAACCTGCTCTTCTCCGCCGCCCTGGAACAGGAGATTGCCGACCTTCCGGAACCGGACAAACGCGAGTTGCGTGCCAGCCTGAACCTTGCGCCGGAAGGACCGGCCGGCATCGTTCAACGCTGTTTTGCCGCCCTGAACCTCATCCGTTTCTATACCGTCAAAGGTGAAGAGTCGCGCGCCTGGTCGGCACCAATTGGTACAACCGCCCTTGAAGCCGCCTATATGATTCACACCGACATCGGCAAAGGTTTCATCAAAGCGGAGGTTATCTCTTATCAGGAACTCATCAGCGCCGGTAGTTTTAAAGCCGCCCAGGATGCGGGTAAAGTAAAAATTGAAGGTAAAAATTATCAAATACAGGACGGTGATGTCCTGTTAATCAGATTTAAATAAAAGGAGGACCCGTGAACAACTATGAACTAACATTAATCGTTGACCCGAACCTATCAGAAAAAGACGGCGCGCGGCTCCAGGAGGAACTGGTCAACCTCTTGAAAAGCCATGGCGCTGAGAGGTTTTACGACATTCGCTCCGAACGCCGCGCCCTCGCCTACCCGATTCGCAAACAACGCGAAGCAATCTACTACTTCATCACTTTTCTTGGTCCGGCTGCCCTGCCGGAAAAGGTGCGCCAGGACTTAATGCACCGTGAAGAAATCTTCCGTCTCTCATTTTTCCGTCTGCCCCATGCGCCTGCCGGCATCGAAACAGCGCCGCCCAAAAGCGCCTCAACGCCGACCGATAACTCAACCCCTGATGAGGTGAACAATGGCTGACCAGCAGCGTAACAGCCCCGGTAATTTACGGCTCGGTTATCTCAACACCGTAATTATTATGGGCCGCCTCACCGCCGACGCCGATTTGCGCTTCACACCGAAAGGCACCCCGGTCTGTTCATTTCGTATCGCCGTCAACCGCCGCTTCAAAGAAAATGACGAAAACTGGAAAGACGAAACCTACTACTTCAATGTTACCATCTGGGCAAAACTGGCGGAACGTTTAAGCGATCGGTTGAAGAAAGGAATTGCCGTATTAATCAACGGCGAGTTACGCAGTCGTGCCTGGGATAGTCCAACCGGTGAAAAGAGAAGTGAGGTCAACATCTATGGCCGAAGTGTTCAGATTCTCGACCGCAGCGCGGCACCCGGACCTGAAGATACCGAAATCGACGCCATCCCGCCCGTTGATGAAGAACCCGACATCCCTAAAGACCAGCTCGATGACATACCATTCTGAACCTATGAAATGGCGCTTAAACTTCAACAAGGCAAAGATTGACAACAGGCAATAAATCTGGTATAAAGTTTGTTACGATGAAAACTTCGACAGCAAAAAAATCGGAAATGAAAGGCGAATGGTATCTCATTGACGCCAATGAGCAGGTCCTGGGGCGGCTTGCGACCCGCATCGCCCGACTGCTCATGGGAAAACACCGCCCCAACTATACCCCGCACGTCGATGCCGGGGACCATGTGGTGGTAATAAACGCCCAGGGTATTCGGGTCACCGGTAACAAATCAGAGCAAAAGATTTATTACCGGCACTCCACCCTTCCGGGAAAACTGAAGATGCGAACTTATCGGGAAACGAGTGCTCGATTTCCCACCCGCCCTCTGCAACTGGCGGTCCTACGGATGCTACCCAAAAATCGCCTTCAGGCGAAACGGATTCGCCGTCTGCACATCTATGTGGGAACAGAGCATCCGCACCAGGCACAGAAGCTTATACCGGTAGACATAGAATAATATGAATCAAGTATACTTTGCAACCGGCTCAAGAAAAACCGCCGTCGCCAAAGTCCGTCTTATCCCGGGTATTGCCGAAAGCACAGTCAACGGCAAACCTTTCGAAACATATTTCGGCCGGAGCGACCTTGTGCAAATGGCATTGGCACCTTTGGAGATAACCGGAACGCGGGCAACATTCGGGATTAAATGTACCGTCGCGGGCGGCGGTTTAGCCGCGCAGGCAGGAGCGGTAGCGCTGGGTGCAGCCCGGGCGCTGCTGACCTACAACCCGGACCTGCGCGCCCAGCTTAAGGCGGCAGCGCTCCTGAAGCGCGACCCGCGGGAAAAGGAAAGAATGAAGTATGGATTGGCAAAAAGAAGGAAGCGGTTCCAGTGGACCAAACGTTAACCATTAAACAACTACTTGAAGCCGGGCTCCATTTTGGACATCATTCCCGGCGTTGGAATCCGAAGATGAAACCCTACATCTTCGGGAAAAGAAACGGCATCTTCATCATCGACCTCGAAAAAACCCTCGAACGGCTTCGCACCGCTTACGATGTCGTGCGCTCGGTTACCGAATCGGGGAAAGAGATTATCTTTGTCGGCACAAAACCCCAGGCAAGACCGATAATTGAAGAAGAGGCAAAACGCTGTAACTCCTGTTATGTCACGGTCCGGTGGGTGGGAGGTATCCTTACGAACTTTGAGGTCATCACCACCCGCATCAATCGGCTGGCAAAACTGGAGCAACTGCTCAACCAACCGCAACTCAACGCCACCAAAAAAGAGGTGATGCGACTGCAACGGGAGTACCGAAAACTCGCCAAACTGTTTGCCGGTCTCCAGCAGCTCGACCGGTTGCCCGGAGCGATATTTGTCGTTGACCCGGTGCGTGAAGCCACCGCGGTCGCTGAAGCCCGACGGATGAAGGTCCCAATCATCGCCCTCATTGACACCAATGGCGACCCCGAACTGATCGACTATCCGATACCAGGGAATGATGATGCCCTACGCTCTATCCGACTCGTTACCAGCATCATCGCCAATGCGGTAATGGAAGGCAAAAAACAGTTTGAAACTGAAGGTATGGGGGCAAACGAACAATCAAGGGAGGTATGACTATGGCTCAACCAATGGAAAAAGTTGTTGAACTGCGCCGTCGAACCGGTGCCGGAGTTATGGATTGCAAAACTGCGCTTGAAGAGGCGCAAGGTAACATCGACCAGGCAATTGAAATACTACGCAAACGAGGCATTGCCAAAGCAGCCAAAAAGGCAGAGCGGCCCACCGCTGCTGGTGTCATTGACGCCTATATCCACCCCGGAGAACGTCTTGGCGTCCTGATTGAAGTAGACACCGAAACCGATTTTGTTGCCCGCAACCAGGAATTTCGGCGTTTTGTCCGGGACATTGCGATGCACATCGCCGCCTGTGACCCAATCGCCATCGACCGCACTCAGGTGCCCCAGGAAGTGATAGAACGGGAAAAACGCATCTATCAAGAGCAAGCCGCCCAGACCGGAAAACCGGCGCCGGTTGTTGAGAAAATCGTCCAGGGTAAGGTCGAAAAATTTTACGCTGAGGTCTGTCTTCTCGAACAGCAGTTCGTCAAAGCACCGGAAAAAACCGTCGGTGACTATTTAAAAGAGAACATCGCAAAGTTTGGCGAAAACATCGTCATCCGACGATACGCCCGGTTTAAACTGGGTGAGTAGCACCTACCACCGCGTCCTTTTAAAACTGTCCGGTGAAATCTTTCAGCGTGATGCGCTTATCGGTGATATTGTACGCCAGTTAATTCGGGCTCATAAAAAGGGGGTGAAACTGGCACTGGTACTGGGCGGCGGCAATATCATCCGGGGCCGAACTGCCCGGCAGTTTGACCCCGTTGCTGCAGACCAGGCTGGGATGCTCGCCACCGTAATCAATGGCATCATACTTACCGAGAAATTAAAACCCGAAGCCCCGGTCTGTCACCTCGCCGCCATCCCGGTGGGGAAATTTGTCCCCCAGTACACCATCAACCAGGCGCGGTTGCTCCTTGAAGAAGGCAAAATCCTCGTCCTCTCCGGCGGTACCGGTAACCCATTCTTTTCCACCGATTCCGCCGCAGCCCTGCGCGCTCTCGAACTGAATATGGAAATAATCCTCAAAGGAACAAAGGTTCCGGGGATTTTTTCTGCTGACCCCGAGAAATACCCCGATGCCCAATTCTACCCCCGCATCACCTATGAACAGGCTTTAGCCGAAGGACTAAAGGTAATGGACCAAACCGCATTTGCCCTCTGTCGGGAACATCGAATCCCGATTGTCGTGTTTGACATAAACCAGCCTGATGCTATTCTAAAAATAATCGGAGGTAAAAAAATCGGGAGCTGTGTATGTTAGAAAAACTTTACAATGAATGTCGTAGCAAGATGACAAAGGCGCTCGAAGTACTCGCTGGTGAATTTGCCCGTATTCGCACCGCCCGTGCCAATCCCGCGATTCTCGATGGTATCAAGGTTAATTACTACAACACACCAACCCCTTTAAAACAGGTCGCAAACATTTCGGTCCCTGAACCCCGCCAACTGGTAGTCCAACCCTGGGACCGTACGCTGTTGCCCGAGATTGAAAAGGCAATTCTCAAAGCCGAACTGGGTCTCACACCCAAAGTTGAAGCCAATCTCGTCCGCATCCCCATCCCGCCGCTCAGTGAGGAACGACGCCGGGAACTGGGAAAACTTTGCGCCAAACTGGCAGAAGACACCCGCGTCGCAATCCGGGCGGTCCGACGCGACTTTAATGAAGAGGCTAAAAAACTGGAAAAAGAGAAAAAAATCTCCGAAGACGACGCCAAACTTGCCCAGAAAAAAATCCAGGAGATAACCGACGAGTTCATCAAAAAGGTCGATGAACTTTTAGAGAAAAAACAGGCCGAGATAATGGAGCGGTAGACATCATAATCCGTAACCCGTTCCGATAAGTCAAACAGAATTGATAATGCCGAAACTTCGTATACCGGTTCATATCGCCGCAATAATGGACGGCAACGGCCGCTGGGCAAGACGGCGTGGTCTACCTCGCACTTTCGGTCATCGCCAGGGCGTAAAGGCATTGCGCGAAATTGTTGAGGCCTGTGGTGAAATTGGCGTGCGATTCCTCACCGTCTTTACATTCTCAACCGAGAACTGGCAAAGACCCAAGAAAGAAGTTGACAACCTGATAAACTTGATTGACCGGGCAGTTGATGAACAACGCGCTGATATGATAAAAAACAATGTCCGTTTCCGTGCCATCGGCCGATTATCGGACTTTCCGGAAACGGTTCAAAAAAAGGTGGCGGCGCTCGTTGCTGAAACGAAGCAAAATACCGGCTTAACTTTTACCATCGCTTTAAGTTACGGCGGCAGAACCGAAATAATTGACGCCTGCCAGCAAATCTGGGAACTGGGCCGCAAGGGTAAAATTGCCAATCCGCCCGATTCCGAAGAACAGTTTCGCCGTTTTCTTTACGACCCGGAGTTGCCGGACATCGACCTTTTGATTCGCACCGGCGGCGAAAAGCGCATCTCCAACTTCCTCCTCTGGCACCTCGCCTATGCCGAACTGTACTTTACCGAAACCCTCTGGCCCGATTTTCGCAAAAAACAACTACTTGAAGCGATTGAAGAGTTCTCGCGCCGCGAAAGGCGCTTTGGCCGTGTTAAAGAAGAATAGCCTCGCCGGTCGAATCGTCATCGGTACCGCTCTTGCACTGGCGGTCGCCGGCATCATCCTTTGCACCAAACTGGAAATACTCACCCTCCTTGTTGTTATCTGGGTATCACTGGCAACAGTTGAGTTTGTCAACCTTCTCCGAATCGCCGAAATCAACCTGAATCTCTGGTTGCTAATCTTCCTTAACCTGACGATTGTCCTTGCCGCCTATTTAAAACTATTGCCCCATTTTCTTATTGCGCCCATCGGCATCGTCTTTCTCTGGGCAACAACCCAGCGCCAACCACTACCCCGCATTCCGGTCTATAGTCTCTTCACCCTCATCTATCTCGGTTTTCTGCCCTCGCACCTCATCCTCATTCGCAGCACTGTCCAGGAAAAACATTTTTCTCCCTGGCTCACCCTCTTCCCTTTAGTATTAACCTGGATTAATGACACCGCCGCTTATGCTCTGGGCAAACTGTTCGGCAAACATAAACTCGCCCCTGTACTCAGCCCTAACAAAACAGTTGAAGGTTTCCTCTCGGGAACTGTTTTTTCCGCTGTTCTCAGCGGCTTGTGGCTTCCGAGAATGGCGCCGTTTTCCTGCTATCCGGTTGGCATCGCTGTTTTACTGGGAGCGGTGCTGGGTGCCATCGCTCACGCTGGTGACCTGTTCGAATCGCTTTTCAAAAGAGCGGTAGGCACAAAGGACAGTTCTACCATTCTTGGGGCGCACGGTGGCTTTCTCGACCGCATTGATAGCCTCTTGTTCACCATCCCGGCGTTTTACTATATCCTCCGGCTCTTTTTACGATGAATTTCAAAGACCCGGTCATCATCCGTGAAGGCCCAGCGCTTACGATGCACTGCATCGCCTTTGACTCTTTTGGTGTCAAAGGGATGTGCACCCGCATCGAGACCCCTGATGTTGTCGCAACAATCGACCCCGGCGTTTCGGCTCAAACCGCCGAGTTTCCCCTGCCCGAAGAACAGCGTCGTCAACTTTTAACCGACTACCAGCAACGGGTCCGTGAATCCTGCGCCCGCTCTCAAATTCTAATAATCTCTCACTACCACCTCGACCATTTTGTCGATAGCCGGGACCCGGAGATTTATTCCGGAAAGGTCATCTTTGCCAAAGCAATTGACGACCTGCCCCAAAAACAGCAGGAAACTGCCCGCCGTTTCTTCAAAACAATTGACGGTTTACCGAAAGAAATCATCTGGGCTGATGGCAGGCGGTTTAAGTTCAAGAAAACCGAAATTGGCTTCTCACCCCCGCTCTGGCACGGCCAGGCGCAGGCAGAACCGGGCAAGGTTATTATGACCGATATCCGACGAGGCAAAGAGAGTATCCTGATATCCTCGGATGTCGCTGGTCCGGTTGACCCCAAAGTTACCGAAACAATCTGCCGGCTCAACCCTCGCCAGGCGGTCATTGACGGGTACCCCAGTTTCCTCCAAAGTAACCCCAGCACCGACATCGACCTTCTAAAAAGTATCATCAACCTCTGCCGGATTTTATCTCTTTCCGCGCTTAAAACCTTAGTCCTTGACCATCACCTCGCCCGGGACTACCGTTACCCGGCACTCTACAAACTGGTGTATGCGAAGGCAAAGAAACTCAAAAAGAAGTTTGGGACCGCAGCCGAACTCAACGGTCAGAATACCGTTGTCCTTGAGGCGCTAAAAAATTACGGCACTACCCGCTGGCATCGCTGGCAGCCCATTGAATTAGAAACCGCGCGCACCAACCTTGAAAAGGCATTAACGAGCGGCAAACTTACTCCGGAATGGCTCACGCTTTTTGACCGCTGGGTGTTAAGCGAGTGAAAGCCAAAACACCGTCAGATTCACCCGCTGTCTTTGCCGGTGCAGTAATTGACAAAAAAACCGAATGTCATCTATAATAATTCAATGCCAAAAAGCAAAATCGACATACCAAAATTTGATGAAGATTTGAACCGGGTAGAATTTGAAGAACTCGAACGGGTAAAACGCCGGAATCGCCGAATCGGTAACACCATCATTTTTTTCATCATCCTTGCCGGGCTTTTCTGGTTCGGCTGGCGTCTATATCAGCATTACCGAAAACCAAATCCAGCACCTCAACCAACCGAGGTTGAAGGTCCAAACATCTGGGTGCCGGGTATTGACTACAAACAAAATCAAGAAGAAGGCGATTAGCCATTGCTCTGATTGATTGAGCCCCGCGCAGCAGACATAAACGCAATGACTATCTCTCATCGGCCAAACCGCAACCCGGGAATATCAACCCGAGTCCATTCGCTTGAACTGTTTAGCGCGGAATGCAGTGCCGTCCGAGTTGAACGGTAGCGGCAGGAAATTTACTCTTTTGCCCAGATACCAATCCGACAACCACATGGATCACGGAAAAGGGCGTAATAACCAAACTCGTTACCGATTTCAGTTTTCGGTTTCTCGACCTTCCCGCCCAATTCTTCTACTCTCTTCAGCGTCGCGGGAATGTCCGCTACTTTGATATAAACATCAATCGCCGGTTCCGGCATCTTTGCAACTTTATAAATCCCGCCCCCAATCCCGCCTTCAACATCAAACATAATGTAGTTTTCGCCTGACTCACTCATCTTCCAGCCAAACAATCGGGCATAAAAATCCGCCGAACATTTAACATCGGTTGCCGGAATCTCCCAGTAACACAAACTGTTCATCTTTTTCTCCTTTTTGATAAACTACCCTTCCTTTATGAATCACCGCCCGTACCGGATTGTGCCCAAAGCGGTAGGCAAGGTGCCGATAGTCAGGAACATCGGTAATCACGATGTCCGCCCGTTTACCGGGCTCAATTGTGCCGATTTCTCGCTCGCGCCGTAATGCCCGTGCCGCATTCACTGTTACCCCCCTTATCGCCTCAGCAATGCTCAACCCGTAGTGTAAACAGCCAAATTGCAAGGTCAAAGGTTGAGCAAGCAGGGTAGAAGAACCGGGATTGAAATCACTGCCCAGGGCGATATCAATCCCGAGCGCCCGCATTCTTTGGACCGGTGGTTTGTGTCTTTCTTGTAAAAAGAAGCAGGTCCCGGGCAAAAGCACCGCAATTACCCCGGTTTCTGCCATCGCCTCAAGTCCCGCATCAGAGGGATTCAAAAGGTGGCTGGCAGAAACCGCTCCGAGTTCAGCGGCAACCTCGGCACCACCCGAAGATTCAATCTCATCGGCATGGATTGTGAGTAACAAACCAAACTCTTTACCGGCTTGAAGAATCTGACGGCTTTCACCGGCATTAAACACAAAGTTTTCACAGAACACATCACAGAACTGCGCGAGTCCGGCTTCTACTACCGCGGGCAACATCTCCTCAACCACCAGTCTTACATAATCTTCTTTCGGAACACCCGGCGGAACCGAATGGGCACCGAGGAATGTCGGCACAATCTCCGCCAACCCCAATTTGCCCAACCGTTGCGCTACCCGTAAAATTTTGAGTTCAGTTTCTGTGTCCAGACCATAGCCCGACTTCACCTCCACCGTAGTTGTCCCCCAGGAAAGCATCTCCTTCAAGAACTCAAGCGCCTTTAGGTACAGCTCCTCTGCTGATGCCTGACGGGTGGCACGCACCGTTGACAATATTCCGCCCCCGGCCTGGGCAATCTCCTTGTAACTTTTACCTGCCAGCCGCATCTCAAACTCATCTGCCCGCCATCCCCCAAAAATCATATGGGTGTGGGGGTCAACAAAACCAGGTAAAACTACGCATCCTTTCGCATCAAGCACCTCTTCCCCTGCTCCGGACTGTAAATCCTTACCAACCTCAACAATCTTATTCCCGCGGATTCGAACCGCCCCGTTGTAAATGATGCCCAGCTCCGAACCGGTAAGGGTAAGAATCTGCCCGCAGTTTTTAATCAACAACCCGGCGTCCATCATAGTTATTATCTCAAAACCTATTGATAAATCAACTGTTACCCAATGTCACTCTTGACATCAATCATTTCGAGAGTTAAAATTTATTACCTGCATTTACCGAAACGCCAGGGTCGATTTATCCTGAGCCTTTCAGAAATGTGGTAACAATAGATAGCAACAGGAGTAAAAGCGATGAAACGGTTAATACCGCTTTGTTTTATCCTGCTGACCGCTATCCTGTATCCAGGATACGGTAAAGACTGCAGTCCGTGGATTAAAGCCAAACTTGATTCCGTCAGCGCATCTTACACCGTCACCGAAGATGGGGAATTCAAGTGGGAATACCCAGTGGAATTCGCTGTTGATGGCCGTACCCAACTGGTGTTTATCAATTCGAAATCAAAGGATTTTTTAAGTGAGGAGGTCCTGGAAATCTGGTCTCCTGTATACTCTTGTGATGGTGCTTTATCGCCGGAGATCGCCAATATGTTATTAGCCGATAACGCCGAACATTTAGTCGGTTCCTGGGAGGTGAAAACCAGTTCTTCCGGTATCTCCTATGTGCTGTTCAAAGCGGTGTGTGAAGTCGAGACCATTAAGAAAATGTTTCTGGTTTATATTTTCTACATAGCAAGCACCGCCGATGAACTGGAAAAGGCGCTAACGGGTAACGACCGATACTAACGCCGGTTTTAATTAAGCAGTATCAATTTTCGAGTTACCGCCGGTTCCTGACCCGGAATCCGAATAAAGTACAAACCTGTTGACACCCGGGCGCCCTTTTCATCGGTGAGGTCCCAGTAAAAACGGTCCGAACTTCGCTCCCGCAGTACCCGAACCAATTTCCCGGTGGCATCGTATATCTCGACCGGCATTCCCGAGAATAAGCCCGGTTCTATCCTAACCGCGCTCGATGTCCAAACTGTCGGGCCTGCGCCAAAACCGGGCGCGCGCTGGTCCGGACTTTCTTCCACTCCGGGGTTAAATCGAATCCGGAAATCTGCCGGGGCGGCAAATACCCCCCAGCCAAACCGGTTATGTGCTTTGCAGGTCC
>Ga0067045_1027898_pt1 | contig 52135 bp, 54 predicted proteins | sample TerdegcTABiofilm_FD_59184 | JGI IMG/M metagenome (GOLD analysis project Ga0067045, IMG submission 59184) | Combined Assembly of (Gp0054472, Gp0054536) Wastewater bioreactor microbial communities from Singapore -Terephthalate degrading...
AAAGCCGCAGGTCGTCCGGCGTATCAACATAGACCGACAGGTCGATGAGATTGCGGATCTTCGGCATCGACAGCGCGTGGATACCCTCGAGGATCAGCACCGGGGCCGGCTCGATCCGGCGGGTGTCTTTCGAGCGGTCATGCCGGTCATAATCATAGATCGGCTGATCGACGCCCTCCCCCGCCTTGAGCGCGCGAAGGTCGGAAACGAGATGATCGACTTCCTTGGATTTGGGGTCGTCATAGTTGATGCCCGCCACCAGCGCCTCACGCTCGGCCGCCGTTTGCGGCTCACCATAATGGCTCATCGGATGGTAATAGGCGTCTTCCCCGAACATCACGGCCTGGCCCGGCCCCAGCCGTTCCAGCAGTGCCACCGCCAGCGTCGACTTGCCCGAGCCTGACCCGCCCGACATCGCAATCAGGAAATTCTTCTTTTTGGTCATCGCAAGGCCGCCCTCTTCTTCCGACCGGTGTTTCCATGAAAAAGGGCCGCCCATCAAGGAGCGGCCCTCATTCAGTCTGCAGAGAGGTGAGAAGATTACTCTTCTTCGCCCTCGGAGCCCGCATCTTCAGCGAGTTCCTTGCCGGTCTCCTGATCGACGACTTTCATGGAGAGGCGGACTTTGCCGCGCTCATCGAAGCCCATCAGCTTCACCCACACCTTGTCGCCTTCCTTGACCATGTCTTTGGGGTGGCCAATGCGTTTGTTGGCCATCTGCGAGACGTGGACGAGGCCGTCCTTGGGACCGAAGAAGTTCACGAAGATGCCGAAGTCTTTCATCGAGACGACTTTGCCTTCGTAGATCTCGCCGACTTCCGGCTCAGCAACGATGCCCTTGATCATCTTGATCGCCGCTTCGATCGACTTGCGATCAAGCGCCGAGATCTGGACCGTGCCGTCATCATCGATGTTCACCTTGGCGCCGGTTTCATCCACGATACCGCGGATAACCTTGCCGCCCGAACCGATCACATCACGGATCTTGTCGGTAGGAACCTTCATGATCTCCATCTGCGGTGCGTTCTCGGAAAGCTTGCCGCGCGAAGCGGTCAGCGCTTTCGACATTTCGCCGAGGATGTGCAGGCGGCCACCTTTGGCCTGCTCAAGGGCCTTGCCCATGATGTCCTTGGTGATGCCAGCCACCTTGATGTCCATCTGCAGCGAGGTGATGCCCTTCTCGGTGCCTGCCACCTTGAAGTCCATGTCGCCGAGGTGATCTTCGTCGCCGAGGATGTCGGAGAGGACTGCAAACTCGCTGCCTTCCAGGATCAGGCCCATGGCGATGCCCGAGACCGGACGGGTCACCGGCACGCCGGCGTCCATCATGGCCAGCGAGCAGCCGCAGACAGTTGCCATCGAGGACGAGCCGTTGGACTCGGTGATCTCGGAGACAAGGCGGATCGTGTACGGAAATTCTTCATGCTTGGGCAGGACGGCCTGCAGCGCGCGCCAGGCGAGCTTGCCATGGCCGATCTCGCGGCGGCCTGCGCCGCCCATCCGGCCCGTCTCCCCGACCGAATAGGGCGGGAAGTTGTAGTGCAGCATGAACTTTTCTTTTTTCGTGCCGTCCAGGCCGTCGACATATTGTTCGTCGTCGGAGGTACCGAGCGTGGCAACGCAGATCGCCTGCGTTTCGCCGCGCGTGAACAGCGAGGAACCATGCGTGCGCGGCAGGAAGCCGGCTTCCGCCACGATCGGGCGGATCTGATCGAGCTTGCGCCCGTCGATGCGCTCGCCGGTTTTCAGGATGTCGCCGCGCACCACAGAGGCTTCGGCTTCCTTGAACACGGTCTTGAACACTTCGCCGGTCATCACGCCGGGGGCTTCCTCGGTGCCGACCAGGGCGGCTTTCGCCTTGTCCTTGGCCGCGCCGATGGCCGCATAACGCTCGCCCTTTGCGGTGATCTTGTAGGCTTTCGAGAGGTCAGCGCCGACCGTGTCGAGCACGGCTTTCAGGGCAGCCGAATGATCCGGCGGCTCATAGGCGAAGGGCTCTTTGGCGGCTTTCTCGGCCAGCGCGATGATCGCATCGATCACCGGCTGCATGGCTTCATGGCCGGCCACAACCGCGCCCAGCATCACTTCTTCGGAAAGTTCGTAGGCTTCCGATTCCACCATCATCACGGCGTCGGCGGTGCCGGCGAGGACGAGATCAAGCTCGGACTCTTCAACTTCTGCCACGGTCGGGTTGATGATGTACTGGCCATCCTTGTAGCCGACGCGCGCAGCGCCGATCGGGCCCATGAAGGGCGCGCCGGAGAGCACGAGCGCAGCAGAAGCGCCGATCATGCCGACGATATCGGCATCGTTTTCGAGGTCATAGGACAGGGTCGTGACGACCACCTGAACTTCATGCTTGAACCCATCGACGAACAGCGGGCGGATCGGACGGTCGATCAGGCGCGAGGTCAGTGTTTCTTTTTCGGTGGGGCGGCCTTCGCGCTTGAAGTATCCGCCGGGGATCCGGCCGGAGGCGAAGTATTTTTCCTGGTAATTCACGGTCAGCGGGAAGAAATCCTGACCCGGTTTTGCTTCCTTCGCGAACACGGCGGTCGCGAGGACAATGGTGTCGCCGTATTGCACCATCACGGCGCCATCGGCCTGACGTGCCACCTGGCCCGTCTCGATTGTCAGTGTGCGGCCAGCCCATTCCAGCGACACGGATTGCTTGTTGAACATTCGTCTTGTCTTTCTTTCACATACGAAAAGCCCGCCGCGGCCCCAATGCCCGGCGGGCTTGTTTTTCGGAGCCTAGCGGCGGATGCCGAGCTCCGTGATGAGTTTCGTGTAACGATCCTCATTCTTGCCCTTGACGTAGTCGAGGAGCTTCCGGCGCGTGGCAACCATGGTCAGGAGGCCGCGGCGGGAATGGTTATCTTTCTTGTTGGTCTTGAAGTGATCGGTCAGATTGTTGATCCGCTCGGTGAGGATCGCGACCTGCACTTCCGGGGAGCCCGTATCGCCTTCTTTGGTGGCGAACTTCTTGATCAGCTCCTGCTTCTTTTCAGCAGTAATCGACATCGGCATAGCCTTCTGGTTCAAGCATCCGAAAGGGATGCGGGTTTCAATAAGCGCCTGAATTGGCGGGTTTTTTTGGGAACGGCCCTTGTCAAGTTGGCCACGGCCGGGATGTCGTCCAGCAGGGTCAGCAGGCAGGCCTCCGCCCCAAAAACGGGCTTATGACCTATTTGACGGGGAATTGAAAGTGGCGATTGTGCAAGCATTTGCCCTGCCGGGGCCCGTCTGCGGGCAAATTCCGCTGGATGCCAGCCATACGGCGCATTAGCGTCGCTGCATCGAATCGGGAGGGTTCCTATGAAAATCTGGTCGTGTGCGGCGCTGGCAGCCCTTTTTGTGGTCTCCGCCTGCGAAACCTTGAGCGAAAGCTATGTGATCGAGCGGGACGACCTGCTCAACGAAGACGGCATTCACGTCTATAGCGACCTTATGGAGAACCCTTGGGACGGCGCCCAGTACTGGCAGTTCCGCGCCACCAATTACAGCGACTATCCTTTCTGTGTCCGCACAGGGCTCGCCAGCGTCAGCCATTCCAACGGATACGACATGGGCAACGTCCATTATCTGGCCCCAGGGGAAAGCCGGGATATCGGCTATGTCCACGCCCCGGCTAATTTCCAGGTGGATGCCCGCACCTGGGACCCGGACGCAAACGGCAACTGCTGAGCCCGGCGCCGCCACCCGAAACGAGCCTGCTGATGACCCCCACGCCCCTCCCCGAAGAAGTCGCCCACATCATCCAGCTCGCCATTGCCCCGGTGTTCACACTGGCGGGTATCGGCGCGCTGCTGAATGTCATGGCAAACCGGCTTGCCAGGGTGGTCGACCGCTGGCGCGCGCTCGAGGCCGCCCTGCCGGAGACAGAACCGCTCACCCGCAGCCTCTACCATTCTGAGCTCTCCGTACTGGACAAGCGAATGGAGCGCATCCACCGCGCCATTTCCCTCTCCACGCTGGCAGCGCTGCTGATCTGTGTGGTGATTATCCTGCTCTTCACCGGCCAGCTGGTGCCGATCCCGGTCGCCCAGGCTGTTTCGGTTCTCTTCGTGGCTTCAATGGTATTCCTGTCGGTGGCGCTCGTCTCCTTCCTGATGGAAGTCCGCATCGCCAGCCGCACCCTCCGCGTCACCCGCGCGGTTCTGGAAGCAGGAAAGCCCGGAAAGCCGGGATAAACCCCGCCCTATCCAACCCTGTCATCCCGGCCCAGGCCGTTCAGCGGCGCCGGAAAAGGGCGCGCCCTATTTTTCGCCGGCGGCCTTGCCCATCTGGCGCAGGATCCAGACCGTGATGCCGGTCATCACTACCAGCAGGGCGCCAAAGCCTGCCAGCGCGCCCACCGCCAAGGGATCAATCGTCAGATTACCGATCTGCATGTGAGGCCTCCTCCCGCATTCAGCTTCTGACGGGAAGATACGAAAAGCCTGGCCAGCGGAAAACCCACGTAAAACTACCTAGGCTGGGAAAACCCCTGCCCGGCTGAGCGCGCTGGCCACAGGGTGGCCCAGCACGGTTTCCAGCCATTTTGCCGTCTCGATCAGGCGGGCCAGATCCAGCCCCGTCTCGAATCCCGCCCGCTCCAGCATCCAGACGACGTCTTCGGTGGCCACATTGCCTGTCGCCGCCGGCGCAAAGGGGCAGCCGCCGATGCCGCCGCAGCTGGCATCGATCACGTCAATGCCCGCCTCCACAGCGGCAAACACGTTCGCAAGGCCCGCCCCGCGCGTATCGTGGAAATGCATCCGCAGGAACACATCGGGCGCCTCGATCCGTACCCGGTCAATTGCGCGGCGCACATCCCAGGGCGTTGCCGCCCCGATCGTGTCGCCCAGGGCGAGTTCGGCGACGCCCGCCCTTTGGGCCTGCGCAGCCAAGCTGCCGACGACGGCGATATCCACATCGCCCGTATACGGATCGCCAAAGGCCACCGAAATGGTTGCCGTCAGCGGGATGCCCGCCTCATGCGCCAGCGGGGCGCACTTTGCCAGCATGTCGGCGCTCTCCTGCGGGCTCATGCCCTGGTTGCGGCGCCCGAAGGCCTCGCTGGCCACCAGCACGAAATTGATCTCGTCGGCCTTCGCCTCGATCGCGCGGCGCATGCCTGTCTCATTCAGCGCGAGGGCGATGTGGCGCGTCGGCCGTGTCCGGTCGACCCCGGCGAAAACGGCCGGGGAGTCGGCCATCTTTGGCACGGCCTTGGGGCTGACGAAGCTGCCCGATTCCATCCGCCGGACGCCCGCCGCCTCCAGCCGCGCAATGAATTCCAGCTTCTGCGCGACGCTCAGATTGGCCGGATCATTCTGCAACCCGTCGCGCGGGCCTACTTCCACAATGTCGATACGGCGGGTCATTACGCGTTCCTATCTGCCTGTAAATGCCGGGGCCCGGCGCTCCACAAAGCTCGCCACCCCTTCCTTGAAATCATGCGTCGCAAAGCTCGCTTCCATCTCGCCGTCTGCCACTTCCAGCGAAGCGGCGTAAGACTGGAAATAGCTCTCGCGCACCTGCCGCTTCATGATCGCCACAGAGCGCGGCGATACCTGCGTCGCCAGATGCAGGGCAAGATCATGGACATACCCCATGAGTTCATCCCCCGGCATCGCCTTGTTTACGAGGCCCATCCGTTCGGCCTCCGCCCCGTCAAACTTGCGCGCCGTGAACAGAAGGTCGAGCGCGTTGGCCTCTCCCACAAGGCGCGGCAGCTGCCAGGCAATGCCATGCTCGGCAATCAGGCCGCGCTGGGCAAAGGCGGTGGTGAACTTCGCCTCGGCCGCTGCATAGCGCATGTCAGCAAACAGGGTGAGGATCAGGCCAATCCCGGCGCAGGGGCCGTTGATGGCCGCGATGATCGGCTTGGGGCAGGCAAACATATGGCCGAAGCGGCCGGGAAACATCTTCTCCAGCTCTGATGGCGCCTGAGGTTTGGGGGCAGCTGGCCGGGTCTCGTTATAGTCCGCCCCGGCGCTCGCCTGGATCGACTGGAGCCCGTTCATGTCAGCCCCGGCGCAGAAGCCGCGCCCGGCGCCCGTCAAGATGATCACACGCACGGCCTCGTCCGCCCCGCCCTTCCGGATTGCGGTCTCCACCTCCACCTGCATCGTGCCGGTCCACGCGTTCAGCCGCTCCGGACGGTTCAGCGTGATCGTCAGCACGCCGTCTGAAAGGCCGGTCATTATCTCCTGATAGGCGCTCATCGCTCGTCTCTCCCCTATGGTCTTTGTATCAGTCTAGACCCGTATCCCAGGATTGGGCAGACGCAAAACCCCCTTCCCCTGCGGCTTGACTTGCGCGCGGCCATGGGCGACCGCTGCCGTTATGTCCACCTTCCCTCCCCCCCTCTCCGGCAGCGCGCAGGACGAAACCGCCGAGCTGCGCCCGCGCTTCGACGAGAGCGGCCTCATTGCCGCGATTGCGCAGGATGCGGTTACAGGAGAGGTGCTGATGCTCGCCTGGATGAATGCCGAGGCGCTACAGAAAACCATCGAGACCGGCCGGGCTACCTACTGGTCGCGGTCGCGGGGCGAAATATGGATCAAGGGCGAAACCTCCGGCCATATCCAGGAAGTCACCGAAATCCGCGTCGATTGCGACCAGGATGCCGTGCTGCTGAAAGTGCGTCAGACGGGCGGGGCCTGCCACACCCACCGGGAGAGCTGCTTCTACCGGCGTGTAGACGGGGGGGCGCTATCCTTCCCCGGTGAGGCAGACTAGGGTTCCCGAAAACCGGAGGAACCGCCATGCGCCTGCCCACATCGCTCACCCAGATCCTGCTCACCGGCCCTGCCGTGGGGATCCTTGCTGCCTGCGCCCCACCCGCTGAAGCGCCCCCCGCCGCCGCCCCGCCGCCGGCTGCAGAAACCACAGAATCTGCCGGCCCGGCGCTCTATGTCGACGTGCTCGATTGCGGCACCATCGCCATCTCCGATCTCGACGCGTTCTCCTCGGCTGGCGATTATGCCGGCCAAGCCGACGAATTCACGAATACTTGCTATCTGATCAACCATCCCAATGGCCGCCTGCTCTGGGATCTCGGTCTGCCCTCCCAGCTTGCCGGTCAGCCGCCCTTCACCCAGCAGATATTCACCGTGTCGGTAGAAAGATCGATCACGGACCAACTCGCCGATCTTGGCGTCGTCCCCTCAGAGCTGACCTATGTGGCGATTTCGCATGCGCATTTCGATCATATCGGACAGGTCGATCAGGTCCAGGGCGCCACCTGGCTCGTGAACCAGACCGAATATGACTACATGTTCCCGGCTGACGGCGCGCCGCCTGCAGACCCGTCGCTGGCGGCCAATTTCGCCCTGTTCAAGCCAATGGAAACCCAGATCATCAACGATGGCCATGATGTCTTCGGTGATGGCAGTGTCGTGATCTTCCAGACCCCGGGCCATACGCCGGGCCATTCATCACTTCAGCTGACCCTTCCCGAAACCGGGCCGGTCCTTCTGACCGGCGACCTTTATCACCGGTCCGAGAGCCGCGCGCTGGGCCGCGTGCCGCGTTTCAATACAAGCGAAGAGAATACGCTGGCCTCAATGGCCGCGTTCGAGGCCCGCGCCACCGACCTCGGCGCCAGGGTGGTCATCCAGCATGAGCCGGCGGACATCGAACCCCTCGGCGGCGTTATTCGCTAGGCGCTGCGCTTTCCTCCGCAGGCAGAGGAGCTGGCCGGATGAAAATCCGGTCCTCCCGCGCCGCAAACTCACCCCGCCGGAACTCGCCGGCGATGCTTGCCGTCAGGCCAGCCTCCTCCAGCACTGCGGCGACCCGCGCCGCGCGGCGATGCCCAAGCGCGCGCTCGTCAAAGGTCTGGGCGGCCAGCGCGTTCGGCAGATAGGCGACCACCTCCACCTGGCCAGCCCCCCAGCGCTGCAGGGCCCAGACCTGATCGGCCAGCATATCGGCTGCCCGCGGCGCAAGCGCATCGTCATTGGGCGCAAACGGAATGGGCAGCAGCGCCAGCGGCGGCGGCACGATGGAGATTGTCCAGTCGGCATAGTTCCGCGTCAGCCCGTCCTCCAGGCTGCGCCAGGCCGGCAGGGTCACGCCTTCAGTCGGCGCAGCGGCGAACACGGCGGAACGCGCCTGGGCGTCGATGTCTGCGGCAGCGAGATTGAACGGATAGGCCGCGCGCAGTTCCCGCTCGGTCCGGCGTTCCTGGGCCAGAGCTTCGAACTGGGACATCTGCGCCCGCAGCGGCGCGCCCAGCGAAGACTCGGCCGCCTGAAGGAAGCGCGCCGTTGCGGTGTTATTATTATCGTCCACCTGAATCTGGTCGATCGACACTTTCACCGTCCGGCGAAACCGCTCTGCCAGCCGCTCTGCCAGCGCTGCTTCGGCGCCCGCCACACGGTCATTGGTCAGCACGGTCGCCTGCAGCACGATCTGATGTTCCCCGCGCCGGGGGAACGCCACATCCATATCGGAAAGCCGCGCCTCCCTGCCCTCGAACGGATCCAGCACCATATCCCGCGCCACATCCCGCACCCGGGTCTCATACGCAATATCGCGCAGGGCGAGGCCCAGCGGGATCGACAGGGCAACGAACACGCCAACGATCAGCCCGGTCTGCCAGAAATTATGCTGCGGGCTGTGGCGCTCGCCAAACCCGTAAAAGCGGGAGAGCACCGTCACCGACAGCGCAATCGCCAGAAGGTTCGTCATGTAGAGAAAGAATGCGCCGCCCGCCAACTGGAACTGCGCCGTTGCAAGGCCATACCCCACCACGGCAAGCGGCGGCATCAGGGCGGTGGCAATGGCCACGCCCACAATCGTTTCGCCCTTGCGGTGGATCACGGCATAGCCCCCGGCGAGCCCCGAGAACACGGCAACCAGAAGATCGAAGAAGTTCGGCCGCGTCCGCGCCAGGATCTCCGGCGTCACATCCGTCAACGGAGAAAGAAAGACGATTAGAAAGGACGTTCCCAGCGCCAGCCCTGTGCCGATGGCCAGCGACACAATCGCCTCGCGCAGCGCTTTCAGTTCCAGGATCGAAAGCGAGAAGCCCATCAGCATGATCGGCCCCATCAGCGGAGAGATCAGCATCGCGCCGATGATGACGGCCGGAGAGGACAGAAGCAGGCCCAGAATGGCGATCCCGCAGGACATTGCCGTCATGAAGAGGTAACGCCCGGAGACGCCGCCTTCCTCATGGACGTGATCGACCACTTCCATATGATCAATGCTGCGGATGCCCCGCCAGCGGGCAACTCGCAGACGGCGATACCATTCCGGCCGCCGGGGCGGCTTTTGCTCAGCAGTATCGGTCATGTTCCGTCCTCGTCAGAGAGTCCGCCCAGGCGTGGTTTGCGCTAAGGCCGCCGGCGCGCTCAAGGCGCAGCGGCAAAAGCAGGTTCAGTTGCCACCCTCGACCAGGCGCCGGGCGATAACCATCGCTTGCACTTCGCCTGCGCCCTCGAAGATGTTCAGAATACGCGCGTCCTGCAGAATGCGGCTAATCGTGTACTCCAGCGCAAAGCCGTTGCCGCCATGGATTTGCACGGCATTGTCCGCCGCCGCCCAGGCGACCCGCGCGGCCAGCAATTTTGCCATGCCGGCCTCAAGGTCACAGCGCTTGCCGTTATCCTTCTGGCGGGCGGAGAAATAGGTCAGCTGGCGCACGCCAACGAGTTCGGCCGCCATCATCACCAGCTTGTTGGAGACGCGTGGGAACTTGAAGATCGCCTGGCCAAATTGCTGCCGGTCCAGCGCGTAGCGAAGGCCGGTCTCGAAGGCGTTCTGGGCCACGCCCACAGCGCGCGCGGCCGTCTGGATACGGGCGCTCTCGAAGGTGGCCATCAGATGCTTGAAGCCCTGCCCTTCGACGCCGCCCAGCAGGTTCTCGGCCTTCACCTTGAACCCATCAAAGCCGATCTCGTATTCCTTCATCCCGCGATAGCCGAGCACTTCGATCTCGCCGCCGGTCATTCCTTCTGCCGGAAACGGATCGGCATCGGTACCGCGCGGCTTTTCAGCCAGCAGCATCGAGAGACCCGAGAAATTGTTCGTAGCCGGATCAGTACGCGCCAGCAGTGTCATCAGGTCGGCGCGCACAGGATGGGTGATCCAGGTCTTATTGCCGGTGACGATATAATCGGCGCCATCGGCAGACTTCACCGCGCGCGTGCGCAGCGAGCCAAGGTCAGACCCGGTATTGGGCTCGGTGAACACCGCCGTCGGCAGGATCTCGCCGCTGGCAATCTTGGGCAGCCATTTTTCCTTCTGCTCCGGCGTGCCCCCGATCAGGATCAGCTCAGCGGCAATTTCCGACCGCGTACCGAGCGAGCCTGTGCCGATATAGCCGCGCGAAAGTTCCTCGGAGACAACGCACATCGCCGTCTTGCCCATGCCGAGGCCGCCGAACTCTTCCGGGATCGTCAGCCCGAATACGCCCAGCTCCGACATCTCCTCGACAACATCCATCGGGATATAGTCGTTGCGCAGGTGCCACCCATGGGCATGCGGCTTGATCCGGTCAGCGGCGAACTTCGCGAACTGCTCGCGCACCATTTCCATCGTCTCGTCGAGACCGGTCGCCTCCACCGTATTGCGCGACAGGGCGTCCGGCAGCAGCGCCGCCGCCGCCGAGAGAACCGCCTGGCTCTTGCCCTCGATGATCAGCTTGCGGATGACGGGCACCGCGAACAGCGCGTCGGCCGCTTCCAGGCTGCCCAGTTCATGCGGGCGGATCGTCTCGCCCTGGTTCATCGGAATGCCGCCAATGATCTGGGCGCAATACTCGCTGAATAGGATCTGGGAGAGCAGCGCCTCGGCTTCGCCAAACTTGCCGTCGGCCTCCAGCCGCGCGGCCCATTCGGAAACCTGGCGCAGGGTTTCCACATAGGTGACGAGCCAGGAGAGGCCATGGGCCAGGTGCTGATTGCGCTCGAAGGCGCCGCGATCAGGTTTCCCGTCAGCGCCGGCCAGCAGGCCCCGGGCGCCAGCAATTGCGGCGGCGGCATAGGTGTCCAGCGCGGTGACCGCTTCGGCCAGCGTGCCCACGAGCCCCTGAAAAACCGTGCCCTGCCCCTGTTCCAGCGTATCTGTTGCACCCATCGCGTCTCTCCCTCAAATCTGTTGCCGCCTCATGTCGCCGAATAGGATAGGGCGGCAAGCGCTTTCTGGCATATCCATGTTGTGCGGCGCAACATCGCGCCGGAGTCCATCTCCCGGTCTCAGCCTTCCAGTTTCCGGTACCGCGCGGTCTGGGAATGCGCCAAAGCCCGCCCTGCCGGCTCCGGCAACAGGCGTGTCAGCGTCGCTACCACCTTGTTGAACAGGCCGGGCACCACCACCGGCTGCCCCCGGTTGACGGCGTCGATCCCCGCCTTCACCACAGGGGCGGCCTCCATCCACATCCATTTCGGCATCTTGTTGGTCGTCTCCCGCATGCCGTTCACGTCATGGAACTCGCTCCAGGTGAAGCCGGGGCAGAGCGCCGTGCAATGAACATCCTTATGCCCCAGCGTCTGGCATTCGGCCGCCACGCTTTCGGAGAACTTGATCATCGCGGCCTTCACGCTCCCGTATAGCGTGTGTCCGGCGCTGCCGGGCGCATACCCGGCGAGTGAGGCGACATTGATGATCCGCCCGAAACCGCGCGCCGCCATGCCCGGCAGCACCCGGTGCGTCAGTTCCACTGGCGCCAGATACAGTACCTGCAGGAAATCAGCCTGATCAGCCCATGAGGTGGACAGAAACGTTCCAGGAAGTCCGTAGCCGGCATTGTTCACCAGCGCGTCAATCTCCCGGCCCTTCCCTTCCAGCGCCGCGATGATCCGCGGCGGCGCGCCGGGGTTGGACAGATCCTCCGGAATGACCTCCACCAGCACGCCGTAACGGGCATGCAGCTCGGCCGCCAGAACCTGCAACCGGTCTGCCCGGCGCGCCGTCAGCGCGAGGTCCCACCCCAACGCTGCGTATTGCTTCGCAAACTCAGCACCTATTCCAGAAGACGCACCTGTGATGAGGCAAAGCCGCCTATTCATGCCCATTTTTCATGCTCGCTTCATGAGTTGTGTCAGAAATGCAACAAAAGCATAACTAAAGCATGGTGTTAGCCCGGTCTGCTTGTTGATTGCTGCAGTGCCCTCACCTTACGGTTAGTTCAGGTTTCCACAACCGCCCGCCGGCAAGCCGGCACACACGCACACGGAGTTACCAACCCAATGCAATTCAAAGCTGCTCTTTCGGCGGCCGTTGCCGTCATCGCACTTTCCGCTGCTGCCGCGCCAGTCTGGGCGCAGGAACAGGAAGGCGAGTCCGCCCGCACCCTCGATACCGTCGTCACCGTCGGTACCCGCGTTGCCAACCGCTCTGCCCTCGATACCGCCGCCCCGGTAGACGTTGTTTCTGCAGAGACGATCCAGAACATCGGGGTCGGCGAGCTCAATCAGGCGCTCTCCGTCAACCTGCCTTCTTACAACTTCCCCCGTCCGGCCCTGACCGATGGCACCGACTCTGTCCGCCCCGCCGCCCTGCGCGGCCTGGCGCCTGACCAGACGCTCGTGCTCGTGAACGGCAAGCGCCGTCATTCGGCCGCCCTCGTCAACGTCAACGGCTCGATCGGCCGCGGTGCTTCTGCGGTTGACCTCAACACCATCCCGTCGCTGGCAGTCGGCGGCGTGGAAGTCCTGCGCGACGGCGCCTCGGCCCTCTACGGCTCTGACGCGATTGCCGGCGTGGTCAACGTCCGCCTGCGCGAAGCCAATACCGGCGGCGCGATCCAGGCGAGCTATGGCTGGCGCGAAACCGAATACACGGTGCCCGTCATCGCCCCCACCGCGACAGGCGTGCCCAACCCCGGCGCCACCGCCACCCGCGAACGCTCGGACGGCCACGTGCTGACCGTTGCCGGTTGGAAAGGCTACAGCCTCGGCGAAGACGGCTTCCTCACCATCACCGGTGAGTATAAGGACCAGAACCACACCGAGCGCGCCGGCTATGACAGCCGCCAGCAATATCCAACGGTGTTCCCGGCCGGTGAGGCGATCATCAATCGCTGGAATGGCTGGACCGGTGAGCCGGACCTCGAGCAGCTGAGCTTCTTCGCCAATGCCGGCTACACGCTTGCCAATGGCGTCGAGCTTTATGGCTGGGGTAGCTTCCAGGACCGCGAAACGGTTTCCGCCGGCTTCTTCCGCCGCGCCAATGATGCCCGCAACGTCATCGAGATCTATCCGAACGGCTTCCTGCCGAAGATCAACCCGACGACCACGGACTATTCTGCCCTCGGCGGCGCCCGCTTCAACTGGGCTGGCTGGGATGTGGATGCCTCGCTCGGCTATGGCTCCAACAAGATGGAGTTCCAGATCATCGACACGGTGAACCGGTCCATCGGGCCTGCATCGAAAACATCGTTTGATGCCGGTGGCTTTGAAGGCTCGCAGCTGGTTGCCAACATTGGCTTCGTCAAAGGCTTTGCCATGGACGGCCTCGCCTCCGATCTTAACGTGGCCTGGGGTGTGGAAGCCCGCAAGGAAACCTATGAGATCTTTGCCGGTGAGCCTGACTCCTACCGCAATGGCGGCGTGCTGCTGAATGGCGCCCCCACCGCTTCCGGCGCCCAGGTGTTCCCTGGCTTCCGCCCCGAAAACGAGCGTGACGAAGACCGCACCGCTGTCGGCGTCTATGTCGACCTTGAAGCCAACGTCACCGACAAGCTGCTCGTCTCCGGCGCCGTTCGCGGCGAATCCTATTCGGACTTCGGCGAAGCCCTCACCGGCAAGCTCGCAGCCCGCTACGACCTGACCGAAAGCTTTGCGGTTCGCGGCTCGATCCAGAACGGCTTCCGCGCCCCGTCGCTGCAGCAGCAATACTTCACCACCACCTCGACGAACTTCATCAGCGGCGTGCCCTTCGACATCACCACCTTCACCGTGGACGATCCGGTCGCTGTGGCCTTGGGCGCAACCCCGCTCGACGCTGAAAAGTCGGTCAACTATGCCCTCGGCTTCGTCTTCCGGGCCGGCGCCTTCAACCTGACCGTTGATGGCTACCGGATTGATGTCGAAGACCGCATCGTCCTGTCGGAAAACCTCACCGCAACCAACGTCCAGGCTTACCTGCAAGGGCTCGGTTTCGTGGGTTCGGGCGGCGGCCGCTTCTTCCTGAACGGCGTCGACACCGAAACCACGGGCGTTGACATCATCGCCAACTACGCCTTTCCGGAAACAGAAATCGGCACCTTCCGCGGTACGCTCGGCGCCAACTTCAACAAGACCGAAGTGACGAAAGTTCCGGCCGTTCCGCAACTGGCGGCGCTTAATCCAGCACCCGTCCTCTTCGGCCGCGTCAACGTGCTGACGCTCGAAGAAGGCGCGCCGAAGGACAAGTTCACCGGTCAGCTCGACTGGGAACGCGGCCCCTTCGCCGCTACGCTCCGGGCGATCCGTTATGGCGAAGTGCTTGTTCCGGGCACCACGTCGGCAACCGACTATAACCTCGACCCGAAAACGGTTGTGGACCTGGAAGCCCGTTACAACTGGAACGACCGCGTAACCCTGGCCCTCGGCGCAGATAACATCTTCGACGAGTATCCGGATGCGGCGCCCGCTGCGCTCAACAGCACCGGCAACACGCCCTTCTCCACCTACTCGCCCTTCGGCTATTCGGGCCGCTTCGTGTACACGAAGGCTACCCTGAAATTCTAAGGCGCGATCCTTCCGCTTACCAACAAACGCCGCCCTCCGGGGCGGCGTTTTTCATTGCCCTGAGGGCAGCGCTTGATCTCTCCGGGGCCGCCCCTACTGTCCGGCGCCAGCATACCATTCTCGGGGGGAGACAGCATGGCCCGCATTCGCGCCAACGGCATTGAACTGGAATATGACACGCTGGGAAACCCAGCCGATCCGGCCATCCTGCTGATCATGGGCTTTGCCTTCCAGATGACGCGCTGGCCCGACGCCTTCCGCCAGGGACTTGCTGATGCTGGCTTTCATGTCATTCGGTTTGACAACCGGGATATCGGCCTTTCCCAGGAAATGGGCGGCTTTTCCAGCTACACCCTGAACGATCTCGCCGCCGATGCCGCGGGCCTGCTCGGCGCCCTAGGAATCGGCCGTGCGCATATTGTCGGCATGTCGATGGGTGGCATGATTGCCCAGCTGATGGCCCTCGACCATCCCCACAAGGTTTCCAAGCTCGTCGCCATGATGACCTCTTCCGGCGCGCCGAACCTGCCTCCGCCCACGCAGGAAGCGCTCGCCGCGCTGACCGCCGTGCCCTTGCAGCGCACGCCCGAGGCCATCGCCGATATTGCTGTGAAAGCGCAGCACGCCATCGGCTCGGCGCCCCATCTGCGCAACAGCGCAGACACCATCCGCCGCTATGCGATTGAAGACTTCCGCCGTTCAGACCGGCCCTTCGGCGTCATCCGTCAGTTTACGGCCATTCAGGCCCAGCCGCGCTGGCATGAACGCCTCGGCGCCATCCCTCACCCCACCCTTGTGCTGCACGGGAGCGATGATCCGCTGGTGCGCCCCGCTGCGGGCGAAGACATTGCCCGCCGCATTCCCGGTGCCCGCTTCAAGGCCCTGCCGGGATGGGGCCATGATCTCGCCGACGCCATGTCGGAAACCCTCGCCCGCGAGATCACGGCCTTCCTCAAGGAATAATCCGTCAGCGGATAGCCACCGGATTGATGATGGCCTGCACGGCGCCCTCAAGGCGCGGCGTGCCCAGTGTGAAGAAGAACTCCGTCACGCCGTCTTCAGCCAGCTCATGCGTCACCATGTTTTCGAGGATGTAGACCCCGTTCTTGGCCAGCAGTGTCAGGTGAACATCAAACGGCCGGGCTTCCTTCTCGAACGGGATCACCTCCAGCGCCCAGGTGTCCGCCCCCACCGCTACCGCGCCCAGATCGGCCAGATATTGCGCGCCCTCCACGCCGGGACCAGGCTCAGTGGGCGGAAGATCAGCGGAGCCTTCATTGGCCTTCATCGTGCCGGTATGGAACAGCACCACATCGCCCTGCGTGATCGTGACGCCAGCCGCAGCCATCGCCGCATCAATCTCCGCCTTGTTGAAGGCCGTGCCCGCCGGCACCGGATTGCCAAACTGCTTGGTCATGTCCAGCAGCACGCCCCGGGTTGCCATGGGCGGCAGGTCATGCGTGCCAAACTGTGTCAGCCCGGCGGTGGTTACAAAGTCCGCCACCGGAACACCGTTATAATATCGATGGTCGATGCCCATATGGCCAAGGCCATCAATCTGGCTGCCGATGCCGATATAGGTGTTGACGAGATCGTCATTGCCAACAGCCTTGTTCTCGCCCAGCGGCGTGCCCGAACCGTCCGACAGCTGAAGGATCGTCATGGAGAAGCTGCGCGGGCCGTAGGCCGGTGTCTTGCGCCCGGTTACCTGCCCCAGGGCATAGGTCTTGCCCGTGGTGATCAGCTTGGCCGCCTCGGCGGTCTTCTCCGGCGAGAGAAGGTTCATCGCCCCGATCCGGTCCTCCGCGCCATAGCGGGAGGGATACCAGACCTCTTTGGCATCCGCCTTCGCGCCCGGCGCAGCCTCGTCCGCCGCCATATGCCCACACGCCGCCACCAGCAGCACCGAGGCCATCAGGAACTTCTTCATCGCTTCCTCCCGTTATGAAATCTTTGGGAGAAAGCCTAGCGCCGGATCGCGCCTGCGCAACCCGTATCAGGCCCGGCGCAGCAGGAAGCCCGCCCGGGGGAAATGCACATGCGTCGTCTCGGTTTCCGGGGTCACACGCTGCAGGATCACGCGCTGGCTGTCGGCATGTACCAGTTCGCCCTCCACCCAGTCCTGACCATAATCGTCGGGCGCCACCGCCACCCGCTCGCCCGGCGCAAAGCCCTGCGGCTCGTTGCGTGTCGTTGCCGCCACAAGGCGCGGGGCGGCATCCTTGGCAATCACCACGGCTTGGGCCGGCGTAATCGTCTCGGGCGTCTGGCCTTCCACTTCGGTCAGACGGTCATACCAGGCCCGCGTCAGCGGCGCGCTCTCGAAACAGGCGTCGGCAAAGGCAGGCACGGCCTGCTTCATCCACCACACATTCATATAGGCATGCACGTCCACAAAGCCCGGCTTGGCGCCCACAAGGTAGAGCCCGCCGCCTGCACCCTTGGCGCCCGCCAGCCGTTCCTCCAGCAACATCAGCCGCGCCCGCCACTGGTCGCGCATCATCGGCGCCACCGCCTTCATCGCCGGAATATTGAATGGCCGCCCGGATAGCTGTTCCCGATCCTTGATGAAGGCCTGGGGCACATTGTCCCCGATCTCGCCGAAGATCACCGCCACTGAGGACTGGAACCAGCGCCCATCCGTCCACCCGGCCACCATCTGCGCCAGCCCCTCATGGCCTGGCAGCTTCAGAGCCACCATTGGATAGCGGATATCCAGCTCCCGCAGGATGATCGCCGTATCGCAATAGATATCCGCGCCGATCTGCAACACCGGAATGCGCCGGTATCCTCCCGTCAGCGGGATCAGGTCGGGCTTGGGCATGATCGAAGGCTGCTCAACCCGCGCATAGGCAAGGTTCTTGAGGCGAAGCGTCAGGCGCACCTTCTCGGCATAAGGCGATGCAGGATATTCGTGCAGGATAATGCTGCGGGCGTCCGCCATGATAACCGTTTGCCTCCCGAGGCTGTTTTTGAGGCGCACTCTGCGCGCGTTCCTGTTTACAGAAAAGTGTAAATTCCGCCCTTAACCCGGCGACAGGAATCGGCAAGAATCGGGTGGCGCCCCCGCCGCCCCTCCGGCAAACTCTCCGCCATGGCTGACACGCTCTCCCCCCTCGACGACCGCGCCCGCGCCTATGCCCGGATGGCCAAGGCCCTGGAATGGCTGGGCGATACCTGGCAGGACTGGCCGGGCCTTGACGCGGCTGCCCGCGCCATGGGCCTCTCTCCGCATCATTTCCAGCGCGAATTTACCCGCTGGGCCGGCATCAGCCCCAAACAGTTCCAGGGCGCCCTTGCCCATGCCGCTGCCGGGGATCTCCTGCGCCAGGGCGCCAGCGTGCTGGACGCAAGCCTCGAGGCGGGCCTCTCCGGCCCCGGCCGTCTGCACGATCTGTTCATCGCTCATGAGGGCCTCACCCCCGGCGAGGCGAAGGCAGGCGGCAAGGGCGCAGACCTCATCCTCGGCAAGGCGCCCACCCCCTTCGGCATGGGTGCCTGGCTGATCGGCCCCCGCGGCCTCATCGCGCTGGGCTTCATTGACGAGGATGCCGCCCCCCGCACCGGCTTTGAGCATCAGGGCCGGCGGGAAGAAGATGCTTTCGCCAATCTCGCCAGCCGCTACCCCGCTGCCTCGATCCGCCGGGATGATGCCACCGCCGAGCGGATGGCGCGCGACGTGTTCGAGGATCGCGCCCCCCTGCCCGTCTGCCTCTATGGCACGCCTTTCCGCCGTCAGGTCTGGCGCGCGCTGCTGGATATTCCGGCCGGCGAAACCTGCACCTATGGGCGCCTGGCCGCCGCCATCGAAGCGCCAAAGGCCTCGCGCGCGGTCGGCGCAGCGGTCGGCGCCAACCCGATCAGCTGGTTCATCCCCTGCCACCGGGCCCTTGCAGCCGATGGCCGGCTACATAACTATCATTGGGGTGTGGCGCGAAAGCGCGCCATGCTGGTATACGAACGCGCCCATCTGGCCTGATCCTCAACGGGGCCAGCCAGCTTCGGGCGCCCAATTCTGGCCCTGAAGCGGACCTGACCCATGTGGCTCTACTTTCTTCTCATCTTTACCATCCTGGCCTGGGGCGCCCACCTTGGCTGGCGGTGGAAACAGACGCGGGAATTTGCGCCCCAGCTGCTCGCCCTGCGCCAGCAATCGGGTGAGTTGCCCCCCGGTATTGACGAGAAGGAGTTCACCGATCTCTATCTCCGCGCCGAGGGCCCCCGCGCCGCCACCTATATCTATGTCTGTGCCGCGCTGCTGACGCTGGGCCTCGCCCCGCTGATCGCCGTATTCAACATGATCTGGGATACGTTCTGGCAGCTCTCGGGCACCTCCCCGGTCTTCGAGCGCGGCACCCTGATCCACACTTTCAGCACCTTCCTCGCCTTCATGGGCGTAACCGTGCTGCTCCTCGCCGCTGCCCTGCGCCGCTACTACACCCTGACACCGCCAAACCTCCGGCAGGTCATCCGTAATCTGAAGGAAGCCTATTCATGAGCCCTGAATTCCTCCACACCATGATCCGTGTCGGCGACATTGACGCGGCCAAGCGCTTCTTCTGCGACGGGCTCGGTCTGACCGAGGTGACCCGCTACGACAATGAAGCGGGCCGCTTCACCCTCGTCTTCCTCGCCGCGCCGGCAGACATCGAGCGGGGTGGCGGCGTGCCCGAAGGCGCCTCGCCCACCTCGCTCAATATCCCGATGGTGGAACTCACCCATAACTGGGACGAAAAGGAATATTCCGGCGGGCGCAATTTCGGCCACCTCGCCTATCAGGTCGAGGACATCTACGCCGCCACCCAACGCTTTGCCGATCTTGGCGTTACGATCAGCCGCCCGCCCAGAGACGGCCGCATGACCTTCATCCGCTCGCCCGACGGCATTTCGGTGGAACTGCTCCAGAAAGGCAAGCCGCTGGCCCCGCAGGAACCCTGGGCCAGCGCGCCGAATATCGGGGCCTGGTAGCGGCCCCGAGGCCTACTCCGTCGCCGGAAGATCGAAGCTGTAGGCGTGACGCGCCAGCGGCTGCAGATTGCCCACCTCATAGGTGTCAACGACAACCCGGCCGCCTTCGGTCACCGTGAACACACGGTACATCGGCGTATGGCGGGTTTCGTCCGGAATCTTGGTGCGCTCCAGGGCCGGAATGTGCAGATAGTGCACATGGCCGATCTGCTTTGAATGGTCCACGCGGTCCATATCCATATGCAGGTCGCCGGAGATCACCGCCGCCAGGTTCGGCTGGGCCACCACTTCGGCAAAGCGGGGATTGGCGATGCCCTTGTCGGCATTTTCCGGGTACACACCAACCTGCGCGCCATGCACGATCAGCATCACCGGCTTGGGTGCTGCGGCCTGCACCGCCTCCAGCATCCAGGCAACACCTTCGTCATTGAACTCCCGGCTGAAATCAGGGGAAGCATAAACCATTACAACCGGCCCCTGATCCTGCACATAGCGGCGGCTGTCGAATGTGGCCTTGCCCTCGTTCCAGAGATTGGCGAATTCCAGGAAACGTTCTTCGGTCGAGCCGTATTCCTCATTCCCCATGATCGGATAGAAAGGCAGTGTCAGCGCCTGCAGCACGGGCGTGGCGGCCTCATACTGTACCAGCGTTCCCTTATGCGCGATGTCGCCCACGCCGACGACAAAATCCATCCGCTCACGGCCCGCCAGCGCATTCACATCCGCCACCGCGCCCGCCATATTGGGAAACTCCGCCAGCGGCTTGGGTTCGGCATCCCCGAGCACCGCAAAGCGCAGCGCCACAGCCTCCTCTGCGGCCGGCACCGGCGTCGCGCAGGCGGCCACCAGTGACAGCGCCGCCATCTGCGCGGCGACAAGGAGATGCCTCAGGGGCTGTGTGCGAAATCGGATCATCAACTCTCTCCCGAATGATTGGCCCCGGCAGGCAGAGGGCCCACCCGGCAAACTTCAAACCCGTCCCATGCCCCATCGCGACGAAGGTTTTATGACATTTGCCGCCGATATAGATGACAGTTTTGTGCCCCCCCTCCTCCGCCCAAAGATGCCCCCCGCTCTTTCCCCTCAGGGTGAGGCTGCGGAAGATCAGCATTTGCCCTGCAAACGCCATCGCGCAGCAAGGAGAGGCGAGAGCCTGCAACAGCGAGGATACACGCGCCGCTATCCAACACACCTTCCCGCGGAAAGAGAGATCGCTCCCGATGATACGGGAAGGCCGGGATCAGCACCGAGCAATCAAAGAAGATGGTGATCCCGGCGCGATTCGAACGCACGACCTACAGATTAGGAATCTGTCGCTCTATCCTGCTGAGCTACGGGACCAGCCAAAGCCTCCCCTATCCGAAAATGCCGGTGCGTTGAAGCGGAAATGCATGGGTCAGACATTCTCCAGCGCCTGTTTGAGGTCCGCCAGAAGGTCATCCGGGGCCTCGATACCCACCGAAAAGCGGATGAGCCCGTCGGTAAAGCCGATCCGGGCGCGCACATCGGCCGGCACGGCCGAATGCGTGGTCGATCCGGGATGGCACATCAGGCTCTCGGTGCCGCCCAGGCTGACCGCCAGCTTGATCAGCCTCAGATTATCCAGAAGGCGGAACGCCGCCTCCTTGCCGCCCCTCACATCGAAGGAAAAGGTCGCCCCGGCGGCCTCGCACTGCTCATCGAACACGCGCTTCTGGGGGTCGCCCGCCTCCAGGAAGCCCAGATACATCACTTGGGAAACCTTCGCATGGCCCTTCAGATAGTCCGCGCAGACCCTGGCATTGGTGAAAGCCCGCTCCATGCGTAGCTGCACCGTCTCCAGAGACCGCGTCAGCAGCCAGCAGGTATGAGCGTCCAGCATCGTGCCGAGATAGTTCCGCATACGGCGGATCTTCGTCAGCATCTCTTCATTGCCGACAATTCCGCCGGCAATGAGATCGGAATGCCCGCCGACATATTTCGTCAGGGAATAGAGCGCGAGGTCTGCCCCATGCTTCAGGGGCTTGTGGCCGATCGGGCCCATCATGGTGTTATCGCACATCAAAATCGGGCGGCGGCCGGTCTCCGCTTCGAGGATATCTGCCACGCGGGCGCATGCGGCGATGTCCACCAGCGCGTTGGTGGGATTGGCCGGAGACTCGGTGAAGATCACGGAAACGGGGCCATGCCGCCGCACTGCCTCGCGAGCCGTGGCCAGGATCTGTTCCTGCGTCGACCAGGCGTCGAACTCTGCCGATTGCACGCCCCACCCCGGCATGAAGCTCCGGACAAAGACTTCCGAAGCCCCGTAAAGCGGGCTGGAATGCAGGATCGCGGTTCCCGGCTCAGCGCAGGCAAACAGCGCCGTGGTGATGGCCGACATGCCGGACGAAAAGGACAGCGCCGCCTCCCCGCCATCATAGAGGGTCAGCCGGTCCTCCAGCACTTCCATATTGGGATTGTTGAAGCGGGTGTAGATGAGGTCGGCCTCCTCCGGGTCCCCCTCCTCCCACCGCCCGGCAAGCCGGCGGAACAGCGCCTCCCCATCGCGGGCAGATTTGAAGGCGAAGGTCGAGGTCATGAAAATCGGCGGCTTAATCGAGCCTTCAGACATGAAGGGATCATAGCCAAATCCCATCACCAGAGATTCAGGGCTCAGCGTGTGGCCGGCAATCTCCCGTTTGCGATAGGGCTTCAGCGGTTTTGACATGGGGTTCCTCCCGTATACTTATCGTAAGGGAAAGCTTACCGGCGAGAAGTCTGCCTTAGCAAGGCGAAGTCACTTGCCTCCCGCCCGCCCGCCGGGTGATAGTTGGCCAATGGACGAGGCAGGGCGCCGGACGCCGATCCGCAATTTCGTGATCTTCGCCGCCGCGCTCATCGTGGGCGCTTGCGGCCGCGCGCCCTCTGATCCCCTCGAAGGTCTGGCGGTGGGAGAGCGGGGCCGCGTCGTACGGGTGATCGACGGAGATGCACTGGTGCTCTCAACCGGGCAGAGCGTGCGCCTGATTGGCATCGAGGCGCCGGCCGGACCAAGCCGGGGCCGCGACGGCGAGGCGGGCTTTGAGGAATCCAAACGGGCGCTTGAGGATATGGCTCTCGGCCGGGAGGTAGAGCTGCGCTATGGTGGCCTCACGCGCGACCGGTATGACCGGGCCCTCGCCCATGTCGTCACCACAGATACGCTGGGGCCAAAATACTGGCTGAATGCGGAGATGGTGAAACGCGGCGCCGCGCGCGTACGGGTCTATCCCGATACGGCGGCGGCAAACGACCTGCTTCTGCCGCTTGAAGTTGCTGCGCGGGAGGCGAAAACCGGCCTCTGGAAAGGGCGCCTCTGGACCATCACGCAGGCTGATGCCCTGCCCGATACATTCCAGGGCTTCCAGGTGGTGGAGGCAGTTACGGGGGGCATGCAGGGCTCAGACTTCCGGGGTGTCTCCTGCGACGTGCTGCTGGAACGCTCCCTGCTGGTGCTGGAAATAGAGAGCGCTGCTGCCGCGCTTTGCCAGATGGACCCGGATACGCGTATCCGCGCCAGGGGCTATGTACGCAATCTCCGTATGGAGATCACCCATCCTCTGAATTTGGAAATACTTGAGGAGCCCTGACAGGTCAGGCGTCGGGAACGAGGCCTGCGGTTTCCGGATCGCCTGCAATCTCCTCCAGCGCGCGCTTCAGTTTCAGGAGGGCAGCATGCTCGATCTGCCGCACGCGCTCCTTTGAGACACCAATTTCCTCGCCCAGCGCCTCAAGCGTCATCGGCTCGTCCGAGAGGCGCCGGCGCGTGATGATGTGGGTCTCGCGCGGGGTCAGCGTCTTCATGGCGGCGTCGATCCAGCCATGCCTGCGTTCTGTGTCGCGGCTGCGCATCACCGCCTCTTCCGGCGGCAGACTTTCATCGGCGATCATGTCCTGCCACTGCCCGTCCCCCTCCATCGTCAGGGGCGCATTGAGAGAGCGGTCTGATCCCGAAAGCCGGGCAGACATTGTCTCCACATCCCGCAGCGGGACGCCCAGATGGGTGGCCACCCATTCCCGGTTCTCGGCGGTCATCGTTCCGTCGCCAAGATCGGAGATGCGCGCCCGCAACCGGCGCAGATTGAAAAACAGCGACTTCTGCGCCGAGGTCGTCCCGGTGCGGACGATAGACCAGTTGCGTAGCACATAGTCCTGAATGGAAGACCGTATCCACCAGCTGGCATAGGTGGAGAAGCGCACTTCACGCTCGGGCTCGAACCGGGCCGCTGCCTGCATCAGGCCAACATTGCCCTCCGATACCAGATCGGCCATCGGCAGGCCGTAATGGCGAAACTTCGCGGCCATGGAGATGACGAGACGCATATATGCCGTGGTGAGCTCATGCAGCGCGGCCTCATCCGCGCCTTCGCGCCAGCGCCGGGCGAGCGACGCCTCATGCGCCGGATCAAGCAGGGGCGCCTTCATCGCCGTCTTCACGAACTGGCGGTCCGCCGGGCTCGTCGCTGAATATGCATTTGGCACGCGAAACCTCCTGCAGGCCGGATATGCTTCTCTCACCAACCTCTACGCCCCGCATTCCTGGCTGGATCACTGGCGGGCCTTGATTTTCGCCCCCTCCGCCCAAGCAGCCTTGCAGCCACCTCCGCTTGACGGGAAAACCCCGCCGGGCATAGGGTGGCCAAAAAGGAACAATACCGGAACGCGCCGCCATGGCCGATACCTCCAATGAAGAGCTGCCCCTCCGCCGCGCCGCCGAGATCTGCCGCGGCACGCTGCGGCTGATGGCGCAGCTGGGCTATTACGGCGTCACGGAGATGACGCTGGCCAACAATCGCCGGGCCGATATCGCCGCGATTGGCCCGGCCGGGGACATCTGGATGATCGAGATCAAATCCAGTATCCAGGACTTCAAGTCCGACGCCAAATGGCGGGAATATATGGACTATTGCGACCGGCTGACTTTCGCCGTTGGCGCAGACTTCCCCCAGGAGCTGATCCCGCCGGACACCGGCCTAATCATTGCCGATGCCTTCTATGGGGCAGTGATCCGGGAAGCACCGGAAACCCGCCTTGTGCCAGCCCGGCGCAAGGCAGTGACCCTGCGATTTGCCCGTCTGGCCGCCGCCCGGCTTACCAATGCCGCTGATACGGGCTGGACGCCGGGCGAGGACACGCTTACCTCGCCCCTGTCATGAGCCTTGCCTATCCCGTTGCCCGCTCCCTTGAAGATGCACTGAAACCCGGCGCGCCCACGGCGCGCAGCCGGCGCGAAGCAATGGCCCTTGCCAGAGGGCTGGCGCTGCAGGGGCTGGAAACCAGCTGGCTGCACTTGGCCGAGGCCGAAGCCGATGCTCTGTTCAAGGCTATCGGCGCCGACGGCCCAGCCGGCCATCTGCAGCGCTATGAAGATACCTCCGGCCACGCCGTCGTGGCGGTGAACTGGTGGAAGCTGGTGGACCCGAGCGATGTCCGCCCGCCGGAGAAGCGCGCCTTCGAGCCCGCCCCGCCGCCACCGGCGGAAGAAGATCACACCGACGACCTCTATTTCCGCCGCGGCCGCACCAAGACCCGCCGCCAAAAACCGGCCGATCCCAACCAGCTGGACCTGTTCAGCAAGAACCTGAAGGGCTGATGGCTCAGGCCGCCGCCGGCACTGGACCCCGATAGACAGAGCGCGGGCGCACCAGCCGCCCTTCTCCAATCTGTTCGCGCGCATGCGCCGTCCAGCCCAGCACCCGGCCGCAGGCAAAGACCGCCGTAAATGCTTCGCGGGGAAGGCCGAGCGCTTCCAGCAGCAGCGCCGTATAGAACTCCACATTCGTTTCCAGCCGCCGCTTGGGATATTTCGCTGCCAGCCGGCCAAGTATGGCCTGTTCAATATGTTCGGCAAATTCGAGCCGGCCAGTCGTTCCCGGCAGGCGCGCGACAGCCGCTTTGAGAGCATCCGCCCGGGGATCGCGCACCCGGTAAACCCGGTGGCCAAATCCCATGAGCCGGTCGCCGCGATTGAGCGCGCCCTCAATCCAGCGCTCCGCATTGGCCGGCGACCCGATGGCGTCTATCATGTCCAGCACCGGGCCCGGCGCGCCGCCATGCAGCGGGCCCTTGAGCGCCGAGATGCCGGCAACGGCAGCCGAGACAAGCCCGGCTCGCGTTGACGCGACAACGCGCGCCGCAAATGTAGACGCATTCAGCCCGTGATCGCAGACCGTCACAAGATAGGCATCCAGCGCGCGGGCCTCGGCCTGACCAGCCTGATTTCCCGTCAGCATCCGGAGGAAATCGGTTGACTGGGACAAGCCTCTGTCTGGCGCGATAGCGCCCTCTCCCCTCCTCCGCCGAACCGCAGCGGCCGTCAGCACCGGCCCGGCGGCAGCCAGCCGGATGGCGGTTTCAATGCTCTCATCGTCTGGCAACAACGCCCATCCCGCACGAAGATATGACACCACGTCCAGACCGGCCGGAAGATCAGCCACCAGATCAAAAACCTCTTCGCGCGCAGCGCCGATCCGCGCGCCAAGTTCCGCAACATCCGGCAGATCGTCAAAGAACCCCTGCCACAACAGATGCGCCACATCTTCAAACGCCATGGACGCTGCGAGCATCTCAACCGGCCAACCACGAATAATCAGGCGGCCGTTCTGTCCGTCCACATCTGACAGGACGGTCTCTGCCGCAACAATATTTTCAAGCCCGGAATCCATGACGGGATCTCCCTCTACATCTGGAAATCCATTTCGGCAGGGATCTTGGCATCGTCAATCTTGATCAATACAATCAACATATAATGTGGATTGCACGCACGGACGCTCTGAGCCTTTTGGGGGTAAAGCCCCAGACCCTGTATGCCTATGTCAGCCGGGGTTTGATTGCTTCCAGGCCGGATGCGGATGATCCTCGCGCCAGCCTCTATTCTACCGCTGATATAGAAACATTGCTGAAGCGCCGCCGCAGCGGACGGGGCCGCGAGGCCATTGCCCGCGCAGCGATTTCCTGGGGCGAACCGGTGATGGAGACCGCCATCACCACCGTGCGCAGAGGCAAGCTGATTTATCGCAGCCGCGACGCGGTGCGCCTCGCGGCGGAGGCAACACTTGAAGAAACCGCCGCCCTTCTCTGGGATGCCGGCCCCCTGCCGGCCCAGCGCGCCGCAGAGACGCGGCCAGCAACCCTATGCGGAAAGGCCGGCGCGCTGGAATTTCTAGCGGCCCGCGCCGCCACTGACCCACCGAGTTTTGGACGCGGCCCCGCAGCATTGGCCACTGAGGGCGCATCCCTCCTCTCGGGTTTCTGCAACGCGATTACCGGCACCGGCGGACGCGGCTTCTTCCATCAGCGGCTTGCCCGGCATTGGGACCTCTCGCCAGGCGGGACAGACATGCTGCGGCGGGCTTTGGTGCTTGTCGCCGATCATGAGCTCAATCCGTCCACGTTCGCGGCGCGCGTTGCCGCCTCAACGGGCGCGCCGCTGGCTGCCTGCGCGCTCGCCGGCTGCGCCACCTTGACAGGGCCGCTGCATGGCGAAGCCTCCGCGCGCGCCCTTGCCTATCTGAAACGCGCCCTTGAAGCCGGGCCAGATGCTGCGCTCACGGATATTTCAGCACGCGGCCAGCATATCCCCGCCATGGGGCACGCCCTCTATCCGGAGGGAGATCCGCGCGCAGCCGCCCTGCTCAGATGGATGAAGCCGGCGGCGGAGCTTCGCCGCGCCATCCGCGCAGCCGAAGCCACAGCGGGCGACGCAGCCAATATCGACATGGCGCTGGCCGCGCTGACCGTTCATCTGGTCCTGCCGGATGACGCGCCGTTCCTGATCTTTGCCAGCGGCCGGATGGCCGGATGGATTGCGCATGCCATGGAGCAGCGCGCCAGCAATCGCATCATCCGCCCACGGGCAAATTATACCGGCGGCTAGATCAGAGACGCTCTTTGATCGCGGCGACGGCAGCTTCCGCCGTAATGCCGAAATGCTGGTAGAGCTTCTGATAAGGGGCGCTCGCGCCGAAGCTGTCCATGCCGACAAAGCCGCCCTCGGCGCCGATCCAGCGGTCCCAGCCGAAACGAACCCCTGCCTCGATGGCGACCTTAGGCAGATCCTTGCCCAGCGTTTGAGCGCGGTAGGCGGCGTCCTGCTGGCCGAACAGCTCCATCGACGGCATCGAGACAACGCGCACGGCGATCCCCTCTTCAGCCAGCAGAGCCTGCGCCTTCAGCGCAATCTCGACTTCCGAGCCCGTGGCGATCAGCACGCCGCGTTCCTTGCCCTTGCCGGCGGGCGACAACACATAGCCACCCTTCGCGGAGAGATTCTCGTCCGTATGCGTCTTGCGGGCGGGGGCCACGTTCTGGCGGGTCAGCGCCATGGTCGAGGGGCCTTCATTGCGGTGCAGCGCCAGTTCCCAGCACTCGGCGGTCTCCACGCCGTCAGCCGGGCGGAAGACGATCATGTTCGGCATCGCGCGCAGCGAGGCCACATGCTCCACCGGCTGGTGCGTCGGGCCATCTTCGCCAAGGCCGATGGAATCGTGCGTCATCACATGGACGACCTGCGTGCCCATCAGCGCGCCCAGGCGGATCGCGGCGCGGCTGTAATCGGCAAACACAAGGAAAGTGCCCGAATAGGGAATGATGCCACCATGCAGCGCCATGCCGTTCATCGCCGCCGCCATGGCGTGCTCGCGCACGCCGTAATGGATGTAGCGGCCATCCCAGCTTTTCGGCGTCATCGGCGCGGTGTGGCTGGTCTTGGTATTGTTCGAGCCCGAAAGGTCTGCCGAACCGCCAACCATTTCCGGAACAAGGCCGGTGATCACTTCCAGCGCTTCACCGCTCCACACGCGGGTTGCCTTAGAGGCGCCGCCTTCGGCCACCGCCTTCTTGTGCTTGATCACGGCCTTGCCGAGATTTTTCGGCAGACGGCCTGCGATCGCGGCATTGAACTCACCCTTGTGCGGGCTTGCCGTCAGGCGCTTCTTCCACGCGGCATGTTCGGCCTGCGAACGCTCCCCGGCTTTCGCCCAGGCTTTCTCGATCGCTTCAGGCACTTCAAACGGGGCATGCGGCCAATCCAGGGATTTGCGGATGCCGTCGATTTCCTCAGCGCCGTAAGGGCCGCCATGGGCCTTGCCGGTGCCGGCGAGTTTCGGCGCGCCGAAACCGATGATCGTTTTGACCGCCAGGAAAACCGGCTTCTTCTGCTTGGTGGCCCATTTCAGGGCCGCCTCAACGTCTTTCTCGTCATGCCCGTCCACGCGGCGGCTGATCCAGCCGGAGGCTTCAAACCGGGCGCACTGGTCGGTGGAATCCGAAAGGTCGGTCGAGCCATCAATGGTGACGGCATTGTCGTCGAACAGCACGATCAGCTTGTTCAGCTTCATATGGCCGGCCAGCGTGATCGCTTCCTGGCTGACGCCTTCCATCAGGCAGCCATCCCCGGCAATCACCCAGGTGCGATGATCGACCAGATCATTGCCAAACCGGGCGTGCAGGTGACGCTCGGCAATGGCCATGCCGACGGCGGTGGCGATGCCCTGCCCCAGCGGGCCGGTGGTCGTCTCGACGCCAAGGGTGACGAAATTCTCCGGATGGCCCGGCGTATTGGCGCCCAGCTGGCGGAAATTGCGGATGTCATCGCGGCTGACCGAAGCATAGCCCGTCAGGTGCAGCAGGGAGTATATCAGCATCGATCCGTGACCGGCCGAGAGCACAAACCGGTCGCGATCTGCCCAGTTGGGGTCTTTCGGATCAAACTTCAGGAATTTGCGGAAGAGGACGGTAGCAGCGTCCGCCATACCCAGCGGCAGGCCGACATGGCCCGATTTGGCGGCTTCGACGGCGTCCATGGACAGGGCTCGCACGGCATTTGCCATGTCGCGATTGGTGACAGCCATTCTGCTGATCTCCCGAAGTTTTGAGTTCGAGGCTGCTAGGCCAGACTTGCTGGCCTCCGTCAAGGCGCTTGGCGGCGCAAACCAATGCAGATACTTCATAATCTTATGAATGACATGGACTCGGCAGCCACGCGCCTGGATGCGGCCCTGAAGCGCCTTGAAGTGGCGCTCGAAGCCCATTTGACCCGTGCCGGCGATCCAGCCGCCCTGAAAGCCGAAATAGCCGCCCTCGTGGAAGATCGCGCCCGGCTGGCCGATCAACTCGATAAAGCCCTGGCGCGGGAGCAGGAGCTTCAGACCCTCGCCGATGAGGCGAGCGAGGCCCTCGGCGCCGCCATCCTGGAGGTTCGCGCCGCCCTCAGCCCGGAGGAAGAGGAGGCCGGCGATGGCCAAGGCTGACATCCGCATCCGGGGCCGCAGCTTCTCCATCGCCTGCACGCCGGGACAGGAAATGCGGGTTCAGCGCCTTGCCGAACAACTTGATGTCCGGCTGGCAGGCATTTCCTCGGCGGTCGGCGATATCGGGGATGACCGGCTACTCTTGATCGCGGCCCTCGCCTTGCTGGATGAGCTGGACGCAGCCCGCCAGGTGGCGCCATTTTCAGCCGCTGAGGCGCGGGCCGCAGGACTGATTACCGCCATGGCGGCCAAGGTTGAGGCGCTGGCCGCCCGGCTTGAGAGTGGCGGCCCCCTATGAACCAGGATGCCGCGACCCGATGCAGCAGGGCGCACCCGCGCCAAGCGGACTAGTATCCAGCCCACCTAGGATGAAAGGCGAAACGCCATGCAACAATTCCTGACAATCGGCTTCTATGCCGCCCTGATCGCCGTCGCTGTGGTTCTGGTCATCGGCGTCGCCAATCTTGCCCGCCGGGACGGCAATCAGGTGAGCCGGTCCAACAAGCTGATGCGGATGCGCGTCATCTTCCAGGCCATCGCGATTGCCTTCCTGGTTCTCATCGGTATCGCTGCCGGGGCCATCAAGTTCGGCGGCTGAACAAGGAGAGCCTCGCCATGGTTCGCATCGACAAGATCTACACGCGCACCGGAGACAAGGGCGAAACCCGCCTTTCCACGGGCGAGCCGGTTGCGAAATGGCACCCCCGCGTGGCCGCCTATGGCACCGTCGATGAGCTCAATGCCGCCCTAGGCGTCGCCGCGCTGGAAGCAGATGGTGAGATGCTGGCACGCCTGCGCCGCATACAGAACGATCTTTTCGATCTTGGCGCAGACCTCGCCACCCCAGACCGGGGCCGCGTTCTGGAATGGACGCCGCTGCGCATCATCGCCACCCAGGTCAGCCGGCTTGAAGAAGAGATTGACGCGATGAACGCCTCAATCGCGCCCCTCGACAGCTTCATCCTCCCGGGCGGCTCACGCCTTGCTGCGCAGTTGCATGTCGCGCGCACCCTCTGCCGCCGCGCAGAGCGCGCCATTGCCGAGCTCGGCAGCATGGAAGACGAGCCGGTGAACCCTGAAGCCCTCGCCTTCATCAACCGGCTGTCGGACTGGCTGTTCGTGGGCGGGCGGGCCGCCAATAATGACGGCGCCGATGACGTCAAATGGGTGCCGGGCGCCAACCGCTAGGCGTCAGCGCCGCCGCGCATCCCGCACCTCGGCCATCAGCGCAAACAGGTCCATCACCGGCGTCACCTTGCCGTCGCCGCGATATTCCCGGTAGAGACTGTCTACATTGACCGCGATCCGCTCCGCATCGCCCCAGTCGGCATAGTCGCCCAGCGCAATATCCAGCGCCGCTTCCCGTGCGCTCAATCCCGCATCAAACCGCGCCCGCGCTTCCCGGTCCACAAAGGCGAGATATTCCGCCACGCGGCGCACGCCCGCTTTGTCCGTTACCGGACCATGCCCCGGCACGATCACATCAACATCCATGGCAATGATTTCGTCACAGGCGCGAATCCAGTTTGCCACCGGCCCCGCCCACATCAGCGGCGTGCCATTGATGAAGAGAATGTCTCCGGTAAACACCGCCCTGTCTCCGGGCACATGCACCAGCACATCCCCGCCTGTATGCGCCGGGCCCACCTCGATCAGGCGCACCGCCTTGTCGCCCACCTTCAGTTCCATGGCGCCGGAGAAGGTTTGCGTGGGTTTGCGCTCATCGACATTCTCGAAATCGAACGGGGCGAATATGTCCGCGAAATAGGCGCCGGCAGGCCCCAGCTGCGCGCCCATCTTCTTGAACTGCGCCAGCATGGCGGGCGGCACTTCTGCCATTTCCCGGGCACTCGTCTCACTCGCAATAATCTCCGCCTGCGGACAGCAGCCATTGCCATGGCAATGATCGCCGTTGGCGTGGGTGTTGACGATCGTGCCGATCTTCTCCGCGCCAATGCCTGTGGCATCGGCCATCGCGTCCAGCATCTCGCGCGTCAGCGCCATGTCGAACAGCGTATCGACCAGAAGCGAGGCCTCTCCATCCCGGATCAGCCCGGCATTCGACCAGCCCCAGCCGCCATCAGGCTGCACCCAGGCGTACAGCCCGTTGGCGATGTCCTTGAGACCCTTGGTATATTCCCAACGCGCCGCCATTGTATTTCCTCCCGGTCTTGTTTTGCCCGAAGCAGACCATGGCAGCCTCGCCCCGGCAAGCGCCCGATCAGAAACGCTCCAGCAGCCGGCGGAGATATTCGCGTTCTTCCTCATCCTCAGCCTCGCCATAGCGGCGGCGGAGTTCATCGAGAATATCCTTGGCACGCTGACGTTCGGATTCGGACGGTATCTCCACGCCCTGCCCGTCATTGCCTGCGCCCGTCAGCGGCCGCCCCAGCGGATCGTTGGAGTTTTTCCCCTGCTCGCCCAGCCGGTTTGCCCGCATCTGGTCAATCTGCTCTGCCATCTCACGGGAGAGTTCCGAGAGCATCTGCGTAGCCCGCTCCTGATCCATCACAGCGCGGCCCTCATTGCCGCCCTGAAGGGCGCGCTCGGCGCGGCGCTGCGCTTCCAGAATTGCGCGCAAGGCGTCTTCATCCAGGCCAGCGCCGGGCTGGCCTGCCCCCTCTTCGCCCGTCTGGCCGCTGTTCCCGCCGCGCCGTGCCAGTTCTTCCACCAGACGGCCAAGTTCAGCCTGACGCTCCGCCAGCGAACCGCCGCGGCCAGCGCCGGGCGTGCCGGTGCCCTGGCCTGGACCACCATCCTGCTCCTGCCCTTCGCCTGTGCCCTCGCCCTGATCGGTGCCTTCGCCGGGCTGTTGCCCGCTCTGGCCCGACTGCTCGCCGCGCTGCTGAGCAAGGGTGTCATCATTGAGCTGGCGTTGCTCGCGGAGGATTTCGGACAGGCGCCGCATGGCATCGGTCAGTTCCTGTTCTTCAGGCGGAAGGTCGCTGTCCTCGCCATCGGCCTGCTCGCCCGGCATCCCGTCACCCTGACCTTGCCCCCGCTGGAATTCGAGATTTTCCAGCAGGTTGGTGATGTCGGAAAGCAGCTGGCGCGCCTGTTCGGCGGCGCCCGTTTCGGTCAGATCCTGCAGCGCATTCAGCATGTCCTCGAAATCCTGCCCGCCGAGGGAATCTCCGCCCGCCTGGGCCTGGCCATCCTGCTGCTGCTCCGGCGCGTCCAGCCCCCCGGCCATCGCCTCGGCCATTTTCGCGGCAAGGTATTCGTTGGCGGCGTCGCGGAAGGCTTCCATCAGCCTGCGGATTTCCTCTTCCGGCGCGCCTTCCCGCAACGCCCGCTCGAGCGCCGCGCGGGCCGCCTCGAGCCGCGCCCGCGCATCAGCCACACTGCCATGCTCCAGTTTCAGCGCGATGGCCCAGAGCAGTGGCTCCACCGCGTCCGCTTCCGCCTTCGTGCCGGCCGTCTGCAATGTGCCAAGCGCCATGCGCAAACCCATGAAGGCACCCAGGTCATTGATGAACATTTCGCCGCGATAGGTCACCGAATCGAGCATCAGGGCGGCCTGGCGCACGCCCTCCGGCGCCGCGTCCAGCCGCCCGGTGGCCGCCGTGTTGATTGCGCCATCGGTCAGCGCCTGATCATTCCTGGGCATCTCGGCATACGGGCGGGGCTCGCGCAGCACGGTTACGCGCGCTTCCTGCGCCGCCTGCGCCAGCGGATCGAGGAACAGCTTCTCCGGCAGGATAAACGGCATCGACTCGCTGAAACCCTCCTGCCCGGCCCCATCCCGGGCAACCAGCCGCACATCCACCGGCAGGCCGGCCCAGCGGTGACGGGTAAGATCCAGCTGCGCGGTAGCCGACAACTCCCTGGCTCCCGGCGCGCCCGGCATCGGCACGGGCACACGGTCCTCCGCCTCCGGAGCAGCCGGATGCGGCACGCGCAAGCGGATCGCCAGTTCCACGGCGGTCACGCCATAATCATCGCCCGCTTTCCATTTGAACTCTACCTGATCCCTCTGCCCGGGCGCAGGCGGGCTGTCGAAAGCGATCAGCGGCACTTCATCGGGCAGCACAATGAAATTCCACCGTGCCCGCTCGCCCCACCAGTTCACGGTCAGGCGTGTGTCACCCTCTATCCGGGCGCGCGCTTCGAAAGCGCCTTCTGGCGTCTGGGCAAAACGCATCGTCTTGCGCTTGTCGCCGCGCAGAATGAGTTTCGGCGCCGAGGGCGCCTGCGTGCGCAGGGTAATTTCAGAACCGACCGGCACGCGCACATCTTTCATGCCCGCCTGCAGGAAGACCGGCGCCCGGCCGGTATGTTCGGGCGGCGTCACCCAGGCTTCCACCACCATCTTGTCAGCGCCCGCCAGCGCGCCGAGATCCGGGCTCAGGGCACGTAAAATCCGCCCCGGCGCCGCCGGTCCCGCAACCAGTGCCAGCGCCACCACAACCACCGGCACGATATAGCGCACGCGGTAAGGATCGAGCGCCGCCCATTCCGCCGCCAGACGCGGCAGACGAAGATTTCCGATTTCCGCAACCAGCCGCGCCCGGTGCGCCCGCCAGAGGCTTGCCGGTCCCGCAGCTGGGTCAGCTGGCCGGTCCGTCAGCGATGAAACGGGCCGCAGCTCAGACTGCCCATCGAGCGCGCGGACCACATCGGCCTCTGCCGGCCGCCGATACCGCCGCCAGGACATCCAGCAAAGACCGATGCCGGTGAGGATCAGAAGCGGCAGGATAAGCGCCGCCAGGAAACTGCTCAGCCGGTCAAAACCGCCCGCCAGCGCGATAGCCAGGAAACCGGCGATAAAGACAAAGGCTGGCCACCAGGCGCGGCCCAGCGCCAGAAGCGTCAGCCGGCGGCGCGTCGCCGCCAGCTTCTTCCCCAGCGTGTTCAGGCCTTCGCCTTGATCCAATCGGGCACCTCTTCCAGCATCGTCATTTCGTCGAAATCCGGCCGCCGGCGCACCACGCTATAGTGATCGCCACTGACCAGAACTTCCGGAACCAATGGACGGGCATTGTAGGCCGAAGAGAGCACAGCGCCATAGGCGCCTGCAGACATGAACGCCAGACGGTCACCCGGCGCCACCTCCGGCAGGTTGCGGGCGGTGGCAAATTTGTCAGTCGACTCGCAGATCGGCCCCACCACGTCATAGGTCTTTTCCGCAGTCCCTAGTGCAGGTTCGGCCAGGGGGCGGATGTCGTGATGCGCCCCGTAGAGCGCCGGACGGATCAGATCATTCATGCCCGCATCGATGATCAGGAATGTCCGGTCCGGCGCCTGTTTTTCATAGAGGGCCGTGGTCAGCAGCACGCCCGCATTCCCGGCAATCACGCGGCCCGGTTCCAGGATCACCTCAAAGCCATGGCCCGCCGTGACATCTGAAATCATCGCCGCATAGGCCGAGGGCGCAGCCGGCGCGTCGGTTTCGCGGTAAGGGATGCCCAGCCCGCCGCCCACATCAATGCGGGCGATGTCATGCCCCTGCTCCCGCAGGCGCAGGGCAAGGCCAACAACTTTTTCGAACGCCGCCCGCATCGGGCCAAGCTCTCCGATCTGGCTGCCGATGTGCACGTCAACGCCAACCACCTTGATGCCCGGTAGCTTACCCGCCTCCGCATAAAGCGCTTCGGCCTCGCCCCAGGGCACACCGAACTTGTCGCCGGATTTGCCCGTCGAGATGTTCGGATGCCCGCCAGCCGCCACATCCGGGTTCACGCGCAGCGCAATCGGGGCGGTGCGCCCCAGATCACTCGCCACCTTCGACAGGAGGCGCAGTTCACCGGCGCTCTCGACATTGAACTGGTGAATGCCCGCTTTGAGCGCCAGCTTCATCTCAGCCGCCGTCTTGCCGACGCCGGAGAAGACAATTCGGGACGCCGGAATGCCCGCCTTCATCGCCCGCTGCATCTCGCCGCCGCTGACCACATCGGCCCCGCAGCCTTCGGCGGCCAGGGTCGCCAGAACGGCCAGGTTGCCATTGGCCTTCACCGAATAGGCAATCAGCACCTTCTGGCCGCTGAACGCCTCGGCGATCACCCGCGCATGGCGCTGCAGCGTGGCGTTTGAATAGACATAAACCGGTGTTCCCACCTCGTCCGCAATGCGGCCAAGGTCGACGCCCTCACATTGGAGGCGGCCTCCGGCATAATTGAAATGATGCATATAGGCTCCAGGTCAGGAGAGGTCGCCAAGTCCGCCTTCGTCAACATCCCCGGCAGGCTTGTTCTCGGGAACTTCCCCGCCCCACTCGTTCACGCGGGGCTCGTCCGCTGATGGCGGTGGCGGCACATCGACGACCGGCAGCTCCTCGGCAACCGGTTCGGGTTCAGGCGCAGCGGGCGCGGTCTGGCAGGCTGCCAGAAAGGCGCCCGCGAGTGTCGCCAGCAGGAATGCTCTGGTCTTCATCAGCTGCCTCCCGGCCCGCCGAGGAGTTCATCCTCTGCGGCGGGCGTCTGTTGTTGCGAAGGGCGGTCGGGCAGCTGCGGCAGGTCGCGGGCCTCCCCATCCGGAAGCGTGGCCGGGTCAACATCGCTGGAAGGATTTCCGATCAGCGGACCGGGCCGCTGAAGCGGTCCCTGCAGGCCACACGCCGACAGGCTGGTCGTGAGAAGGGCAATCGCCGCGAGGGCAAGAATACGTTTCATGGGACTACTCCACTCGAAGTCTCTGTTTCCACTGTGCCACCTGTTCGGCCACGCGAACAGGGCTTGTGGCGCCATATGAGGTACGCGAAGCAGCTGACGCTTCCACGCTGAGCACGCTGAAAATTTCCTGCGTGATGGCACCATGCACCGCCTGCATCTCCTTTAGGGGCAGGTCGGCCAGATCAACCCCCTCTGCCTCGGCCCGCGCCACGATACGGCCGGTGACATGGTGCGCGTCGCGGAATGGCATCCCGAGCTCCCGCACCAGCCAGTCGGCCAGGTCCGTCGCCGTGGAAAAGCCCTTTGCCGCCGCGGCCCGCATCACATCGGGTTTGAAGCTGATGGTTTCGATCATGCCGGTCATTGCCCGGATGCACAGATTGAACGTGTCAAAGGCGTCGAAAGTGAGGCGTTTGTCGTCCTGCAGGTCCTTGGCATAGGCCAGCGGCAGCGCCTTGATGGCGCCCTGCAGCGCCGCATACTGGCCAGTGATCAGCGAGGCTTTCGCCCGAATCAGTTCGGCCGCATCCGGGTTGCGCTTCTGCGGCATGATCGAAGAGCCCGTCGACCACTGGTCGCTGAGGCGCGCGAACCCGAATTGCGGGCTGGTCCACAGCACAATCTCCTCGGCAAGACGCGAGAGATGGGTTGCCGCGATCGACAGGCTCGCAAGGGCCTCCAGCGCGAAATCGCGCGCCGAAACAGCGTCCAGCGAGTTGGCCATCGGCCGGGCAAAGCCCAGCGCCTCGGCCGTCATGTCCCGGTCAATTGGAAACCCCGTCCCGGCCAGCGCCGCCGCTCCCAGGGGGCATTCGTTGAGGCGCACGGCGCAGTCCTGCAACCGCGACCGGTCCCGCTCCAGCATCTCGACATACGCCAAGAGGTGGTGGCCGAGCGTCACCGGCTGGGCCGTCTGCAGATGGGTGAAGCCGGGCATGACCGTGGCGGTGTTCTCATCGGCCCGGCGCACCAGCGCTGCCTGAAGCCCCGCCACCAGCTGCCCCGTCTCGTCCAGCGCCCCGCGCGTCCACAGGCGGAAGTCGGTAATCACCTGATCATTGCGGGAGCGCGCGGTATGCAACCGCCCGGCCGGCTCACCGATCAGTTCCTTGAGGCGGGCCTCGACATTCATGTGAATGTCCTCCAGCTCGCGCCGGAAGGGGAACGTCCCAGCCCGCATCTCTTCCAGCACCTGGTCGAGCCCGGCCTGGATCGCCTCATTGTCGGCCACGCTCAGGATGCCCATTTCGGCCAGCATGTCGGCATGCGCCCGGCTGCCCGCCACATCCTCTTCCGCCATCCGCCGGTCGATATCCAGCGAGGCGTTGATCTCTTCCATGATGGCCGAAGGTGTCGCGGCAAAACGCCCGCCCCACATCATCTGGCCTTTGTCATCCGCCATTGCCATATCCTCGTATCTGTAACTGACGCCAGTGAAGGGCCCATCCCATGACCCGCTACGCCTATTTCGGCCTCTTCTTGGTCGCCCTTGCAGCGATTGTCTACGTGCTGATGAGCGCTGCGACAGGAAAGCCTGACGGAAACCCTTATCAGGGCTTCGCCAAAGGCGAGATGGCGAAGCTGGATTTCGGCAGCGCGGGTCAACCAATCCCTGCCGGCACCTTCACCGATACCGACACTACGCAACAGACACTCGAAATCTTCAAGGGAAAGACCATCCTGGTCAATTACTGGGCCACCTGGTGCCCGCCCTGCGAGAAGGAGATGCCCGCCCTCGCCGCGCTGCAGACCGCCCGCGCCAGCGACAAGTTCGAAGTCGTCGCCCTCAGCGTCGATTCTCCGGAAGACGCCGAGTATGCCAAGCGCCGCCTGACGGAGCTTGGCGCCGCCAACATCGCCTTCCGGCACGCCCCGATGGACAATGGCGACGTGATCTATGGCGCCGGCGTGCGCGGCTTCCCGACCACGATCCTCTACGGCCCCGACGGGATCGAAATCGCCCGCCTGGCAGGCGATGCCGACTGGGCATCCGCCGACGCTGTGCAGTTCATCGATGCGGCCATCAAGAACGCGGCCCGCTAGGGCAATACTGCCAGGGCCACTTTGACCCGCGCAAACTGCTCGGACATCCGCACCTCTGGCGGCGGCGTACGCCCGGCCAGCGGCCCGGCGGCGGGCCACATCAACACCAGAATATCGAGTTCCAGCCGCAGATCGCCATACACCGTCTCATCCAGCGGCGAGATCAGGTCGCGCGCGGCCACCGCATAGCCATAGGCCGCCTGATAGGCCTCCAGATCTCTGATCTCGCCATATCTGACCCCGGCGTCATAAGCCTCCGCGGAAAGCCGCATCAGAAAGGTGACGGTCTCCTTCGGTGCAACGCCAGACACCTCGATCACGCCGGAAAGATTGGCCTCTGCGCCGGCAAACAGCGGCGCGATTTCCTCGTCCGGCAGGTCAAGATCCAGCGCGCCCTGGATCGCGTCGATCCGCGCGGGCTCAAATCCCAGCGCCTGTAGCGCGCCGGCATCAAGCGCCGCCATCTGCTGTCTGAGATCGCCCAGCTGCGCCTTGGCTGTGTCCCGGTCCCCTGCCCGGAACACACTGTCGGCGGCGATTACGCGCCCGGCCAGAAACGCGGCCTGCTGGGGCGGCGACCAGCTTGCTGCCTCGTCGGCCTTCACCGCCTTCTGGGTGGCTGGATTGGCAACCATCGGATCGAAAGCTGCAGGCCTGGCGCGCGGCGGTTGCTCGTCACAAGCCGCTACCATCAGCGCCAGCCCGGCGCCTGCCGTCAGCTTGAGCAAATCTTGAATCATCGGGCGCCTCGTCCTTGCAATCGCTTGCAAGGCTAATCGCGGGCCCGGTCTTTACAAGTGCCTTGAGAAAAGTTCACGGAGCCGCGCCACTGCCCCACCCACCGCACCAGTCGGGCTTGGGCGCGCCCCCATCATAATCCCAGGCTTTGTGCGTGCCGCTCGCCACCAGCAGCCTGGCAAGGTCTTCGCCTTCCAGCGAAAGGGTCACCACATTGCGCCCGTATCTGTCCCGGCCCATGATCCGGCTGACGGTTACCGCCCGCCCGCGCGTCAGCTCCACCGCCGCCGCCTTGGCATCATAGCCAAGCTCCCGCTCCGCCTCGCATTTGGCTCCGCCGCGCTGTTTCATGGACCCTGTCTCGGGCGCGTCCACGCCGTGCAGGCGAAACTTCGTGCCATCTGAAAGGCGCCCGGAATCCCCGTCCGACCAATACACCGTTCCGCCAAGCTCAGTGGCGGCCTGCGCATTCTCGGACGCAAACCGTGCCCCGAGCAGCGCCATCAGGATGAACACTATCGCTCCGACAATCGGCACAATACGTGTGCGGACAAACATAGCTCAGCCTCCGGAATACCCGAAGCAGAGCCTGCCGAAAGGATGTTAACCGGACGTTTAGAAACCTGTCCGGAAAGCAAGGATCTCTAACAAAAACGGTTAATCTGGTAACCAGATCTACCGGCTGGGCACCGGCGCATCGCCCGAATAGTCATAGAAGCCCTTGCCGGACTTCTTGCCAAGCCAGCCTGCCTCCACGAACTTCACCAGCAGGGGGCACGGGCGATACTTCGTATCGGCAAGCCCGTCATGCAGCACCTGCATGATCGACAGGCAGGTATCGAGGCCGATGAAGTCAGCCAGTTGCAGCGGCCCCATCGGATGGTTGGCGCCCAGCTTCATTGCCGTATCGATGGACGCCACCGAGCCAACGCCTTCATACAGCGTATAGACCGCCTCGTTGATCATCGGCATCAGGATGCGGTTCACGATGAAGGCCGGATAGTCTTCGGCATTGGTCGTCGTCTTGCCGATGGTCTTGGTGTAACCGATCACGGCTTCATAGGTGTTCTGTTCGGTGTTCAGGCCACGGATCACCTCGACCAGCTTCATCAGCGGTACGGGGTTCATGAAGTGCAGGCCGATGAACCGCTCCGGGCGATCCGTCACGGAGGCCAGGCGGGTGATGGAGATCGAGGAGGTGTTCGTGGCCAGCAAGGCATGGGCAGGCACCACCTCGCAGAGCGCGCGGAAGATCTGCTCTTTCACTTCCCGCTTCTCGGTGGCCGCCTCGATCACCAGGTCGGAGGCTTCATGCGCCTTCACAGAGGCTGACGGGCGAATGCGTTTCAGCGCCGTCTGCATCTGGTCCAGGGTGATCATCTCGCGCGCCACCTGGCGGGACATGTTGCGCTCGATGGTCTCCATCCCGGCTTTCAGCGCCGCTTCAGAAACATCGCTCAGCACGACATCATAGCCTGCAAGCGCGCTCACATGAGCAATCCCGTTGCCCATCTGACCTGCGCCGATCACGCCGACTGTCCGAATCTCTGTCATATCCTGCTGCATCCTGATTTTGTTTTTTTGCGAATGGTTATACTCCATTGTGCAGTGCGTCAAAGTCTGCGCGCAGACCTGCGATCTGCGGCACTTGCTGCAGGCCTACTGCATCGCGCCTGCCTCTTGCGAATGCCCGGCAAGGGCCGGGGTCTTGATGAAGCGGCTACCCAGAAACACCAGCGGTCCGATCAGGATCATCAGCGCCCCGGCAATCGGCCCGGCCGGCGTCAGCAGCGCCACCAGTCCCGTCACCGTCGCCATGCCGGCCTGACAGCCATAGTGCCAGAGCGATTGCCGGGTGATGGCTTTCTCGGTTTCCGAAAGCTCCAGCTGCTGACTTCGGCCCAGAGCGTGGCCATACATCAGGCTGATGATCAGAAAGATCAGGGCATACCCGAAGCTGAAATAGGCCATGATGATCCCGGCCTCCCGGAAGCCTATGCCGGTTCCTTCAAGAACCGCCCAGTTTCCCAGTTGCGCCAGAATGACCCCGAACAGGCTGTCGAAGATGAAGCGGAGCGGATAGGCCACAAACAGGACCAGCAGAAGCAGAACGCAGTTCAGCAATATGATCCGCCCATCGGCCACGCCATATCGCCGGAAAAAGGTGAAGTGCGCATTCCAGATCAGCACCAGAAGCGCAAATCCAGCGGCCACTGGCACAATCGTCAACAAGTGGCCGGTCAGTTCGGAAAATGTTGTGGGCCTGGCTGCCGAGGAAACCAGCATGCCAAAGGCCAGAGCAAACACGATGTCCGAAAGGTTTTCTATCCGGGTGACAGCGCCGCCCCGCCAGCGAAATCGCGGATCATGATCCAATTCCCTGACAACCAGATCGCGGACCATCTGATACCTCCCAGAATGTCGCAACCCTGACGCAGAATACCCCGCCGATCAATGGCGCGGGCCGTGCCCCCAAAAAGAAACGCCCCGGACCATCTGGCCGGGGCGTCTGCATGTGTCTGGACCTGATCGTGGCCGGATCAGAGCGCGTTGGTCAGTTCCGGAACGATGGTGAAGAGATCGCCCACGAGGCCATAATCAGCCACCTGGAAGATCGGAGCTTCTTCGTCCTTGTTGATCGCCACGATGATCTTGGAGTCCTTCATGCCAGCAAGGTGCTGGATGGCGCCCGAGATACCGACGGCAATGTAGAGTTCCGGGGCAACGATCTTGCCGGTCTGGCCGACCTGATAGTCGTTGGGCGCATAGCCTGCGTCCACTGCCGCGCGCGAAGCGCCAACAGCGGCGCCCAGCTTGTCGGCCAGCGGGAAGATGACTTCCTGGAATTTCTCGGACGAGCCGAGCGCGCGGCCACCGGAGACGACGCGCTTGGCGCCGGCGAGTTCCGGGCGATCCGACTTGACCATCTCTTCGGAGACGAACTCGGATTTGAACGGACCAGCCGGGGCGGCCACGTCTTCCACCGAAGCCGAACCGTCATTGCCAGCTGCCGGGAAAGCCGTGCCGCGAACGGTGATGACTTTCTTGGCGTCTGCCGATTTCACGGTCTGGATGGCGTTGCCAGCATAGATCGGACGCACGAAGGTCGAGGCGTCTTCGATGCCAATGATTTCGGAGATCTGCATCACGTCGAGTTTCGCGGCGATACGCGGGGCGACGTTCTTGCCCGTGGTGGTCGCGGCCAGGAACACGGCGTCATAGCCTGCCATCAGCGGCACAACGAGGGCTTCCATCGCTTCGGCGGTCTGCTTGCGCAGGCTCTCACCTTCGGCTTTCAGCACTTTGCGCACGCCGGAAATCTTGGCGGCTTCCGGAGCAACCGCGCCGGCGTTTTCACCGGCAACCAGCACGTCCACATCGCCGCCGAACTTGGCAGCGGCGGTGACAACCTTGTGCGTCGCGTCGGAAAGCGCGCCATGGCTATGTTCTGCAATTACGAGGACGGCCATTACACAGCTCCCGCAGTCTTGAGTTTCGAAACCAGCGTTGCGACGTCTTCAACCTTGATACCGGCGCTGCGCACCGGCGGCTCGGACACTTTCACAACCGTGAGGCGCGGCGAGATATCGACGCCATAGGCATCAGGGGCCTTCTCGTCGATCGGCTTCTTCTTCGCCTTCATGATGTTCGGCAGCGACGCATAGCGCGGCTCGTTGAGGCGCAGGTCAACGGTGACAACCGCCGGCAGGGTGAGTTTCACGGTCTGCAGGCCGCCATCGACTTCGCGGGTCACTTTCAGCGCGTCGCCGTCTTTCTCGACCTTAAACGCGAAGGTGCCCTGCGGCCAGTCGAGCAGCGCGGCCAGCATCTGGCCGGTCTGGTTGGAATCGTCGTCGATCGCCTGCTTGCCGACCAGAACGAGGTCAGGCTTTTCTTCTTCGGCGACCTTGGCCAGCAGCTTGGCAACGGCCAGCGGCTCAACCGTGGCGTCGGTCTTGATCAGGATGCCGCGGTCAGCGCCCATGGCGAGGGCGGTGCGGATCGTTTCCTGTGCCTGCTGGGGCCCGATGGAGACAACCACGATCTCGGTGGCAACGCCTGCTTCTTTCAGGCGAACAGCCTCCTCGACGGAGATTTCGTCGAAGGGGTTCATGGACATCTTGACGTTGGCGAGATCGACCCCGGTCTGGTCCGGCTTCACGCGGACCTTCACGTTATAATCAATCACGCGCTTGACGGGCACGAGGACCTTCATGCGGGCGCTCCCAGGTTGGCTACGGTTCTTGGCACTTTAAAGTGCGCTGTCCCTACATATAGGGCGCTCTCGGCGCAAGGCTTGACGCTTACGTCAGGGTCAAATTGGCGCGGATGGGCCTGCCCCCCCTACTCCGGCGCTTCCCCATTCGCGCCGAGCACTTCGCCCGCCAGGTAGAGCGAGCCGCAGATCAGCACGCGGTCGGCCCCGCTCGCGCCGGCGGCGCGCAGGGCGTCTTCAAGGCTCGCGCAGGCAGTCACCTTCAGCCCCGCTTTTGAGGCGGCCTGCGCCAGTTCGGCGGGCGGCGAGGCCTGGTGCCCTGGCGCGTTCGGGCAGGTGAACACGTCCACCCCCAGCGGCGCAAACGGCACGAAAAATCCAGCCGAATCCTTGCTCGCCAGCATCGCCGTCACCAGCGCGGTCTTGCCCCCCAGACCGGAAAGATACGCCGCAATCGCCCGCGCCGCATGCGGATTGTGCCCGCCGTCCAGCCACACCGGCAGCCCGCCGGCCAGCGCCGTCACCGGCCCATCCTTCAGCCGCTGCATCCGCGCGGGCCACACCGCCTTGCGCGCACCCTCAAAGATCGCCGCCTGGCTGATCCGCGTGGAATTGCCGAAAAGCTGCATCGCCATCGCCGCCAACGCTGCGTTCGCTCGCTGATGGCACCCGGTGAGCGCTATGTCTTCCGGCATCGCGTCAATGAAATAGGGCTGCAGCCGGTAAAGCGGCGCGCCCACTTCAGCGGCGCGCGCCGCGATCACGGCGCCGGCCACCTCCTGCTGGATCGCCGTCAGCGCCGGGCCGCCCGCCTTGATGATGCCCGCTTTCTCCCCCGCGATCCCGGCAAGCTCCGTACCCAGGAAGGCGGCATGATCATAGTCCACCGGCGTAATCACCGAGAGCGCCGGCGCGCCGATCACATTCGTCGCGTCATACTTCCCGCCCAGCCCTACTTCCAGGATCAGCAGGTCTGCCGGCACTTCGGAAAAAGCGAGCAGCGCGGCCGCCGTCGTCGCCTCGAAATGCGTGATCTCTCCGCCCTCGATCGCCGCATAGGTCCGGTCCAGCCAGCCGATCAGCGCCTCATCCTCCACCAGCTTTCCCGCAAGGCGAATGCGTTCATTGAACCGCACCAGATGCGGCGAGGTGAACACATGCACGCTCAGGCCAGCAGCTTCCGCCATCGCGCGCATGAAGGCGCAGGTGGACCCCTTCCCGTTCGTGCCCGCCACATGGATCACCGGCGGCAGGCGGTCCTGCGGACGGCCCAGCCGCTCAAGCGCACGTTCAATGCGCCCGAGCGAAAGCTCGATAACATCTGGATAAAGGCCTTCGAACCGCTTCAGGGCCGCGTCGAGGGCCGGCGAATTGCCGCTCAATCAGCTTTGCCCTTTGCCTCGGGCGGCTTTTCCGCATGCGTGCGCGGCGGCGTCAGCTGCAGGGCCGAGCGGTCATCCCGGCGGCGCGACATCGGCAGCAGATGCCCCAGCACACGCGCTACGGTCGCCTTCAGCTTCCGGCGGTCCACCACGATATCCACCTGGCCCTTTTCCCGAAGGAATTCAGACCGCTGGAAGCCCTTGGGCAGGCTCTCGCGGATCGTCTGCTCGATCACGCGCGGTCCGGAGAAGGCAATCATCGCGCCCGGCTCGGCAATGTGGACGTCGCCCAGCATCGCATAGGAGGCCGACACGCCCCCCGAAGTCGGGTCCGTCAGGATCACCACATAAGGCAGCTTCGCATCGGCCAGGTCATTGATGGCCAGCGTCGTGCGCGGCATCTGCATCAGGCTCAGCGTGCCTTCCTGCATCCGCGCGCCGCCCGAAGCGGTGCACACGACAAAGGCAGACTTGCGTGCCAAGGCGAGCTGCGCGGCGGTAATGAACGCCTCACCGGCCGCCATGCCGAGCGAACCGCCCATGAAGTCGAAATCCTGCACCAGCACGACCGCGGGCACGCCGCCGATCTTGCCATAGGCGGCCACCATGCAGTCTTCCTGCAGCAGCGGGGCTCCGCCCTCTTCGGTTTCCTTCAGGTCTCGATTCTGGACTTTGGCCTTGGCCGCCTTCAGGCGGGCCGGATAAGGCTTGTCATCCTTGAATTTCAGCGGGTCCAGCGGCACGGGCGGCAGCGAAATCGGCTCCCAGCGCTCATCATCAAACAGGATGCGGAAGCGCATGCGCGGCGAGATGCGCAGATGGGCGCCCGCCGGCGTCACATACCAGCTCTGCTCAAGATCGCTGCGATAGATCAGCTCGCCCGATGCGGGACATTTAACCCACAGATCGTCTGGCGTGTCCTTCTTGGACATCATCGTCTTGAGGCCGGGCGGCGTTACCTTGTTGATCCAGTTCATCTGAAGATGTCTCCCGATTTCCCGGCGGTATCAGCCTTTGGCCACGCCTGCGAGCGCTTGGCGCAGTTCTCCGGCAAGCTCGCCCATTGCGGGCGCTGCCGTCTCAAACTTTCCAGTTTCATGCGCATCCTGCGCCTTTTCCACAAAAGCCGAACCAACCACCACCCCGTCGGCGATCTTAGCCATTTCTGCGGCCTGCGCACCATTTTTTACACCAAAGCCGACACAAACCGGCAATCCGGAAACCCGGCGCACCATGGCCACCTTCCCTGCAATCGCTGCAGGATCCGCGCTTCCAGCCCCGGTCACGCCGGTGACGGCAACAAAGTAAATGAAGCCCGAGGCCCCGTCGGCCACCTTCGCGGCGCGGGCCTCATCAGTCGTCGGCGTGGCCAGGCGGATCACCGAGAGGCCGAGGCGCCCGTAGATTTCCCGCAGGCCTGCATCCTCTTCCGGCGGCAGGTCCACAATGATCGTCCCATCGATGCCAGCTTCGGCGGCGGCCCCAGCAAAAGCCTCATAGCCCATGGAATGGACGGGGTTCGCATAGCCCATCAGGATCAGCGGGGTTATCTGATCGTCCTTGCGGAAGCGCGCAGCCAGCGCCAGCACATCGGTCAGCTTCGTGCCGTTCGCCAGCGCGCGCAGACCCGCCCGCTGGATGGCCGGGCCATCCGCCATCGGATCAGTGAACGGCGCGCCCAGTTCGATGATGTCGGCGCCCTTGTCGCGCAGCGCGCAGAGCGCCTTGAAGCTCTCCTCCAGGCTCGGATCGCCCGCCATCATATAGGTCACAAGCGCAGCGCGGTTTTCGCCCTTCGCCCGTGCGAAGGCGGCTTCAATTCTTTCCCGGCCCATGGTCAGCTTTCCGTATTCTCAATCGCCCACGCTTCGTAGGCGGAACTTACATGTGTCAGCGGCATCGCCACGATCGCGGGCACATCATAGGGGTGCAGGCGCTGGACCATATCGTCGATCTTCGCCCAATTGGCTTCCGGCGCCTTGAGCCAGAGGATGAACTCGAACGACTGCTCGATCACGCCCTTCCAGCGATAGGAGGACGTAACCGGCCCCTCCAGGTTCGCGCAGGCCGCCAGGCGCGCCTCAAGCGCGGCGTCAGCAATATCCTCCGCCACACGCCGCGAAGGACAGGTAATCCGTATAAGGAGCAGCTTGCTCATACATCAACCCCCAGCGCCTTCGCCACAGAGAACACATCCTTGTCGCCGCGCCCGCACATGTTCAAAATCAAGAGGCCGTCCTTGCCAAGCTCCTTGGCCACCTCGCCCACGCGCGCAATCGCGTGCGAGGGCTCCAGCGCCGGAATGATGCCCTCAAGCCGCGTGCAGAGCTGGAAGGCGTCGAGCGCTTCCTGATCCGTACACGACAGGTATTCCGCCCGGCCCATATCGCGCAGGAAGGCATGCTCCGGCCCGATGCCCGGATAGTCGAGGCCCGCAGAGATCGAATGCGCATCGATGATTTGGCCGTCATCAGTCTGCAGCAGGTAGGTGCGGTTGCCATGCAGAATGCCCGGCTTGCCGCCATTGAGGGCCGCTGCGTGTTCGCCCGTCTCGATGCCATGGCCGGCTGCTTCCACGCCGATCAGGCGCACGCCTTCATCTTCGATGAAAGGATGGAACAGGCCAATGGCGTTGGACCCGCCCCCGATGCACGCCATCACGGCGTCCGGCAGGCGCCCTTCCCGCTCCAGGATTTGCGCGCGCGCTTCCTTGCCGATGATCGACTGGAAATCGCGCACCATCTCCGGATACGGGTGCGGGCCAGCCGCGGTGCCGATGCAGTAGAAGGTGTCGTCCACATTCGTCACCCAGTCGCGCAGGGCTTCGTTCATGGCGTCCTTCAGCGTGCCCGTGCCCGAGGAAACCGGCACGATCTGCGCGCCCAGAAGGCGCATCCGGAACACGTTCGGTTTCTGGCGCTCAACGTCCGTCTCGCCCATGAACACCACGCAATCGAGGCCAAAGCGCGCACAGATAGTCGCCGTCGCCACGCCATGCTGGCCCGCGCCCGTCTCGGCGATGATCCGCTTCTTGCCCATCCGCCGGGCGAGCAGCACCTGCCCCAGGCAGTTATTGATCTTGTGCGCGCCGGTATGGTTCAGCTCATCGCGTTTGAAATAGATCTTCGCCCCGCCAAAATGCTCGGTCAGGCGCTCCGCGAAGTAGAGCGGCGATGGGCGGCCCACATAATGGGTCCACAGGTCGTCCATCTCTGCCTTGAAGGCCGGGTCTTGCTTGGCCGCGCGATATTCACGCTCCAGATCAAGGATCAGCGGCATCAGCGTCTCGGCCACATACCGCCCGCCGAATTCGCCAAACCGGCCATTTGCATCCGGCCACTGATCCCAGGTATTCCGCAGGTCCATTACTCTATCCTTTGATCCCCGCTGCGCGATGAGCGCGCTCAGGGCTGGTCCGGTCTTCCCTTCGCCGCGCGGATAAACGCGCGGACGAGTTCCCTGTCCTTTAGCCCCCGGATACGTTCAACACCAGAGGACACATCAACGCCCGGCGCGCCGGTCTGCCGAAGGGCTTCAGCAACGTTGTCAGGCGTCAGGCCGCCCGCCAGCAGCCAGGGCTTCGGCGCGCTCCAGCCCTTGAGGATCGACCAGTCGAACGCCTGACCATGGCCCCCGCCGAAAGCGGCCCCGTCTGGGGCCTTGGCGTCCACCAGAAGTCCGTCGATGTCCGGAAACGTCCCGATTTGTCCAAGATCTGACCGCTCGCGCACCCCGAAAGCCTTCCAGATGTCCCGTCCTGTCAGGCTTTTGATCTCTTTTGCCCGCTCTGGCGTTTCCTGCCCGTGCAATTGCAGGACGGGGAAGCCCAGCCTGGCAATCTGCATCACCAGCGCGTCATCGGGGTCAGCCATCAGCGCCACCGGCACCGCTTTGCCCAGCCGCAGCATCAGTGTCGCTGCCGCCTCCGGCGTCACATAACGCGGGCTCTGCGGCACAAAGTTGAACCCGATCCAGTCCGCCCCCTCACGGGCCGCGAACGCCACCATATCCGGGTCCCGAAGCCCGCAGATCTTCACCGTCACCATAAGAGCCCGTTACGCCAGCGCGCGCCTCCCGTCCACGGGGCCCGTGCGCCGCCCCGCCTTACTTATGCCCGAGATATGTCAGGGCGCGCTGCACTTGGTCAGCCCGCGGCAAAGCCCTGACATGGCTCACCCCTAGGCCTTCTCCTGCTGGCCTCATCCCCCCGGAGGCCAGATCACATGGCCAAGTTTCCGGCCCAGACTGACAGGAGTTATCCCCATGCTGACACGCCGTCTCAGCGCCCGCCTCGCCGCCAGCGCCCTGGCCGCCCTCATCGCCTTCAGCGCCGTAGCCCATGCCCAGCCCGCCCCGCCTCCCGAAGGGCCCCGTTACATCAAGTCGGAGAAGGTCAATGTCCGCGGTGGCCCCGGCACCGGCAATTCGGTCATCGAAATCCTGCTGCTCGGCGCCGAAGTCCAGATCTACGCCGTCACCGGTGACTGGGCCCGCATTTCCCCGCCCGGCAAGCCGGAGAGATGGGTCTACTCTCCCCTTCTCCAGCCGGAGAAACCCCAGCCGAAGCCCCAGAAAGGCCAGCCCCAGCCGGAAAAGGCCAAGATGGGACCCGACCAGAAAGATCAGTCCGGCCTCAAGGGCCAATCCAAACCCAAACAGGACGAACCTTCCAAGGACTCCAAGGATCAACCCCTAAAACCGCGCTGATCACCCCTAATACATGGAGGCAGACCGCGTCTGCCTCCCTCTTGCCTGACACAGCTATCTTTCCAGCACCGGCGTGCAATCGGCGCTCTCATCTGGACCCTGGCCGCAGGGCCGGTTCAGAAGAAGGGCCGCTTCTGCCCCCCCCTCAGACCCGGAAAACATTCCGCAGTCTCGCCACGCGCGCCGCTGCGCCCGTCCGATATGCCTCTGCCTCAATATCCGTATGCGGCTCGGGAAAGGCGTGCTCTGCCCAGAAAACCGCGCGATCGAGAATGTTCTGGTCTGAAGGGCTCTGATGCAGCGCCGCTTCATACGCATCGGCCAGCGCATTGGCGCCATATATGTCGCTGTCGATCTGGCGCACCCTCATCTCCGCCTCGTCAAACCGCAAAGCCAGAATAAGGCGAACGGTCTCCTCCCCCATCTCCGCCAGGCGCTGGCGCATCCCCTCAACAGGATCCGGCAGAACCGTCCTCTGCGAAACTTCCGGCACGCCCGCCCCCGCAAACAACGGCACGCTGGGCGCTGGCCGCTTGCCGATATCCAGCGACAGCATCACCCCCTCAAGAAAAGGCGCATAGTCAGTCCAGAGATCATCGGGTACACTGAGCGTGCCAAACCAGACCTGCCCCTTGCTTTCGAAAGCATAGGCGGTCCGACGCGGCGACCCTTCCATCGCCGCTGAAAGCCCCGGCCACACATACGCCTCCCCCATGGCGCAAACCTGCCGGGGCGGGCCGCCCCCTGCCCGCCCCCGCAGTACTTCAGCAAGATCCGGCGCGCCGTCCAGGGCGATCATCCGGATACGCAGCGTTGCCGACACCGCCGCCGTCAGCGCCGCCGCGAAGCCTTCGGGTGCCTCGTCATCCGGAAACAGGCCAGGCGGAACTTCCAGGGAAAGCGAACCAAACCGGCGCCGGGGATAGGTCATGGCAGAAATCGGAAAGCCAGATAGGCAGCGGCCAGCGCCAGCGGGCCAACCAGCATGAACACCACCGGCCCTGCCCCCTCCTCCAGGATCAGGAACGCCTTGTCCGGATGCCGGTCATCGACATAAGCGAGCACTTTTGCCCCAACCAGATAGGGCGCAATCACTGCGGCCGCTTCAGCCTGTGAAGCATAGCTCGTTCCGATGATGTTCGGACGCAGCATGTCGCTTTCATAAGTTGTTCCGTTCACGACATAGCGGAAGCGGACATTCGGGGACCAGCTGATGGTGGACGTGCTCCGTGTCAGGCTGCGATCTCTATCCTTGGACTCCGAGCGGGTCACATCCGACCGGATGATCTCCACCTGAATCGGGCGCGCATTCGCCGCAATCCGCTTCTGGCTGAAATACTGGGTGACGCCGACATAGAGCAGCATCACGCCCAGACCGCCAAACATCAGCACAAATATCCAGCGCATGACCGTCCCCACATGGCTTGGAACCTAGCTGCCGTATTCCGGATACATTGAAAAGAGGCGGAAGACCTCAACCTGGGATTGGCCTGCCGGATCACGAGCCAGATTGCTGACCCCCGCTGCCTGCGATAGGCTTGGCCATGATCTTTGCTTTTCTCTGTGTTCTGCTCGCCCATTCGGCTCCTGAGCCGCCGCTGGTGGTTGCCTCCTACAGCTATCCCGCATTCGACCGCAGCGTGGCACTGGCGCCGATGGCCGATGTTGTCGGCCATGCGGCCGGACGCCCCGTGAAGATTGTGCTGTTTGATACCCCGGACGCCCTTTCAGACGCGGTCTGCGCCGGGCAGGTGGATGTGGCGATGACCAATCTCGGAGCCTGGGTAACGATGCGCGACTGCGCCGGTGTGAACGCGATTGCCGTACTCGATACGCCGCCAACCGTGCTTGATCGCTATCGGGGTGTGCTTCTGACGCGGGCCGATACGGGTATTTCGGGTCTCGCCGACCTCTCAGCGCGGACGGAAACCCTGCGCTACAGTGAAGTGCTGCCCGGCTCGACATCAGGCGCGCTGGTTCAGGCCGCCCAGTTGCGCGAACTTGGCGTGACACCTGCCCACTTCGCGGCGCGGCTTCATGCCGGCACGCACGACAAATCCCTTGAGTATCTGCTTGCCGGCGAGGCCGATATCGCCGCGTTGGCCGAGAACCCCTGGCGAAGCCTGCAGGAAAGTGACCCCGCCCGCGCTGAAACACTGCGTCTTCTGTGGCGATCCGACCCGCTGCCCCCTGGCCCGGTCATTTGCCGTGAAAGGGAGGCAGTCCCCTGCACCGCTATTGGCAACGCACTGCTCGAGGCGGGCGCAGCAGCAACGGCTGAGGCGCTCGCCCAGGGTTGGATGGAGACGGAAGGCGCTGAGCGGTTTCGGCCTTATGACGAAGCGGTCTACGCGCCGTTCACGTCCCACTAATTAAGTGGCACCCGGCCCAGCTACCCACTCACTGATATCAGCCGGCAATGAGCGACCTGAGACATAGGTGACAGATTGTACCGGACACATGGGTAACACTTTTCGCTTTGGCGGGAGGTTGGGATGCCATGGAAGGACGGAACAAAGATGGATGAACGCCTGCGATTTGTGGCTCG
>Ga0067045_1027899_pt1 | contig 52116 bp, 49 predicted proteins | sample TerdegcTABiofilm_FD_59184 | JGI IMG/M metagenome (GOLD analysis project Ga0067045, IMG submission 59184) | Combined Assembly of (Gp0054472, Gp0054536) Wastewater bioreactor microbial communities from Singapore -Terephthalate degrading...
AGAAGCTGCATTGCAGGGCATTCCAGCAATCATTGTCGATCCCAAGGGTGACTTAACCAACTTGGTATTACATTTCCCCGAATTAAAGCCATCCGATTTTGAACCCTGGCTTGATCCGGATGCCGCTCGTCGTGCAGGTAAATCGCTATCTGTATTAGCCAGCGAGACAGCTGAAACCTGGCGTAAAGGATTGCAGAATTGGGGATTAGGCAGGAAAGACCTGGAGAACCTTCAAGCATCTCTCGAGCGAACCATATATACTCCCGGCTCAACTGCTGGAATCCCAGTAAATATTTTGGCTTCATTTGCTGCACCTGACTTAGATTGGGGAATTCACCAGGAATGGCTGCGCGATAAGATTGCTAGTACCATTACTGCCTTGCTTACATTAGTAGGGATTAAGGATATCGATCCATTACGTTCACGTGAGCATATCCTGCTTTCCAATATCGTTGAAAATGCATGGCGTTCAGGTCATTCACTGACTCTACAGGAGATCATTCTACAAACTCAAGATCCACCTTTTGAACATCTAGGCACTTTCGCGATTAACTCATTCTACCCGTATAAAGAACGCAAGCAACTGGCACTCCTGTTGAATAACTTTCTGGCTTCACCTTCTTTCCAAACCTGGATCGAGGGTCAATCTCTTGATGCTGGAGAATTACTTTACACAAAAATTGGTAAACCAAGGCACAGCATTTTTTATATTGCACACCTAGATGATGCTGAACGCATGTTCTTCGTTACCCTGCTTTTCACAGCGGTTGAAGCTTGGATGCGCACCCAGCGTGGCACGAGCGATCTGCGCGCATTGGTCTATTTTGATGAAATCCTGGGGTACTTACCCCCGGTGGCGAATCCGGCATCCAAACCCATCCTCATACGAATGGTGAAGCAAGCTCGCGCTTTCGGGGTCGGTTTAGTGCTAACCACCCAGAACCCAGTTGATGTGGATTATAAAGCACTCTCCAATGCCGGCACATGGATGGTGGGACGGTTGCAGACCGACCAGGATAAACAACGACTACTGGACGGGTTGGAAGGCGCTGCTGGTGGAGTTCCGCGAGAGGAGTATGACCGCACTATTTCTGCATTGGGGAAACGCGTCTTTCTTTATCAAAATGTGCATGAGAAAAAGCCGCTGATCTTCCAGACTCGCTGGGCTATGGATTACCTTGCTGGTCCTCTGACACTTACACAGATTCCAGAACTTAACAAGCTTGTTGGTGTGGCACCCTTCAAAGCACAAACAACCCGCGGAGTGGAAGCATTGGGTACTACTGGAACTGCTACAACAGCTGGTGCGGGTTCCTTCCCGGTTTCTGGCAAACCCTCACTACCCGCGAGTGTGAGCGAATATTTCTTACCTACGTCAAAAGCGGGTAGTTCAATTACTTATCAACCAGCTCTACTGGCACAGGCGGAGGTGAACTATTACTCACGCGCCCCTAATGTCAATTTTTCCCGCAGTCTTGCTGTGCTCCTGCTTAACCCGACGAGAGAGCTGGATTGGGAGAGTGGGATTATTCAACCTATGGATCTACGTTCTTTGCCACGCATCCCCCAGGAAGGTGCGAAATTTTCCCTCATTCCCGAATACTTTGAGGATGTAAGGTGGTGGAAAGACCGTAGTATGGAATTCGAGAATTGGATTTATGAAACACGTGCTGCTGTGGTGTTTTTCAATCGAACCCTCAACTTAGTCTCTGAACCAGAAGAAACCTTGACTCAATTCAAGGAACGTTGCCGACAAGCATTGGTTAAAGGTGATACCGGTAACCTATCTTTGGACCGACAACGCGTTGCATTGAAAAGGAAACTTGAAAAGGCACAGTATAAAGTGAAGGAGTATGAAAACGAATTGCGCCAGCGTGTGCTGGATGAGGGCTTGCGAGGTGGTAAAGTTGTGCTAGATCTGGTATTCAAAAGACGCCTGCGCAGCCTGAGCCCATCGATGACTAAACGACGTATGACTGCAAAAGCGCAAGCTAAGCTGGATGCAGCCAAGAAGGAGCTGCTTGAAGTAGAACAACAACTTGCAAGTTTGGAGGGCAATGAGACCACCGCTAGAGGTGCACGTAATGTAGTGGACGAGATCCAAGAGATACGCATTAACCCAGCGAAGCGGGATATTATCATTAAAGCATTTGGTCTGGCATGGAAGCCGGGTTAACTAAAAAATTCTTTAATTGAACCCAACAATTAGAAACATATCGGCTCTTTATTGGGTGGAATGCTACTTAATGCAACATTTTTATAATTTTATATTTGTTCTTTAGAATCAAATAAAAAATAAAGTTAGTGACGTAAGAATAAAAACTGGCGAACAGATTGTTCGCCAGTTATAGTATCACTCACTAGACTGCTTTTAGGAATAGAACTAATTACTAACAGTCTAGTCTATGTCAAAATTGAATTATGAGCCGCCGACGATTGCCTCCCAGCCATCCTTGATGGCCTGCATGGCCTTTGAGAAGTTCTCAAGATTGGATGGGAAGTACAGTTTTCCGTAGGCAGACTCTGGGAGGAGCTTGCTAGCCACATCAGGTGGGAGCACGACATCACTACGCCCAGGATGGGCATAGCCTTGTGCGAACATGATCTGACCCTCATCGGAATAGAAGAAGTCGATGGCTAACTTTGCCGCATTGGGGTGAGGGGCATACTTATTAATGTATTGTGCAAACAGCATACCGACTGTGCCGTCAGAGGGGATAACCACTTCCAGGGGGAGACCGGTGGCATCGCGCTTATTGAAGCCATCAAAGTCATAGACGATGGAGATTGGGCATTCGCCCTTCTGGACGGCAGCCACATTCAGCACCACACCCTCTCGCCAGTTCTTGGAATCGCGCAATTGTTTGAAGAAATCCAAACCTGGCTGGACATTATCCTCACCGCCACCATGTGCGTATGCGGCAGCCAAGACAGAACCGGTAGCATAGGTGGATACGCGCGGGTCCCTACTGCAGATCATATCATAATATTCTGGCTTGAGCAGGTCATCCCAAGATTTGGGAACGTTCTTCACAAGGTCAGTATTGACCAGGAAGGCAATCGCACCCCAATAACCAATTGCCCAGCGACCTTTTGGATCCTTGAAGTTATCAGGAATTTTATCGTAGTGGATGGTCTTATATTCCATAGCCAGGTCATTTTCCAATAACAGACCCAAGGAGTCAAAGCCAATATCTGCCACATCCAGGATGGGTGCATCTTTTTCAGCCAGCAGACGCGTGATCTGCTCCATACTGGTCATATCTGTGTCGACATGAACAACATCATATCTTTCTTCAATGGTTTTCCAGATATTGCCCAAATTGACCCAGTCATCGGACATACCATAGCTATTGAGTTCCCCTTCCTGCTTGGCTGCTTCAATCATCTTGTCGTATTCTGAAACCTCTTCCACAACAACTTCTTCGGCAGCAGGTTCAGCGACTTCAACCTCAGCAGGCTTACAGGATATGACAATGGCGCCAATCATTAAGAACGCCAAAGCAAGCGACAAAACTTTTTTCATTTTTTCCTCCTATCATCTATTTTTTTATACGACAACCCTTCTGTATTTCCTCACAAACAACCAAGCAATGATCCAAACAACCACCTCCTTTTTTGTATTGATAGTTAACGTCCTGCAACAGGACCACCAGCCGGTATGGCTCTCTTGCCTGTTATCCAAATAATCAGCAGTGATACAACCCAAGCCACAAAGAAACTAATGACTGCAAGAGCGCTGGCCTGTCTACCATCAAAGCGAGTAAATTCCACTAGATAAATCGGAAATGTTTTAAACCGTGCTCCAACCAATAAATTTGTTAGGGTGAATTCGGCAAATACGGTTGAAAAGACCAACAGAAAACCACTCAATACTCCTGGAGTGATATTAGGAAGAATCACGCGCAATAAAGTTTGAAACCAACTACCACCCAAACTCTGGGATGCTTCTGTTAAGGTACGAACATCAATGCTATCAAGTGCGTTTGCTACAGGACGATACATAAATGGGAAGCTTAGCTCCATACAGGCACAGAGAAGAATATTGGGTGTATTAATTAATGGCAGAGGAATACCTGAATAGAACCGAATTAAAGAGAGAGCAAGGATTACGCCAGGAATTCCAAAGGATAAAGCTGACATTATTTCAAATATCACCTTACTTTGGGGAAAACGGATGTGCGCCCAGTAAGCAGTTGGGGTAACCAGCACACCCAGTGCCAATGCAGTAGCGAGCGATATGAAAAAAGAATTTCTAAGAGTCAACCTAAACGCACCCCTTGTGGTAACTTTCTTCCACCATTCCAAGGTTAAGCCTTCAGGCAGCAAGGTGCGGTCCCAACGGGTGGATATTGAAAAGATTAACGTTGCAATCACCGGGATCATCATGAATGCTAAAAACAAGGTTAAAATGAGACTTCGCCAAAATACATTCATTCTCATGTCTGTGACCTCCTCGCTCGATTTGCCAACCAGAGATACCCACCAACACAAAGCAAAACTATAGAAAGTGAAACAACCGCCAAAGCATCTGCCAATCCAATCTCAAGCTGGACTTCTCCACGGATTAAGGCTGCTATTTGTACGGTGACAATATTGACATCCGGTCCTGTTAGCGTCCATGCTGTGGCATACGCGCCAAAAGAATTCGCAAAAAGGATAAAGAAACTGCTCAACAGTGAGGGTACCAAGATCGGCAGAGCAACAAATCTCCAATATTTGAGGTTGTTCGCCCCCAGATTGATTGCAGCTTCCCACCATTCCTTTTTTAACCCCAACAAGGAAGGCAAAATCAACATGATCATCAGAGGAAGCTGGAAATATAAATAAGCCAAAGCCAAACCGGTTATGGAGTAAATTCTGAAGTTTGGATACAAGAAAATCCCAACGCTTTTCAATACGAGGGTGATGATTCCGGTTGAACCTAAGGTAACAATGAAAGCAAAAGCCAAAGGCGCGCCACCAAAGTTGGTGGTAACATCGGCCAAAGCAATCAAGGCATCTTGAACATATTTTTTAGGCGAGGAGATAATAGCATAAGCCACTATCGCACCGAAGACAACACCTAACAACGCTGTAGTAATGGAAAGGCGAAGTGAATTACAAAAAGCATCCAAAATAAAAGGCGTAAATGCACGTTGATAATTGACCAGAGTAATACCCTGCTTACCAGTAAAACTAGAAATGACCAAAGAAACAACGGGGATAATTTGAAATCCAATGGAGAAGATAATTAACGGAAGTAAAGGAATCCATGCAGACCATTTGCGACTGATCTTAATTTGCAGGATATTAATTGATTGTGCTTCCATAAATCATCCTTGTGATTTTCATAATTTATAACTGGTGCCGTCTTCTGCAATGATCACTGGTCCATGAAAGTATTGCTTAATTTGGGCTTTAATATCAACATCAAGTGCTGAGGGGTAGAGGTGAGTCACAATCAGCTGTTTGACCCCAGCAATTTCTGATAGTTCACCAAGAGATTTTGCATTCATATGGTCGTGTGTTTCCTGGTCATCAGGGAATGAACATTCACTGATCAGCAAATCGACATGTGAACATAATTTTTCAAGCTGAGGACTTCTCACACAGTCCCCAGTATAGACAATTGCCTTTTCCTTACAATTAATACGATAGGAGACACTTGTTTCGGTATGATGGGAAAGAGCGGAGTACACCTTTACCCCATTTAATTCAATCTCATCTTCAGATACCTCATAGATATTCATTGAGAATGACGGAGGGTTGATATCTGGAAATAATTTCATACTACTCTGGATAAAATCCTCCAGCCCCTTACAACCTACCAGATTCAACGGTAAACCCTCACGTGCATGTGGATTAATATCATGGAGTAGAAAGAACATTATTAGATCAAGGACGTGGTCGGGATGCAAATGAGTAATAAGAATATTTTGTAGTTTAAAGGCATCTATACCAAATTGTGGAAGTTTTGAAATCGTACCAGGTCCAATATCTAAAAGTGCCAGAAAATCACCTGTGTTCAGCAAGGCAGATGCAGGTGAATGACCTTGTGAAGGCACTGCGGTTCCGGCACCTATGATCAAAATTTCAATTGCCTGGTTGTTTTCCATGTTTACCTGTTTATTGTCATTTTGATTTAATATCAATCAAAATAAATACATGTATTACTCACCTACAATCTGGATGTGCACCGTTCTTTCACGAGCGCGCACCTGATCAAAATCTGCAAAATAGATACGTCCAAATTCACCTAACTCCAAATGTCCATCAATCACCGGTATGGATTCCGATCTGCCTAAGAGGATGGATCGGAGATGAGCATCTGTATTTAGACTCCAAGAAGGAAGCTCTTGCCTAGCCACTGCATCCTCAATATGTTTGGGACCGGGATGCAGGTATTGACCTTCGGTAACACAAGTGGGGATAATCTTTTCCAATACATTCACCAAATCCTGCATGATTGTTTTAGTGCCCCAATAATTCACATCATGAGACTCCTCCTGAATTAACACACTGCAGGTAGTATGTTGAGAAAACACAACCAAAATCCCATTTTTTACCCTTGATTTCTTTAAGGCGTCTTTGACCTGATCGGTTACATCATGGAAGGTAGGAACGCGATCAGATTGGACTTTAAACGATTCATGAAATACTGTCATAACTTCTCCATTAATTTTTATGAATTTCATCCCATGCCCGACGCATGGCATCAATCATTTCTTCCAGCATGGATTCTGGATTTTCGGCTAAGATGACCCCACTGGTGGAGCCACTTCCCTGTGCACCACATTTCACGATGTTATACACATCATTCCCATTGGTTATGCCTGCGCCATGCAACACCAAAATTTCCGGATTTATCTGCCATACCAATTGATTAATACGGCTGATCTCAACCTGATCTTCACTATCTCTGCTTCCGACTCCAATCAAATTGGGCGATTCTGCCAAGACAATATTCGGATTCATTTTAGCAATCTGGACGGCATCTTCTGCAGTATCAGCACAGACCATAGAGATTAACCCAACCTCATCAGCGCGCTCAATTGCGCGTTGGATTTCAGATTTGGATATTCGCTTCTCCACATGGTTCAATAAAACCCCAACCGCGCCGGCTGCTTTAATTGCTTCGGGCAACATTGAGCCAACTCCCCTGCCCGGTTTGATTGAATCCATATGTTGAGCAAAGACCAAGATATTGCTTGTTTCTCGAGCGATTAATGGAATATCCACACACTGGGGAGTGAAGATTATGCGAACATCGTACCTGACGCTAAGTTCATCCGCCTTTTTTGCAAGTTTTAGCGCTTCTTCACCATACAGATATGCCTTTGGCCCCAATTCAAAAAATGGGGGACGTATTTGAAGCAACCTATACATAGTTTCTATTTATCAACCTAAAAATCACACCAAAATTACCTCCACACCAAAATCACGCACTGCAGACACAAAATCGGTGGGCGCATTACTGTCGGTAATAATAACGTTGTACGTGGCTACAGGCCTTACGGGCACAAAACCAACCCGACCAATTTTAGAGCTATCAGTTACCAAGACCGTTTTTCTTGAGTGTTCTGCCATCAAACGGTCTACTTCAGCCATCAATACATTGGCGGTAGTCGCACCACTTTGCAAGGTAAGCCCATCGGTCCCTAAAAAGGCGATATCAGCAGTTAATTCATTGAGCTGTGCCAAGGTTTGCGGACCGATAGTCGCCTGATAATCGGGAAGATAAATGCCACCTAATATGGTTAGATTGGGAGAAGGCCAGGTCAGGATTTCCTGAGCGACAGGTATAGAATTGGTTACTAAGGTAATTAGACTACCAACCCGCAAAGGGTTAGGGATGTTTCTCACCACCTGTAGGGTCGTCGTACCTGAATCCAAGAGGATAATATTGCCCTGCTGGATCATTTCAGCAGCCACCTTGCCGATACGTACCTTTACATCAATATGCAATTCCATTTTTTCTGCAAATGAATCCGTGCGGAAATTTCCTGGAACTGTTGTGGCACCTCCATGAACGCGGATCAAACGTTTGCTATTTTCTAATAATGTTAAATCTCGCCTGATCGAAGTCTCGGTGACTTTGAAGAGCTCAACAAGATCGGATACTAAAACCTTTCCCTTTTCCATCACCATTTGTGCTATCTGCGATCGACGTTCAGCAGCACTTAGGTTTTGTAGATCCCCATCCATGGTCACCTTCCAGATTCCAATTATTGTTTTTACTCTCACACTTCCACAACATCCAAATCCTGCAGTGCGGCATATATCTTTAGTTCCTCAGCGAGATGTCCAAAGGCTAGAGCCTGATGATGAGGAGAACCAGCCTGACACCATGCATTACACCAATCCTTAATACCCAATGATTTTGGCTTGAAAAGCATCTGGGGCGCCGCAACAGGCCGAGGAGTAATGGAAATCGATTCCCCTTCTGAAATAATCAGACGCCAGCGATTATTCACTTCGACCAATGCCAAATTCGTAACTGGTCCTGGTGCGTAGGCGAACTCAAAACCTGCACCGAACCCATTCACCCCCTGATAATAGATGCTATGCTTAATCGTCACTTTTCCAGGATCAGCCGCCATTGCCGGATTACCATGACCATCATGCGAGAGGATGATCGCATTTTGCTTAAAATCTATCACGTAGTTCTCAAGAAAGGTCGATTTACCTGCCAATTCTTGCAATATCATCATGGCAGTGACCGTAGTAATATCAGCCTCTGTTGAGCAAGGAATGCCAAGTTCACACAAACGCCCTGTAGCATAAGAAGGGATGATACCTACACGTGGATCGGTCAACCATACTTGATCAAAAGAGGCAACAGCGTCAAATTTATTCTCCTTTGTCACCTTTTCAAGGGCTAGTGCCAAGCGACAGGATAGCTCAAATTTATCCGGACTCATATCAATCTTATACCGGCTGGATTCTTTTTTGACCAACTCAGCCAATTCTGCATCCGTTACCTGTGACATTGCTACGGATACTTTTTCAGGTTCTACTGGCCAACACACCGGACCCACAAATTGACGCAGACTTAATTGATCCACCATCAGATCAGTCATACCCTCAAAGGCATGCCCAAAAATTGCAATACGTGCTGATTTCAAATGGCGTATTACACCAGCAGCATTAATATATTGAGCAAGTTTCTTATGACCCTCGGGATCTTCCATGAGTGAAGTGACCATCCAGAAGGGACGACCAATGCGCAACAACGCAGAGGTCATCTCTGGAACACCAGCCATGCCAGAGTTGAGCATTATGAGATCGAAATCAGCATCTTCGGGAAGGAATTCAATCTGTTGTGTATTCCAAACCAACACTGGCGCTTTAGTGTTAAGGAAACATCTCGTTGGTACGATGCCTTTGGTGTAAGCCACCTCCACCGCAACAATCAAATCTACATCAGCCGCATTAAACATTTGAGCTGCAGCATCGGCATGAACTTCCTCCTCCACCAAGGGAGGGCAAACCACTTCAGCATACTTACCAATTATTTCGCCAATATGGTCAGCCACTTTTTGAGCCATAGGACGAACATGGGCTGTTTTATTGTAATCATCCTCCAACAGTGCCATGACCAGCACGCCAACTTTGGGTTTAATTGCCATTTTCATTTCCTTTCTGTAATTTATTAATTTTTTATTCTATTTTCTCTCATAACAATCAATAAAATACTTAGACAACACTTGATCGAGATGACAATAGCGTGAATAGAATTCAGGGTATTTTTGTGAATCCTGACCTGGTTGAATCACTTCTTTCCTCACCACCATTGATTGACACCCTTCTTCGATGGAAGTAAATACACCACCAGCCACACCAGCGAGAATGGCATTACCCAGTAATGCCGTCTCTTCATTCACCAATGTCACCACCGGTATGTTACAAACATCTGCTTTAATTTGAACCCACAATTTACTACGAGCTCCACCACCAGTTGAAATAATCTCTTTAAATGAAAAACCGAGTTGATTTAAATAATCCAAATTTCGTTTTAATAAAAATGCCACACCTTCCAAAATTGCACGGACAAAATGAGCACGAGTATGGCTCAGGGTAAAACCTGTGAATGAACCTCTGGCATAAGGATTCACCTCTGGGCTGAAAGATCCCATAAGATGGGGGAGAACCAGCAAACCATCTGAACCAGCGGGAACCGTAGCAGCTAACTCAGTTAAGCGGTTGTAGCTATCCTCAATATTTTTATCCCCTGCCATCTCATTTTCTGCAAAGTTATCACGAAACCATTTAAGCGTCATGCCACCTGTGGGACAAACAGGCACAAATAAATATTTGCCTGGTATGCAATGCATGTAGACAGGTATGCGTTTGTTCCTATCCAACATGGGATGCAAAGTGATAGCCTGCACAGCTAAAGCGGCACCGGTTGTTTCGGAAACAGGGCCTAAGTGATAATTACCTGCCCCTAGTGCACCGACCGCCTGATCCATCCCACCCGCAACCACCAACACTTCTGGTGACAGACCAACCTCATGGGCTGCCTGCCCGGTAAGTGTGCCAACTGCGTTATTAGATGGAATAATTTCTGGTAAGTAATCAGGAGTGATGCCAATTGCAGATAACACCTCGTGCCACCATGTGTTCTGGTTAATATTGAAATACATTGTTGTGCAGGCAATTGATCCATTAGTGACATATTTACCAGTTAAACGGTACACAAGGTAATCTTGAACCAAGAGGAATTTTCGCGCTCGTGCAAAAACCTCTGGTTCATTTTCTTTAATCCACAAGATTTTACAGGCAGGCCAAGTGGGAATTACTTCGGGTATTCCTGTGTTTTCATAGACAGAATCTGAAAATAGAACAGATAATTCTTTTGACTGTGGTTCAGCCCGGTTATCCAACCATACCAATGCAGGATAAATAGGATTGCCATCCCCATCAAGCGTAATAGTAGTTTCTCCCTGACTGGATATTGACAAGGCAATAATCCGATCGGATTTATCGTTTAGGTGTGTTACTACCTTGCGAATTGTATTGACACATGCCTGCCAATAGAGATTCGCATCCAATTGAGCGCGGTCTGCAGCAGGTGTTTCAAGCTGATATTCTTGCCTTTCTATTGCAAGACAGTTCCCCTGAGTTGTGAATAAACCTGTTTTTAGCGAGGTAGTACCTGCATCAATACCCAGCAATAAGTCCATATCACTCCAACTTATATTTTTGAGCCACCACATCCGGTGATTGAAGCTCTTTGACAACCTCTTTCAATGCATCCAATAATCTTTCTGGTTCTTTGGACTGAATCACATTTCTTCCAAAGACAATACCCCGGGCGCCGGCCTCAATAGCCAAGGCAGCCAATTTGAGAGCATCACTTTCCAGCGGTAATTTTTTCGCGCCCAAAGCTAGCACGGGCACTGGTGTAGCTTTGATGATTTCTGAAAACCGTTTGCCGGTATAAAAGGTTTTTACCAGGTCAGCCCCCAATTCAGCAATAATGCGACAACCGACAAATATTTCCTCATGAAGGTCCTCTGGCTGGAGATCATCACCACCGGTTGGATAGACCTCACCAATCAATGGGATTCCGAGCATACGTTTTTGATTCACACAATCGGAGAAAACTTCTACATTTTGAGCATCTTCAGACTCGTCCGGGTTTTTCAGAGTTAAACTACCAATCACTAAGTCAGCACCCTGAGCAACTGCATCGGCAACTGAAATGATCGGTACACTGTAAGAGTGTGAATACCTCCAGCCAGCAACGTAATTCGAACCCCAATTCAAGCGGATAATACAAGCAGGGGCTCCCCGTTTGGAAAAAACGCTTTGACAATGCGCTGGCATACCTGGCGACATAAGAATGGCATCTGCACCAGCCACCCTATTAATCACCTCAGGCAAGTTAATCATTCCAGGCAGCGGTCCAAAATATAGACCATGGTCCACCGCTACCACCAACGCATTTTTCCCATCCGAGAATAATCTAGAAAATCGGATTGTTTCGCCAGTAGATGGCATAGGTCTCTCCTTTTAGTAATTCGAATCTCTTCCGTTCGATAGCTAATTTATTAATTCATTTCTGGGGATGGAGCAGGATAACCTGCCCCATCCATTTTGTATTACCTAATAGTTGTTATTTAGCAATCAACTCCCAACCAGCTGAAATTGCTGAAGCAGCACTATCAAGTGCCTTGTAATCCTTGGGGAAATTTACTACCCCATAATCTTTTTCAGGTGGGAATTTTGCCAGCAAGTCAGCAGGCAGTTTCACACTGGTGCGAATGGGGTGTACGAATCCGTTGGCATATGCCAGTTGCCCCTCATCTGAATATTCCAATTCAATCATCAATTTGGCAGCATTGGGATGAGGTGCACCAGCGGTAACAAACTGAATGTACAAACCTGCCACAGTACCTTCTTTGGGGATAACAACCGTCAAATTTAATTCTGGAATTTCTTCCTTATAGGACAGGGCATCAAAGTCCCAGAACAATGAAATAGGACACTCACCCTTTTGAACAGAAGCAACAGCGGGTTTGATGCCAGCAAGGATACCCTTATCAATGAGTTGTTTAAAGTAATCTAATCCAGGCTGGACATTCGTTTCACTACCGCCATTACCATAGGCAGCACCCAAAACCACCATATTGGCAGTTGCGGATGATCTTGGATCTTTCATGCAGACCTTACCTACGTACTCATCATTCAGCAGGTCTGCCCAAGATTGTGGCACATTATCCACCGCATCTTCATTGACCAAGAATGCAATTGCACCCCAATAAGCAGCTGACCAGCGACCATCAGGATCCTTCGCATAATCTGGAATTTCATCCCAATAGGCGTGTTTATATGGCTGTGAAAGTCCCTCATCCTCTACAAGTTTGGCAAAGTTCAATCCGAGATCAGTTATATCCGCCACAGGAGCATTTGCTTCAGCTTCCAATGCGGCGATGATCTCACCAGAACTCATATCGGTGTCCTGAGTTTCAATGCCATATTTATCTTTGAATATTTGCTTCAATTCTCCATAATTTACCCAACTATCGGGTAAACCATAAGAAACAAGGACTCCTTCTTTTTGGGCATCAGCAATCAATTGAGCCATTGGGTCAACAACTTCTGTGGGCGCTTCGGCAGGAGGTGCTTCAGCAGGAGCTTCTGCGGGTTTTCCACAGGCCGTCAATAAGAGAGTCAGCACAAGCAACAACCCCATTACCATCATACTTTTTTTATACATATCTTTTCTCCTATTTATTGAACTAAACGTATTTACTTTCACCTAACAACAAAAACAAATATCGCGAAATTTCACCTCCTTTCTAAAACTGTGTATCATGTTCCTCTTAACTCCACCTGTCTTGATCCCGGTTGAATATCGACCACATAAGAGGGGTTCCTCAAGGTCCAACCGGGTTGATCATTGAGGGTCTTTTTTTTCTCCAACAACTTACCTCCAGCAATCACCTGACGAGGTTCGAAGGTTAATTTGAGACGTTGACATCCAGCATCATCAAAAGTGCGATAGATGATTCTTTGGGGTTGATAAGAGATATCTTGAATTACGGAAGTAGAACGAAGCATGTGATCAGAATCATCGGGTGCCAACTCAGGTAAAGAAGCCAAACAATCAATCACATGAGGGACATAATCGAAGTATCCATCTGTAAACCAACACTGATTGTAATAATCAGGACGGTCAATACCCAGGGTAACTGTCCCATCCTCGTTTGCCATATATGACGCCCAATTTAATGACCGCACTGCCATTTCGCGATATTTCTCATCACCGGTATTTTCGGCATATTGGGCACAGATGCTGGCAAACCTGGCTGTATGACTACCCATGAGATAATAGCAAAATTTTTGCTCATGAATTGGAATTGCGGAAAAGAAGTTAGGACCACCCAAGGTTTCAATAACCCAATCGATTAAGTTGCTGACAATTTCTTTCCAGCCTTGATACTTTTCTTTGTTCTCTATTAGATAACGCGCTGTTTCCATTGGGGAGAGCTGGTCACGATTGTTATTTTCGGGATCTAAACGTATATCCTCAAAATATCCCTTCCAGACATGATTCTTAAGTGGGAATTTTTCAATCCAACTCCACACACTGTCACGGCAATCTTGATATTGAGACTCTCCCAATCGGATCATCTCATCAAACAAGCGCACAACAGCAATCATATGAGCTGTATATTCTTCAATGACACTACCATCCCTGACATTGACACGAAAAGGTAAAGGTGAATGAGTTGCATCACCTACCCTTAACTTATCAGCCAACACCTCAGCACAATGTGCGCCCATCAGATAAAAACGATCTTCTCCACTGAGTTTATAAAAATCCAAGTATGCTTTGCCGACCTGAGCCACTTTATCCGGTTCGGTAACATACTCTCCATCTGCACGGTCGCCAAAATAGATGCCTGTACCAGGGTGAGCTGAAGAATAAGGAATACCTGTCCAAGAAAAGTTCTCCGGCGTTCGATATTGCCATAACCGCTCCAGCATATTACGGACAATAGCTATGTGGTCTGAATCACCTGAGTATGGATAATATTTCAATAAAGTAGTACAAGCCCAGGCAAATTTTCCGGCTGGATTATCTGGCCAAATGGCAGGTCTTAAAGGATCAATCCAGAAGCAGGAATACTGCAGATACCATGGCAATTGATTAGAAGGTTCTACAGGGCAATCCTTTATGAAATTCATTGCTAACCGGATAATCCTGTCATAAGAAGTCCACGCTTCCAGCCTTTCTTTGGAGTCAAGAATGATTTCATGGGCGTTGATATAAATCATCCTTCTTTGGCCATCACCTGACAAACATCGATTGGAAACATCAACCAAACTTTTTGATTGAGACTAATAGGTTCGGTTTTAGCGGCGACGATATCCGCCACTATGCGGCGATTGTTCACATTGACTCCCAAGCGGGTGACTGCACCGTGAAAGGTTACTGTTTCGACAACCCCCGAGATAGAGTTCCACCCTTCTCGTTTCTGTTGTTCCGTGGTCACATGGATAGATTCGGGACGCACCAGAACCACCACCTCCTCTCCTTCTTTGAAGGAATTCATTTTTGCCACAAGTATCTTTAAGCCATCACTGACAATCAATTTTTTGCCAGCCACCTTACCAAAGAATTGATTTGCGGTTCCAATAAAGGTAGCTACGAAGCGAGTCTGGGGCGAACGGTAGATCTCGATAGGAGTACCCACCTGCTGAATCAAACCTTTATCCATTACTACTACCCTATCGGAGATGGACAAAGCTTCTTCCTGATCATGAGTAACATATATGGTAGTAATTGCTAATTCGGATTGAATGCGGCGAATTTCTCCACGAAGTGCTACCCTCACCTCAGCATCTAACGCGGAAAGTGGTTCATCGAGTAAAAGCACACGGGGTCGAACCGCCAGGGCACGCGCCAAGGCAACGCGCTGCTGCTGACCTCCGGAAAGTTCATGTGGAAAACGTTTGGCAGTTTCCTGTAAGCGAACCATTTCAAGCACATCCTTTACCCGCTTCTCCAATTCATCCTTCGGTGTTTTTTTCATCTGAAGACCAAACGCCACATTTTGGCGCACAGTCATATTTGGAAACAACGCGTACGCCTGGAAGACCATACCAATATCACGCTGATTGGGAGGTATGGGTGTAATATCAACTCCATCCAGAATAATCGTTCCCGAGTCGGGCTGTTCAAACCCTGCAATCATACGCAGTGTAGTAGTCTTACCACAACCAGAAGGACCCAGAAAAGAGACTAGCGAACCTTTCTCAATATCCAATGTAAAGTCTTTCACTGCTACCACGTTCGTAAAGGTTTTTGACACGTTCTTTAATTCAAGATAAGCCATATAATTCTCCTTGTTTATCGCGCACGTAATGCTTCAGCTGAAGCTCCCTGTCCCTTTCTACTTACCCAGAGAATTAGAAGTGACACCAACCAAGCAATGGTAAAGGAAATAACCGAAAAGGCGGCTGCCACATTACCATTGATACGGGTATATTCCACAAGCAAAAGTGGGAAAGTTTTAAAACGAGCACCAATAATCAATTTGGTAAGAGTAAATTCTGCAAATACTGTAGCAAAAACTAACAGACTACCACTGATGATACCGGGGAAGATATTAGGAATAATTACTTTCATTAATATTTGAAATGTGGTCGCACCCAAGCTTTGACCTGCTTCTGTGAGAGTATGTGCATCTATGGCACGCAAGGCGTTAGCCACTGGTCGATACATGAAAGGCATGGAATAGATAAATACCGCGCCTATCAACAAAAATGGCGTACGTCCAATAGGGGTTACGTTATAAGCCTGCACCAAAGCTAAGGCGAGCACGACTGTAGGAATCCCGAAAGGTAGAATCATTAAAACTTCGAGAAACGATTTTGCTGCTGGAAACCGAATATGAACCCAATAAACAGTCGGAATAATTAAACAAAGACTGACGAAAACGGTTGAGAGCGATAGAATCATTGAGTTTCGTAGGGATGAATTGAAATAGGAAGCTTTAAATGCCCTAGCATATGAATTGAGAGTTAGCCCTTCTGGAAGAATGGTTCGGTCCCACCTGGTGGCGACGGAAAAAATATAGGTAGAAAGGATAGGAACCAGCATATAAAAAAGAAAGATAAATATCAATATTATTTGCCATAACGCTGGTTTTCGCTTATTTTTTGATTTGCTCAGTGGAGCCACAATATTATTCTTCTCCATCTACAAGTGACCTTTCTTATGACCTCAACCAGCGACGGGCTCGGAGTGAAGCCACCTGGTAGATCCCAATACTTAAACCCATAATCAATAACGACATAACCGCCATAGCCATACCAATGCCAGGATCATGACGAACTTCACCAGCAATCATGTAGCCGATTTGGAGTGTAACCAAGGATAGTTGTGATTCAACTAACGTGTACGCCGTAGCATATGCACCAAATGCATTCGCGAAGAGTAACGTCAACCCTGCCAGAAGAGATGGGGTTAATATCGGAAGTCCTATCCTCCACCAAAACATAAAAGTATTTGCACCCAAACTTTTTGCTGATTCCTCCCATTCTTTTCTTATACCGGCAAAGGCAGGGATGATAATTAACACCATTAATGGCAATTGAAAATATATATATGCCAACAAGAGACCTGAGAATGAATAAATGCTGAATTTAGGATAAAGCTTGTATTGAAAATATTTAAGTAAGAATTGGGTTATGACACCATTCATGCCCAAGATGATAATAAAAGCGAAAGCCAATGGTGCCCCAGCGAAGTTTGTGGTTACATCGGACAGTGCAATCAGTGCATGACGAAATTGCTCAGACGGCCAACGATAGATCGCATAACCTATCCCAGTTCCTACAATTACCCCGATAATCGCAGATAATCCAGAAATTTTAATGCTATTCCAAAACGAGTTAAGGAATAATGGTTTCGCTAAGGATAAAAAGTGATTGGTGGTAAATTGATGGGTTGTTTTATCAAGAAAGCTTCCCCTAAATAAAAAAATGATTGGAACGAATTCAAAAGCCAAGCAAAAAAGCAAAAAAGGTAAAAACCCTAACCAATTACGAGCGTTTAACCCTCTCTGTTGAATTGGCATAATTATTTTTATATATTATACTTAAAATGTTTCGAATGTCAAGATTTTTGTTTCGTTTTATTACGTTTTATTGACCGTTTTAGTAAAAAAATAATAATTTTCATAACATCTAATAATATATTTTATAGAACCATTTACCAGAACGGAGTGCCAACACATGGATAAAGATTTGAAATCACTAATAGACACCCTCCCTGATTTGCAGAAATTTCATCAAAACATCCAAAGGCTGTTTGGTGACTATTTCAGGAGAGATGAAGAAATTTTTATTAATCGAACACCGGGGAGGTTGGACCTAATGGGCGGCAACGATGATTACACTGGTGGATTAGTGTTTGAAAAAACCATTCGTGAGGCCATATGCGTGGCAATTCAACCCCTCCCCGATCTTCAAGTGAATTTCTACAACCCAGCAGTTCGTTCTTTGGGTTGGAATGACCTGGTGAAATTCAGCATCGAAGATTTGATTAAGCACGGTAAAGTCAAACCGATAGAAAGCGTGCGTGAATGGATTCACAAAGATGCCAAGAGCTCCTGGTGCGCTTACATTCTGGGTGATTTATATTACCTTCTCAAGAATTTCCCTGACAAAATTCGACACGGTTTTTCCCTCTATCTGGAATCCGACATACCCCTCGGCAAAGGGGTCAGTTCATCAGCTGCATTGGAAGTTGCACCGATGAAAGCCATGGCAGCCATGTATGGGATTGACGTTACAGGAGTTGAACTGGCCACATGGACACAATGGGTTGAAATTGCGCTCACCCAATCTGCTTGCGGAATCATGGATCAGTTAACGGTAGTCATGGGCGATGAGGATTATTTTGTGCCCATGCTCTGCCAGCCATGTCAGCCCTACCCTCTAGTAAAGTTACCTGAAAACCTGTATGTGTGGGGTTTGGATTCAGGGGTACGACACTCCGTGGCTGGCATTGAATATGAGGCAGCCCGTGCTGCCACATTCATGGGTTACCAGCATTTGTGTAATTTTGAAAAATTAGAGCCCAGGCTAGATGATAGTGGGGTTCTGCACCGCTGGGTAGATGCCAAATGGAATGGATACCTGGCGAATATTTCCCCTTCGGTATTCAAAAGTCAGTATGAACAGCGATTACCCAAGTACCAGTCAGGTGCTGAGTTTATCAGTCAATTTCCTGTTCACCTAGATCCTTATACACCAGTGCGGCCGGAAGTGGTCTATCCGGTGAGGGGTGCCACCCGATACGCCGTTGAAGAGAACTGGCGAGTCAATTGTTTTTATTCCTTAATTTCAAAACCCGCATCACTGATTGATGAAACAACCTGTGACTTGTTGGGGGAATTGATGTATCAATCTCATCAAGGGTACACAGACTGCGGATTGGGAACTGAAGCCACAGACATGATCGTTAATTTCGTGCGAGAAGAACGCGGATGTGGTTTATATGGTGCCAAGGTCACCGGAGGCGGAGCTGGTGGTACGGTGGCTGTGCTGGGCAGCAAGTCCGAGGAAGCACAAAAGGCGTTTCGAAGGGTGGTTGAGAGGTACCAGCAATGGAGCGGGAAGGAATCTTATATCTTCGAAGGCTCTTCAGCAGGATGTGATGTTTTTGGGGTTCATAAGATTTCATTCGAGAATTAATTCGTTATGCTCTGGTCACATTGCCATTTGATCTGGTAGGAAGAAAAAAATCGGTTTAAATTTCATCAAGTTTTATGAAAAAATCCTCGCGTTTTTAAATACAAATCATTTTTTATGTGCCACATAAATATCTGATTCAATCATTCTGTCACTCAAATAATAATGGTGTGTAAAATAAACATTTCCCAGGTTATCGATGGTCGCTTCACCTGCTAGGGGTGAGAACATCAACTCGGGAGCCTGCCACTCGCCATTGACCCTTTTGGACCTCCAGAGACCATAATTCCTGGTAACCCACAGTTCATCTTCAGCGGGATTCAAAGCAGGCCAACCTTCATCATATTCAGTATTGACTTTCTTCAAGTTTGTGGGGGACTGCCATTCACCATCCACTTTTTTTGAGACCCAAATATCCAGACCACCTCTGCCCCCTGCCCTGGAGGAATGAAAATAGAGCTCCAGACCATCATTGGAGATATGCAACTCACCAACTTCGAATTCCGGGTTAAAATCCGCCAACTCAGCCAGTGACCATTTCCCATCCTGATATGTGGATGTGAACCAGTGTATCCCCTCCAGACCTGCCCTGACGCCACAAATCCAGACCTGGTTACCTTGGAAGAATCCACAACCATACAGGTGAGGTGTACCCGGTTCGATCATCCAAATCCTTTCAGGATAACCCCAGCTGTCAACCTGCATTTCAAATTTATAAATTCCAGTGACCATATCCTGGGATTGTCCAACTGCATCCATCTTGTTGTTTGGTGTGAACCAAACATATAACGTGTTGCCATCGGGCAAAATAAAGGCGGAATCCTCTACACCTTTGGTGTTCACAGGATACGGTAAAGGGACAGGATCTGTATACTCAATAGAATGCGAGCGCGGAGGTGCCGGATCATCCTGCGGGGTCATCTTGACCGCGTCTCCTGGGATGAGACTCTCCCGATCTGGGAGATTAAGTGGAGTTGCAGGCACGGCGGACGGTGGGTTTGGGAGTAAAAGGCACAAGAAGACCGTAATTAGAATAATTGCACCAATAATTAAGAACCAGATCCATCTTTTCATCTTTATGAATTCTACAACTTTTTTATGGTTTCATGATTTAACCTTTGAATAGGCATAATTCCGAATGCGTGCTTGTCGACGAAAATTAATTCGCCTTTATTATAAGAATAAACCGTCGGACAGGTATTGGTAATAATATAGATTGCATTCATCGAAAAATCAGATAATGCCAATTAATTCTATGACACCTATGGGATGTAGTCGTTGATAAAGTAACACTACCTTGATGTTTGTATCAACTACATTATTTATAAAAAAAGAACATATGTTCTATCTTATATATAAGGTCTATATAGACAAAATACGTAATTAACTTGTAAAAAATTATTAATTTATTGCCAGTGATAGGAACGAAAACAACTCACTTTATTTAATACAAAATTATTCAATTAAATTTCCTCGCATGACTTCAAGATGGTGCGGGTAAGACTATACAGACTATTTCGTTTTCCTTACCCTTTCTTTGCAAACAATCGTATTTTTCCCCACCCAATTAGTCACAACTAATATTGTATAAGAAATGGAAATTTGTTTTAAAGGTTTTTCAGTTTTGATGTTAAGGAGATTCTTCAATACCTGCGGTCATTCAGGATGACAATGGACAAGTTGTCGTTTAGGATTACGAGGTGGGTGGAAGGTCAATTAAGATGAAAAAGTTTGTATGACATCGTACAAAACAAGAAAGAAGTTGAAAGGTTGAAATAAACAAGTACAGTAATTACTTATTCAAATGGAACTTTGAACATATTTTATACAACAGGGATAGCGGCGGGGACGTCACCTAAATTATTAAAAGAGGGATAGTTGTTAATAATGAGAATGCAAGTTTAGGAGAGCAACGCTTACCACAAACGCCAGGGCTGCTGCAGGTATGAAGCCAGTGCCTGCATGAAGCGGGCGGCCTCAGCGCCATCACTAATGCGGTGGTCCACTGAGAGGGTGGCTTTGAGACGTTGCCCAATCACGAGCAGACCATTTTCCACCACCGGCACAGTCATGGCACTACCGACTGCTAGGATGGCCGCTTCAGGTGGATTGATAATAGCTATGAATTCATCCACTCCATACATGCCCAGGTTGGTGATGGTAAAGGTTGAACCCTCAATATCTTCACCGCGCAGTTTACCCTCTTTCACCCTGGCAACCATTTGGCGCATTTCACTGGAGATAGCGGTAAGGGATTTGCGATCCGCATTGCGGCAGACAACGCTTAATAAACCCCCTTCCAGTGCCACGGCACTGCCGATGTTAATCTCGCCATGCTGGATAATTTTATCTTCCTGGATGGAAGCGTTGAGGTTGGGAAATTCGTGTAAGGTTAATGCAGCTGCCTTAATGACGAAATCATTTACAGAGACGCGTTCTTCATCTGACAAGCCAGCGTTAATCTCCTCGCGCATCTTGAGTAGCAGCGCCACATCGTAACTACGGGTGATGTAAAAATGAGGGATGGTGGTCTTGGAAGCCAGCATGCGTTTGCCAATCGTCTGGCGCAGAGTATTGAGCTTTATCTCTTTAGTCTCACCTAGGGGAACTGAGCTAATTTCAGGTGCCACCTTCTTCTGTGGTTTTTTCATCGCCTCTTTCAAATAGGTTTGCACATCCCGCTTAAGGATGCGACCATCCGGTCCACTGCCATGAACCTGGCGAAGGTCAATACCCTCTCTTTCCGCCATAGCACGTGCCAGGGGTGAGGCTTTTAACCTTTCGGTCACAGGTGAAGGAATGTGAGGTACTTCTAGCTGGATTTGATCCTCAAGTTGATCAGGTAATTCAGGTTGAAGTTCATCTTTCGATGCTTTGGTTTTCACACCAGCCAGCAGCTCATCTAAATCCACACTTTCATCGGGTTGGGCAATCACCGCGATGGGGGTGCCGACTGGCACAGATGTACCAGCTGGGACAAGATGACGAAACACCACCCCACTGGCATTAGCTTCCACCTGGATAGTGGCTTTGTCGGTCTCAATCTCCGCCAGCACTTCACCTTTTTCAATCGGGTCACCCTCCGACTTGACCCAGCTCACTAGGGTGCCCTCAGCCATATCAAAACCAAGTTTGGGCATTTCTATCAATTCAGCCATCAGCGCAATACCTCCATTACCGCAGCGATGATATCTGCTTCTTGAGGAAGGGCTAACTGCTCCAGGCGGGCATTATACGGCAGAGGTACCTCTTTCTGAGCTACACGCAGCACCGGGGCATCCAGATCATCAAAAGCTTCCTGCTGTATGCGAGCTGCCACTTCAGCACCCACACCGAACGAACGCCAACCCTCCTCAACCACCACTGCATGATTAGTTTTTTTCAGCGAAGCAAGTACAGGGATTAAATCCAGAGGACGTAATGTGCGCAGGTCAATAATCTCAATTTGAATATTATCCTTAGCCAATTCCTCAGCTGCACGTTGAGCGTATGCCAGCATCTTGGAATAAGTCACAACAGTGACGTCTTTGCCTTCACGCTGTACTTTAGACTGTCCGATAGGAATGGTGTATTCACCCTCAGGGACCTCACCGCGCATTTGGTAGATGGTGGCATTTTCTATAAAAAGCACCGGGTCATCGCTACGGATGGCAGATTTGAGCAAGCCTTTGGCATCCTCAGGTGTTCCAGGAGCAACCACCTTCAGACCAGGGAAATGGGCAAAGATGGCATCTGGTGTTTGTGAATGGGTGGCGGCAAGCTGACGGCCACCTCCGCCGGGCGCACGAATGACGAGGGGCAACTTCATCTGACCAGCGAACATGTAGTGCAATTTAGCAGCCTGATTGACAATGTGGTCCATGGCCACAAAGGCGAAGTTAATGGTCATCAGTTCTGCCACTGGACGCAAACCAGCCAGTGCAGCACCAATAGCTGCGCCAACGATGGCTGCTTCTGCGATGGGAGTATCACGCACGCGTTCCTCACCAAAATGGTCCAGAAACCCTTTAGTGACCGCATAGGTGCCACCCCAAAGACCTACCTCCTCACCTAGGATAAAGACCTTCTCATCCCGCTCCATTTCCTCCCAGAGCGCCTGGGAGAGGGCTTCACGCATGGTTATAGTAGCCATGATTCATTCCTCACTATAGATATGTTTAAATAATTCTTCTTCCGCCGGCTCGGGACTCTCTTCAGCAAACTTAACCGCCTCGGCAATTTCCTCAGCGACCATTTTTTCCACCTCCTCAACCTCTAGTTCGGTGACAAAATTATTATCCAACAACAATTTTTTGAAATTTCGAATTGGGTCATTCTCCAGATACCGGGTGACCTCTTCTGCTGGGCGGTAGCGTTCGGGATCGCCCATGGAGTGACCTCGAAACCGATAAGTGCAGACTTCTAAGAATTGAGGTCCACTACCAGCGCGGATTTCTTCCAGCCGTTTGGCAGTTATTTCACGTACTGCGAGAACTTCCATACCATCCACATCAAAGGCGGGCATACCGTAACCACAGGCTTTGCTGATAATATCTGATACTGCCGAGGCACGCTCGGGTGAGGTGCCCATGCCATAGCGATTATTCTCACAGACCCAGAGAATGGGAAGCTTCCAGACCATGGCCAAGTTGACACCCTCATGGAAAAAACCTATATTGGTAGCACCTTCACCAAACATACAAATGGTGACCGCATCACGCTTCTGGTAATGGTCCGCCAGTGCCAAGCCAACTGCGATAGGGATGTGAGCTCCGACAATGGCATGGCCACCCCAAAAATTTTTGCTGACATCTGCCAAGTGCATGGAACCACCCCTGCCCTGCGAACAACCGGTGCTTTTACCCAACAATTCAGCCAACACCTCCCTGGCGGGTATGCCACAATTAATCGCCACGCCGTGATCACGATAGGCGGTGATGATGCGGTCCTGGGGCTGACGGACAGAAATGATGCCTGTGCTGACTGCCTCCTGCCCGATGTAGAGGTGTAAAAAACCGCCGATCTTACCCTTCTGGTACAACTCGGCGGCAGTCTCTTCCAAGTACCTGATCAACAACATCTGGCGCAATAATTCAAGGTTTTCAGATTTCTCCATTCCTAATTTCTCCTCGAATTTATTTTATAAGAATTGATAATCGATGTACATACAAAGCATTACTTCTACAATAAAAATATACCATGTTACTTAAGAAAATTTGGATTCACACGAATAATACGGTCGTCACCCTGAATCGGATTTCCCCTTCCGTCGGTATTGCTGGTGGAAAGAACCAACCAACCATCAGGTCCAACGGTGACAGCACGAAGGCGACCATATTTACCCTTGAAAAACACTTTAAAATCAGCCACGCTATCATCCACAAGGGCAACACGATAGAGGGCAGCACCACGCAAGCCGGTGAAATACAACACGCCATCCAAGTAAGCCAATCCAGCAGGTGCCCAAGTATCACTGGCACCAGATTGGATGATTGGCGACACGATGCCTGCACGGATTTGCTCCCCACGGACCAGAGGCCAACCATAGTTACCCCCCTTCACTATCAGGTTTAGTTCATCAAAACCAGACTGCAGGCCTGAAGGTCCATGCTCGGTGGACCACAATTGCCCAGCAGCATCCCAAGCCAAGCCCTGAGGATTACGGTGACCGTAGGAATATACTGCATTACCAAAGGGATTATCCGCAGGAATCGAGCCATCCGGATTAATGCGCAAGATCTTGCCATTCAACGAGCGGGTATCCTGTGCCAGATTCGGCTGTTCTGCATCACCGGTGGTGATGTAGAGCATGCCATCCGGACCAAATGCCATACGACCACCATCATGGTTATTGGATGCCAGAATGCCATCCAATATTACCGTCCTATTTGATAAGCGGTCATCCTGCAGGAGATACTGCACCACCTGATTCACCAGGCCTGAGGTGGAACGCGTGGTCAGGTAAAGATAAATCAATGAATTCCTTGCAAAATCAGGATGGAGGGAAAGACCCAGCAAACCACCCTCACCTACAGGCTGAACACCCTCAATTACATGCACCACTCTTTTCCCAGCCGGGTTTTCAATGCGGATGAGCTGCCCGGTGCGCTCGGTAATGAGCAGGTCACCATCAGGCAGAAATACAACCTCCCAGGGAATTTGCAAATCAGTGGCAATAAGCTCAACATCTGCAGGAGTTGAGGTCGGTTGCATGGTTGGGGTAGAAATGGAGACAGCTGGTGGAGTAACATTCAATTGCGCGGAAGTGGAGTGGAACCCACAGGCAGAAACCAGCATAAGCACAGTAAGGTATAGGAACTTTTTCTTTTGGAACAATTTGTCCATGCAATCCATTTTATCAAATAGAGGTTAGGTGAAGACGGTTCTCATCAGGTATTAATACAAACTTAACAAATCATCAGCAAGGGGTTTTTTATCAAAACTTGAATTTGACAATGTGGGGTTATAGTGATAAAAGTAAGTACGCAGGCTCAGAAGTTCTAGAAAAAAGATGCACTCTTTAGTTTGGAACTCTCGTGGTTAGCAGGCAAATTTAAGAAAGGAGTTCCAAACCATGTCCGAAAAAGAACAAGGCACTGTCAAGTGGTTCAATCCCTCCAAGGGTTATGGATTCATCGGTCGTGACAATGGCGAAGATGTGTTTGTACACTTCAGCGCCATTCAGAGCGATGGGTACCGCACCTTGGCGGAAGGTCAACGCGTCGAATTTAACGTAACCGATGGCGAAAAAGGACCGCAGGCCGAGAATGTGACCGTAATCTAACATTATTGTAAATTCACATTAAGACAAAAAAACAGAGCGGTGAGAAACACACCGCTCTGTTTAGTATGTTTGGTTAGAGCAACTAGAAATTCAATCACAATGATCATTGAATTCGTATTTAATAAAGACAAAAACTATGCATGTTGACCTTTAGGAATAAACAAGTAATTTAAATATTTATTTTGACAACGCAGAAGAAAGTAATGGGAGCAAGACACAAAGGACCAACAAAATTCCAATCACCACAATAATGACTATCCTTGAACGTCGGCTCTTCTGAAATTGCTGTTGATATTCGGCTTCGATGATTGGGCGCTGTGATTCAACCTCATCCGGCATGACAAAACGTATGGCAACTGGTTTTGGTTTGAGGTGTTCAGGGCACAAAATTTTTTCATTCAATTCCACAACACCCCCATGCTTGATGCAGTAACCCAGTGCTTTAATTTTTCCTGCCAAGATTAATTTCTTGCGCTCATCCTTAATGGCTGAAGAAACAAATGTATCCTTATCTGCTCCCAAGATCCTGGCAAGACTAGCTTGATCGGCATAGGCACCCTCCTGATAAGTGTACTTCAAACGATCACGGATGGCATCCTCCTCCCTACCAAGCTTTGAGTAGATTTCAGCGCGAGCCGCTAATAACCGGGCGTGTTCCTTGGCTGGTGCAATCTCTAACGCTTTACTCAAGTCGGCAACTGCCTGTTCTGGTTCCATCTCCTTATGCCTTTTAGCACGATTCTCATACTTAATATGTTCTGGTGTTTTCCGAAAAGCCAAGGCGATACTGGAAACTGGTACTACCAAAGCAGCGAACAGCCAAGCAGCTGGATTTGTAAGCAAACAAATTTGAGATGATTCAGCAATTTCAGGATGCGAACCCAGAAAGAAACCTATTAATCCTGCCACAACACCAGCAATTATGCCAACGATGATATTTCCAACCCTATCCTTAATACTCTCACTAGGCAACAGGTCACTGCCACACCGAATACAATTTTTTACATCGGGATTATTCTTTGTTTGACACTTTTCACAGATGATTATTTTTTCCTCCTAAAAATAATTCAACATCATAGCAGTTCTCAAACCTAAACTGCCCTTAGTGTTTCTGATTGAAGTTTCTAATATGTTTGGGGGACTAACTATGGAATGATATGAAGATCCCGTCCTGTTTTGTGGTTTCAATGACCTTCAAGATTCATCATACCACTTATTCTTTCAATTTTCAACAACAGATGATGAACCCCTGTTCAGCGATTTCGATCTCGCAAACACCCATTCAAACTTCGATGGTGATGACGTACAATCTAAAATGAAAGTGGGGTTATTGGACCTGGGTTATCATCCCAGACTACATACCAGACCTTACCACAATGAGGACAAGTCATTGTTAATGAATAGTTACCAGATTCTTTTTGATAGTAAAAAGGCACATAATCCCCATTCATAGGCCATTCACTGGCTTTATTCTGTTTAAAACAATACTGGCAGATTAACTGCCCTGCGAATTGTGAGATATGCATGTTTTCCCTCCACAGTGATTTTAATTTGTAAGCATCACAGCATTAATTACAGATGTGAGCTACAACTTAATTCTCAGCGTGTTGGTCTTACTCCTCCCTATTCTACATTTCCTGGCGGCCGGACAAGGCGCGCAGGATAGTGTTCTGGTCGGCGTACTCCAGGTCACCACCCATGGGCAAGCCACGAGCAAGACGGGTAACTTTAATGGGAAAGGGTTGAAGCTGCTGCTTGAGATAAATGGCGGTGGCATCACCCTCCATGCTAGGATTAGTGGCAAGAATGACCTCTTTGACCCCACCGGCCTGAACGCGATCCAGCAGCTGGCGGATTTTCAGGTCATCTGGGGTAATACCCTCAATAGGTGAAAGAGCGCCATGCAAGACGTGATAACGCCCATTAAAAGTAGCAGTCCGCTCAATGGCTAGGACATCCAGAGGGTCCTCGACTACACAAATTAAGGACGCATCTCGATCAGAGCTAGCACAGACATCACAGGTGGATTGACCAGAGAGGGTGAAATTAAAGCAAATGGAACATAGCTCAATTGAACCTTTAATACCCTGCAATGCAGCTGCTAGGTCGTTGGAAATTTCTTTAGGAGCACGCAATAAATAAAACGCCAAGCGAGAGGCAGTTTTGGGACCTATGCCGGGCAGGCGCTCGAAAGCCCAAATGAGGTGCTGAATAGGGTCGGGAAGCAATTTCATTTAGAGATTCAACGCGGGGATAACCCCAGCCAACGGCCCCAGTTTTTTGGCGGATAATTCACGAGACTGATCCAAAGCACTATTGAGCGCAGTGAGCAACAAGTCCTGCAGCATTTCCAGGTCAGTTGACTGAAGCAAATCGGGATTAATTTCTACTTTCTGACACACCTGGGTACCGGTCATCACCACCTTAACCGCACCACCACCGACAGATGCGGTAACCGTTTCCTGAGCCAGTTGCTGCTGAGCCCTCTGCAACTGCTCCTGCATCTGGCGCATCTGTTTGAGCAACCCAGCCTGCCCACTGATAGAATTGAACATACCTTTAGCCATATATATTATTCCTCTTCCACAATTTTGCCGCCCAGTGAAAGGGCGGTATCCACCATACCATTACTCTCAATACCGCCACGAGCCGTTGTTGAACCGGGAACATTCGTAATCACAACACAAACAACAGGTAGGTCCAACTTAGTCAACTGAAGGACAGCATTGTGAGTTAACTCAATATTCCTACCTGTTTCCATTTTGGATTTGAGTATTTCACTTGAAAAACCCAACACCAGAGTACCTTTTTCTACATTGATGGATTTACAGGAGTTCAACAGGGCAGCGGTTTCGGGGAGCACCTTTTTTACAACCGATTTCACCTCAGCCCAAGACTGCTGAACTAAAGCCTGCTCGGCAGACAGGTCACTATTTACTGAAACCGCAAGCCCTTCATGTTCACTCATGGGGGCAGGAGATACAGATTCGCTTTTTTCTACCTGAGGGGTAATATCGGTCTCAGTCATTTTTTCAATTTCATCCGAAGTATTTTGGTGTTTTTTAGTTGAGACTGATTGACTGTGTGAAGTATTCACATGCCCTGTAGGCACAGAGGTAACCTGTACAACCATTCCTTCACTTTCAATTTCTGGTCGTGGATTTCCATCCTCAAGAGATTGGGTGAACGCCAATTCAAGCTGAAGGGAGGGTTGCCAGCCAACCTGAGAGATGTGCGCTGCTCGGTTGAAAAGATGAATTGATCTCATTAACATAGGCAGGGTAAAATCAGTGGACTCCGCCCGCATCTGAGCTTTGGTCTCCTGGGTTGCTTCCACTTGATCGACATTGCCGAGCTTGATTAACAACAAACCACGCAGGTACTCGACCACCTGACGGGCAAATTGGCGAGGGTCACTGCCAGAATCCAGAGCTAGATGAATCGCCTGCAAACCCTGATCGGCTTTTTTATTCATTAAGGCATGGATTAATTGCAAGACATGTTCGCTGGTGGCTGAGCCAAGCACCGACTGGGTGAGGTTAAGAGTGAGCGGTTCACCTGTAGAGGCCAGCTGATCAAGCAGGGAGATAGCATCGCGCATGCTGCCAGTGGCCTGACGGGCGATGAGGGTGAGCGCATCCGGATCTGCCTGAATCTTTTCCTGTTCAACAATTTGTTTGAGCTCACCTAAAATGAAGTTCACCGGTATACGGCGAAAATCATAACGCTGACAACGCGAGATGACCGTGGCGGGAATCTTATGCGGCTCGGTGGTGGCTAGGATAAATATTGCGTGTGCGGGAGGTTCTTCGAGAGTTTTCAATAAGGCGTTGAAAGCGGCATTGGATAGCATGTGGACCTCATCGATGATGTAGACTTTATATTTACCACTGGATGGAGCATAATTAATTTTTTCGCGCAAGTCACGAACATCATCCACGCTAGTGTTGGAAGCAGCATCAATCTCAATCAGATCCAGGAAACGACCCTCGTTGATTGCCAGGCAGTGTTCACACTGATTACATGGGCGATTTTTTAATTCCTCTGCTAGGCAATTCACTGCCTTAGCGAGCAAGCGAGCAGTGGTGGTCTTGCCCGTACCGCGCGGACCGGTAAAGAGATAGGCATGTACAACACGCTCCTGCTGGATAGCATTCTTCAAGGTGGCAACAATATGATCCTGACCCACCACCCCATCCCACTGCATCGGACGCCATTTTCGATAGTAAGCCTGAGACATGAAACTCCTGTAACTCTATTTTCCCTCCATTTTATACCGAAATTTCATACAAAACGAAAATTTTAAGCAATTATGAGGGTTTATAATTTTTCGAAAAATCTATCACAAAACTACAATAATAAAAAATTAATAAAATGTTAATAGAAATTTATGAATATTTGTTATAATATTTTACCGACACTAAACAATATTTTTATTGTAGAGTGTCTTACCACCAGCATGACACCAGCGCGCCCCTCCTCGCGCTGGTGCGACCTGAAAAGGTAGACTGGTGGGATCCCTCCCTAAAGATCGCCGGGCTCCAAACCCGGCGGTCCCTTTTTAACCCATAAGGATGCTATAATTTTAACTGCGCCCCAGTAGCTCAAATGGATAGAGCAAGGCACTCCTAACGCCTAGGTTGGGGGTTCGAGTCCCTCCTGGGGTATTTCATTTATTGAGTTGTGTGGGGAAAGTATTTAGAGGTAGGTCGCTGAGGTAAACGACAATTTGACTTATTCAGCCGAATCTTAGATTTGAAGGTCGCCATCATCAAAATTTGCATCCTCATCTAACTCGTCATCATCTTCATTATCATCGTCATCGTCCAGCTCGGAAAATTCAGGCTCCATGCGGATCCATAAAAGGAGAATCTGTCCATCCTCAGTTTCCAGCGAGCGAGCGGCCATGATGGGGGCTCTTTCCTCCATACCCATATCATTGCGGTAATGCAGGTAGATGGGTCCGCCGTGTTCCCAGGCACGATGGCAACGTTCCACCAAGGCGGGTCCATTGAAGGTGCGCACCTGGGTGAGGTGAAGGTCGTACAACCAAGGGCTTTCATTGAGCCCTAATGCCCAGCCATCGTTGACCTGTTCAAATTCAGGCGGGGGACCTTCGATAATGGTTATCTTATCTTCCATACATGCTCCAAGACAGCAATATACCACAATTCATGATGAGCAGCTGATTTTTTAATGTTACTTGTATTTTCTAACAAGATTCCTATGATTTGTTATCATATTTTATATAGATATTGAATAAGATAATTGAAAATAATATTCACGGAGGTGAATGATGACTTTTTATGTCCGCACACCCTATGGTCGATTCTATTCACGACCGCACCTGATGCACAGGCATGGCTATTCCCCCTTTATTGAAGGTGATATTTTTATCCCGATAAATGTAAAAGCTGAAGATGAGGCATTTGTGATCACAGCACTGTTACCCGGTCTTAAGGCTGAAGACATCAATATTCAAATCGTGGGTGAAAATATTACCCTGCAGGGCGAATTTAAAAATGAAGTTACTGATGATGAGAAATACATCCTAGAAGAGATACCCAGTGGGAAGTTTTTCCGCACCATTAACTTGCCCGATACGCTGGATGCTTCCAAGGCTACTGCTGAAATGGATAAAGGCATCCTCACACTGCGAGTGCCCAAGGCAGAAGAGGCCAAACCAAAAACGATTAAAGTCAATGTGAAATAAGTTACACCCATTATCAGAATACAGCGGATTAAATCTATCCGCTGTATTATTTAATTTCCAGCTAAAATACAAGCATGCGCGCACCTCCTCTTAGGGAAATACTTTTTGGACTACCAATTTCAAAAATCCATTACCTCAACGAAACTGGTTCCACCAATGAGGACGCACTGCAGTGGGCTTTAGCTGGAGCACCGGAAGGGGCACTAGTCGTGACAAACCACCAGACCTGCGGCCGCGGTAGATTTGAACGCCGGTGGATCACCCAGCCTGGCACTGCCCTGGCATTCAGCGTGATTTTAAAACCCGCTCCCCGAGAAATTGAACATTTACACTTTTTCTCACCGCTGGGTGCTTTAGCAGTCAGCCAGGCATTGAATGAGTTAGGTCTCCTGGAGGTGAGGGTAAAATGGCCAAATGATGTGTTAATTAGAGGTCGTAAAGTATGTGGGGTTCTTACGGAAAGCTGCTGGCAGGATGAACAGCTGCTGGCGCTGGTGGTCGGCATAGGAGTGAACGTCGCCATCGGCTCAGTGCCACCAGCAGAAGAACTCTTGTTTCCTGCTAGCTGTATCGAGGCAGAAATTGGGCGAAAAGTGAAGCGCTGGAAGTTATTAAGGGAAATACTGGCTGCTCTTTTTGAACTACGCAAAATACTACCCTCACCTACGTTTTTAGAAAAATGGCAAGAAATGCTCGCCTATGTTGGAGAAAATGTTGCTATCGAAACACAAAAAGGAAAAGGCAGTGAGGGTAAACTCATTGGCATCACAGCGCAAGGGGAGTTATGTTTACAACACGAAAACGGAGTGAAAGAGACATTTACCTTAGGTGAGGTCAGCCTAAGACCAAAATCAACAAATTAAATATGAAGTTCGGGTAAAAAACCGAACTCAGGACAATTTGTATTAGTGCTATTCTTCTTCCTCATCTGGAGGTTGAAACCCATCCTGCTGTTCCTCACCGTTTTCCGCATCTTCCTTAGTATTAAATAATTCTTCCTGCTTGGCAAGCGGTGATGGTTCCACTTCCGCCTTCTGCTGAATCTCTGTATCGGAAATGCGTGCTAAAGTAGAGACCGCATCTCCTTTCTCTAATTGCATCAGACGAACACCCCGCGTGGCACGCCCTTGCAAGCGAATCGTTCTCACTGAAAGACGCAACACTACCCCACTGGTGGAAATCAGGGTCACCTGATCATCCTCCTTCACCACCCGTGCAGTAGCAATCTTTCCAATTTCCTTCAAGGAATCGGGATTAATGGTAACCACTCCTTGCGTACCGCGACCCTGCGTGCGGTACTCATTTAACGGTACCCGTTTACCAAATCCCTTCTCGGTAACCACCAATAAAGCGGCAGTGGGGATGACCACCTCCATGGAAGCTACTTCATCACCGGGCTTCATGCGAATGCCAGTCACACCACGTGCTGTGCGACCCATGGGGCGAATGGAACTTTCTTTCAACCGCAGAGCTTTACCATGAGCAGTAACCAATATCAGGTCATCCTCACCGCTGGTAAGGCGCACCCAACCCAACTCATCATTTTCTTCCAAAGTAATGGCTACTAAACCAGAGGGGCGAACTGATGCAAATTCCAGCAGGGGAACACGTTTCATGTACCCTTTTACAGTAGCAAAGGTTAAATATTCAGCTGCATCAAAATTTGGAACAGATAAAGCAGCGGTAATGCGTTCGCCCGCCTCAAGTGAAATCAGGTTCACGATGGACGTACCTTTATCTGTGCGACCTGCCTCTGGAATTTCAAAAACCCTTTCAGAATATACCTTACCTCTATCGGAGAAAAATAAGAGGGTATGCAGAGAGCGGGCGGGTAACAGCATAACCACCTCGTCCTCTTCTTTGACATTTTGACCAATTACACCACGCCCACCCCGCCCCTGAATTCGGTAGACACGCGGTGAAGTGGCTTTGATATATCCCTGGCGGGTGATACTAACCAGCACCGGGTTATCTGACACAAAATCTTCATCATCAAATTCTTCTTTTTCCTGTTCGGATATTCTAGTGCGGCGCTCATCCCCATATTGGTCGCTAATTTCCTTCATTTCCTGCTGAATCACCCCCAATATTTTCTTCGGATGGGCAAGCAGATCTTCGAGGTAAGCAATTCGTTTCATTAATTCTTTATGCTCATCTTCAATTTTCTGTCGTTCCAAAGCTGCCAGACGGCGCAATTGCATATCCAGGATTGCCTGCGCCTGAATATCGGTGAGCTTAAAGCGGTTGATTAATCTCTCTTTGGCTACCTCGGCATCCGGTGAGTTTTTAATTAATTTGATCACCTCATCCAAATTGGCGAGGGCGATAAGCAATCCTTCCAGGATATGAGCCCGCTGCTTGGCTTTCTCCAACTCAAATCGGCTGCGGCGGATAATCACCTCGTTGCGATGGTCGATGAAAATCTGGAGAGCGCGTTTGAGGGAAAGGAGACGCGGTTCGCCATTCACCAACGCTAGCATATTGATGCCAAAAGTGGACTGCAAAGCGGTAAATTTATACAGGCGGTTCAGCACACGTTTAGGTTGTGCCCCGCGCTTGAGTTCAATCATAATGCGCATGCCACTACGGTCAGACTCATCACGCAGGTCTGCCACCTCAGGTAAACGGTCCTCCCGGACCAATTCTGCTATCCGCTCAATTAAGGATGTTTTATTCACCTGGTAAGGGATTTCGGTAATTTTGATGGCATAACGACCAGCGCGGGTTTCTTCTATAGATGCTCGACCCTGAACGATAATTTTGCCGCGGCCGGTGCTATATGCCTGACGAATCCCTTCTGTGCCAATGATCATCCCACCGGTGGGGAAATCTGGTCCAGGCAGGTATTTCATCAATTCCTCTACTGTAATATCTTCACTGTTATCCTGATTTTCAATCATGTAATTGATAACACGACAGAGTTCAGTGAGGTTATGGGCAGGGATATTGGTAGCCATACCCACAGCGATACCCGATGCCCCATTAAGGAGTAAATTGGGCAACCGAGCAGGCAATACCGTAGGTTCATTGAGGGAACCGTCGAAATTATTAACAAAATCGACTGTGTCTTTATCAATATCAGCTAACATTAGCTCAGCCAGGGGATTCAGGCGGGCTTCGGTGTAGCGCATGGCAGCCGGAGGGTCACCATCAATGGAGCCAAAATTGCCCTGACCTGCTACCATAGGGTAGCGCATTGAGAAATCCTGCGCCATGCGTGCCATGGTCTCATAGACAGCCATATCGCCATGCGGGTGATATTTGCCTAACACCTCACCCACAATGCGCGCTGATTTTTTAAAGGCAGTATTGGAACGCAAACCCATATCCAGCATGGCATACAGGATGCGGCGGTGAACTGGCTTAAAACCATCACGGGCATCCGGGAGGGCACGCGCCACAATTACACTCATCGCGTAATCAATATACGCGGTGCGCATCTCCGCATCAATGTCGATTTGTTTAACCGAACTAATCTCCATATAAAAAATCCTTGGGTGAAAATTGACGAGACGATTATACCTTAGGCATCCCCCGAGATAGTTATGAATGCGAAATTCAGTCAGTTATAATTCTGTGCATGCAACGCATGGTCAGATTGATTATCCTGTGTACAATCCTACTTTTAACCGCATGCAGGTCGATGACCCAAAACGATTCAGCCATCTCAGAAAATCCCTCAAATCGCGCTTATATTCAGAATAAAGGATCTGATACTCTGGTTAATCTGGCACTGGCATGGGCAGAGGAATATCAGAAGATTCATCCGGAGGTACAGATTTCTGTTACCGGAGGCGGCAGCGGTACCGGATTCACTGCATTAATCAACGGTACGGTTGACATCGCCAATGCTTCACGGCAGATCAAGCCAGAAGAAATTGAACAAGCCAAAGCTAAAGGGTTCGAACCAGTGGAATTCATCGTGGCGAATGATGCCATTGCGGTGATTGTCAATCCCGACAATCCAGTCAGTAAGTTGACACTGGAGCAAGTATCGAAGATATACCGAGGTGAAATTAACAACTGGAAGGAAGTTGGTGGCGAAGACCGACCGATTGTGCGTCTTTCACGAGAGACCAACTCGGGTACACATGTATATTTCCTTGAAGAGGTTATACGCCTTGGAAGCAAGGAGGATAAAAGTATCTTTTCAGCAGATACACTGCTACTGCCCTCTTCAGAGGGAATCATCGCCGAAGTGAGAGATAATCCCAACGCAATAGGTTATGATGGTTTAGGGTATGTTACCCCTGAGGTAAAAACCATCGCACTTAGCAAAGAGATTTTGGGTGAATACATAATGCCCTCGGTAGATAGTGTGCGGGATAAAACCTATCCGATTTCTCGCAGCCTGTATGTATACACTCGCAATCAACCCACAGGGATCATCAAGGATTATATCGACTGGATTCGTTCAAAGGACGCACAAGCACTGACTAGCCAATTAGGATTTGTACCGATCGCGGAGGGACAGTAAACTCATGCGCGAGAAGTGGATTTCTAGGAGTATCCAGATTGCGGGTTTTTCTAGCATCCTGTTCCTGCTACTCATATTTATTTTTCTCATCCGTGAGGGAACCCCAGCCTTGGGTGAGGTATCCCTTAAAGAAATTTTTAACATCCGCTGGTACCCGATTGAAAAGTATTTTGGTACACTACCTCTAATTGGCGGATCGTTACTGGTAACAATCACCTCAATACTTATTGCTTTACCCTTTGGCATCGGCACGGCGGTTTATATCGCTGAAATTGCACCTGAAGGTATCAAACAAGTGCTTAAACCCCTGATTGAGGTGATTGCCGGTATTCCTTCAGTGGTGCTGGGTTTTATTGGAATACTGGTATTGGCTCCTTTTCTACGAAAATTTCTCAATTTGCCCACCGGGTTAACGGCTTTTGCTGGCTCACTACTCTTAGCGTTTATCTCCATACCCACCATTGTTTCCATCGCAGAAGATGCCCTATATGCGGTACCACAATCTTACCGTGAAGCAGCCATTGCTCTTGGTGCCAGCCATTGGGAAACTATCTGGGGTATCACCTTACCAGCAGCACGAACTGGGGTATTGACTGCGGTCATGTTAGGAATTGGACGATCGCTAGGTGAAACCATGGCAGTGATGATGGTAACAGGTAATGCCCCTGTGCTCCCAATCAAATGGAATTCGTGGTTCTTACCGGTCCGAACCATGACCGCAACCATCGCCTCAGAGATGGGTGAAGTGGCCTCAGGCAGTGTACACTATCATGTGCTATTTTTTATCGGCATCATCCTATTCATCCTTTCGTTAATCATTAATGTGACAGCATCCTGGGTAACATTTAAAAAACGCTCGCGAGAACAGGCAGTTTCTTGAGATGAATGCCAATAAAAAGCACACCAGCATACAGAAACAACGAACCCAAAAAATGGGATTTGGGCTTGTGTGGTTAATTGCTTTCTTAACCGTGCTGCCTATTGTTAGCATGATTGGTTACATCGTAATCAAGGGGTCAGGGACGATGTCGTGGGAATTCCTCAGTCAGCCACCTTCCCATGGGATGCGCGAAGGAGGCATCTACCCTGCTATTGTGGGAACGTTGCTGTTAACCTTAGGGACGGCAATCTTTTCGGTACCACTGGGGTTAGCTGCTGGTATTTATATTTCAGAATATGCCAAAGATAACCTGTGGACGCGACTCATACGTATCGCTATCATCAGTCTGGCTGGTGTTCCTTCCGTTGTCTATGGATTATTCGGTTTGGGATTATTCGTGCTGTTTCTGAAATTTGGAACCAGTATTCTTTCCGCATCACTGACCCTTTCCATTATGACACTACCGGTAATCATCAGCACCACCGAAGAAGCACTGCGTAGCGTGCCAGCACGATTCCGCATCGTCAGTCGTTCACTAGGCGCCACACAATGGCAAACCATCCAACGGATTGTGCTACCACAAGCCCTGCCTGGAATCATCACCGGGATCATCCTGGGGTTGGAACGAGCAGCTGGAGAAACCGCACCTATCCTTTTTACCGGGGCAGCCTTCTTCCTGCCCAATCTACCCAAATCCATCTTCGATGCCACCATGGCATTACCCTATCATATCTTTGTGATTTCCACCCAGGTGCCCGGCATGCCGATACAGATTCAATATGGAACTGTGCTAGTCTTATTGATTTTTGTGCTGAGCATGAACCTAATCGCTACACTCATACGTGCTAACGCGCGCAAAAAACGACAATGGTAAAAGAAGAAAAAGCACTCATCCTGCGCAACCTCAAGGTGCAATATTCAGACGGATTGGAAAGTCTGCGGGGTATCAACTTGGAGGTTATAAAAAACAACATTACGGTATTCTTTGGTCCAGCGGGAGGAGGAAAATCAACCCTGTTGCGCACATTAAATCGCCTGATTGATCTGGATGATATCAGCCAATTAGAAGGTGAAATCCTATTTCATGATAAAAATCTTTTAGATCCAGATATTGACGTGGTTAAATTGCGAAGGCAAATTGGAATCGTCTTCTCACGCCCTATTCCTCTGCCACTCTCTATTTACCAAAACATCAGCTATGGATTAGAAATGTCTGGGGAGAAAGACAAAATCAAAATAAAAAATGAAGTGGAACAGGCATTACGCAAAGCATATCTTTGGGAAGAGGTGTTTGACCGATTGGATGACCCCGCCAACACCCTTTCAGGTGGGCAGCAGCAACGGTTATGCCTGGCACGAACGCTTGCACTAAAACCTGAAATTATCATGCTGGATGAACCCACCTCGGCATTAGACCCGGTTTCCACAGCCAAGATCGAGAGTTTTTTACTGGAAGCAAAGAAAGAATACACCGTAATTTTGGTACCACACAACATCAGTCAAGCAGCTCGCATGGCAGATTACGCTGCTTTCATTTTGCAGGGTGAACTAATTGAATACGGAACAGGTACAGAAATTTTCACCCGCCCTAAAGATAAACGCACACAAGATTATGTGGAAGGACGGTTTGGTTGAAAACTTCCCTCTTTGGTATAATCATTTTAAGTTCAGGACGCGTAGCTCAGCCGGTTAGAGCGCACGGTTCACATCCGTGAGGTCGTGAGTTCGAGTCTCTCCGCGTCCACCTAAACCCATAAGAGGGGGTTTAATTCAATTTTGTTCTTACCATTCTATGGAAGATAATTAATTCAGTTTAAATCAAAGATTTACTTAATTCAAGAATTAAGAAATTTTGGAGACCTTTGATCACCACGATGTTGACGGTGCTCATTAATCTGCCAATTCTGAACGATATTCGTAATTGAAATATATGAAAACCCTGCCACATATATTAATAACCATGGAACCACATCCCAACCCAGATAAGGAACAAGTAAGCTTATGGATAAGAAAGCATAAAACGCCAAACCCAACTCGCCCAAGACTATAGGATTGAGAGGAACAAGGTAATCAGATTTTTGCCAGTGTTTTCCATGCTCACGTAAATTAAATTTTGGGGTCCGATTGAATGTACCAATTTCTTTATTGAAAAGACCTTCAAAAACGGCAATTGAGTTATTTAATGAAAGACCAAAGCCAACTAATACCATCAATGGAAGGCGTATTAATCTATCCAAGAAATGAGGTGTCTCTTCAGAGCATGAAACCAAATACATTAGAGGTGGGCCAATACCAGCCCACATAAACCATGGAGACAACCGTAATACATTTGGAATAAACAAACCAATGGGTAACAAAATTAATAGACTGGTCAATACTAAAGGATGCACAAAGTAACCAGTGATGTGCAGGACACCAAGTATTTTCTTTATTATAGGCTGTTTAGCAATTAACAACATCATAAGGAGTTTTCGCACTGTTTGAAAACTGCCCTTCGCCCAACGGAACTGCTGCTGTTTAAAAGATTCTATCTGGATAGGTAATTCGGCAGGAACCACTATCTCGGGAAGATAATCGATTTTCCAACCCTTGAGCTGAGCTCGATAACTCAAATCTAAATCTTCAGTGAGTGTATCTTCATTCCAACCACCTGCATCGATAATACATGTTTTTCGCCAAATACCAGCCGTACCATTGAAATTTAGAAAGAGCCCGTGAGTTGAACGAGCTGTCTGTTCAACGATAAAATGGCCATCAATCCCCAAAGATATCGCTCGTGTGAATGCATTATAGTTACCATTCAAATGTCCCCAACGAGTTTGCAAACAACCTAAGTGTGGATCCACAAAATGTGAGATTGTCTTTTTTAACCAATCGCGAGGAGGAAGAAAATCTGCATCAAAGATAGCGATAAAATCACCAAGTGCAGTTTTCAAACCTTCATTTAGAGCTCCAGCCTTATACCCATTACGATTTTCCCTATGGATACATTCCACACGTAAACCTTTTTTCACCATGTCTTCTACTAATAATGTTACTATATGCGTAGTTTCATCCGTAGAATCATCCAGCACCTGAATTTGAAGTCTGTTTTTGGGGTAATCTAGTCTACTTAAAGCACGTAAAGAGCCTTCAATAGTATAGCGCTCATTATAAATTGGTAATTGGATGGTTACATATGGCCAATGCGATGATGGTAAAGAGGATGGATACTGTCTTATTTTTTTCTGAAGTTTCGTATGTAAAAATAAGACAATCATCACCAAATTATGCATGCCATATAATGCCATCCCAATTAAACAAAATATATATAGAATTTTAATGACTAGGATAAGAATTTGAAACATCACTTCTTCTCTCCTATAATGCATTTCTATTTAGAAGACAAACACCACCTGAACAGGCGGTGTTCGGCGTAGCCTTCTAAAAGCGAGTATTATATTCGAAATGTAAAATAAATCAATTGGGAATTATGAAGATTTGTTAATGAAATTATTTTTTATATATTGAAATTATAATAATTCCAAATTTTTAATAATTCATTATGAATCGCAAAAAGCCAATAATTTATAATCCAACCTACTATGAAACAATAAACCATATTGAAGAACGGCATTTCTGGTTTCACGCACGCCGCAAGATCGTTGGTGAACTAGTATCACAGATCATTGCCAACTTTCCAAAAGGATTCCGAATAATTGAAATTGGCTGCGGTACAGGCAACCTGCTTAGGGTGATGACCGAAATTAGTGAAAATGGCTATGCCTACGGGTCAGATATCTACTGGCAAGGTTTACATTTCGCCGCACAACAGTCTGGAGCGAACTTATTCCAGGGCGACCTGCTGCGATTGCCTATTAGCGACAGGCAATTTAATTTAGTTGGATTATTCGATGTACTGGAGCATATTCAAGACGATGGTAAAGCTCTCAGGCAAATAAACCGCATTCTCCATGATGAGGGGGTGCTATTGGTGAATGTGCCTGCGCACCAGAATTTGTGGAGTTACTTTGATGTGATATCACACCACCAACGTCGATATGAAACCAGCGATTTACAAAAAATACTTGTAGATAATGGTTTTTCGGTAGACTACATCACTGAATATATGCAAGTCCTTTACCCACTGGTTTATATACGCAAAATGTTTACTAAAAGAATGAGCAAAGCAAACAACAATGAACAATTCTGCCATAACGACATGCTTGAAGGTGATTTCAAAATATTACCAGTTGTTAATGAGATTGCGTATTCATTGTTATCTTTAGAATTTAAGAAAATAAGTCAACGACAACGTATACCACACGGCACATCCATTCTGGCTGTTGCGAGAAAAATCAAGGAAAGATAACGTGACTGAAAAGCACATTCACAACAGTATTATGATATAAATTGAAAAATAATTATTGTTTCTCTGAAGGAAAAGAATGATAGGAAAAATTCGCAGGTTAGTATTGGACACACTAAAACCCATCGAACCAAGTATTATCGATATAGCACGCCAAATTAGCGAACTGGATGGGATTACCGCAGTCAATATCAGTATTTCTGAGGTCGACCATCGTGTAGAAAGTGCAAAAATCACCGTGGAAGGGGATGATATTCATTATGAAGACCTTCTTAAGCTGATACAGGATTTGGGGGGCTCCATCCATTCTGTGGATGAGGTAGTGGCAGGCAAGATGATCATTGATGATGCTGCCACTCTGCAAGATTAATTTCGGATAGATGCCCAAATTCCAACTCTATAACCCATTAAGTCAATGGGTGCGCAAAGCAAAAGAATATAACGCGATTGCGGATATCGGTGAAATCGGTCGCCGTTATTTCGCCATGAATGCCTTCGATGGAGTATTAACGATCATTGGCGTATTAATTGGCAACATGAGCGCCGGGGTAGACTCGGTACGCATCGTCGTAACTACTGGATTTACCACCTGCATTGCCATGGGCATATCAGGCTTATGGGGGTCTTATTTAACTGAATCTGCGGAAAGAAAACGGGATATGGAGGAACTTAGCAGGAGTATGCTGGTTGACCAAAATAACACAAGATTGGGACGCGCATCACGCTTTGCTGCTATTATAATTGCAATCATAGATGGTTTAGCACCCTTACTTGCGGCTTTAATTGTACTTATCCCTTTTTTTATGGCTGAAATATTTCCCACCATCCAATCGACCTATATCACTGCACTAGGGATCTCATTGTTGACACTTTTCGGACTCGGTGTATTTCTGGGCAACATTTCTCGAGAAAATCTTATTATCAGCGGACTTAAAACCATCATTGCCGGAATTGTTTCTATTCTCATTGGATTACTTCTTTAAAGTATTCGATTCTGGATTATCATTCAATTTAGTATAAGTCACAAGTCGAAAGAACCTTGAAATTCTAATCATAGTGATTTCATATTAAAAAACATATGGAGGAGTTATGCAAAATCTTGAAATCAAACCAGGGATTTATTGGGTTGGTGTAAATGACCAGAAAACGGAGTTGTTTGAGGGTTTATGGCCGATTAAGAACGAGGGGATTTCGTACAACAGTTATTTAATTACTGATGAACATCCTGTATTAATCGATTTGTGCAAGGACCTGCAGAGTAATGACCTCATTTCGAACATCCAAAATTTTATCGATTTAAGTCAATTGAAATATCTCATTATCAATCATATGGAGCCCGATCATACCGGCGCAATTGAATTACTGCTCAGGTCTGCCCCACAGCTAACACTGCTGTGCAGTGAGAGGGCAGTTGCCATGCTTAACTCCTTCTTTGGGATCAGTGACCATATACGAGTCGTACAAGATGGCGAGACAATCTCACTTGGAAAGCACACATTACAATTTTTTTATACCCCCAACGTACACTGGCCAGAAACCATCATGACCTATGAGATTGAGCAGCAGGTTCTTTTTTCTTGTGACGGTTTTGGCGGTTTTGGCAAGTTAGAAGATGGATTATTTGACGATAACTGCGGTAATCTTGAATTTTACGAAAAGGAAGCATTGCGCTATTTTTCAAATATCGTTGCTTCCTTCAGCAAACCTACCTTAGCCGCAATTGAAAAATTGAGTGGTCTCACTATCCAAATGGTAGCCCCCTCGCACGGTCTGGTTTGGCGGAAGGAACCGAAACGCATCATCTCACTATACCAACAATGGGCACAATATGCCAAAGAACCTGCCGAACCCGGAGTTACCTTGATACATGGCAGCATGTATGGCAATACAGACATCATGCTACGCTCCATTGAGGATGGATTGCGAGAGACACAAATTCCTTTCCAAAGTTTCGATGTTACCCAGACTGCATTCAGTTACATCCTTCCCTCGCTGTGGACCAAGCTGGGAGTGATCATTGGCGCACCCACCTATGAAGGCCGGCTCTTCCCAACTATGCTACATGTCCTTGATTTTACGCTGGCTAAACATGTTCCGCCTCGTAAAGCCCTTTACTTTGGCAGTTATGGTTGGGGAGGTGGAGCAATGCGTCAGATACAAGAAAGGATGAACTCGTTGAATTGGGAATTAGTTGATACACTTGATTTCGCTGGACGACCCACCTCTCAGGATCTGGAACGCGGCAGAGAGATCGCCAAAAAATTTGGCCAATTGTTAAAGGTCAAAGAAACTTAGGGTGAAATTGAAACTATCCAATTTTCTCTGCGTAATATAAAGTAAATTATCTATCAATCAAAGGAGAATCGAATGGAAAAACGAAACACACTTATTGTGGGTGCACTTCTAATTGTCATTGGCCTATTCCTACTAGCCGGTCGAATCTTACCAAAGTACCTGAATTTCTTTTCCGGAGAATTCATCCTCATCGGAATTGGTCTCATCTTTCTCTTATTTGCCATACTTACCCGACGAGGTGGGTTGGCTGTGCCAGGTATGATCATCAGTGGCATCGGTGGGATTCTGTATTATCAAAAAGTCAGTGGTGATTGGACAAGCTGGTCTTATCTTTGGACACTTATACCCGGCTTTGTGGGTTTAGGCATCATTCTGGCAGGAATTTTCTCCCGAGAAAAACCACATTTTGAATCCGGTGGACTCGTGTTGGTGGTAATCAGTACTTTAGGTTTTCTGCTGTTTGGAGGTGCTTTTGGGTTAACCTGGGACATCGTACAATACTGGCCATTCCTGCTGATTGGTGCCGGTGTGATTGTCCTAGTGAGTGCTTTTTTTCACCGAAAATAGAGTCTGCACATTAAACCAATTGCCTGCGGCGACCCACGCAGGCTTTTATTATTTACCCACGACCTCCTCATCACTGTGATATTATAGAAATTATGAGCACATGCATAGGCAAGGAATTAATCGATCAAATGAACAGGCTAAGGGTACAGCCTGGCTGTCTAGGAATCTGGGGTCTGGGGCAGATGGGGTTAGCAGTAAAGGGTGAAGGAGATGAAATCGTCTATATCGACCCGGTTCTAACAGATGTGGTGGCAATCAAGATTCCGTCAGTCGCGGATAAATTCAGCCGAGCTTTTCCACCACCCATCGACGCCAACGAAATCAATAATGCCCATCTGGTTTTATGCACACATGAACATCTAGACCACACGGACCCGCTCACGCTCGGACCCCTTGCCAAATCCAGCCCACAAGCGAAATTTATAGTCAGCGCGTGGGCGGATGAATTAATGAACGAAGCAGATATTTCAACGGAACGCCGAATCATTCCCAAATTGGGGGCAGTAATGGAAATTGGAAGAATACGTATCACGGCCATCCCTGCGGCACATGAGAAAATTGAGATCGATCCTGAAAAAGGGGCGAGGTTCTGGAGTTACCTCATCGAATGGAATGGGGTGAAGTTATTTCACAGTGGCGATACCTGTATCACCGAAGAATATATGCAACATTTACGCTCGCTACCACCAGTGGATGTAGCCATGCTGGCAGTTAATGGAAGAGATGAATACCGTAAATCGCTAGATGTACTAGGCAATTTACATCCCATTGAAGCAGTGTGGTTGGCAAAAGAACTGGGCTGGGATACTATCATCGCAGGACATAATGATTTGTATGAGTGGAACACAATCCCGGCCGGTTTGCTCGCTGATTCAGTACGAAAAATCAACCCGCGCCAGAAATATCGCTGCCAATTACAACCGGGTGAATTGTTCTATTATGTGAAATCGAATTGAAATAACCCGACTAAATTACTGCTTCTTATTCCACAACAAAATTCAATTCCCCCACCACTGTATTCCCAATCATGGCTTTTAGCGTGTAATTACCCAATTGAGCCCGGGTTGCAAATCGACCACAATTACGAGGTTGGCCATCACTCCTGGTGGTAAAGAGGGGACCGAACTGGTCCGCGCTGCCATCAGGTTCAGTCAGCATCAAGCGAAAAGTCACCTCACTATTTCCCTGTTGTTGAACCCAAAAAAAAGCTTGGGGGGAATCCGACTGTGAGATGCGAGTGAGACGATTCCCATTCGGATTTTCACCAAGCGTCATAAAAACTTCCAGGGAAGGCAATTCACCTGTTGGTGTAGGAATCAAACTCGTATAACCATTAGAAAAAGGTCCTGCCCTACCCTGCAGGATATTTGAGAGACCCTCAATCGCCTGAGCAACCCCATCAAATAATGTGGTGACCGCCTGGGTTATACTTGAACCAAAAATCCCCCCAAAGACAAGACCACCGATCAGCAACACAATCACCACTGTCACCATGGCGCCAAAACAACCAAAGCAGCCACTGATAAATGCCTGACTGGCACGAGCGAACATATCTTTAATACTTGTTTTCATTGAATTTGCAACAGATATGATTTTAACACACCCAGTGTTAACACTAAACATTCTCACTTGCAGAATCCCGAAGCTTGATTGATAATTTTTATCTAGCTATGAAAACCATTCAAAACATGCTCCATGTACCCCAAGCAAGACAGAACCTACCTTTACCAATTTTTATTCCGGATGCTACTTTTGGAGTTGTGCGAGGTTTGGATGCTCAAGATCTAGTTACCTGCAACATTCAAGCGGTGATGATGAACACCTTTCACCTCATGCAAACACCAGGTGCATCCATTATTAAATCCTCAGGGGGACTAGGTCCTTTCAGTAGCTGGGAGCGAACCATTTTCACTGATTCAGGTGGTTTTCAAGCCTATTCGCTTATCCGGCAGGGACCACGTTTTGGGCAACTTTCAGAGAATGGCATCGCTTTTCAAGCTGAGGGGAAAGGACGCAAATTCATATTAACTCCAGAGAAGTGCATTCAAATACAATTTAACCTTGGTGCGCATGTGTTTTTCTGCCTGGATGACTGCACGCATGTTGATGCGCCTGAAGAAGAGCAAAGAAAGGCAGTAGATCATACAATTCAATGGGCTCGAAGGTGTAAACAAGAGTTTCAGAAAATCCTCGCCCAGAAAGAATTGGATGAACAAAATCGACCTCTTCTGTTTGCTGTAGTTCAAGGAGGAAAATCATTAACATTACGAAAACTTTGTGCAGAAGCATTGCTGGAGATAGGGTTTGATGGCTATGGATATGGAGGCTGGCCGTTAGATAGCCAAGGCAAACTAGTGGAGGATATGCTCATAGCAACCCGTGAACTCATTCCACGGCAATATCCACTACACGCCCTAGGAATTGGTCATCCTGAATTTATCATTCGCTGCACCCGAATGGGGTATCAACTATTTGACAGCGCCCTGCCCACGCGCGATGCACGTCACGGCCGTCTTTATCGATTTTCACCTATTTCCTCACCACAACAGATTAGAAACGGTGAATGGGGAGAATATGTATATATTCAAGATGAACGTCACACCAGAAATCCTCAACCAATTTCAGAACTTTGTGACTGTCATACCTGCCAGCACATCAGCACTGCATACCTGCACCATCTTTACAAGGTCAATGATGTCTTATTCCAACGTTTAGCGACTATTCACAACCTTCGATATATGACACAATTATGTCAATTGCTCACATAAATTATCAGGTGATGCTTTGGATGCTGAGTTAATATTCAAAATGGTCCTAGAAAAACCAATTTACCAATCAATCCACTCTGGCTTTGTCTACCGAGTCATCAAACAGGAAATTCAACGGCGGAACTCTCAAAAAGAAGTATTAAAAGCCGTACTCAGCCGACTGCATCAGGTCACTTCAGGTTATGTAACAAGGAAAATCAACTATGACAAATGGGGAGAGGAATTAGACAACCTTCCTCATGATCTCAACTCTTTAATATTGCGAAATTTTTGTATTAATAAAATGGCTGAACATGCTTCCACACGCGAGAGGCTTACCATCTTAGAAGATTTTTACCAGCAGAGCTTATCCAGCCTCGCGCCCATTCAATCCATCCTAGATGTGGGTTGTGGAATTAATCCTTTAGCTATACCCTGGATGCCAATAAGTACAAATGTGAAATATATGGGGATAGATATATTTAGCCAGATGATCAACTTTCTCAATCATTTTATGAAGCATATTGCCATTCAAGGTGAGATCAACTGCGGGGATATTCTTGAAGTGGATACCCTTAAACCTGCACAGATTGTGTTTGCGTTAAAAATGCTCCCCTTACTTGAAAAAGTAGAAAAGGGGATAACACAGCAATGGCTAGATTCCCTACCCGCAGAGAATCTGCTGGTTTCCTACCCCATCGCAAGCCTGGGTGGAAAATCCAAGGGTATGCGCCAGAACTATACCAACCAATTCGCACGATTAATCCAAGGGAAGAAATGGAAAGTACAACAATTTGACTTTCCTAGTGAATTAGTATTTCTAATCCAAAAATAATATGGGCGTGCAACTCACTAGAGAAGAGATTAATCAATTAACCAGTCAAATCCTTTCATCTGCAAAATATATAGGGGTAGGTATGCCTGAAGAAACCGTCATTGATCTGATCAAGCAAGAAATGCCTGATAGCAAGGACATCAAGCAATTGAGAAAAAGGATCAGGGCAAAGCTACATAATCTCAGCGCCCCATATCTTGGGGATTTGGACTATCCAGACGCAGAAGAACAACTACGAAAAGCTCTACAATCTAAGAATAAAAATACTATACAGACTTTATGTTTTCAATTTTTAAAACAACATACCTCAACCAGAGAACGGTTACCTTTCATTGAGGAATTTTACAAGCAATTATTTCAAATCAGCGGTCTACCTAACACTATTCTAGACTTGGCTTGCGGATTAAACCCATTCAGTATTCCCTGGATGGGATTAGATCAGAATATTCACTATTACGCTTATGATATCCATGGTCCGCGCATTAAATTGATTAATCAATTTTTCAAGGGAATCGGTTTAGCACCCCTAGGAATGGTGCAGGATATATTAATCCAACCTCCCCAACAACTTGCGGATGTGGCATTTTTATTCAAGGAAGTCCACCGCATGGAACAACGAAAACGAGGAGCCAGCCGGTGGTTAGTGCAACAATTACAGGCAAAATGGATTTTCATATCACTCCCCAGCATCAGTATGGATGGGCGCCGGGATTTAAGTCAGCGCATACGGACACTCATACGTTCCATCTTAAATTATTCGTCATGGGAAATCCGTGAATTGACATTTCAAAACGAAATTGTATTCTGCATCCAGCGATGAGCCACAAGCACCGAACAACAGCCAGAGATCAATATATGCCCCAATCTGCTCTACAACGGGCTGAAAAGTATTACGGTTTAATGTCAGAAGAAGCGTTTCAGCAACTTCGAGATGAAATCTCCAGCCCCCTGCTCCCAGCAATAAGGATTAATATACTGCGGCATGATGTAAAAAATATTAAAGCACAATTACAGAAAATTTATGGTTGGACATATTCCCCCATTGAATTTTGCCCTTCTGGATTTCGGGTAACCACGCCGCAAGCCATGCTCAGCGCCACTATCGAACACCGCATGGGAGATTACTACATCCAAGAGGCAGCTTCCATGTTACCTGCACAATTATTTGATTATCCAACCACCAGCCGACCACTCATCCTTGATATGGCAGCCTCGCCAGGTGGAAAAACTATCCAACTGGCTGATCTCAGCCAAGATAAAGGGTTGATCATCGCAAACGATTCCAGCCGCGCACGGTTACCCGCCCTACGATTTGTGCTGAGCAAATGGGGAGTGATCAATCAGGCTATCACCAACCTACCTGGCGAGGTATTTGGAAGCCTCCTACCGGAGACCTTTGACCTGGTTCTACTAGACGCACCCTGCAGCATGGACGGATTGCGTTCCAGCGAATCACACTCCATGCGAGCAATCAGCGAAAGCGAAATGGCGCGGATGACTGACAGACAAATCGCACTGCTGGAAAGTGCACTCCACACCACACGAGTAGGCGGGCAGATAGTCTATGCCACCTGCACCTTGGCAGTAGAAGAAAACGAATTGGTGCTAGCCAACATCCTGAAAAAATATTCTGGGGATGTGAAGATTGTAGATATCGAGAATAAGATGGATATTTATGCCCCAGCGGTGACGGAATATCAAGGACAACCCTTCCCACCAGAAATTAAGCATGCCTTACGTTTGTGGCCACATCTTTACCACACAGCAGGTTTTTTCACCGCCCTTTTACAAAAGACCGGAAGCACACAACATCCAACATCCAGAAGCCTTCCACGACATCCAAGCATTCCATTCCAGGCCTTGAATGGAAAAGAGGAATTAGAGATAAAAACAATGATGAAAGACCAATTGGGATTTGAGTTGGATGACTTGTTTGACTCTTACGATGCAGAAATTACACGCTTTCGAAAAACCATCTGGATCACACCACGGCAAACCAAGTTTCATTCACTGAAACTACCTATCATTTCCTGTGGGTTGCCATTGGCAGAGCAGGAAGGAGAAAAATTCATCCCAAGCCACGAATTTACTGCACGCTTTGGAAAAGGATTCAGTTTACCAAAAGTAATCCTTACTGCTGAACAAGTTCAACACTGGGTGATGGGTGAGGATATTGTTGAGGTAACTTTTAATCAAATCCCTTTAGGAAGTATTGTGGTCGTCAGTGATTCGTGGGAGCGCAACCTTGGTCGAGGAAAAGTACTGGCTGGTAAGTTAAAAAATTTACTTCCACGCAGACTCTTTTCCTAATACCTAAACCCATAGATTACCGCTCATTGATGGGTTTGTATAATCACATTCCCTGAATCATGACATGCATACAGCCATGATTATTGCACAGGCAGCTATGGCAGCTGTTTCCATACGTAAGATGCCGGTTCCTAATGATACTGTCATCAATGCATATTTTTGAACCCGTGCAATTTCCTCTTCGGTAAAACCGCCTTCAGGCCCTATAAATATCGTTACTCGCCTGGTCTTATGGATTTCATTCAACAGCTCTTTTAATATATTTAATAATGAGATTTTATTTTCATCCTCCCAAGCCACCAATCCAATCTCACGTTTCAGATTAACCTGTTTCAATGCCTGTTGCATCGAGATTACTTCGCTTAATTCCGGCAAACGACTACGGCCAGACTGCTCAGCAGCTTCCTGAATGATCCTTTCCCAACGACGCAATTTGCTTACATCCACAGCCTTTGCCCGCGCCAATGTTCGCTCAGCAATGAAGGGAGTAAAACGGCTTACGCCCAGTTCGGTGCATTTTTGTAAAATCCATTCCACCTTTTCACGTTGGGACAACGCAAAAGCCAGATGCAGGTTTATCATATCTTCTTGCTCAACCGTTGAACGAGCAATTATTTGCCCTTTGACTTGTTTAGGGTTTATTACACTTATTTCAACCTGGAATTGATTCCCCAGGTTATCCAAAACCACAACGTGATCGCCGGGTTTTAGGCGTAATACATTGCGCATTTGCCTCGCGGTTTCAGTGGGAAATATAACCTGATCCTTACTCAATAAATCCGGGTGGACAAAAAAACGATGCATGGATTCTCACAATCTTCTACTAAAAATTATACCAAGCAGAAATTGAAGGGCGAGTTAGTAGAAATATGCCTTTAGTCTACTATCTAAACTCATTTGTCATTAACTTGCACCACCAATCACTATAGTATATTCGCCCAACAACTGCATATTTTGAACTTTATGTAACAATTCGCTCAGAGAACCGCGATACACCATCTCGAACTTTTTGGTCAGGTCATTGGCGATAGCTGCCGGCCGGTCACCATACACAAACAACGCATCCTCTAAAAAAGCCAACAACCTGTGAGGGCTTTCATAGAAAATCAAGGTATGGGGAGAATCTTTATCCACCTCTAAGAATCGGCGGCGAGCCGCTGATTTACGCGGTGAAAATCCACGAAAGATAAACGCATGCGCCGGCAGCCCAGAGAGAGTCAATGCCATTATGAGTGCTGTAGGTCCGGGCACTGCTGTAACCGGGATATTGTGATCTATTGACGCTCGTAAGATGGAATAGCCGGGGTCAGAAATCCCCGGTGTACCGGCATTGCTCACCAGGGCAAGATGTTTACCTGCCTGAAGATATTCAAGCACCTTGGGTACTACTTTATGTTCATTGTAGGCATGAAAAGAAATTTGAGGCTTTTTAATGTCATAGCGCTTGAGCAGGATATTGGTTTTACGTGTATCTTCAGAGAGAACAAAATCAACACTTTTTAAAACATCCAAAGCTCTCAGGGTAATATCACCCAGATTACCTATGGGGGTTGATACGAGATATAACATTATGAGTGCCTATACATCGACAAGCCTACTATAAACCCAAGTAAAGCTAACTTCTCGATCATTTTACTTCTCCCAATGCCTCCAAGATTCGCCGCGCCAACACACGAGTAGCAATTGGTTTATATTCCGATAAAAGATGAACATTGTCTTTGAACATTTGGGGCATAATCTCCCAAGAGGTAGCCAAGTCAATATAGATACCACCATGTGAGATGATATAAGTGGATAGCGCAGTCAGATACTTATACAAAGAGATAGAATCAGGATTACCCTGGGCATGCGAACGATGTCTGGCACGCACAAAGACAGGTGTAATCCCATTGACAATACAATCTTCAATCATCATCGGGAGCAGCGAATCGCCCACCACCTGATCAAAATTTAAATTGGCAGGTGTATATAAGGTTTCATCGGC
>Ga0067045_1003046_pt1 | contig 52032 bp, 36 predicted proteins | sample TerdegcTABiofilm_FD_59184 | JGI IMG/M metagenome (GOLD analysis project Ga0067045, IMG submission 59184) | Combined Assembly of (Gp0054472, Gp0054536) Wastewater bioreactor microbial communities from Singapore -Terephthalate degrading...
TGCGATACAACTAAAGCTATTTTCAGGGTAGGGTTTAATTTTTAAATGGTTGCTTTTGAATCCTAACTACCTGATTAACAAATAGGCATTTTTTGATTTTAAATTATTTTGGACAGCTGTGTCCTCAATTAGATTTTGTTGCAAAAAAAATTCAACTTTTCCCCTTCGATCCCAATTTACTGGAAGAAGAAGGTTGGAGAAGACTCGGCCTTCCCGCAAGAACTATAAAAGCTATCCTTGCCTATCGTAAGGCGGGGGGTAAATTCAACAAACCAGAAGACCTCAAGCGTATCTATACTCTCACTCCGGATGATTATCAGCGCATAGCTCCTTATGTGGCCATTGAAAGAGCCCGGAAAGATAGCATTAAGTCTTTAGTTCCTCGAAAAGGAGACTTTTCGGCCCCACCTATTCCAATCATTGATTTGAACAGTGCAGATACATTGCAATTGCAGGATTTGCCGGGTATTGGGCCTACTTTTGCCAGACGTATATGGAAATATGGACAACGTCTGGGCGGTTATCATAATTCGGAACAATTACTCGAGGTTTATGGAATGGATGCCTCAAGGCTTGAAAAAATTAAGCCTTATATTATCATTGATACTACGAAAATCAGAAAGATTGACTTAAATCAAGCTTCGTTTAAAGATTTGTTACGTCATCCTTATCTTGAATATTACATGGTGAAGGCAATTGCCGATTACCGCCAAAAACATCATGGAATAAAAGAGATTAGCGAATTGAAAATATTGCCCTTGATGTACGATGAGCTATATAATAAATTAAGACCTTATCTTGCTATCAACCCTGAATACATAATTTCGCAATGATGAAACTGCGTTTTCTGCTACAAGTTTTACTGTTAGTATTTATCATTCGTGTATATGCCCAAACCAGGGTGGATAGCTTGTTGGATTCTTATTTTGACGCAGTCGGGCGAGATCCGCAAAAGGCTATGCAGCTGGCATTCAAGGCACTGGAGGCAGCGCGTGCTATCCATGATCGGCATAATGAGGCAGTTGCGCTTGAATGCATCGGCGTACAGCATTATTATAGAGGTAATTACGCCGATGCAAAGAATTACTTACATGAAGCAGAGAATTTATATCGTAAAGATGGATCGCATAAGGGTTTGGCTAGCGTTTACAACAATTTAGGCCTTGTAGAACAAGACCTTGGCAATTATTCCCGTGCAATAGCCTGTTTTAGTTTTGCGCTGATAAACGATGAGAACGAGGGTGATCATAGGGGTAAAGCGATTACCCTCAATAATCTTGGTACCGTTTATTTATATAGAGGGGAATATGACAGAGCCTATGATTATTTCAAACAATCTTTAAGATTGGGTAAGCAAATGTCGGAAAACGAAGCGATAGCCAATGCCCTGAATAATCTCGGTTTGTTTCACCTGGAAATGCAGAGTTTCGATAGTGCCCTTTACTATTTCAGAAAGGCCCTACTAATGGCTGATGCGGATTCAGATCTTTATGGTGCATCGATTGCTCGTATAAATCTGGCCATGGCTTATGCCGGACTTTATCTTTTCGACAGTGCCGACCTAAGCTTCGAACAGGCCCTGCCCGCCATTGAATTACTGAGTGACCCAGACCTGGAAATGGAATATTTGATTCACTATTCAGAACTGGCCTTGCTTAAGAAAGATTATAATGATGCATTGCTTAAATTGCTTGCAGCCCAAAAAATCAATAATCGGCTGGAGCAGAAAAAGAAATCGGCTGAAATTTTCAGGAGAATGGGTTCTGTTTTGGCGCGCAGCAGAGATGTTGAGCATGCTTTTGCTTATTTCCATCTGGCAAAAAATATCGCCATTACCGTAGGACTGACGCCAGAACTTGCTGCTAACTATGCTGAACTATCGCTGGCCCATGGTATTCATTTGAATTATGATAGTGCACGGTACTTTATGGAAAAATTTGCTGAACTGAAGTCGAAAATGCTGGTGAATGCGCCTGATAGCACCTCCATTGCTCCCATTCAAACCGCAGCAAAAATCGATCATCCGCGTGGGTTTAAATTGTTTCTTAACATTGGTATTGCGTTGGGCTTATTTTGGATATTGTTGATGTTATTTATGCGTTTGGCCCGAAAAAAAAAGGTGGATTCAAAAACAACATAAACCGTATTTTTTCGTAATGATATCAAGGATTTATAAATTTGTACCCATAAACTAGACTTATGAAAAAGATTTTCAATTTTAGCGCATTTACTTTTATCCTTTTAGCTGTATTCATTCTGGCTTCCTGCGATCAGGAAGACGTTAATCGCCCTGTGACGCAGTATCAGGTGAAATACCTTGTTGTAAGCCATTTGAAGAATAAATCAGATATTTACGTGCGATATTTTAACCCGAAGTATTCAAACATAGTCTCTGAATACTACGATACAATTAAAGAATGGTCATTCGAATTTAAAGGCAAGACCTTTGATCATCTTTATCTGGAAGCCTTTACTGTAAGAGACAGTGCTTTGTTGGAGGTGCAGATATTGGTAAACAATGAAGTTGCAACCAAGGACATTGATAGTTGTCCGTGGCCAGTAACCTGCGATACCAACCGCGCAGTGGCTACTTTTACCCTACAGTAATTCGTTGCGGCAGAAGGGGTTTAAAAACATGGCAAAGCAAAATATTTTTCGGACTTTCCCCGGTACATTCTGGGTGGCCAATACTATGGAATTGTTTGAGCGTTGGGCCTGGTATGGGTTTTATATGGTTCTGGCGCTTTACCTAACAGGCTCTACCGATACTGGAGCCCTGGGATTTACCCAAGAGCAAAAAGGCAATTTGATGGGGCCTGTCACTTTTTTACTTTACCTTCTTCCGATTATCACTGGAAGTATAGCCGACCGCTATGGCTACAAGCGGGTCTTACTGGTGGCTTTCCTTGTCCTTTCATCAGGATACTTCTTGCTGGGGAGGGTAAAAAGTTATTGGGCCTTTTACTTCCTTTTTATGTATCTGGCTGTCGGAGCTGCTTTGTTCAAGCCTATCATCACTGCCACTGTTTCGCGTACTACCGACGATCGCAATTCTTCCATAGGTTTTGGCATTTTTTACATGATAGTCAACATTGGAGCTTTTATTGGGCCAATTGTCGCTTCAAAGCTCAGAATTATTAGCTGGCAGTGGGTTTTCAACATGTCTGCCTTTATTATTCTGGTCAATTTTGTCTTGCTGCTATTTTTCTATAAAGATCCGGTAAAAGAAAAGAGCGGAAAACCCTTGGTTGAATCCCTCAAATTAATTTTTCGGAACGTTGCTACAGTGCTTTCCGATGTAAGACTTATCGTTTTTCTGCTTATAATCGTTGGGTTTTGGGCCATGTATCTGCAACTTTTCTACACTCTGCCGGTATATATCGACCAGTGGATGGATACTCGGCCTTTATATAATTGGCTGTATGATCTTTCTCCGGCCATTGCGGCAGCTATTGGTACTCCTTCGGGGACCATTGCACCCGAAATGCTTACCAATCTTGATGCCTTTTATATAGTCCTTTTCCAAATAGCCGTTTCCGGTTTCGTTACGAGGTTTACACCCCTGCGGGCTATGGCAAATGGAATTCTCCTTTCATCGTTGGGAATTGGGATGATGTTTGCTTTTAACAACCCCGTTTATCTGATTTTTAGCCTATTGCTTTTTGGCTTGGGTGAGATGGCTACTTCACCCAAGACCCAGGAATACGTGGGTAAAATAGCCCCGGAAGGTAAAACCGCTCTGTATATGGGTTTCAGTTATTTACCGTTGGCTGGCGGCCATATTGTAGCAGGGGTTCTCTCAGGATCTGTATACGCTGATATTGCTGATAAACCGACGCTTCTACGGAAGCTTTTAATAGACAAAGGCATTCAGCTACCAGCACCTGGAGATGGTTTACCGCTCAGCGATTATTATGGGGCGGCTGCAAAAGCTTTGAATGTGGCTCCTGATAGGCTCACAGCTTATTTATGGGAGACTGCTCAGCCATGGAAAATATGGGTGCTGTTTACAGCAATAGGTTTGTTTACCTTTATTGCTTTAATTTTGTATAATCGCCTGGTAATAAAGCCCAAACTCGGGTAAATGCCTCTATGATACGCCAACATTGGCTCAAACTGTTACTTCCCTCTTTGCTGCCTCCTTTATTGATGGCGGGGGTCTTACTCTATTCATCCATTACTGGTCACTCCTTGAGTAGATGGGGCATAATGCCATTACATTTTGAAGGCATACTGGGAATTTTATTTGCTCCATTGGTGCATGCTGGCTTCGATCACCTTTTTTCCAATATTATCCCGTTTTTTTTTATGACCCTGCTGCTTTTCTATTTTTATGAGGAAGTGGCCTGGGGCGTGCTTATCTGGTCATGGATTTTTCCGGGGGCATTGGTTTGGTTGGGCGCACGCGAAAGCTGGCATATCGGAGCCAGTGGAGTAGTATACTCATTAGCGGCCTTTCATGTGGTGAGTGGAATTGTGAGACGTAATCCACGTTTACTCTCTATTTCTTTACTCATGGTTTTCCTTTACGGGGGGATGATTTGGGGTATTTTTCCTGATTTTTTCCCTGGTAAAAATATCAGCTGGGAATCGCACCTGGCCGGACTGATCACAGGTTTCATCCTTGCCGTCTATTATCGCCGCCAGGGTCCCCAGGCGCCCGTCTATAGTTGGGAATTGGAAGAAACCGGGAATGAACAACCTGACCCTGATTATCAGGCTGAACAAGCCAAGGAGACAATGGTTAGATATATCTTCAAAGAAAAGGAAGAAGGGGAAGGCCCAAATAAGTAATCCGAACCTTATTTATCTTTGCGCAATACCAATTACAATTTGAACCAATGAAAAAATCTTTCTTATTTCTGATACTTGCGGCAACTATTTTCTCTGGATGCCGCAAATCTAACCAGTTTAGCATTGAGGGTAAAATCTCTGCTGCCGACAATGGGAGTGTATATCTGCAATCTTTTACAGATGATGGGCTTAAAACCATTGACTCTACTCAGCTCTCAAAAGGGAATTTCATCTTTAAAGGGAATATCGACAACCCTGAATTCGTATATATCAGTTTCGGGCCTGGTAAAGGAAGAATCGGACTTTTTCTTGAGCCGGGAAAAATTAAGGTGATGGCTCATGCCGATAGCCTGCAGGCTGCAAGAGTAACAGGTTCAACGTTAAACAATGAATATGCTTCATTTCGAAAAGGTTTTAATACTTATCAGCAGCGTCAGGAAGAACTCTACCATCAATATATGGCTGCCAAAGAGGCCAACGATACGGTAGTGATTCGTAATATCGAAAAAAGCTGGGATATGCTCGATCGTGAGCAAAATCGTTTCGTAAAAGATTACATTCTCTCTCATCGCAATTCTGTGTTGGGCCCGTTTTTGGTAAACCAACAGCTGATTTACACCATAGGCCTGAAAGAGCTCGATAGTCTTGTCTCACTTTTCCCTTCTTCCTTAGACAGTTCTGTTTACGTTAAACGGCTTCGCCAGCGTATCAATATTCTCAAAAAAGTAGATATCGGACAGCCGGCACCTGAGATTAATTTGCCCGACACCCTCGGCATACCGCGCAGTCTTTCCGCTTTTAGAGGTAAATTCGTACTTATTGATTTCTGGGCATCATGGTGTGGCCCCTGCCGGGCTGAATCCCCCAATCTTGTAAAAGCTTACAAGGCTTTTAAAGATAAAGGGTTCGAAATTTTTGGCGTATCGCTCGATAACGACAGAAAAAAATGGATTGATGCCATTAAGGCCGACGGACTTAATTGGATTCATGTTAGTGATCTAAAAGGATGGCAATGTGCTCCCGCAAAAGAATATGGGGTTAACAGTATTCCTCATTCGGTACTTATTGATCCCCAGGGAAAAATCATCCGTAAAAATCTGCGCGGAGAGGAACTGATACAAACCCTGCAAGAGATACTCATTAAGAAATAGAAATAGTTTACATTTGAGCCCGGGCGAAGCGAATAAACCTATTCGGTTCGCCTTATTTTTTGATTAAACCGCTCTATTTTGAGAGGTTTCTTTCGATTGAAATTCGTGATATCTCTGCGAATTTTGCTTCAAATGGGTAATCCCTTACCTTTGCAATTTAAAATTAATCTAAATTGCTTTGCGAACGCTCAATGAATTGAAGCAAGGGGAAACCGCCATCATTGCGAAGGTTAAAGGCCGGGGAGCTTTTCGGCGTCGCATTATGGAGATGGGATTTGTGTCGGGCCGCCGGGTAAAAGTGATTCGTCGGGCGCCCTTGCAGGATCCTATTGAATTTGATATTGGGTACAACGTCTCCCTGCGTGAATCGGAAGCCAGCCTCATTGAAGTTTGTGTCACTGACGCTTCTTCTGAGTATGTACAGGCTCAACCCCTTCATCTTGACGTCGATGGGGCTTCTTTTATCCCACCTTATAAAAAGCGGTCGCGCCATATCAATATTGCCCTGGTGGGAAATCCTAATGCAGGAAAAACAACGATTTTCAATCAATTATCAGGCCTGCGCGAGAAGGTGGGCAATTATGCCGGAGTTACTATCGATGCCCACGAGGCAAGAATATTGTTTGGCGATCACGAGTTGCATATCACCGACTTGCCCGGCACCTATTCCATCAGTGCTTATTCGCCGGAAGAACTTTTTGTGCGAAACCATATTCTAAACCGCATGCCCGATGTGGTTGTGAATGTGGTAGATGCCTCCAACCTTGAACGCAATCTCTACTTAACTACTCAGCTCATCGATATGGACATACGCATGGTAATTGCCCTGAATATGTTCGACGAGCTGGAACAAAAAGGGGAAAAACTTGATGTAGAATTGCTTTCACGTTTATTGGGGGTGCCTATTGTTCCCACGGTTGGTTCTAAAGGTCAGGGACTTGAATTGCTTAAGCAAACCATTGTCAGGGTTTATGAGGATAATGAGCCGGTGGTGAGACATATTCACATCAACTATGGCCTTGAGTTGGAAAAATCCATTCGAGCTATACAAGAAGTCATTCGTCGCCCTGAAAATGCTTTCCTTACCGACCGAATTTCATCCCGTTTCCTCGCCATAAAGTTGCTCGAACGCGACCACGAGGAAATGAACCGAATCAGATCCTGCCCCAATCACGATGAAATTCAAAGCGTGGTGAATGAACAGGTTGCCCGAATAGAGTCTTTGACAGCCGACTCGGCTGAGGCTACCATCACCGATGCCCGCTATGGTTTTATTTCTGGTGCGCTGCGCGAAACCATGACTGCCAAAACGCCAAGCCAGCGCGAAATTACCCAGGTAGTTGATTCTGTGCTAACGCATAGGTATCTTGGATTGCCCATTTTTGGCCTTTTCATGTGGCTGATGTTCGAAGCTACTTTCTCCCTGGGAAAATACCCTGTCAGTTGGATTGAACAAGGGGTAGACCTCTTAGCTGATTGGGTGCAGTCTATTATGGCTCCTGGTATGTTCCGCGACCTGCTGGTAGATGGTATCATCAGCGGAATTGGCGGAGTGATTGTGTTTTTGCCCAATATAGTTCTGCTTTATCTTTTCATCGCCCTGATGGAAGACACCGGGTATATGGCAAGGGCGGTTTTTATTACGGATAAGTTGATGCACAAGATAGGACTTCACGGCAAGTCTTTTATTCCTATGATGATGGGCTTTGGATGCACGGTACCAGCTATCATGGCCACACGTACACTCGAAAACCGCAGCGACCGCCTGGTAACCATGCTCATAACCCCCTTCATGTCGTGCAGTGCCCGTTTACCCGTCTATGTTTTGCTGATTAGTGCATTTTTCCCCAATCATGCAGGCTCTGTTTTATTTGGTATTTATTTATTTGGTATCTTAATTGCCATTTTGATGGCCTTGTTGTTGAAAAAAACGCTTTTCAGGCAACAAGTTTTACCTTTTGTAATGGAACTGCCTCCTTACCGCATCCCTACCTGGAGGGTTGTGCTGATGCATATGTGGGACAGAGCTGTGCAATATTTGAAAAAAATTGCAGGCGTGATTTTGGTGGCCAGCATTGTGATCTGGGCCCTGGGTTATTTTCCCATCGATCACCAGGTACATCATAATTATGTGAAGAATCGCCAGATAATCGAGGACCACTATCAGCGACTGTTATCCGTACATCCCGGAAAAGCTCCGTTGTTGGAAAGGGAACGTGACAGCCTCATGCTTCGTCTCGAAGAACATTACCTCACTTTGAAGCAGGAAAACTCATTCATAGGCCGTATTGGCAAATTTATCCATCCCCTGATGCAACCTTTAGGATTCGACTGGAAGATGTCGGTAAGCGTTTTGGCTGGCATACCGGGGAAGGAAGTTGTAGTGAGCACCATGGCAGTTTTATATGGAGGGGGCGACGAAAACTCCCATACCCTCAAACGTCGCTTGCAGCAAGAAACCTACCGCGATGGTCCAAGAAAAGATGAAGTAGTTTTCTCACCCCTTGTAGCCCTTAGTTTTATGATTTTCATTTTGCTGTATTTCCCTTGTATGTCCACAGTTGCTGTAATCGGCTATGAATCGGGTAGCTGGAGATGGGGCGCTTTTGTTGTAGTTTATACTACCGTAATCGCCTATATCGTCTCTTTTCTCGTATATCAATTGGGAAGCCTGATAATTGCTTAAATCTCCATTTGAACTTCAACTCATGCAGAGGATAAATTTAAGTTTGATCCCTTAGTTTTTTCTTTAATTCCTCTACATTTTTGTATCCTTGATTTCGGGCTTCTACCTCCAGATAAGCTCTAGCAACCATAATTTCCAGTTCTTTTTGTAGCAGTAGCTTTTTGAGTTCTTCATGCTCCTCTTGTAATGCCTTTAGCTCATCACTTATATCCGGACTATGTTTTGTGGCTCGCTTTTTCATACATTCCTCCGTCTAATAAAATCTCTTTTTCCCAATAGATAATACAAGCTATTTTACTAAACATCAGAATTAATACATTTTAGGGCATTGCCTTTGCGAAGTAAATTCAATTTTTTAATTTATTGACTTTAAAAGAGTTGCATTAATTTTGCCCTTTCATATCCATTTACATCCTTTGGGTATAGACAAATTTCAGGACAAGACAAACCTGAAACCCGGAACTTGGAACCTGAAACCCGGAACTTGGAACCTGAAACCCGGAACTTGGAACCCTGAACTTGGAACCTGGAACTTGGAACCTGAAACTTGAAACCTAATCCTTAACTTTGCGCCTCAATTCAATATAAAAGATGGAAACCTCCTCAGGCAAAAAATTCAAGCGTACCACCATCACCTCGGCCTTGCCTTACGCCAATGGCCCTATCCACATCGGACACCTGGCCGGGGTATATATTCCTGCAGATATTTACGCCCGTTATCTTCGTTCGCGCGGTGAAGAAGTAATATTTATTGGCGGCAGCGACGAACATGGAGTTCCCATTACCATCAAGGCCCGCAACGAAGGCACTTCACCCCAGCAGGTTGTTGACAAGTATCACGAAATAATTAAAAAATCTTTCGAGGAATTAGGAATCTCCTTCGATATTTATTCGAGAACTTCCTTACCTATTCACCATGAGACCGCCTCAGCATTTTTCCGTAAACTTTACGAGGATGGAAAATTTATCGAAAAAGTTACCCAGCAGTATTATGATGAAGAGGCAGGTCAGTTTTTGGCTGACCGTTATATTGTTGGCACATGTCCTCACTGCGGGTTCGAAAAAGCCTATGGCGACCAGTGTGAAAAATGCGGAACCTCACTTAATGCCACCGATTTAATTGAACCCCGTTCTGCCCTTAGCGGTAGCAAACCCGTGTTGAAAGATACCAAACATTGGTTTTTACCTCTTGACCAGTATGAAGCTTGGCTTCGCGAATGGATTTTGGAAGGACACAAAGACGACTGGAAAACAAACGTTTATGGGCAGTGCAAGTCGTGGATAGATCTGGGGTTACAGCCCCGGGCCGTCACCCGTGACCTCGAATGGGGTGTTAAAGTTCCGATTGAAGGTGCAGAAGGTAAGGTGCTTTATGTGTGGTTTGACGCTCCTATCGGATACATCTCGGCTACCCGACACTGGGCCCAGCTCACCGGAGGCGACTGGGAAAAATGGTGGAAATCGCCCGATACCCGTCTGATTCATTTTATTGGGAAAGACAATATTGTATTTCACTGCATCATTTTCCCGGCTATGCTTAAAGCCGAAGGAAGCTATATTTTGCCGGACAATGTGCCTGCCAATGAATTCCTGAACCTTGAAGGAGATAAGATATCTACCTCGCGCAATTGGGCTGTTTGGCTCCACGAATACCTGGAAGACTTTCCGGGCAAACAGGACGTATTGAGGTATGTTTTGTGTGCCAACGCCCCTGAGACCAAAGACAACGATTTTACCTGGAAAGATTTTCAGGCACGAAACAATAACGAACTGCTCGCTATCTTGGGCAATTTTGTGAATCGTACTGTGGTTCTCACCCATAAATATTTTTCGGGCCAGGTGCCCCCGGCAACCCACCTCATGCCCGATGACGAAGCCCTTGTGGCTGAACTGGCCTCATTTCCCGAGCGCATCGCATCCAGCATCGACAATTTCCGTTTCCGTGAAGCCCTCAACGATATGATGAACCTGGCTCGTTTGGGGAATAAATATCTTACTGATAATGAGCCCTGGAAGAAATGGCCGGCCGAAACTGACCGCGTAGCTACCGTGCTCAATCTCTCCCTTCAAATATGTGCCAACCTCGCCATTCTGGCCGAACCTTTCCTGCCTTTCACCTCCGGGCGACTTTTCCGGATTCTCAATCTCCAACCCCTCCGCTGGGCTTCAGCCGGAAATGCCTACCTACTTTCTGCAGGTCATTTATTAAATCAACCTGAATTTTTGTTTTCTAAAATCGAAGACGAACAAATTCAGAAGCAACTCGATAAGCTGGAAGCTGCGCGTAAGGCCAATTTGATGAAAGCCCCTGCTGCTCCGGCAAAACAGGATATCGATTATGAGGCCTTTGCCCGTATGGATATCCGTATAGGTACTATCCTGGAGGCTGAAAAAGTTCCTAAAACCAAAAAATTGCTTCGGTTAAAAGTAGATACCGGTATCGATACCCGGACCATTGTAAGTGGCATAGCCGAGTATTATAGTCCGGAAGAGATAGTTGGTCGTCAGGTTTGTGTATTGGTTAATCTGGCCCCACGCAATATCAAGGGCATCGAAAGCCGCGGAATGATACTGATGGCTGAGGACCGCGACGGCACCCTGCGCTTTGTTTCACCAGAGGCTCATATCAACAATGGCAGCGAAGTGAAATAAATTTTTTATTCCCTAAATTTTCTCTTCAGGTCCGGCACTGCCGGGCCTTTTGTTTTATGCATGAAAAAATAAAAATAGGGCGAGTTGCCCCACCCTCAATGTTTTCACAACGGATAATGGATCCTTATTGTGAATTGATTACATTTGTATGGTGCAAATATATTAAAAATTTCTACTTTTACAAAAAAACAATAGCTATGGAGAAAAAAATTTTAGGTATTGACCTGGGTGTTGCTTCCATTGGGTGGGCTTTGGTCAAGTTAGATACTGAAAATCAGGCTAATAATGAAATTTTAAAGATGGGGGTGAGAATCGTTCCTATCGATTCTAATGATGTTCAGGATTATAGCAAAGGGACGGGAGAATCTCCTGCGCATCAAAGAACTGTGAAAAGAGGCATACGCAGAATGTATGCCCGCTACGTGATGCGACGCAAGAACCTAACCCAAAAGCTTCATCAACTGGGAATGTTCGATGCTTCCCTGTTTTCATTGGAAAAATTAGCCCTTTGGGGGCTTCGATCGCGTGCGGTGAATGAACAAATCAGCCTTAAGGAGCTTGGCAGGGTGCTTTACCATTTGCTTCAAAAGCGGGGGTATAAAAGCAACCGCAGGGAGAGTTCGAAAGAGAAAAAAGAGACTGATTATGTTCAGCAGGTAAAAGGCAGGTATCAACAGATTAAAGACTTACAACTCACTATTGGCCAATATTTCTACAGCGAGTTAACACAGAATCCTTATTTCAGAATCAAGGAAAAAGTATTTCCCCGGGGGGCTTATGAAGAGGAGTTTTGGGCAATAATGAGAAAACAACAAACTTTTTATCCCGAAATACTCACCCATGAGGTTGTGGATGATTTTTATCAAATTATTTATTATCAGCGACCTTTACGGAGCCAGAAGGGATTGGTGAAAATTTGTGAATTTGAAGGCAAGTGGGTCGTAAAAAACGGGCGCGAAATGTTCGTTGGTCCAAAGGTAGCGCCTCGAAGTTCTCCCTTGTTTCAAATCGAAAAAATTTGGGAAAGCATTCATAACATCCGACTTAAAAACAGGGATGGAGATCTTTATAAACTCTCTTTAGAGGAAAAGCAGAAAATCTTTCAATACCTGAATAATAACGAAAAACTCACTGGCCCAAAACTTCTTGAATTACTGGGGAAAGGTAAAAACGAAGGATGGTATTACAATAAGCTGATTGATAAAGGAATACAAGGAAATTTGACCCTGGTAAAAATAAAAAAGGCTTTGGGAGATTATCCCGATGCAGAGAATTTGCTCAGGTTTAATTTAGAATTCATAACCCAAGGAGAAGAAGCTTTACTGATTGATCAGGAAACTGGCGAAATTCTAGAAAGTTATGTAAAAAAAGAAGTTTCCCCGAGTATTGAGAATGAGCCCCTTTATCAGCTTTGGCATGTCTTGTATTCCATACATCAACCTGAGGAATGCGTGGAAGTATTGAAATCTAAATTCAACATTCCTGAAGAAATTGCATTAAGACTGGCTGAGCTGGATTTTACCGCCGGGGGATATTCCAGTAAGTCGCACAAGATGATACGAAAGATACTGCCTTATTTAATGGAGGGTTTTGATTATGCTCAAGCCTGTGAAAAGGCAGGATACAACCATTCTAATTCTCTCACAGGAGAAGAAAATCTGGCGCGACAGCTAAAGGATAAAATCGCCTTGCTCCCCAAGAATAGCCTCAGACAACCTATCGTAGAAAAGGTGCTGAACCAAATGATTCAAATCGTTAATGAAATTATTGATGAAAGTAATGGGCTGGTAACCCGGGAAGAACGCCTGAACAATCGCTTCGAGATCAGAATTGAATTGGCGCGTGAACTGAAACAAAATAAGCAGGATAGAGCTGAAACGTTTAGAAGAATTAAAACGATAGAAAAGGAGAATGAAGATTATGCCAAGGAATTGGAGAAGTATGGAATTAAAGTCTCGAGGAATAATATAGTTAAAATGAGGCTTTTCAATGAAACAAGCGTAGATGAAGATGGCAGGATAAATGCGATGTGTCTGTATTGTGGTAAGATGTTTGGCAAAGAACAAGCCCTCAAAGGCGAAGAGGTGGATGTGGATCACATTATTCCCCGATCATTGATTTACGATGATTCCCAACAAAATAAAATTCTTGTACACAGAAAATGCAATGCCACCAAAGGCGACATGACTGCCTACGATTTTATGGCTTCTAAAGGCGAAGAGGCACTAAATGAATATAAAGAACGGGTCAAGAGGTTATTTGATAAAAAATTGATAACCAGAGGAAAACGCGAAAGACTGTTAACGGCTCAATCAAAAATAGATAGCGAATTTATCGAGCGACAACTCAACGAAACCCGCTATATTGGTAAAAAAGCCCGTGAGATTCTAACGGCCGTTAGTTTCAATGTCCATGCTACTTCAGGTATGCTTACTGCTCGCCTGCGGCATTTGTGGGGATGGGATAATGTATTGTTAAATCTGCAACAAGAGCGATTTGAGTATCTGTGTAAGGAAAAACTGAGCGAGGCCAAAGAGGAGGAAATTCCGGAAATAATTGCAAGGATGAAGGAGGAATTTTCGAAACGCATCGACCATCGCCACCATGCCATCGATGCCCTGACCATTGCCTGCACCAGGCAGGGATTTATTCAACGCCTCAGCACCCTTCATGCCCAGCATACAAGGGATGAATTGTACCGATTGCTTAATAATGAATCCGGAGAAAGAGAAGATATAAATCCGGAAATTCAGGAACGACTTAACCTGGTTGATAAATATTTTATCTCCCAAAAACCTTTTGCAACTTACCAGGTGAAGGAAAAAGCCGCCGAAATATTTGTGTCTTTCAAACCGGGTAAGAAAGTAGCAGTTAAAGGCAGAAATATCGTGCATTTACCCGGACGCAAAACTTATGTCCAAAGGGGAGTGATAGTTCCGCGAGGGCCGTTGAGTGAAGAGAGTGTGTATGGAAAAATAAGGTTCCACGATAAACTCCAACCACTGAAGTATCTGCTGGAGCATCCCGATCTTATCGTGAATCCTCGCATTCGCGACCTGATATTAAAATTTAAACAAGACCATCCGGAGGCCTCTCCCAAAGATTACCCCAAAATTCTCAAAAAAGAGCCCATTTTGCTTCCTTCCGGAGAACCACTTACAGAAGCATTGTGCTATGCCGAAGATTACGTTATTCGCAAACCGCTTGATGTAAATAATTTTAAGAAAATAGACGATTTCAAATGGATTGTGGATAAGGGGATAAGAGAGCGAATAATAAAACATGTAGAGGAATATGGAGGAAATATAAAAGAGGCACTGGCCCATCCTGTTTATTACGACAAGGAAAAGACCCGGCCCATCCGCTCTGTCAGGATCTTTACAGGCCTGAATGCTGTTGTACCCATAAAATATAATTCCGACGGGCAACCCATGGGGTATGTAAAACCCGGAAATAATCATCATGTGGCCATTTATGAAGATGCGAAGGGTAATCTGCATGAACACGTCTGCACCTTCTGGCATGCAGTGGAAAGGTACAAATACGGCCTACCGGTGATTATTAAGGATACTACTCAAGTGTGGGATGATATTTTAAGGAGTGCGAAAGAATATCCCCAGACATTCCTTGGGCAACTGCCCGAAACAGGGTGGAAGCTCAAGTTGTCTATGCAAATGAATGAGTATTTCCTGATGTTTCTCGATCCGGAAAATGCAAGGGAGGCTTTGGAAAATAATAATTATAATTTGCTGTCATATTACTTGTTTCGAGTTTACAAGTTGGCTAGTAGTGACTATAATTTAAGTCATCAATACCTTACTTACATTCCATCTTCAAAATATGATCGTTTGAAATATGAATCTTTAAGATTAGCCAGCATTAATGCACTGATGAAAGCTAATCCATTGAAAGTAAAAGTAGATTTACTTGGTAGAATTAGCTTTTTATGATATATTATATTTATATGAGCTTTATCAATGATTAAAAGAGTTTTATATTTCAGTCAACCGGTTTGGCTGAGTTTTGAAAATAATAATATGGTTGCCCGTTTTAAAGTGATAGAGCAGCAGCCTGAGGTGAAAAAAGCAATGGGCGAAGAAGCCGAGAAACGTTTTCATCTGGATGACGTGGGTTTCGTGGTGCTCGATCACAGGCAAATCACGCTCACCCATCCCTTGCTTGCCCAACTGGCCAGCCGCAATATTGCATTGCTGTCCTGCGACGATACCCATCATCCCATCGGGCTGCATCTGCCTTTGTATTCCAATACCCTGCAAACCGAAAGGTACAAGGCCCAAATCGAGGCCTCAGAACCTTTGCGCAAGCAATTGTGGGCCCAATTGATACGCCAAAAGATCAAAAATCAGTCGGCCGTTTTGCTTCATACCGGTTTACACACCGAAGCCAATCACCTTAAAGCTATGAGCAATGAAGTAAAAAGCGGAGATAGTGGCAATTTGGAAGCAACGGCTTCGTATTACTATTGGCAACATATTTTTCAAGGTATTGAAGATTTTAAAAGAAAGCGTGAAGGTGAACCGCCCAACAACATGCTCAATTATGGTTATGCCATACTCAGGGCTATCGTAGCCCGGGCACTGGTGGCCAGTGGGTTGTTGCCAACTCTGGGACTTCATCACCACAATCGCTACAATCCCTTCTGCCTGGCCGACGACATGATGGAACCCTACCGACCCTTTGTAGATCGATTGGTGTATCAGATAATAAAGAAAAATGGGCTGAAAGAAGAACTCGACAGGGAAACCAAGGCAGAATTGCTTGCCATTCCTTTCATTGATGTAGAGATTGCGAATGAAACCAGTCCATTGATGAATGCGGTTCAATACTCCTGTCAATCTTTGGTGAAATGCTTCGAGGGAAGTAAACGCAACCTGGTATTGCCCGAAATGAATTAAGCCGTATGGCCGAAACTGAACGACTGAATGCATACCGAAATATGTGGCTGATGGTTTTATACGATTTACCTACCGAAACCAAAGCCCAGCGTAAAGCTTTTGCAACCTTCCGTAAAAATTTGCAAGGCTTAGGCTTCAGTATGTTTCAGTTTTCGGCTTATCTGAGGCATGTGGCCAGTCGCGAATCGGCCGATGTTTACAAGAAGAGAATTAAAGCTATAGTGCCGGAAGAAGGTGCAGTATGTGTATTAGAGATTACCGATAAACAGTTTGAGAAAATGGAGCTTTATCTGGGTACAAAGCGCAAGCCGCCACCCAACCAGCCCCGGCAACTCGAATTGTTTTAAAAAAACGGGGCGGGGAAGGTTATTTTGGCCCTCCCCGCCTCCTTTTTTTTGTTCTGAAAAGCCCCGAAAAGGTTTGATGAATCTACATTTCAGGGCATTTGGCTGTAAAGCCAGGCATAAAAATACAAAATGTAATCAATTCACAACTGTGTCAACGCTGACATAGGGGTTGGGGCTGCTGTAAAGCCAGGCATAAAAATACAAAATGTAATCAATTCACAACAAAAGTAGCTGTTTTAAAATCGTCAAAAACGCTGTAAAGCCAGGCATAAAAATACAAAATGTAATCAATTCACAACAAAAGTAGCTGTTTTAAAATCGTCAAAAACGCTGTAAAGCCAGGCATAAAAATACAAAATGTAATCAATTCACAACACCCCTTTTTGATTCCAATCTACGAGCTGTGCTGTAAAGCCAGGCATAAAAATACAAAATGTAATCAATTCACAACAAAATTGTTGTATATTTGTATCACAATTAAGCTGTAAAGCCAGGCATAAAAATACAAAATGTAATCAATTCACAACGGGTGAACGCTTACTCATCGAATCTCTAATGCTGTAAAGCCAGGCATAAAAATACAAAATGTAATCAATTCACAACTTTCGTGAAGTGTTTCCTGCATGGCTTTTGGCTGTAAAGCCAGGCATAAAAATACAAAATGTAATCAATTCACAACAAATAACCGGCGGCTTTCCTCCCTCGACCAGCTGTAAAGCCAGGCATAAAAATACAAAATGTAATCAATTCACAACTTACGTAAGCAACTTGCGGCACTGATACAAGCTGTAAAGCCAGGCATAAAAATACAAAATGTAATCAATTCACAACCGACGTCGCTGTCATTCGACGTTGCCCCCTGCTGTAAAGCCAGGCATAAAAATACAAAATGTAATCAATTCACAACAAAAAATCAAAGAGCAAATGAAGCTCACCCGCTGTAAAGCCAGGCATAAAAATACAAAATGTAATCAATTCACAACTCAGGTTACACATTAAACGACAAAAACAAGGCTGTAAAGCCAGGCATAAAAATACAAAATGTAATCAATTCACAACCCGTTGACTGTTTTTCTAATGGTTTTGAGGGCTGTAAAGCCAGGCATAAAAATACAAAATGTAATCAATTCACAACAGCCCAGACCACCCAATGCGCCGGTTAATCGCTGTAAAGCCAGGCATAAAAATACAAAATGTAATCAATTCACAACGTGATAGGTATTTAGTGCTATATCTACCAGGCTGTAAAGCCAGGCATAAAAATACAAAATGTAATCAATTCACAACCCAACGGGCTTAAGGCCGAGCTGGCCAAGTGCTGTAAAGCCAGGCATAAAAATACAAAATGTAATCAATTCACAACACAATCTGAAAACTTCTTTTGCTCCAGTAAGCTGTAAAGCCAGGCATAAAAATACAAAATGTAATCAATTCACAACTTAAGGTAAGAAAACGCACAACGTCCTCGTGCTGTAAAGCCAGGCATAAAAATACAAAATGTAATCAATTCACAACCGCATACAGGGAAGCATACTACCGACGCAAGCTGTAAAGCCAGGCATAAAAATACAAAATGTAATCAATTCACAACCATGCCGCTGTCAATTTTCATCCAGCACCGGCTGTAAAGCCAGGCATAAAAATACAAAATGTAATCAATTCACAACTATTTCAGCTGCCTGATAAAATTCTCTGCAGCTGTAAAGCCAGGCATAAAAATACAAAATGTAATCAATTCACAACTAGCGCACGTTTATCTTCTTCGCTCGGGGAGCTGTAAAGCCAGGCATAAAAATACAAAATGTAATCAATTCACAACTCGCAATGGGCCAAATTGCCTCCGTCGGCAAGCTGTAAAGCCAGGCATAAAAATACAAAATGTAATCAATTCACAACGGGAAACGCCAAGAGGTTTTGCCACGCCGGGCTGTAAAGCCAGGCATAAAAATACAAAATGTAATCAATTCACAACTAATCATCTTTGCGAGTTATGAAGCTCACTGCTGTAAAGCCAGGCATAAAAATACAAAATGTAATCAATTCACAACATCTGTGCGCAGATAACCTGCACCATGCAAGCTGTAAAGCCAGGCATAAAAATACAAAATGTAATCAATTCACAACAAGAAATTGGCAACATTGTATATGCAAAAAGCTGTAAAGCCAGGCATAAAAATACAAAATGTAATCAATTCACAACCCAGCAGGTAGAAACCGTGGACGTCAAAGCGCTGTAAAGCCAGGCATAAAAATACAAAATGTAATCAATTCACAACACTTGCACGCTCTTATCCTACCTTGCCCTTGCTGTAAAGCCAGGCATAAAAATACAAAATGTAATCAATTCACAACCGGGAAGACACTATGGCTTATAAGGTGTTTGCTGTAAAGCCAGGCATAAAAATACAAAATGTAATCAATTCACAACAGAAACTATTTACCAAAAGCTGCAGCTTGTGCTGTAAAGCCAGGCATAAAAATACAAAATGTAATCAATTCACAACGCGATAAGTAGTATTTTTTCAAGAGTTGCAGCTGTAAAGCCAGGCATAAAAATACAAAATGTAATCAATTCACAACTAGCGCACGTTTATCTTCTTCGCTCGGGGAGCTGTAAAGCCAGGCATAAAAATACAAAATGTAATCAATTCACAACAGGACGAGCTTGGAAATCTGTTCATCGCAAGCTGTAAAGCCAGGCATAAAAATTCAAAATGTAATCAATTCACAACTGCCTTCTTTGATAGCGTTTTCGACCTCCGGCTGTAAAGCCAGGCATAAAAATACAAAATGTAATCAATTCACAACTTTTTTCGTTGAATTCCCGCATTGTTTCCTGCTGTAAAGCCAGGCATAAAAATACAAAATGTAATCAATTCACAACATAAAAACGCTGGACATCGCAGCTCTTAGAGCTGTAAAGCCAGGCATAAAAATACAAAATGTAATCAATTCACAACCGCAAAAACGTACATTACCATCGCAGGTAAGCTGTAAAGCCAGGCATAAAAATACAAAATGTAATCAATTCACAACTCTTGATAGAATTTAATACCAATTCCTGAAGCTGTAAAGCCAGGCATAAAAATACAAAATGTAATCAATTCACAACCAGGCTTCGATGTTTTTGAGGGCTTTCTGTGCTGTAAAGCCAGGCATAAAAATACAAAATGTAATCAATTCACAACCCCTTCCCCCTGCTACACAGGCTGCAGCTGGCTGTAAAGCCAGGCATAAAAATACAAAATGTAATCAATTCACAACCAATTGATAAAACCAAATAATGTTTTAGGTGCTGTAAAGCCAGGCATAAAAATACAAAATGTAATCAATTCACAACAGATTATTAAAGTTTTTGCCTTTTTACAGGGCTGTAAAGCCAGGCATAAAAATACAAAATGTAATCAATTCACAACTTTGTCAATTTCAGCCCAAAACGTACCGTTGCTGTAAAGCCAGGCATAAAAATACAAAATGTAATCAATTCACAACTTTGCTCGATTACTTCGGAAAATTCATTCTGCTGTAAAGCCAGGCATAAAAATACAAAATGTAATCAATTCACAACAAATAACCGGCGGCTTTCCTCCCTCGACCAGCTGTAAAGCCAGGCATAAAAATACAAAATGTAATCAATTCACAACGACGGGAAACTCTTTGTTGCCGCTGCTGTTGCTGTAAAGCCAGGCATAAAAATACAAAATGTAATCAATTCACAACGCTCAGCTGGGACGTATATTCTTTTTTCCGGCTGTAAAGCCAGGCATAAAAATACAAAATGTAATCAATTCACAACTGCAACTTATACAAAAAGACACTGCACTTGGCTGTAAAGCCAGGCATAAAAATACAAAATGTAATCAATTCACAACTTTTGTGAAGTGTTTCCTGCATGGCTTTTGGCTGTAAAGCCAGGCATAAAAATACAAAATGTAATCAATTCACAACTGTCGAAAACTACCTCATAAGCATTTCCCTGCTGTAAAGCCAGGCATAAAAATACAAAATGTAATCAATTCACAACGATTTTCGAAAATAATCGACCATTTTTCAGGCTGTAAAGCCAGGCATAAAAATACAAAATGTAATCAATTCACAACTTGCTCTTTCCCTGCTAACAAGTGCCAAGAGCTGTAAAGCCAGGCATAAAAATACAAAATGTAATCAATTCACAACGGCCAGTCGTATAGTGATACATCGAGATTAGCTGTAAAGCCAGGCATAAAAATACAAAATGTAATCAATTCACAACTTACAATTACTCCAGTGCCAACCAAGTGTAGCTGTAAAGCCAGGCATAAAAATACAAAATGTAATCAATTCACAACATGAAGTTTTAAAAGAAGCTAAAAATCGCAGCTGTAAAGCCAGGCATAAAAATACAAAATGTAATCAATTCACAACTATATATGTATACGGAGAGGTGCCAAGTGGGCTGTAAAGCCAGGCATAAAAATACAAAATGTAATCAATTCACAACACTGGCAAGGAAAATCCATAGCTTGCAGGAGCTGTAAAGCCAGGCATAAAAATACAAAATGTAATCAATTCACAACGCCGGCAAATGTCAGCGCTAAATCATTTGGGCTGTAAAGCCAGGCATAAAAATACAAAATGTAATCAATTCACAACAGAGGAGGTTAGGTTCTTCATTCGACACCTGCTGTAAAGCCAGGCATAAAAATACAAAATGTAATCAATTCACAACTCAGCTCGCAACAGATGCAAACGGCGTAAAGCTGTAAAGCCAGGCATAAAAATACAAAATGTAATCAATTCACAACTTGCCAGTTTTTGATTTTTCTTGCCATGCGGCTGTAAAGCCAGGCATAAAAATACAAAATGTAATCAATTCACAACCAATTAACTCCCAATAAGTTACCCCACTCGGCTGTAAAGCCAGGCATAAAAATACAAAATGTAATCAATTCACAACTAAGCGTTTAGATTTTTTCAAACGTATAACGCTGTAAAGCCAGGCATAAAAATACAAAATGTAATCAATTCACAACGTAATTTACCCAACAGTTGGCGGCAACATCGCTGTAAAGCCAGGCATAAAAATACAAAATGTAATCAATTCACAACTGCCAGGTGAGAGGCTTTACGCAGGCTAGTGCTGTAAAGCCAGGCATAAAAATACAAAATGTAATCAATTCACAACGCAATGCAGCAGCAGCACGCACATCAGCACGCTGTAAAGCCAGGCATAAAAATACAAAATGTAATCAATTCACAACCGTATGGTTTGGCAGGGTGGAAAATGAAATGCTGTAAAGCCAGGCATAAAAATACAAAATGTAATCAATTCACAACCCATCTCTGCAAGCTGTATCGATAGCTCAAGCTGTAAAGCCAGGCATAAAAATACAAAATGTAATCAATTCACAACGTTAAAGTCTACAATCATACACCTTTGCACGCTGTAAAGCCAGGCATAAAAATACAAAATGTAATCAATTCACAACATTGTTTCAAGCGAAAAAAGTAGGGATTTAGCTGTAAAGCCAGGCATAAAAATACAAAATGTAATCAATTCACAACTGCCGTAAAGCACCCAGCAGATTGCATCTAGCTGTAAAGCCAGGCATAAAAATACAAAATGTAATCAATTCACAACAGAAGTTGCCAAAACCGTTGCTACTTACAAGCTGTAAAGCCAGGCATAAAAATACAAAATGTAATCAATTCACAACAAATGCCGTATTTTTCTCTAACCTCTTTCTGCTGTAAAGCCAGGCATAAAAATACAAAATGTAATCAATTCACAACTCATCTACTTTAAGTTCATCCATATTAGGGGCTGTAAAGCCAGGCATAAAAATACAAAATGTAATCAATTCACAACCATATTTATCTCATATTAGCTAATTTATAAGCTGTAAAGCCAGGCATAAAAATACAAAATGTAATCAATTCACAACCGGCGACCCCTTATACACACCTTACTGGCAGCTGTAAAGCCAGGCATAAAAATACAAAATGTAATCAATTCACAACACCCTGCCAGGACGGGAAAATTTCCTGGTGGCTGTAAAGCCAGGCATAAAAATACAAAATGTAATCAATTCACAACCACACAGATATACCATTTTTTTGAGCTTTTGCTGTAAAGCCAGGCATAAAAATACAAAATGTAATCAATTCACAACATATAGGAATAAGGATTTCTTTGGTTTTTAGCTGTAAAGCCAGGCATAAAAATACAAAATGTAATCAATTCACAACCTGGAGAAATAAAGGGAGTAGCTTATAGCAGCTGTAAAGCCAGGCATAAAAATACAAAATGTAATCAATTCACAACTCCTTGCCGGACTTGACCTCAATCATAACCGCTGTAAAGCCAGGCATAAAAATACAAAATGGGCTTAATTCACAGTTTATAATGTGAGAATATAATATAAAAAAAACCACCTTTTTATTCATCGAGAAGGTGGTTTTTTGGGGGATATTACTTATCATTCAGCTTTTTCTTCTTTGGCCTGTTTTACCGGTTTCTCCTTGGGCTTGGGTCCGGTTTTGGAATTGATGGGTTCTTTTTTGGGATTTTTAACTTTGATTCCCGTAGGTTTTTCGGGTTGGGGGTTAGTAGGTTTGGCTTCTGCTCCTTGGGCCGGTTGTTGGCCGGTGGGTTTTGCCTCGGCTTTCGAAGCAGGTTGGGGCGGCAGTGGTCGCCGTTCAGCGTTCTGGTTTTGCTGCTCTGTTTGATGCAGGCGGGCATCCTTGTCTTCCTTCATGCTTTTTTCCTGGGCTTTTTTCGAAAGTTTTACTCTTTTGGTTTTTTGTCCAGTGTCGGGCAAGTTAGTCTTTGCTGCATCTTCGGCATGCACGGCCTTGGTCGCAGTGTTAACCTGAGTAGAAGATTCAGGGGTGTTCTTTTTTATCCTGACATTCTGGTTTTGTTGTGCATGTACCATGTTCATGCTCCACAGGATAATTGTCAGAAAACAAAAATACTTCAGGTTTTTCATCATAAAAAGGTTTTAAAACAAGTTTATTGCTCAACAACCGTGCCATAGTCAACATTTATCATTCCCGGGATTTCTTTTTTCAACCGAGCAATGAGGTCAGGAACCCCATTTTCAATAGTTTGAAGTATTTCCTTTGTTTTTTCACTCCTGAATCGGTTCTGATTAAGACCGGCCACCAGTTGACTTAGACTTCTATAGGTTGCTTCGGCGTTTATGTTACCTTGCATATATTCAGATACAGCATGAAACAACTGAATAACAGGAAGATATTGGTTTGTTCCCTGCAGATGTTTTTCTTTGGTGATTAACCGGAAGCGGTGCACAAGAGTTGTAATCCTGCTATATTTCTCACATTTAAACAAAGCATCCAGAAAGGCTGTAAAAAACAGGTGCCAACGAAATTCCATAATTTCGTTTTTGTAAGCTTGCAAAAAAGTTTCTCCATATTCTACTGCGCGGCTTTTATTTCCGTTGGCCAATAAGGTGCGGATATAATAAGCTGCATATCCTATACGGTAATATTGGTTACCAGAGTTGCGAAATTCTTCAAGTGAATCATTCATCCATTTGAGGGCTTCGGCTGGCTTATTACCTTTTAGCAGGACGTCTATCAGATTGATGAGGTAAAATAAGTAATCGTTGTTGTGATACATGAGGGATAGTTTGCCAAAGCGTTCTGCCTCCTCAAGTTCGCCCAGCTTAGAATGCATCATCGCTTTGTTTGCATAATAATTGGCTAAAATACGTCGTGAATAAAAGACCGGCTTTTTAAATTGCTCATCCAGATGTTGATAAACCAGCTTAAGTTTGTCGAATTCCCGATTGGTGTAGTAAAGAATGGTAAGCCGGATTAAGGCGCGATATCGGGTATATCCGTCAATAGTTTCGTCGTAATAATTAGAGGCAAAGAGTTGTTCCCACACTGAGAATTCTTCGGGTATTCTTAATTTTTTAAAAATGACTTTTTCAGCGGCTTCATTTATTTTATTGTTGATAGTTTGTGAACGAAGGTAATGCTCGCTATATTCTGAAAGAAATTGGCTTACACGCTGATAGTTAATCACACGATTTCGGACAATCAAATAATCGCGGTAGTGTTGAATAACCCTATAAAATTTCATGAAATAATATGCGGTTGGATGCATATTATCCATCGCGTTGAGAAGTTCTTTTTCCTGTCCTGTCTCTATGTCATCGTTCATGATGCTTTTTTCCACACTAATTAGCCAAGCGTAAAACATATCCACATCGATTTTTTGAAGGTTTTCATGAATCCAGGCCTTCATGTATGAATAAGTGCGTTTGTCTATAGAAGTGTCGAACGGGAGAGGCCTGGCCGGATAATGGGTATTATGATGTATTATCTTAAGGATGTGGAGATTTTCTGGTTTTTGAAATTGCTGTACCGAAAGCAAATAATCGATTTCGTGGGGAAAGAGATTGTTGCTGAATTCTGTAAATGTGCTGAGTTTGTCTTTCATGCCAACTTTTGCCTTGTTGATTTTGGTAGAAATATACATAAAAGCCGGGGCACCCTTCTTAGTGTTCAGGCTTCCCGGCTTTAATTGATTAGAAAAACATTAAAGATTTATCTTCCATGCTTTTTCAGAAATTCCTCAGTTTCGCGATTGAATATTTCAGGTTTTTCGAACATCAGGAAGTGGCCACACCGCGGGATCATTACCAGCTTACTGTTACGAATCCGAGAAGCTCCGGCCTCGGCTACTTCACGTGTAGCACCCGGGTTAAGATATCTGTTCGGGATCAGATTATCGTTTTCTCCGAAAAAGATGATTACAGGAATATTTAAATCGTTTAAGTAGGCGGCTACCGGCTCATCTACCATGCCGCTCACCGATTGGGCAACAGCATAACAATAAGCATCGAAATCTGCAGCATTTCTCATTCTCAATCTGTCTGTAATCATGAATTCAGCCTCAGCCGGCATTCTGTAGAAGTTTGTGACCAGGTTGGTTTGAATAGCTTCAGCGGTAGTAAGTTTAACCCCCTTGGGTGTCATAATGTCTCTGAACCATTGCTTTTGACCGGGTGTAAACGTTTCGAATCCGGCAGGTGCCACCAGTATAAGTCCTTTTACCTGTTCAGGATAGAGCAAAGCGGTAGTTATGGCTATTTGTCCGCCCATGGAATGCCCAGCCAAAAAAACGGAGCCGAGATTGAGCTCTGCGATTAGTTCTTTGATAATTCCTGCATAAAAACTCATACGTCCGGAATGTGGGAATTTATCTGATTTGCCATACCCAGGCAGGTCAATAGCAATACAACGGTTGTTTTTGGAGAGCTCCTCCAGATTTCTCTTCCATGCAGGAGCATAGCTTCCCAAGCCATGGATAAAAATCACAACCGGCCCCGAAGTGCCTGCCTCCATGTAGGCAATATGATAACCATTCTGGGGGAGAAATACTTTTTTTACAGGCATGGGATATTCCAGCTCCTCCATGTTGGCCAGAGGCTTTAATGAATGATAAGGAGTAGTGCACGACATGGCCATTAAAATCAAAAACGAGAGCAGGAGATAATTATACGCTTTCATAAATTATTCGTTTTAAAACATTAACCATTTAAAAACCAGGAAAGCAGTCCAGGGGTTGCTAGGTTTACCAGCCAATCCTCCGTTAATAGCACTACCATGTGAGCTTTCATTGCTTTTATAAAAATCACCCAAGCCCACATAGGCTCCATGCAATTCAAGACTCATGTAAGGTCCGAAATTATATGCAATGCTTGCATTGCTTTCTGCACCCATAAAATAGCCGCCTCCTTTGGGTTCAACCCCCGATAAGGCAAAAGCAGCACCGATACGGGCATTTAGCCGGTTTGGAATAATGCCTCGTGAAAAGGTAAGAGTGGCTGCCATAAGACCATATCCCATGTTTGAAATGTCGGCAATAAGTGGGGTGTATCGGTTAACAACATTTCCATGAGGCATCATGATGTAGGCACCTGAGCTAATGGGGATTGCACCAGGCGAAGCCCATTGATTGCCTGTAATTACCCCTGTGTATTTACCATCTTTAAGTCCATTGCCGTCCCCACTGGTATACCATAAATCTAGGGTAACAGCATCAGCTAAAGTTTGACCGTAGCGGTAGGAGGTACGCAGATTGGCAGCTATTCCCATTACATCGTGCGCTTTTACATAGGTTTGGTTGCTAGATTGCAGGGTATCCGCTTTCCCGATATTCATGTTAACAAAGCCAGTTATCATCCATGGATCAATCCAGTGGTCGGTGTTGCGACCGAAAAATGTTCCAAGCCAGACAATATCGGCGTGATAGGGTACCGTACCATAGCGGAAAAAATAGGTACCATTGTATGAGGAGAGGAGAGAATTTAGTCCCTGGCCAAGAATAGAAACGCCTCCTTTACCCATTGCACGATCGCAAAGATACCATGCTGAGGCACCCCATTTCCAGGTTCGGGAGATGTCTTTTTCGGCCATCAGTTCCCATAGCACAACATCATCATCAGCTTCTACGCTGTTTTCGTATAATTGATAAAATCCTCCTTTTACTCTTAAATAATCCCAGTCTTTGCGAATACTAATTCCCACCCCATCTGTACCCCAGAAAGCCAGGCGATAACCGGTGTTGGTCATTTTATCGAAAAGGGTTCGGTAAGGATTATAAGGTGTATCGAAAAGGCGTTGTAAGCCAAGATTAATAAACCATCCTTTCGATGGATTTAGTTCGATTTCAATGTTTTGTGTCTGAATATTCACCTGGTCGGCAGAAATACCTGAACCAATGTTGCCTCCTACGCCGTAAGCTGCATCTCCCCATGTCCAGTCTATTTCGAAAGAGGCTCTAAGTAATGCCTTGCCATTGAATAATTTAGGCTGATAGATAAAAAAAGGTATGATTCTTTGCTCAAAATAAACAGAGGTTAAAGAATCGGAAGTAGAGGTTGTATTGGCCCCGAAAAGCCGGCCAACTACCTGCCCTTTGAGGAATTCGCTCCGTGCATACATGTTTGAACTTACCCCTTGATTGATGAAGTAAGCAAAGAATTGTAATTCCTTGTCTGCTTTTTCGGGAATTTCCTTTGAAAAATAGCGTGTAGTAGGTACTTGTGCCATGATTTGGCTACTCCATAGCAAAAGAACAACTAACCTGATTATTCGTATACTCATGATTTTATATTTTTTCTGGCTTCAAAATGGATTTTCGGCTTAAAAAAAACGCAGCACCCCAAGGCAAATTGACGGAAGGGTGCTGCGGATGGTGTAACGTGCAGAAAAATTACTTCTGAATTTTGATATATTTCTGTACGTTGGTTTGCCCGAAGGCACCCATACTGGTACTTCCAAATCCTGCAGCAGCCGTGGGAGGCGTAACACCTGTAATAGCCGGTTCGGTTTGGGCTATTTCATACTTCAGGGTGTAAGGTTTGGCAGTAGCATCAATTTCAAAAATACCTTTACTGGTGAGGGCAGTGGGACTATTCTGATTTACAGTAATGTTCCAGATATTGCCAACACCGGATTTTTCCTGAACATAAGTACCAGACAGTACGGTTTTAGCTCCATTCGAGAAAGATTCTACAGTGTAAGTGTTGTCGGCATTGAATTTGGCATAGATTGAGTCGATGCCGAGACTGGCTAGCAATGGAGCAACATTGGTACCCGATGAATACCATTCGCCTACTATCCCAACTTTCTGGGGATCTTCATTATTGTCGTCTTCGCTTTTCGAGCACGATACCAGTGCCATCGAGAACATCAAGGCAAGAGCTAATAACTTTTTCATGTTTTGGCTTTTTTAGGGTTAATGATTCGTTTTTTAAATTGATGTTTACAAAAGAATTAAATTAAAGTAGCTTGAGTCAACTAGCAAAATTATTTAATGGGGTCGACTTGTTAATTTATTTTTCTCTTTATTTTGCTAAATAATTAATTAGCAATATTTTGTGCTCTAATAAATATGGGTTGACCTATGCTTGTCCCCAGCGTATCACATTGGCGCTCCAAGAGTAACCTATACCTGCAGCAATCATCGAAATGATAGTTCCATCTTTTATTTTCCCCCTTTCAAGAGCCAGGTGGAGTGATAAAATCTGGTCAATTTGTCCAATGTGCCCATATTCCTCAAGGTAAATAGTTTGATCCATAGTCAGACCAAGCGACTCAACCATAGTCACATACATGCTTCTTTTGAAATGTAGGCAGGCGAGATAGCCAAGACTTGAGAGCGGAAGTTCAGATTTTCTGAAAGCCTCCAGTATGCATAGCATCCAGTTGTTCATCGATACTTCGTTGAGCCGGTCTTTCATGTGTTTCTCATCAAAGACTCTCAAGGATTTATAGGCCTCATGGATGTTTTCAGGGGTAATAGGTTTGGCTGTGCCGCCATATTCCACACCGACATCTCTCGAAAGTGCTCCATCGGTGATGATATGGGTTCCCAGTAATAAGTTTTTTCGGGCATCTTTTTTCATGATGAGGGCACCTGCACCAGCTGATAGATTATACATAAAAGAAACAGCGGGGTCTTTAAAATCGATGAAATCGCCATTTCGGTAACCTCCGGCAATCAAAACTGTCTTTATATCGGGATCAGCCATCATCATGTCTTTAGCTATTTTCATTGCAGCTACAGTAGTGCCGCATCTTTGCTGGATATCGATGGCCCAGGCATTTTTGGCTTTTATTCTTTCCTGAATGTATATACCTGAAGTAGTCAGGGGATACTCTTTCCATTCTTCCCCAATACACAAAATCAGGTCGATTTCTGCCGGGTCAGTGCCGGTTCGTTGTAATGCATCGAGGGCTGCTCTGGCTCCCATTTCCTGAGTGCCATCGTCAGGGCCTGGAATAACGATCGAAATTATACCCAGTTTTTCACGTATCGCTTCTTCGGTCCAACGCCCACCGGTAGCTGCGGCTATTTCTGCAGCCGTCATTCTTCCCTCGGGAATGTAAATTCCAGTACCAATTATTCCTATACTATTCTTCATCTTTTTGAAAATCTTAATAAATCAGCACATTGCCTCCCACAGCCAGACCTGCCCCTGAAGCTATCATCATTACGCGGTGTCCTCTTTTTATTTTTCCCTGTTGCACAGCTATATGAAAGGCCATGGGAATGCAACCGCTGCCGGTGTATCCGTAGTCTTGCATGATGCAAGTGGTTTTAGTCATAGGTTCACCCAGCTCAACCATTACTTTTTCAATTACCGATCGATTGATTTGGGTAAATAGAAAATGATCGATGTCTGAAGCCTTCATTCCGTATTTCTCGAAAATCGATTGGGCAATCATGGGCCACAACCTGACATTTCGGTCGCCGGGCAGGGGTTTAAGGTTTTGCAGTCCATATTGCCCTCTCTCGAGCATCTCATGAGTAATCTGATTTCGGCTGCCTCCAGCATAAATACCTATAAAATCCCATTGGGTGCCATCGGTCAGTTGCACACCTCCCAGGTACCCGCCTGAGGTGTTATCCATTTTCTCCAGTACAAAAGCTCCGGCCCCGTCGGCAAAGATGCTCCAGCCAAAAGCGTCATCAGCCCTAATGAATGCAGGCATGTTATAAACACCTACCACCAGGGCGTATTTCAAGTCGCTGCGTGAGCTCAGTTGATGTGCAGCCAAATCTAAAGCTATAGTGAAGCTGGCACAAGAGGCATTTACGTCGAACGAGGCAGTATACTTTTCTTGTCCCTGCAAACGACCCTGAACAAGAATTGCAGTGGAAGGCGATACAAACTCAGGAGTATCGGTAGCTACAATTATCAACCCAATGTCCTTGGCTGAAATTCCGGCATCGCTTATTGCGGCCTCAGCTGCCTTTGAGGCAAAATCGGCCGTCGATTCGTTAACACCTCTCAAGCGGGCAATATGTCTTCGGTAAATGCCCAGTTTGTTTTCGGTTTTTTCTGCATCAAAGTCTATACCTGTAAGCCTTTTGAGCTCCTCATTGCATATGGCTTCTCCAGGTGCATATATGCCTGTTCCTTTTATCTTTATTGGCAACATTTCTGTTTAATTTTATAAATATCCCATTATTTGAGCTTGCTCAGTGAGTTGGTCTCTGAATTTGGGATGAGCAATAGAAATTAATGCTCGTGTCCTTTCCTTGACTGTCAAACCCGTTAGTCTAACAAATCCCCATTCAGTCACAACGTAATCAGTATTACTTCGGTGCAATGTAACAGCCGTTCCTTCCGGCAGTACTGGCACAATAGTTGAGATGGTTCCGTTTTTTGCAGTGCTTCGACAGGCTATTATCGACTTCCCTAAGCCATCCAAACCTTCAATTGCGCCTACAGCAGTATCCGTTTGTCCACCTGTGCCGGAATATTGTTGAATTCCTATAGATTCACTTGCTACTTGGCCAGTAAAATCAACCATGATACAGGTATTGATTGAAACCATGCGACGATTTTGGCGAATGATGCACGGATCATTAACATATTTACCGCGCAAAAACTCTACCGTTGGATTGTTATCTAGCCAACGATACATTTTTTCAGAGCCCATGGCAAAAGTGCAAACGAATTTGTCTTTATGAATGGATTTAAGCTTATTGGTAATGACACTTGCTTCATAAAGCTCCATCATCGAATCGACAAACATCTCGGTATGCACCCCAAGGTCGCGTTTATTTCGCAAAGAAAGAGCTGCAGCATTGGGTATTTCTCCTATTCCTAATTGGATGGTTGATCCATCATCAACAAGCTCGGCAATGAAACTACCAATACGTAATGCCTCTTCATCAGGGCTGGGAGAGGGAAGGGTGGGTGGAAGCTGATGATATTCTGTAAAATAATCTACCTCGCTTATATGTAGTATTGTATCTCCGAAGGTTCGGGGTAATTGTTCATTAACTTCTAACACAACGACTTCTGCAGCTTCCAAAATATCGCGTTCGTAGGTAACTCCCAACGAGAGTGAAACAAAACCCTTACTGTCAGGCGGCGTACATGTACCGACAAACATGTGAGGTTTACGGACTTTTAGCCTGTCGGTGGCTGCTCTATGCAACATGTTTGGCACGTAGGTCACTGTTCCTGTGCCTGCTTTGATAGCTTGTCTAGAGCCTGGCGCATGAAACCAGCTACATAACTCGAAATGTCCTTTCATCTCGGGTTTCATGTAAAAATCATAAGGTTTCATGGTTAGAACAGAAAATACTTTCACATCTTTTACCTTATCAGCTGCGAGATGAAAGCGACTCATGCAGCCCTGAGGCTCTGATGCACACTGAGCAACAATAATATCACTATCACTCCGAATAAGACCTGCTACCTCATCCAAGCTTATCAGCTTGCTTTTGTATATCTCGTTGTAGTTTTTCATATACTTTAATGTGATTCAATAAGTTTGTTTTTTAGCCCTCTTTTAAACCTGAATAAAGCTAAAGATGCATATACCAATGATAGAATAATGGCTGTAGAAGCAGCAATGGCTGGATTTCGCACACTGCCTTCAAGATATTTTCCATACCACCCAAATGTAATGCTGAAATGGTTGTGTATTATGGGCAGCATATAATATACCGTAAAATGTGTTATGGCTGCTATGACTGATGCTTTGAAAGGTATAGTGGCAGGAATGTCCCGATAGAATATACCGAGTAAAATGGGTATAAAAATGATGGAGAAATAGGCATACACACCGTTTTGGGCTAAAATAGCTACACTAAGTTTAGGGTGTAATAGCTGATCCCTAGCCATAAAAAATGAAATTACTGCCATTAAAATGATTACCAGGCGATTAATGTACATTTGATGCTTTTCAATCTGAGGCAACTTTTTTCCACTCAGGGGTTTAATGATATCATTATAGATGGAGCTACTCAGCGATTGAATTAGTCCTTCCAGGGTGGAAAGCCCAGCAGAAATCAAACCCATGATGACCAGCAACCCCACTGCAATAGGCAGAATTCCTCCTGAAAATACTTTCACAACATATACTGGAATGATGCTGTCGTTAGTCAACTTTTTCCCATTGTAGATCAAGTCGGGGAATTCTACACGGGCAAATAGTCCCGTAACTACCACAGAAAAGAAAAGCAACTGAATGATTATGGCCGTCCATAGAAATTTATTTACATCGCTTTCTTTTTTCAACAAGAGCGATTTGGTGATGATGTGGGGCTGACACACAACGGCTATCCCGATTATTATCTGTGCGAAGGCTATCTCATAAAAATCGCGGAATAAAGGACTGTTGGGGTTGGTGGCTTTTACCAGCATAGGGTCGGCCTGGGATAGACGATCAAGAAAAGCCCCCAGACCTTCTTTAAGATAAGGTAGGCCTGAACCCAGTAGAATGATGGCTACAATTACCATTATGATGGCCTGAACCATATTGGTATAAACCATGGAGTTGGCCCCGCCGAACATCATATATCCAAAAACAAAAACCACAATCACCAGGAGGGTGATTACTTCGTTTGCATTTAGTGCATTCGAAATCACCTTGGTAAGGGCTACCAATATCAATACGATAAATGTGAGCAACAAAATCGAGAGGAATGCAATGAAAAGGGAATATGTCCTGCTGTTGTAGCGGGCACCAATCCAGCTGGCCAGCGAAACGGCTTTGACTGTTTGGCCGTATTTTCTGAACCGTTTACTGAGGAAGTATAATGATACGACTGTAGCCAGTGGAAAAAACAATCCGAACGAAAGCACTCCGGAGATTCCATAGTTGGCTATGAGTCCCGGGTTGATGACAAATGTTGCAGCGCTGGTCATAGCTGCTGCCAGCGATAGCCCTACAAAATAGGGCGAGAAGTTAATGCTTCCCAGGGCATAATCCTGCATGCTGCGGGTACGCAGAGCCCCTCTCACCACAAAAAACAGGATAAAGGCTGCGTAGACAAGCAGTACAATCCATGTTGCCGTAACCAGCATACTGGTAGCCATAGGTTTTCTGGTATTGGGTTTTGTTTTTTTAGATGGTTATTCCTCCGTCCACGCTCAGGGTGGCGCCGTTGATATAGGCAGCCTCGTCGCTGGCCAGGAAAAGGTAGGCGGCTGCAATTTCTTCAGGTTTGCCAAGCCTGCCCAATGGCACTTTGGCTTCCATGGCCTTCAAAACATCCTCTGGCATTTTTCGTACCATTTCGGTAGCAATAAAACCGGGGGCAACCGCATTTACGGTAATGCCCTTGCGTCCCAGCTCTTTTGCAAGTGTTTTGGTAATACCTATAAGGCCGGCTTTGGTGGCCACATAGTTGGTCTGCCCAAAGTTGCCATATAGGGCTACTACGCTGCTGGTATTAATGATTCGGCCATAGCCTTTTTCGAGCATAAAACTGCTGACGCATTTTGAGCAGTTGAAAACACCCGTCAGGTTCACATCAATTACATCCTGCCACTGTTGGGGTGTCATTTTTTTTAGGGTGGCGTCGCGCGTAATGCCTGCATTGTTTATCAGGATGTCGATTTTCTGGTATTGTTCGTAAACCTTATTGGCTGCTAATTCCACTTCTTCAAAGCGGGCTGTGTTTACCCTCATGAATGTTGCCTGTCCTCCCTCCATTTTAATTTCTTCGACAGTTTTAAGACCTTTTTCTTCGTTAAGGTCCCAGATAACTACCAGAGCACCTTCCCTGGCAAAGCGAAGTGAGGCCGCTTTACCAATGCCATCGGCTCCACCGGTAATGATAGCTACTTTGTTTTCGAGTTTTTTCATGATTCGTAATATTTTAATTATCAAATGTTTTCGATGATTAATGCAGTTCCCTGGCCTCCACCAATGCAAAGAGTAGCCAGGCCGGTGGCCACTTTGCGGCGTTTCATTTCATAGATGAGCGTCGTAAGTATTCGGGCTCCTGAGGCTCCGATGGGATGCCCCAGAGCAATGGCTCCACCATTGACATTTACTTTTTCGGGATCAAGCTCTAAGTCGCGCATCACAGCAATAGACTGGGCTGCAAAGGCCTCGTTAGCTTCTACCAAATCAATATCGCGAATGGTCATACCAGCTCGTTGCAAGGCTATTTGTGTGGCAGGTACCGGTCCGTAGCCCATAATGGCAGGATCGAGGGCGGCATTGCCATAAGAAATGATTCTGGCCAGCGGCTTCAATCCCAATGCCTGTGCTTTTTCGGCCGACATAACTATCAGCATGGCAGCACCATCGTTGATTCCCGACGCATTTCCTGCCGTTACCGTCCCATCGGGTTTGAAAGCCGGCTTCAGTTTTGCCAATTTATCCAATGTTACCCCTTCCCGAATAAACTCATCTTGTTTGAAAATTACTGGCTCTCCTTTTCCCTGCGGAATCTCTACGGGTACTATTTCTTCGTCGAACCGGCCTTCGCTTCGGGCTTTGGCGGCTCTGAGCTGACTTTGCAAGGCAAAGGCATCCTGCTCTTCGCGGCTGATGCCCCAGCGTTGTGCTATATTCTCGGCCGTTATACCCATGTGATATTGGTTAAACACATCAGTAAGGCCGTCATAAATCATACTGTCAATTATCTGGCCATGCCCCATGCGGTATCCATTACGAGCCTTCATCAAGAGGTAAGGAGCATTGGTCATGCTTTCTGTTCCTCCGGCCAGCACTGCTTCAGCATCCCCTAATAAAATGAACTGAGCTGCCATTGAAACGGCCCTTAAACCCGAGCCACACAGCTTGTTTATGGTCATTGCGGGTTTTGTATCAGGAATCCCTGCCACAATGGCTATTTGTCGTCCAATGTTTTGCCCTAATCCTGCTGATAATATATTTCCTATGATAGCCTCGTCTATTTCTTTTGGATCGATGCCTGCACGCCGTATAGCCTCCCGCGCTGCGGCTATACCCAGGTCGACTGCACTAAGCGTCGAAAGGCTACCACTGAAATTTCCAATTGCTGTGCGAGCCGCCGACACAATTACTACTTCCTTCATAACTTTTTGATTTTGTTTTAATCGCCAACAAAGAAAAATCCGGTCGGGGATTTAAATCAACCCGGCCGGATTTTTGTAGGTGTTGACTCAGGAATCTATTTTAATTCAAATTAATCTTAATCACCTGTAAATAAGGCATGAAATTAGATTACTTGAGAGGTTGACTTTGATTTGGCTTTAGGGAGCCATCACTTTTCCGATAAACAATAGGGTATTGGTGCTCTGCTCACGAATGGCAAATAGGAAAGGTTTGTCAACAGCAAGAAAATCGGGAACACTGGTCAGTTCAATTCCGATGGTGGTAACCGCTGCAGCCTCGGTGCCCTCTTCGTTCACATCAACGAAAGTATTCTGTTTCACAAAACTTACAAAGATATTTTCATCAGAAATACCACTCAGGTCGGCCAGTGAGGGATCGAAGGCATCTTGCATTCCCAGAGCCTGCAATTGATCGTTAAGAATTTTTTCATAAGAAAACGAAAATTTGGGAAGCATAATTAACTGGTCGGACGCTTGCGTTTTATCGAGCCCTGAGGTTATTTGATTCCATAACTCTGACGTGAAAGACTCGATAAAGGGGGTAATTATGCCATTCGGAATAATAATGTCCATTACAAAATTGCCTCGTCCGTAGGGAAGTTCAAGAGCTTGATAATTTTCACCCGAGATTATTTTTACAGGAAACTCTCCTTGCATAAAAAGTACTTCTTTACTGCTACCATCGTCGAGTGTGAAAAGTCCTGCAGCAGTCTTGCCCTTATCGAATTTATAAGTCCATTGTCCTTTAAAATAAAGGGCATTCATCAAAAACATCACCGCATCGGGAGATATTTCATTAAGAACTTTAGGAATTTTTCCATAAGTATTGTCAGAAGCCCACTGGTTAATAGTGGATGGCGCTGCCTGGCTACGGAAGTCAAGGGCCTGGATATGCGCTCCAAAATCGTTTTGAAGCGTTTGAATAAACGGCGTTTTTACATGAAAGGGTTGATGATAAAAAACAGCATTGGCAATGGCCAATTTTACATCGGGATCGGCTGCGAGGAGCTGAGCAGTTAACTGTTTATATACCTCATTGATTTCGGTGGGTGTAAGGCCCGGAAAACCCAGCATGTTGGCTATTTGGTCGTATGTAGTGCTGCTACATCCGTTTAAAAGCATGGTTAACGCAGCTGAGGCACTATAAGGCGAAAGCATAAGGTTATTAACATCAGCCACTGCAGTTTCCTTAAACAGACGGATACCAAAATCGTTGCCTGAATTAATGACCTCACTGGCTTTTGTGGGCAGGTTAAATTTTACAGGTTTTACCTCGTCTTTTGAACAGGAACTAATTCCTAAAACAATGATTATTAAGGTGCTGAATAGGAACTTGATATTTTTCATGGCTGTTTGATTGATGTTTAAATTACTCAAAAATTGGGCCATGGTTATAAATAAGTGTTAGGTTCAACCTTTTTACGAATTATTTTTGCGGAATAAATGATCCATAGATGAAAGTTTACAAATTTGGCGGAGCCTCGGTTAAGGATGCTGCAGGAGTCAGTAATTTGTATGAAATAGTATCCTCTCTCAACGATCGTCCTCTGGTGGTGGTAGTTTCGGCTATGGGTAAAACCACCAATGCATTGGAAAAGGTACTTCACCTGGCGAAAGATGCCAAAATGCAGGAAACTTACCAAGCTCTTGAATTGGTTTTTGAGATGCACCGACGCATTTGTTATGGGCTTTTTAGGCAGAACCATGCGATTTTTGAAAGACTGGCTGCTATTGAGGCTGAAATGAAATTCGTTGTTGAACAAATTCCCGGCTTACCCTATAATCAGGCCTACGACAGTCTTGTGGGCTATGGAGAATTGATTTCTACTTACATAGTGAGCGCTTATTTTCAAGAAAAAGGATTGAAACATCAATGGCTCGATGCCCGGCAGTATATCATTACGGATTCTTCGTGGCGTATGGCTATGGTGAATATGGAAGAAACCCGAAGCAGAATTTCTAAACTGGGTATGAACAAAAACGATATTGTGCTTACACAGGGTTTTATAGGCAGCAATAACGAGGGACATATGACTACCCTTGGCCGTGAGGGTAGCGACTATTCGGCTGCACTTTTTGCCTGGGCGCTTGGTGCTCAAAGCCTTACCTTATGGAAAGACGTTCCCGGTGTCATGAGCGCAGATCCGGCAGTTTATTCTGATGCAGAAGTTTTTTCATTTGTTCCTTATCGTGAAGCCGTAGAGCTTACCTATTACGGAGCCTCCGTAATTCACCCCAAAACCATTAAACCTTTGGAAAATGCAGGAATCCCATTATTGGTGAAATCGTTTAAAGAACCCATGCTTCCCGGCACTCTCATTGCTGCAGGTGATACCACCGTGCCGGCCGTTCCTTCTCGCATTCGAAAAACCAACCAGGTACTCATTACTTTAAAACCTAACGACCTTTCTTTTGTTTCGGAAAGCATGATGGCGGCTGTTCTTCAAGAGTTTCACACTACAGGTATTCGCATTCATCTCATGCAAAATTCAGCTCTCAGCCTTTCGGTTTGTATAGATTATGACCCGGTAAGGGTTGAGCCTCTCTTACATTCTCTCTCTCAGCGTTTCAGGCTTAAATACAATTCGGGGCTTACCCTGCTTACTATTCGCCATTATTTACACCAGCCGGATATTCTTGCAAAGGAAACCAAACATCGGAAGATCCTTCTCGAACAACGCAGCCGTAGTACCGCACAATATGTTTTTGGTGAATAAATTAACAGATTAATTTTTGGGATATGTGTAGAACTTTTTTTGTATGGATGTTTATCGTTCTTGCTGGATTAAACCTCCAGGCAAGCTCTATTCGCGAGCGCATAAATCTCGACCGCGACTGGCGTTTTCACCTGGGCCATGCTGCTAATCCTGAAAAAGATTTTAATTTCAGCCTGGTTAGCATTTTTGCCAAAACGGGTAAGGCTGAAGGTACTGCCATAGATCCTCGTTTCGACGATAGCCATTGGCAAAAGGTGAACCTTCCCCATGATTGGGCGGTCGAATTACCCTTTGTAAATCATCCTTCCTTCGATGTTATGAGTCACGGATATAAACCTGTGGGCGGTTTTTTCCCCGAAAGCAGCATAGGATGGTACAGAAAATCATTTAATCTTGATCCTCAGGATTCCCTCAAAAGAATAACTATTAATTTCGACGGAGTATTTCGCGACGCCCGCTTTTGGCTTAATGGTTTTTATCTTGGTCGCAACGAGAGTGGTTATATTGGAGTAGAATACGATGTAAGCGATTATGTTTATTATGACCGCCCCAATGTGTTGGTAGTCAGGGTTGATGCCACCCAATACGAAGGCTGGTTCTATGAGGGTGCCGGCATATACCGACATGTATGGCTCAATAAATTCCATCCCATACATATTCCGGAGGGAGGAACATTCATTTATTCTTCGTTTAATGGGAACAATGCAGACTTAAATTGGGAAACTCAGGTGCTAAACCAGAGCAGTGGAGCCAAAGAGGTTGTTCTGCACACCAGACTTCTGACGCGAGAAGGTAATACCATAGCTGAAAAACGAAATCCAGTGGGTATAATACCACAGGGAAGAAGTCTTTTGATTAAAGACCGAATAAGGATAAAAGCCCCCAGACGTTGGAGTTTGGAAGATCCTTATTTATACCGTGTAATTCAGGAGGTAATAGTAGATGGAAGAATCGTCGATCGAAGGACGATCCGAACCGGTTTTCGAACCCTTGAGTGGTCGGCCGATAGAGGATTTTTGCTTAACGGTAAGGCTGTAAAAATAAAAGGTGTCAACATGCATCAGGATCATGCCGGGGTAGGAGTGGCCCTGCCCGATGGTTTGATTTCCTACAGGGTTCATCTCATCAAGCGCATGGGAGCCAATGCCTGGCGAACATCCCACAATCCGCCCGCCCCTGAATTGCTGGATATATGCGATAGTCTGGGTGTTTTGGTACTCGACGAAACCCGCTTACTCAACAGTAGCCCTGAATACCTGGATCAATTCAGAAGAATGATTTTACGCGACCGCAACCATCCTTCTGTAATTCTGTGGTCAATTGGTAATGAAGAAGGTTGGGTACAGACAACACCTACAGGTAAAAAGATTGCAACTACGCTGCTGGCGCTTCAGCATTCTCTCGATCCCACACGCACCTCAACTTATGCTGCCGACTTACCTAATGTTTTCAAAGGGATAAACGAAATTATTCCCATCCGGTCATTCAATTACCGCGAAAAACATATGGAAGCTTATCACCGCGATCACCCCAATCAGCCTATTCTGGGAACGGAAATGGGTAGTACGGTAACCACCCGGGGCATTTATGTTACTGATTCTGTTAACTGCTACCTGCCCGACCACGACCTTACCGCACCCTGGTGGGCATCCAGAGCTGAAGAATGGTGGCCAATTGCGGCAGAAAACGATTGGATGGCAGGTGGCTTCATATGGACAGGTCTCGATTACAGAGGTGAACCTACGCCTTTCCATTGGCCCAATATCTCGTCTCATTTCGGTGTTATGGACCTGTGCGGCTTTCCCAAGAATCTCTATTACTATTACCAATCGTGGTGGAACGAAGGTTCGGATGTACTTCATATCTCCCCTCACTGGAATTGGCCGTTGCATCAATGGAATAAAAACGAGGTGGAGGTATGGATTAATACCAATGCGGATAGTGTAAAATTAAAACTCAATGGTAAAGATCTGGGAACAAGTAAGATAGAGCCCAATCGTCATTTGCGTCGCAAAGTGCCTTATGAACCTGGTACCTTAGAAGCCATTGGTTATCGCCAAGGAAGGGAAATTAGACGAAAAGTAGAGACAACTGGACCTGCTTTCGAATTGGTGGTTATCCCCCATAAAACCACTGCATTGGCTGATGGAAAAGATATTGTGGTTATGAATATTCATGCCATCGACTCTGGAGGAAGAATAGTCCCTATAGCCAATAATAAGGTGCAATTTAGGATTAGTGGCCCGGGCCGCATAATTGGCGTAGGCAATGGAGATCCTTCTTCGCATGAACCTGATAAATGCCAGGAGGGAAAATGGCAACGCTCGCTTTTTAATGGTTGGTGCCAGGTAATTGTAGAAATGGGCGATGAGCCCGGCGTTATAAAGTTTGATGCTCTCTCCGAAGGCTTATGGCCCGGAGGCACAGAAATCCACACCGTTGATCCAAAAACAGGGGGGAGTTTGCCCGCTCCTGTTAAGGTGACTGGTACTAATAAATTGAATTCTGAACCTTTTATGAATGGGGCAGATATAAGTTTCTTACCCCAGCTTGAAGAGGAAGGCATTAAATTCTATGATTACGGAAGTCAGCAGTCAGAGAATGCCTTTGATATTCTCAAGCGCTACGGATTTAATTATGTGCGTTTGCGCATTTTTTACGACCCTTCCCAGCCCCAGGGATATTCACCCGGCAAAGGGTATTGCAATTTATCACAAACTTTGGCTATGGCGCAGCGTATAAAAGCTGCCGGAATGAAATTTTTGCTCGATTTTCATTACAGCGACTATTGGGCCGATCCGGGAAAACAATACACCCCGGCCGCTTGGAAAGAACTCCCTTATGAAGTACTCAAAGATTCGGTGTATTCTTATACCCGAAGAGTATTGCTTGCACTTAAAGCCCAAGGAACTTTACCCGACATGGTTCAGCCCGGAAATGAAATTAATCATGGCATGCTTTGGCCCGAAGGCCATGTATCCCGGCCCGATCAACTTGCTGGATTATTAAAGTCTGGTATTGATGCAGTTAAAAGTGTGTCGCCCAAAATTGCAATAATGTTGCATTTGGCATTGGGAGGACAAAATGAAGAATCGGTGTGGTGGTTCGATCAAATGTTTTCACGTGGGGTAGATTGCGATGTAATCGGACTGTCCTATTACCCTCGTTGGCATGGCACCCTCGATGAACTCGACTACAACATGAGGGATCTTATCCGGCGTTACCAAAAAGATGTGGTTGTAGTAGAATATTCTCACCTAAAACGGGAGGTTTATGACCTTGTAAAAGCTTTGCCCGACGGGAAAGGTAAGGGCATTTTTATTTGGGAGCCTCTAAACACGTGGGAGAGAATTTTCAAGTGGGACGGACGTCCTACACGTCATTTGCGTACTTATCAGCAATTCAAATAATTAGTTTATTAAGTTTTCCTCTTATTAATTTTAAGGCCGCCTCTCACGAGAAGCGGCCTTTTTAAGTGAATTTTATCAATGATGCTTAGAAGCCGGGAAGAGGAATTGTCACCGTCGGAATAAGCAACAACCATCCCAAGATCACCATCATCAGGATAAATTTCCATGCCCATTGAAACCATTTGGCGAAAGGGATACGGGCAACTTCCAACACTCCGATCAAAACTCCGGAAGTTGGGGTAATAAGGTTGGTAAATCCATCTCCAATATGAAATGCGGTTACGGTAGCCTGCTGTGACAGGCCTACCATATTTGAAATGTCGCGCAGGATGGGCATAAGTAAGGCGGCCTTAGCCGTTCCGCTGGTGATGATGGCATTCATACCCGACTGAAAAAGGTACATCAGACTCAAGGTGGCAATCTTCCCTGTGCCCTCAATGGCTTTGGAAATCCCATATAGCATGGTATCAATGATTTTGCCATCTTCAAGAATGACGATGATGCCCCCGGCCAGTCCAACCACCAACGCTGCTGACAGAATATCTTTGGCTCCGGCTATAAATGAACGCGTAATTTCGTTGGGGCTCTTGTTTAAACCCATACCAATGATGATAGCCATACTGAAAAACAGGGTAGCCAGTTCTGTGAGTCCCCAGGCAAATGCAGTTACACCGGCAATCAAGTAAAGGATAGTGAATATCAATATAGTGAGCATGAAAAACTCAACTGATTTTTTTAGGGATTTCCACCCAATAAAAGCATAAGCAAAGGCCAATACTGCGAGCAAGGGAAATTTTAATGAGGCATTTCCCAATTGTAAGGTATTCATGGGATATAGCACGGCGGCAATTGTACCGGCAATCAGCACCAACGAATAGGCCCACCAGGCTGCTTTACTTGCCCGGGTGCGAAGATTGAGATCGATTTGCTGGTGATGGTTGCGCCAGTATTCGTCTTCTAAAAACACTGGACTTCTCTTGGGGTCTTTTTTGATTTTGGAGGCATAATGCAACACATACCCTATACCCGCTATGTTGACGATAATCCAGATGATGAAACGGTATTCAATACCCGAGAAGAGCGGTACACCTGCAATTTCCTGAGCTATCCCAAGTGTAAAGGGATTCATCAAACAGCCGGCAAAACCAATGCCTGCACCAATGAAAGCCATACTAACCCCTACTATGGAATCGTATCCCATAGATATGGCCATCGGGACAAAAATGATGATAAAGGCGATGGTTTCTTCACTCATGCCAAAAATAGCTCCAAAAAAGCTAAACATAAGCATGACCAAGGTGATGATGATGTTATGTACTCCTATTTTCCTGAACAGTTTCCAGCGGTTGAGTCGTTCGCTACGTTGAAGAAAGGCATAGACCCCTACATCAATGGCTTTACTTTCGTTGAGTAACCAAAAGGCACCACCCAGAATGAGGATGAAGACAATAATTTTGGGGGATCGGATGAAGCCTTTGTAGAAGGCTGAAAATATTTGCCAGGTCTGAGGTTCGTTATCTACATAATGGAATGAAGAGGCATCTATCACCATTTGAGTTCCACTGCCGGTTTCGATGCTACGGCGCTCAAATTGCCCACCTGGAACCACCCATGTGAATACAGCGGCAATAATAATTATAAGAAAAACAATGACATAGGTGTGAGGTATTTTGCTGGTTTGTGCCATGAGTTAAGGCGTTTTTGATGTGCATGGCAAACCTAACGGGATTTTTGAAATAATCCAAAACCATTGTTTTACCCACGGAAAAGCAAAAGCACTTCAATAGCATGAAGATGGGGCTTGTTACAGGGTATCCTGTTAATTTCGGGAGCTGTAGGATCTTCTTCATGGCTTCAACAGAATGTTTGGGCATGTACTCACTTCTGGCTTTTTCCTGCTTTAATCAAGCAAACGCTCACTACCTTTAGCCTGACTTTCCTTTCTGGGTATCCTTCACCACCATCATAATAAGATCATTCTCAAGGTTCAATATGCCGCGATCATAAACAAAATGGTAGGTCTTTCCCTCTCGAGTAATATACTGTGAAGTAAAGTACTCGAAGTTATATCCTTTTTCAATCAATTTCTGTCGTCCTATCGTAGTTTTTCCACCCGGATTTAACTCACAAAGAATTTGATAGTTCTTTTTAAGAATGTTATTGACTTTGCGGATAATAACACTTGATTCGCTATAACGTCGGTTATTGTAATTGTTTCGACATTGATCACCACAAAATTTTTTATCTCTTCTCCCTGTCAAAGGTTCTCCGCATTCAAGGCAAAATCTTTGATTTTCCATGATTTAGAAGTTTGAAAGGCTAAAATTACTAATAAAAAAACCGTTTTTAAACAATTATAATCAATTATTTTCGAAAATAAATGAAAGTAATTGATTATTAACCGAATTGACGTCATTAGTGATTCTACTTTTGTGACATCAAACGAAACTTGATGTTTAACCTTTAAACTTTACCCTTATGAAAACATTTCGCAACCATGTTCAGTTAATTGGCCGTCTGGGAGCCGATCCCGAAGTGAAAAACCTCGAAAAGGGAATGAAAGTTGCCCGACTTTCTTTGGCCACAAATGAAGTAATCATGCGTCAGGGCAAACGTGTGGAAGAGACCTCCTGGCATCGTCTGGTTGTCTGGGGGAAACTGGCCTCAACATGTGAGCAATATTTGCGCAAAGGACGTGAGATAGCTGTAAGCGGCAAGCTTACTTACAATACATGGAAAGACAACAAGGGACAAATGCACACCGACACTCAGATCGTGGTTAGTGAATTGCTTTTGCTGGGCTCACCCGCTGCTGCGAGGTAAACTCTTTGCGGGAATAATGCAAACGCCGGACAATCAATGTCCGGCGTTGTTTTTTTATAAAAGATTAATCTTTAATTACTTAATTAGATTTTGATGTCCCGAATTTGATAATTCCGGGTTGAAAGCTATCATTGCTCCTTACGCAACTGGAGCAAGATGTTGAGCATTTTAATAGCTGCATCGCTGATTACCGTACCAGGCCCGAATATGGCTACTACACCATGTTTATAGAGGAAGTCGTAATCCTGAGGAGGTATTACGCCACCAACGATAACCAGGATATCTTCGCGACCAAGTTTTTTAAGTTCCTCGATAACAGCAGGAACAAGGGTTTTATGACCAGCAGCCAGTGATGAAACGCCCAGGATATGAACATCGTTTTCAACTGCCTGTCGTGCAGCTTCTTCAGGTGTTTGGAATAAAGGCCCGATATCTACGTCGAAGCCGATATCAGCATAGCCCGTGGCAACTACTTTAGCGCCACGGTCGTGTCCATCCTGACCCATTTTGGCAATCATGATTCGGGGGCGGCGTCCTTCTATTTTGGCAAATTCGTCGGCCAGTTCACGAGCTTTGCGGAAGCTTTCATCTTCCTGCGACTCGGATGAGTAAACTCCTGAAATACTTCTTATCACTGCTTTATATCTTCCAAAAACTTTTTCACATGCATAACTTATTTCGCCAAGGGTTGCGCGTACTTTTGCTGCTTCTACTGCCAATTCCAGCAAATTGCCTTCACCGGTGGCGCAAGCCTGGGTGATAGCCTCGAGTGCTTTTTCTACAGCTGCATTATCGCGGCTGGCTTTAAGTTCTTTCAATCTGCGTATTTGTGCCTCCCTTACAGCTGTATTGTCTACCTCCAGAATTTCAATGGGGTCTTCCTTTTCAAGACGATATTTATTTACGCCTACGATTATGTCTTTTTTGGAGTCGATACGGGCTTGCTTGCGGGCTGCGGCTTCTTCAATACGCATCTTGGGAAGGCCTGTTTCGATAGCCTTGGCCATCCCACCCATTTCCTCAATTTCTTGAATCAGCTTCCATGCCCTATGCGCAAGTTGGTGGGTGAGGGTTTCCACATAATAGCTTCCGGCCCACGGATCTACCGTACGGCAAATTTGGGTTTCTTCCTGAAGGTAAATCTGGGTGTTACGGGCAATACGAGCACTGAAATCGGTAGGCAGGGCAATGGCCTCGTCGAGAGCATTGGTATGTAGGCTTTGGGTGTGTCCTAATGCGGCAGCCATGGCTTCAATGCAGGTACGTGCCACATTGTTGAAGGGATCTTGCTCAGTGAGGCTCCAACCCGAGGTTTGCGAGTGAGTACGCAATGCCAGTGATTTGGGGTTTTTAGGATTAAACTGTTTTACAATCTTGGCCCAAAGCAAACGGGCAGCCCTCATCTTGGCTATTTCCATGAAATGGTTCATCCCTACAGCCCAGAAGAATGAAAGCCTGGGAGCAAAATCGTCGATGGAAAGTCCGGCATTCACCCCAGTACGAAGGTATTCCAGCCCGTCGGCCAGGGTGTATGCCAATTCAATGTCGGCAGTAGCTCCGGCTTCCTGCATGTGGTAACCCGAAATACTGATGCTGTTGAACTTAGGCATGTACTTCGAGGTATATTTGAAAATATCGCCAATGATGCGCATGGAGGGCAAAGGAGGATAAATGTAGGTGTTGCGCACCATAAATTCTTTCAGGATGTCGTTTTGGATGGTACCCGAAAGTTGCTCCAGTTTCACACCTTGCTCGAGGCCGGCCACGATGTAAAATGCCATTACCGGAAGCACTGCCCCATTCATGGTCATCGAAACCGACATTTTATCGAGGGGAATCTGGTCGAACAGAATCTTCATGTCGAGAATGGAATCTACAGCAACACCTGCTTTACCAACATCGCCCACTACCCTGGGATGGTCGGAATCGTAACCACGATGTGTGGCCAGGTCGAAAGCAATAGAAAGACCCATCTGTCCGGCAGCCAGATTTCGGCGGTAAAAAGCATTCGATTCTTCTGCTGTCGAAAAACCGGCATATTGACGGATGGTCCAGGGCCGCATCACATACATGGTGCTGTAAGGACCCCGCAGGTAAGGCGGAATTCCTGCGGCATAGTGTAGGTGTTCCATTCCTGCCAAATCTTCGGCAGTATAAACTGATTTAACCTCAATGTTTTCAGGCGTTAACCATTGTTGTGGACGAGGAGGTTCCTTCTGATTCGCCCTTATGGCATCCAACCTGATGTTATGAAAATTGGGTTTCATAATGGATTGATTATATGTTCTTTAAATGTGTTACGCGTTTTGTTTATATTTTAGGGGTTGTCTCTGGATAAGGGTTGGGTCATACACCGAGCTCCACCACCACCTCTCGGAAGTTCTGAACCCTCAATGGTTATTACGTACTTTTCGTAATTCTCCGGATTAATCTTACCTTTGAGAATATCTCTGGCCTTTATAATTTCATAGCCTTTTTGTGCCAGGGCTTCCAGAGTGTAGGTGTTACGGTGATATCCAATTACTTTACCGTGATCCAGGGCAAAAAAATTGGTGCCACTGTGCCATTGTTCACGTTCCATCGTGTATGGGTCTCCTTCTCCCCCGCAAATGATGGGTTCGAGCGACATGCCCAGTTTGCCCAATGCTGTGAGAAGATTGTGTTCTTCACGGATACGTTTTACCTTGCCATTATCAATTTCAATGTGAATGGTTGCATAACGATTTTCATTGAGCACCACTGGTTCGTAGATCATGCATTCATGCTGGCTAAGCAAGGTGAAAACCATATCGAGATGTATGAATGACTCGGGTTTATGGGGGAGTTCCTGCACCAGAATATGCTTGATGCGGGGTTTTGACCGCAAACATTCCATGATGTAATCGATACCCTTGGAAGTGGTGCGCACCCCTAAACCAATGATGAGTGTGTCGGGACGCGCAACCAGGATATCACCACCTTCGAAAGTAATATCCTGAACATTGTGCATGCTCGAAGAGCAGTTGATGATCTGTGTTTCGAAGGCCGGATGGAAAGCATAAATGGTTTCCATGATCATGGCCTCGCGCACCCTTACCTGATTAGCCATGCGCCCGATAAGCACCTGGCTTCCGATACAAATGGCAGAGTCGCGGGTGAAAAAGAAATTGTGTAATGGCCTGACCTCGTATCTCTCTTTGTCAAGAAAACGAGTCAGATTATTCTTTTCCATTTCCACACCTTCAAACATTACCCGGGTTAGCTCATGAGCCGGCATCTGCATGAGCATAGGCTCCAGGTGGGGTGTGTTTTCATGCATGCAAACCCTGCGTACAAAATTGTGCTTGATTTTCTCATTTTCCAGAGTTTCTCGTAACAAATCCTTTACCTGGAAAACCTGAGAATATCTGTGAAGAATTCCTTCCAACTGTGCGTATTCTTCAGAAACAATGGCCAGATTGAGAATGTCGCTGTAAAGTGCACGTTCGGCATTCTGAGGTGTCATATTCTCAACCTCAGGCCCCGGTGTGTGCAGGATTACACTTCTCAACCTGCTGGTTTCTGAAAGAATGTTTATATCGATTCTATTGCTCATGCAATGATTTTCAGGTCTTTTTGATATTGAATGAGGGTTTCGAGGAGGTTGCTGCGTACATGAATGAAACGTGTCAGCCCTGCGGCTTTTAGTTCGTCAGCACAAGGGGGATTCCCTGCAACCACAACCAATGCCTTGTCTTTGAGTGCTTCAAAAATTTCCTTAGCATAAACTGCATATTCTTCGTCACTTGAGCAGATTACCACAACATCGGGTTGATGTTTTAAGGCATCATTTACCCCTTCCTCAACTGAGCTTACAGGCTGACCTGTAATTATTTGGAAACCGGCACATCCGAAGAAGTTACCTGAAAACTGTGCTCTTGCCTGGCGCATGGCAACATTACCAATCAATAGCAGATAAACAACCGGACGTCGGTTGATTCGTGCATACTCATCGGTTTTATATCTTACGGCTTCCATTACCATGCTTCCTCTGTAGGGCACAAGGGGTCTGCCCACTTTGAAATTCGCAGAAGATTCAGGCTTTTTAAACAGACTGCTATCTAATACTTCTTTAATCTCTTCCGTGAGGTTGGGATACTGATTTGTACCCAACACAAATTCCCTGCGTGAGGCAATGGCTGCTTCCCGCTTCAGAGCGTTTTCGTTAACCCTGTCTTGTATCATTCCGGAACGGAAGGCTTCAAGATATCCTCCTTTTTCTTCTACCTTAAGGAAAAGATTCCAGGCTTCGCGAGCGATGTTTTCGGTCAGATTTTCAATATAGTAGCTACCGGCTGCGGGGTCTACAATTTTATGGAATCCGCTTTCTTCTTTAAGAATGAGTTGCTGGTTCCGTGCCATGCGTTCGCCAAATTCTGAAGAATGTCCATAGGTAATATCGAAAGGAAGTACTTCCAACGAGTCCGTTCCACCCAGCGTGGCAGCCATAGCCTCGGTAGTTGTCCGCAACATGTTTACATAGGGATCGTAGAGGGTTTTGTTGTAGAGGGAAGTTACACAATGTATGTTCATTCTTCCGGCATCTTCGCTGGCAGCTCCATACGATTTAATAATGTGAGCCCATAGCATGCGTGCTGCACGCAATTTGGCTATTTCGAAGAAGTAGTTCGAACCCACCGAAAACACGAAACGCATTTTAGGAGCAATTACCGATACGGAAAGCCCCATGTCGGTCAAACGGGTGAGGTATTCTACTCCCATTGAAAGTGCGAAAGCGAGTTCCTGAACAATGCTTGCTCCGGAGTTACCAAAGGCTGAGGCATTAACTGTAAGCACCCTTAAATTGGATAAACTCTTCGATTTTTCGATGATCTCTTTGGCGTGACGGAACGCCCCTTCAGCATCGCCACATTCAGAACAAAAATCTCCGTGAAGGGTAAGGTAACCCAGCGGATCGAAATCGAGGCTGCCTTGCAGTCGTTCATAATCTCTGTTGCGCTGATCCATCAGCATTTTCAGGTACTCTGCGATTTTTTGCGACTGATGTCCTGCTCTAAAGTTCACTTCAATGCCTTTTACCCAAATGTTCTGCATCAACTTAGCGAAATCTTCGTAGCTGATAGGCATGTCGTCAGGAATAAAAAATCCCACGGAGTCGACCCCTTTCTGTAATATTTCCAGGGCTTTGTGATTGGCTCCTTCTATACCTGTTTCTTTTACATTAATATCTTGCCTTATAAACCAGGTATTATCCAGGGGTTTATTTCCGCGAACAAAGGGAAATTCTCCCGGCATGGATTTGATAAAGTCAATACCTTCAAGGTCTTCAGCCCTATAATAAGGTTTTACCTTGAAGCCTTCGGGTGTCTGCCAAATGAGTTTTTTCTCATAATCAGCCCCCTTGAGGTCTTCTTTAATAACCTCTTCCCATTTCTCTGTGCTTACTGGGGGAAATTCTTCAAACAATTTTTCCGTGTTCATTGTATTGTCGGCCATAACGGAATAGTTATATTTGTTTTTGGAAATTGTTAACCAACTTGTTAACTAAACTGGCGGCAAAGGTACAGATTTTAAACCAGATAGCCCTTGAATTGTTAATTAAATAACAAATATTCATTTTTTTTGATTTGTAAAAAATTGTTTATCAGCTTATAATATGAAAAAAGTTTATTTATCAGGCGCAACTGGTTTTGTGGGTTCCCACCTTAAAAACAGGATGGAGGCGTTGGGGTGGGAGGTTAAAGCTCTGGAGAGAAAGGATTTTGCTGCAGGACCGGACTATTTGAGAATGCTTATCGATGGCTGTAATGCGGTCATTCACCTTGCCGGTGCTCCAATAGCAAGGAGATGGAGCCAAAAGGTAAAGCGGGAGATACATGATAGCCGTATTCAAACCACCAGGGCACTCAGCGAAGCTATATGCAGATGTGTCAATCAGCCACAAGTGTTTGTTTCAGCTTCAGCAGTGGGTATCTACGAAAGCTTTGGCATTCACGATGAGGATTCAACAGCTTTGGCACAGGATTTTTTGGGTAAACTATGCATGGATTGGGAGGCGGCAGCCCAACTGGCGCAAACGTGCACTCGGGTGGTGAACCCTCGTATTGGTCTGGTATTGGGAAAAGATGGTGGATTGATGGCTCGTCAGCTGCCCTTTTTTAAATTAGGTCTGGGAGGGCCAATGGGTAGCGGTAAACAGGGCTTCCCTTTTATACACATTCACGACCTCTGCTCAGCCTTGATATACGTTATTGACAATACGGAGTTTCGGGGACCGGTAAACATGGTTGCGCCTCAAATGGTTGATAACAGAAGTTTCGCTCATGCCCTTGGAAGACTTCTGAATAAACCTGCCTTTTTAACTGTCCCTGTTTTTGCCTTGCGATGGATATTTGGCCAAGGGGCTGAAGCTCTTGCTAATGGTCAGTTTGTAAGGCCTGCTAAACTCATTTCCAGTGGGTTCAAATTTAAATATCCTGAATTAAAAGATGCACTGAGTAACTTAATCTTAAACCGATGATTTTATCTGTATTTTTATTTTTGGCTGGAGTATTTCTGTTATTAGGTGGTGCTTCCTGGTTTGTATCCGGGGCTTCATCTCTTTCGCATCGATTGGGAATCCCTGATATAGTTACCGGGCTTACGGTGGTAGCCATTGGTACATCTTCCCCCGAACTGGCAGTGAATATTGCCGCTGCCATCAAGGGTAATGCAAGTATGGCCATTGGAAATATTGTGGGAAGCAACATTCTAAATATTTTGCTCATTTTAGGGCTTACAGCACTTATTCGACCCATGCGGGTAGAAAGGGCCAGTCAGCGTGCTGAGATTCCCCTTGTGGTGCTTTCAGGTTTTGTTGTATTGGCTATGGGAAGTGACCCATTGTTTGATGGAGCTACCCATGCAGTTATCACACGAAGCGAAGGGCTGGTTTTACTTGCATTTTTCCTTATTTTTATTGCATACATAATTTATATTGCCCGTTCCAAAAACGAGGAATTTCCTGCCACAACCAGTCGAAACCTTTGGCTCGACCTGTTTAAATTTTTCATTGGACTGGGTGGCTTAATCCTTGGCTCCCGTTTTTTGGTGGATGGAGCCATTGAAATTGCTCATTTTTTTGGTATTTCTGATACAGTTATCGGGCTTACCATAGTTGCCATTGGGACATCTGCCCCTGAATTGGCAACCTCTGCTGTGGCTGCATGGAAGGGAAACAGTGATATCGCTGTGGGAAACGTTATCGGGAGCAACATCTTTAATGTTTTTCTGATTCTGGGCCTCACGGCAGTAATTCAACCTCTTCCCGCCGATCCGGCTTTGTTGCGCGACTTTTGGGTAAATATTGGCGTTTCGATGCTTTTACTCATTAGCACCTTTACTTTTAAACGCATGATGATCGATAGGATTGAGGGTGGGCTTTTTATCCTTTTTTACTTGGTTTATATTGCAATTTTGTTGTTTTAAGTAGCTGATTTATACAAAAAACTGAGGCTGCCTGTTTGCATGGCAGCCTCTTGTTTTATGTAATGACAAAGGTTAGTAATTGAGGCTTAATGGACATTTTTCAGGCTGTAATAGTGTTAAACTGCAGTAAATATCAAACTTTGCAGGATTTGAAAGCTATGAATAAAAAATTTGCTTTTACTGCGGTTCGAAAAGGACAAAGAAAAATGGAT
>Ga0067045_1027900_pt1 | contig 52032 bp, 46 predicted proteins | sample TerdegcTABiofilm_FD_59184 | JGI IMG/M metagenome (GOLD analysis project Ga0067045, IMG submission 59184) | Combined Assembly of (Gp0054472, Gp0054536) Wastewater bioreactor microbial communities from Singapore -Terephthalate degrading...
GTCTGCCTACAATGGTGGGGCGTGAATGCAGGTGTTTCTCTTCGGCGTCTGCAATCGACCAGCTCCTGGAATCTGCCACACTGCGGAGGGGGAAGATGAAGAATTGCACCATCGTGATCGCGTTCGCGGGCACACTGATCTTGGCGGGGCTCGCCGGCGCCGCCGAACGCGGAACCAAGGCTCTGTTGAAGGCAATCGACTCGGGTGAAGCCGCCCAGCGGATCGAGGCGATCGACGACCTCGGACGTTTGGGCGCGAAGGCGGCGGACGCCGTCGGGCCGCTGACGAAGTTGCTCGCCGACGACTCGCCGGCCGTCCGTGCCCATGCCGCCAAGGCCCTGGGCAAGATCGGCGGCGCGGCCCGGGAAGCCGCGGCTCCCCTGATGCAGCTTGTGGGCGACGCCGATGCCTCGGTGCGGCGTGAGGCGGTGCATGCCCTGCGGGAAATTCGTCCCGGACCTAAGGTGGCTTTGCCGTTGTTGATGGAGCTTTTGCGGGACAAGGACCCGGCGGTGCGGGTCCGCACCATGGACGCCCTGGCGGAATTGGGCGAGGAAGCCGGCGAGGCCCTGGCGAAGGCCCTGGCTGAAGAGGAGACCGCGTACTGGGCCTGCCTCGTGGCCCAGGAGCTCGGTCCCAAGGCCAAGCAGGCCGTGCCGGCACTGACCGGGCTGCTCGCAAGTGAAAAGCCCGAGGTCCGGCGGGAAGCCATCATGGCGCTGGCCACGATCGGGCCGGAGGCGGCTTCGGCGGGCGAGGCCCTGTCGAAGTGCCTTGACGATCCGTTGTCCCAGGCCGCAGCCACCTTCGCCCTCGGCAGGATCGGCAACGCGCCGGCCGGCGCCCAGGCCAAGATCCGTGCCGGAACCCAATCCAAGGACCCGCTGGTCAAGGTCCTTAGCGCGTGGGCCCTGGCGAAGATTCACGCGGGCGACAAGGCGGTGCTCCGGGATGCCGCCGTGGCCATGGTTCAGGGGCTGACCAGCGACAAGGAGGCTGTTCGAGAGGCGGCGGCCCAGGGCCTGTCGGACCTCCGGCCGGGCCCCGATGTGGTGTGCCCGTTGCTTGATTCGGCGTTGAAGGGCGCCGAGCCGGAAGTGATCGAAAACGCACTGAACGCCCTGGCGACCTTGGGGCCGAAGGCCGTGCCGAGCCTGATCGAAGCCCTGAAGCACGAGAAGTCCCGGCCCGGGGTGGCCTTTATTCTCGGGAAGATCGGGCCGGAGGCGGAGCAAGCCGTGGAGCCCCTGGTCGGCCTGCTCGGCGACAGCAACCGGGCGACCTGCCACGAGGCGGCCATCGCGTTGGGGAAGATCGGGCCCGCCTCCAAGCGGGCCGTGCCCGCGCTGGCGAAGCTCGTGGAATCGGCGGAGTCGCCGGCCGCCTACGGGGCTTGCTTCGCCCTGGGTAAGATCGGCCAGGACGCCGCGGCGGCCAAGCCGGCGTTGCTGAAGGCCATGGCGGGGAAGGACGAAACCCTCGCCGGTCTGGCGGCCTGGGCCTTGGCCTACGTCGATCCCGCCGACGCCGCCGGTGCCAAGAGGGCGGTGCCGTTGCTGGCGGCGGCCCTGAAGGAGGCCGATGCGCAGATCCGCGAGCATGCGGCCCTGGCCCTCGGCGAGTTCGGTGCAGCGGCCAAGTCGGCGATTCCGGCCCTGAAGAAGGCGCAGAGCGACGCCGACGGGCCCGTCCGGACCGCGGCGTCCGCAGCCATCAGGAAAATCGGTCAATAAGCATCATAGATTGATAGACGTGTCGAGGTGACAGGAGACTCATCCATGAAGAAGACGATCTTCTCTTTGGCGACGGTGGTGATGGGACTGGGGATCCTGGGCGGGGGCGCGGCCGCGATCTGGGCCCAACCTTGGGGTTGGGGCTGGGGCGGCGGCTACCACGCCTCCACGGCGGCCGAAGGTGCGTCGCGCGGCATGGCCGACGTGATCCGCTCCCAAGGCGAGTACAACGTGAATACGTCGCAGGCCGCGATCAACATGACGCAAGCCCAACGGAATGACATCGAGAACCGCCAGAAGTGGACCGAGACCTACTTCGAGATGCGACGCATCAACAAGGCCTACCACGACTCGCTCAAGAAGCCCCGCGATCCCGAAGGCATGCTCCGCTACGCCGCGGCCGGAAAACCGAAGCGGCTCTCGGCCAACGAGTTCGACGCCGTCTCCGGCGCAATCCGTTGGCCCGACTCGCTCCAGAACGACCAGTTCGCCTCGCAGCGCCGCCAGTTGGACGGGCTGTTCGCCGAGCGGGCGTCGAAGGGCGCGGCAACGAGCGGCGAGCGCCAACAGATCCGCTCGCTCACCGAGGCCATGGTCGACCGGCTCCAGAAGAACATCGACTCCTACCGGCCGCAAGACTACGTGACGGCCAAGCAGTTCCTCAACAGCCTCGCGTACGAAGCGTCGCTTCCCGCCGGCTGACCTTAGAAGCTTTGGTCAAGGAGCTCGCCGTCGGCGCGGTTGCCGAGGGCCTGGTAGAGCGACGGCTCGATCGTCTCCGACATGAAGCGGACGGAGCCGTCGACCAGCGCGAAGTTCGCCCCGCCGGGGTGCCAGGCGCCGAATCCGCCGACGTACAAGGGGTCGCCGGTCTTGGGCTTCTCATCCCGCGGCTGGCGGTAGCTGCGGCGTTCCAGCCCCGTTTCGAGCGTCGCGTTGGGCAGCGTTCCCGTGTTCCGAAGGGTCGCCCGCGTTCCCGACATCCAGCCCAGATCGGCGTCGGCGAGCCATTTCTCTCCGGCCATCAGGGTGAACGAGGATCCGTCAGTCACATCGCGTGAGGCGATCCGGCTGTTGAGGAACAACACGCCCTGATTGGTCGCGTCGATCGGGGCCTCGACGCCGTGGTGGCATCCGGCGTAGCTGGCCAGGCCGATCTTGTCGTCGGTCCCTTCGCGACGCCCGCGGTAGCCGTGGCCGTCGGAGGGGCAGAGCATGTAGGAACGCGTCACCTTGCGCACGGCCTCGTTCTTGGGGTCGTAGACGCCCACGGAGAAATCGACGTGCCGATACGTGTTCCCGTCCTCAATGTAGGGCAGGATCTGCACGAGCCAGCTCATGTCGTATCCCGCGGGCTCGTTGCGGATCGGCCCCTTGGCATTCACCACGCCCGGCGGGAGCGTCTCGTGGGCCGCCTCGTAGTGGTGCAAGGCAATGCCCAACTGGTTGAGATTGTTGCAGCAACTGCTCCGCCGAGCCGCCTCCCGGGCCGCTTGCACCGCGGGAAGCAAGAGGGCAATCAGGATGCCGATGATGGCGATCACCACCAAGAGCTCCACGAGCGTGAATCCGCGACGGTTCTGGACGTTCATTGCGTATCTCCCTTTGATGGTGTGGCTCTCAAGAGCGCGACCGGTGGTCGCGGCTTTCCATTCGCCGATCCCGATTCCCCAACTCCCAACTCCCAACGCCCAACGCATCACTCACTTCCCCTTCGCCGCCGGAATCTCGACGATCGTTTGCTTGCTGACGCGGGCCCGCAACGGGTCGTCCTCCGGCCAGTCGGCCCGGACCCGGACGAGACGCTCCAGCGGCTTGCCGGACGGCGTGCTGACTTCGATCGTCACGGCGGCCTTGTCGTCACCGGGCAGACGGCCGCCGGGGATGGCCCAGGCTTCGCCCTGGTACTTCGGGTCCGAGGCCAACCGGGCCGCGGCGCGGTCGAGGGCCGATTCCGCCAGCCACCGGCATTGCATCTGCCGGGCCTCGAGCCGGACCATCTTCCACTCGCCCAGTGACCGGCGGACCATGACCAGCATGAAGATCGACGCCACGGCCACGCAAACCAGCGCCACCACGGCCACCGCCCCACACCGTCTTCCTTCGCCCGCGAGGGTGAGATTCCGCCTCCCCTCTCCCGCGAGCGGGAGAGGGGCCGGGGGTGAGGGGACGCCGCCCCGAGACACGTCGCAGCCGGGCGCACGGTGGTTTTTCGATACGCTCATCGTCTACTTCCCCCCAACCTTGGCGAACCGGTGATCGCTGGCCAGCGCCGCGTCGACGCGGAACAATGGGCCGCCGCTCAGTGCGGCGTCCGGTCCCGAGGGCCGGACCCGCAGGACCGCGATCGGCGCATCGCCCTCCAGGACCATCGACGCCGTATGGCTTTCCGGCAGCCGATACGCCTCGCGACGCACCGCCTTGCCTCCCGAGTGTTCTTCCCGGACCAGCCCGCGGGCCTCGGCCCAGTATCGGACGTTCCGGCCGGCCTCCGGCATCTGGAACTCCCACGCCGGGACCTTGCCGGCGGCCTCCGCGGCGGCGAATTTCACCGCCGCATGGGCGTCACTGCGGAAGTCGGCAGCCAGGCGACGGAGCGTTTGATGAGCGGCAGCGCGGTCGCGGGTCGTGCGGTCGATCTTCACCATGCTGTAGATCAGGCCGGTGGCGATGGCCAAGACCACTCCCAACCCCGCAATCACCACGAGCATCTCAATCAACGTGAACCCGGAGCGTTGTTTCATGGCAATCGACTCGCTTCTCTTCCGTAGGACGGGTTTCCAACCCGTCCCGCTTGTGTCTTGTATCGTGAACGGACGGGTTGGAAACCCGTCCTACGTTGGTCTGCGGAACTTCCAGGCCACGAGCCGCACCTGGGCCTCGGGCGTCTCGGGCCGCGGACGCCAACGCACCGTCACCGCAATCTCCTTGGAGCGAGGCTCCCCGGCGGCCTCCGTTACCTGGACCGTCAACGCGCCGTCGGGAAGCGATCCCCGGACCTCTTCCGAGAGCGACGCCTTGGACGCCAGCTCCTTCGTCAGCTTCTCCCACGGCTGCGCGGCGAGCCGCTCCATGACGTTGGCGGCCTCGCGCAGGGCCGCTTCACGCCACCGGGCCTCGCGCTGCTGCCCGCCCGCGGCCGCCACCCACTTCACGCACAGGCTCATCAGGGCGCCCAGGATGACCATGGCCACCGTCAGTTCCAAAAGCGATAGACCGCGACGCCTTCCTATCATCATTCCGGATTTCAAATTCCACATTGCTTCGGTCCTGGCAGATCACGCCAACCTCTGAATCAATGCGATCAAGGGCACGAAATAGCTCAAATAGAACAACATCACCAACACGCCAAAGGCGACAATCACCACAGGAAACAGGACCTGGAGCCACGCCTGGAGGCGGTAGGCCAGCCGGCGGCGGGTGCCGTCGGCGATTTCCCGCATGGCCCAAGCGAGGTTCCCCACACGCTCGGCCGCGTGGAGCACCGCCACGTCGGCGTCCGAGATCAGGCCTCTCGCCCGCAGGCTCGCCGCACAATCCATGCCGCGGGTCAGGTCGACGAGGATCCCGTGCAGCCGCCAGCGGATCGACCACCGCGGATAGCATCCGGCCAGCGTGGCCACGGTCTTCGGAAACGACTGGCCCCGCCGGGCGGCCATGGCCAGCGAATCGAGGATCGTCGCCGCGTGCAGTTTCCGGGTCACGCGGCTCATCAAGGGCAAGTCCCAGGAAATGACGCCGACGTAACGCAGGATCGCATAGAAGAAAAGAAACACGAGGAAGATGCAGCCCAGGAAGAGCCCAGGGCCCAGGGCCCGCGTCCACACGAACATGCCGAACGCGGAGACCGCCGGCAACTTCATCTCGAAATCGGCGAAAATCTTCTGGAAGGACGGCGCGATCTTCAGGACCAAAAAAACAATGATTCCTGAGGCGAAGACCACCACCGCGCAGAGATAGGCGAGTTTGCCGGCCAGTTGGTCCCACACTGCCTGGATCGGACCCGTGGGAGCCGTCGCCTGGCGGAGCCCCTCGGGCAATGCGTCGAGTTCCTGGCCCACGCGGATCGGGACCAACGCCTCCTCCGGCACCATGCCGCCGACCGTGGCCAGGGCCTCGGGGAGCGGCTTGCCCATTTCCAACAGCTTGGCCAGGACGCGGACTTCCTGACTGGCCAGTCCCCACCGTTCGGCGGCGAACGCCTCGACGGCAGGCACCAGCGGGATCGACCGCTCGGCCGCCACGGCGAGCGTCCAGAGCATCGCCTGCTGCCTCGCCCGCCGCCGCCGCGACAGGATCGTCCCGACCACGACCAGGATCAGCAGCCCGAAGATATTGAGCGAGAAGAGCAGTCCCAGGATGATGAAGACCCACGCCAGCACGACGAAGAAGAGCCGGCCGAAGCTGCGGCTCAACGGCACGTCCTTGGCCGGCACGCAGCGGACGACCAGCAGGATCACAATCCCGAAGAGGAGCCAACCCAAGGCCGCCAGCAGGAACAACGACTCATCGTGGATTGCCGCAAACATGATCGCCCAAGCCTTCTTTCTCTAGCCCAGGCGTTCACGCCTGGGACGCCGTGGCCGCGATACTGACCTCCAGCCCCTTCAGGGGCTTCCCGCCTTACCAAAGCCCCTGAAGGGGCTCCCATGCCATCCTTTCCGCTCCGTTTCCCAGGCGTGAACGCCTGGGCTAGAGAAAACGTTCTGGTGTGATGATTCACGCTGATGGGGTCTTATTCCACAGCGTACGCACTGCAATTTCGTCCCGGAGGGACGTTTGATAGTAGCCCAGCGATTCATCGCTGGGCTATGGTCAAATGCCCCTCCGGGGCATGGGACCATGTCCGAATCCTCCATCCCCGCAACTCTGAATCACGCACTGGCGTCCGCATATCCGAATCCCGCAACTCATTACGACAGTTTCTGGATCGACTGGATCAAGGTCATAAGCGGCAACATGATTGCCATCATGAAGCAACCGACACAGAACACGACGACCAGGAGCATGCCCGGCAGAAGGACGGCGTCGGTGAACAGGCCTTGGAAGCGGAGCCGCCCGTGGCACATCTCGGCGGCGCCCCGGAAGGCCTCGGCCAGGGAGGCCGATTGTTCGCCCCATTGCACCAGGGGCCGGAACGTGGCGGGAAACTCCGGGAAGCGTTTCATCGCCTCGGACAACGGCGTGCCCGCCTCCACCATCTCCGCCATGGCCCGGGCGGCCACGCGCAAGTCCCCTTCGCGCACCCCTGCTCCTACCGCACGGAGGGCTTGCGGCAAGGGGACCTTCAATCCCAACAAGACCTCCATGAGCCGGGAGAATTCCCCCAGCCCGCGGAACCGCCAGATCGGCCCCACCAGCGGCACCCAGTAAAGCGCCCGCTGCACCCACGGCACCCGGGATCGGCCCACGAAGGCGATCGGCAACGACGCGGCGCAGACTCCGACCAACCCAAGGATCACCAGTCCTCCCAAGGGCGAGAGCGCGTTGATCGTCACCCTCGTCATCACCGGCACTTCGGTGCCGAAGTCGGCGTAAATCTTGGCGAACTGGGGCACGATGAAGATGCTCAGAAGCAAGAGAAGCAGAATGACAATGAACAGGAATAGGGGATAGGCGAAGACAATCAGCAACCGGCGGCGCAGATCGACCCGGGCCCGCTCGATCGCCGCCATTTCGTCGGCGGTCTCGGCGAACCGCCCGCTGCGAACGGCGGCCTCCAGGAGGCAGCGGAGGTGTTCGGGCAGGTGCGGCCACTGGGACGAAAGGGCTTCCTCCAACGGCGCGCCCGCGTCGAGGCGGTCGGCCACGCGCCGGAGCGCCGCCCGGACGCGGCGGCTGCCGAACTCCTCCGACATGGCGCGGAGCCCCGGGCCCAGGGGGAGCGACGCCTTGGCCAGTTCCGACACCTGGCCGCCCAGGTGAACGGCCTCCGCAGGCGACAAAGTCCCGGCGCCGGGCGCCGGCCCGGCGCCGGCCTCGAAGACCACGGTGTCGGGCCGGAGCCCGAGGGCCGCGAGCTTGGCGAGGGCCTCTTCCTCGCCGGAAGCCTCGATCTCGCCCCATCGGCGTTCGCCGTCACGGTCCAGCGCCGTGTATCGGTAGTGTGCCATGGCTTAACTCGGATATGCCAGTGCCTTCATAACGGAGAACCAACTCCCCAGCACCAGCAGGGCATAGAGGAGGGTGACGAGGCCGCCGACAACCAGCGTGAGAATCACGGGCGTGAACACCCGTGCCGCCTCCGCAAGGTAGTAGGCCCGCTGGTGATACATCTCGGAGGCGTGCTTCAGGGCGGCGGGCAAGGCGTCCTGCCCCGGCCCCCGCGACAAGAGCCAGACTAGCAGCGGCGGCAGGGCCAACGCGCCCGGCGTGCCTGCGTCCAAGGGCTCGCCGCGGCGGACCGCCTCGGCCACCTGCCGGCTCGCCTCCTTAAGATCGCTTCCTCCGGTCGCATCGGCGGCGAGGACCACGGCTTCGGCCAGCGGGACGCGATGCTCGACCAAGAGCGACAGCACGTCGGTGAAGGTGGCGATCTGGACGTTGCGGAGCAGCGGGCGCATCCCCGGGATCCACCCGAGCAGAATGCCGGCCGTCCCCGGATCGGCCAGACGCGCCCGGCCCGACGACCGCCACCAGAACACGACCACCGCGAGCACCGCGACCGGCGCCATCGGCCCCCAATACGCCGCCGACTGGCCCCACGTGCGAAGCATCTCGAAGAAGGCCCTGCCGGGCAGTTCCAGGTCCTCGGCGAGGCGCAAGAAGGTGTCGGCCAACTTCACGGTGTAGAAGACAAAGAGTCCCCACGCCACCAGGAAGACCATCACCGGATAGATCATCCCGGCCGCGATCATCCGGCGGCTCTGCGCCAGGCGCCGCGCGGAGGTGGCGATCGCTTCCAGGGCGGCCGCGAGCCGTCCGCTCTTCAAGCCCGCCTCGACCACGGAGCGGTAAAGCGGCGGAAAGCTCTCGGGATGCGAGGCAAGGATCTGCTCCAAGGACTCGCCGCGTTTCATGCGGTCGGCGACCCATTGGGCAAGCCTGCCGGAAGGGCCCGACATCTCCTTCCCAATGAGGACCAGTCCTTCCTCAAGGGGAACTCCGACCCGGACCAAAGCGGCAATCTCATCGTTCAGGGCGATGAGTTGGTCGAGACTGACAGACACGGCGCGCTCCGGTTGCGAAGCTGACACGGCAACCCCCACGTTCGCGCCGCACTAGGTCTCGTGGAGAAGGGGCCGGACCCCCGTACTCTCACGGCCTCCCCGGTTGCGCCAAACCGGACAAGGCCCGTCCCCTCATCCACCAAGAATCCTCGATGCACTTGCATTTATATCGAGCGTTCCGAAGGAAAGCAATACCCGGTCGCGAATTTTCTTTTGATATGTCGCGGAACGACAAGTGGCTCCACGACAACGAGTCCATGAAAAAGCGGCGGGCAAGCCCGCCCGCTACGCGGAAATGCGACGGAACAAGACTGCCGGTGCGACGAAACCACGACGCAAGAATCCAATCCCTAATCCCTAATCCCTAATCCCTTCTCCGGCGTCGCAAATCCCAACACGCGGCGCACTTCGGCCGGGCTGGTCCGGCCGTCGGTCACGGCCCGGCATGCCCGGTCCCAACGAGAGACCATTCCTGCTTCGATGGCCAATCGCTCGATGGTCGTTGCGTCGGATCGGGAGAGGATGGCCCGGCCCACGCTCGATCGCTCGGGCAGAAGCATCTCGACGATGACGAAGCGACCGAGGTAGCCGGTCCTGTTGCACGCCTCGCAGCCCACCGGGAGCCAGACACGCTGGACCGGCAGGCCCAAGCGGTCGGCCGGATCGTCGCTCGGCCGGGCGCAGGAGCAGAGCTTTCGGGCCAGGCGCTGGCTGAGGATCGCCAGCAATCCACTTTGCAGCAAGTAGGGCTCGATTCCCATATCGGACAAGCGGCTTACGGCCTCGGCCGCGCTCCCGGCATGGAACGTGCTCAGGAGGAGGTGGCCGGTCAGCGAGGCCCCGAAGGCGGCCTCCGCGGTCGCCCGGTCGCGGATCTCGCCGATCATGATGACCTCGGGGTCCTGCCGCATCAGGAACCGCAGCCCGGTGGCCAGGTCGAGCTGCACCGTGGGATTGACCTGCGACTGCGCGACTCCCGGCACCACGACCTCGACGGGGTCTTCCAGCGAGACGAGGCTGCGGGCCCCGCCCGCGCGCCGCGACAATTCCCGCAGGCAGGCGTAGATCGTGGTCGTCTTACCGCTGCCGGCGGGCCCGGTGGCCAGGATCGCCCCGGAGGTCTCGTCCAAGAGCCGGGCGAGCGGTGCGAGCACGTCTTCCGGCAATCCGAGGTCTTCCAGGCGTTGGAACTGCTGCGAGCCGGCGAAGAGCCGCACCACGGCGTTCTCGCCGAAGACCGTGGGGAACGTGCTGACCCGCAGTTCCCCGCCCTCCTGGACCGCACGGATCCGGCCCTCCTGCGGCACGTCGGTGCGGTAGGTCAGCAGATCGGCGAGGACCTTGAGCCGTGCGACGACGTTAACGGCCGTGGGACGCGGCAGCACCGCGACCCGTTGCAGCACACCGTCCAAGCGGAGACGCACCTCCAGACCCTCGGCCGTCGGCCGGAGGTGCAGATCGCTCGCCCCGAGCCGCCGGGCCGCGCCCAGGAGTCGCTCCACGACGGTGACGGCGTAGTTCGGATCCTTGGGGTCCAGCCCGGCGAGTTCGCTTTGCATCATTCCCTCAGTGTCCATGGCAAATCAGTAGGCGATCTTGGTCTCGGGGAGGGCCTGCCGGAGTTGCTTCGCGCCGTCGTCCGAGACCTTCGTGAGTTTCAGGTTGAGCGACTGGAGCTTCTTGAGCCCCTGCAGGTCCGCCAGTCCGGCGTCGGTGATTCTGGTCAGTTCCAGGTCCAAGGAAACCAGGGCGGAAAGCCCCTTGAGATGGACCAGTCCGGCATCGGTGATTGCCGTGTCTTTGAGGCTGAGCCGCTGGAGGTTCTTGAGCTTCTCGAGGGCGGCAAGGCCCTTGTCGGTCACCTTCGTGTGCCATAGGTCGAGGCGTTCGAGCTTCGTCAGGCCGGCGAGGTTCGCGAGACTCTCGTCGGTGCAGTAGGTTTCGCTAAGGTCCAGGTCTTCGAGCTTGGTGAGTCCCTTGAGGTGGACCAGGCCCGAACCGCTGATCGGGTTGTCGCGGACCTTGAGCCGCCGCAGGTTGACCAGGCCCTTGAGATGGGCCAGGCCGTCGTCGGTAACGCTCTGGCAGCGGAAGATGTCGAGTTCTTCCAGGCCGGTGAACCTGGCCAGTTTCGCCAGAGCGTCGTTGGAGATCCCGGCGGCGTCCTCGATCGCGAGCGACTTGAGTTGCTTCATCCCGCTCAGGTTGTCCAGGGCGGCGTCGGTGATATAGGGGTTGCGGAGCTTGAGGGCCTTGAGGTTGACCAGCTCCTTGAGGTTCTCCATGCCGGCGTCGCTGATCTGCACGCACCCCCGCAGGTCGAGGGCCTTGAGCTGGGTCATGGCCTTGACGTGGACCATCCCCTCGTCGGTGAAGTTGTTGTAAAGGAGCGTCAAGACCCGGAGTTTCGGGAGTTTCTTGAGATACGCCAGGCCCGCGTCGGTCGCATTGGTGCTCCGCCGGAGGTTCAGCGACTCCAGCGATTGGGTCCGTGAAAGGACTTCGAGACTGGCATCGGTCAAGTCGGTGTTCTCCAGCACCAGGTCCTTCAACTTCGGGAGGAGGGCGAGGTGCTTCACCCCGGCGTCGTTGATCTCGGCGCCCCAGAGTTTCAAGCGCTGGATCGTGGGCGCGGCCTTCAGCATCTCCAGGTCCGCGTTGGTCGTCTGACGTTCGAACAAGTCGATCCCGACGATGTTCTTATCCTTGTCGTACTCGATGGTGCCGCCCAGTTGGCCGATCCGCTTGACGAGGTCGGCGACCGGCCCGTCGTTGGCGGCGGCCTTCGTCGCCTTGGCACCGGACTTGCACTGGGCCTGCCACGGCCCAACCACGCAAACCCCCAGGACGACGACCAACGCCATGCCGAATCTCCAGCAACTCATGACAAGGATCTCCTCAATCTCCGGATCGTGCGACTTTCGGAAACGGGTTTCCGGGGGTGGCCGTCCTTTTCGGGCAAACGCCTTGCGGGTTCGGGGGAAGCGCCGGCCGAATAAGACTTCCAATCCCCCCACCAACCCCGCGGAACCTCATTCAGCCTATAAGAGAGGCGACCGGAGGGCAAACCCTCCCTCATTGTTTGTGGGCAAGCCCCCGTCCGGTAGAGTGATTGCAAAGACTGGACAAGCGCGATGGGAGCCTGCAAACTTGTGGGTTGAGACTGGGCAAATTCGAGTACGTGCCTTCCAAGTATCAAGTTAAGGAGTTTCGGCTATGCCTCAGCGAACGAGTCGTCGCGACTTCCTCCAAGCAACGGCCGCCACCGGGATCGGGTTCTGGGTGGCCGGCGGCGTGCAGGCCCACCAGAGTGAGTCGGCCAACGAGAAGGTCCAAATCGCGTGCGTCGGTTGCGGCGGGAAGGGTTCCAGCGATTCAGCCGACTCCGGCAGCCGGGGTGAGGTGGTCGCCATCTGCGACGTCGACGAGAAGACGCTCAACGCCGCCGCGACCCGCTTCCCAAAGGCCAAAAAGTTCTTCGATTTCCGCGAAATGCTCGAGAAGATGGGAAAGAGCATCGACGCGGTCACCGTGAGCACTCCCGACCATACCCACTCCGCCGCGGCCTTGATGGCCATGCGTATGGGCAAGCATTGCTTCGTGCAGAAACCTCTCACGCACACGATCTACGAGGCCCGGCTGCTGGGCCAGGTGGCCAAGGAGAAGAAGGTCGCCACGCAAATGGGCAACCAGGGAACGGCGATGACGGGGCTCCGCAAGGGCGCGGCACTGTTGCGCAAGGGGGCCTTGGGCAAGGTCTCCGAGGTCCACGTGTGGACCAATCGTCCGATCTGGCCGCAGGGAGGCCCTCGGCCCAAGGAAGCCCCGGTCCCGGCGAACGTGAACTGGGACCTGTGGATCGGCCCGGCCCCCATGCGGCCCTATGGGTTGGGGTATCATCCCTTTGCGTGGCGCGGCTGGTGGGATTTCGGCACCGGGGCCCTCGGCGACATGGCCTGCCACACGGTGAACATGCCCTTCGCGGGGCTGGATCTCCGCGACCCCGTGTCCGTCCAGGCCGAGACCTCCGGGCACAACAAGGACAGCTATCCCAAGTGGTCGATCATCGAGTTCCAGTTTCCGGCCAACGATTGGCGGCCCGGGTTGAAGATGGTCTGGTATGACGGCGGCAAACGGCCCGCCAAGGAACTGCTCGACGGCAAGAACCCGGTCGGCAGCGGCTGCGTGGTGATCGGGGAGAAGGGCAAGATCTACTCGCCGAACGACTACGGGGCGGAATTCGAGGTCCTGGGGAACGTGGACCTGCCGAAGGTCGAATTCACCGAGTCGCCGGGACATTTCGACGAGTGGATCCGGGCGATCAAGGGCGGGCCGGCGGCCATGTCGAACTTCCCGGACTACGCCGGGCCGTTGACCGAGACGATCCTCTTGGGCAACCTGGCGGTCTGGGCCGCCCCGGAGCCGGGCAAGGGCAAGAAGATCGAGTGGGACGCCAAGGCCCTTAAGGCGACCAACGCCCCCGAGGTCCAGCACATCGTCAAGCCCACGTACCGGAAGGGCTACACGCTCGACGTGTGACCGACCCGGTCGACCCGTCAGGACAACCGAGGCGACGGCGGCGTGACCGGAAACGGTTGGCCGCCGTCGCCGCATTTCTTGACCTTCCTCGGGACGACGGCGACTCGACCCTTGGAGTGCGGCGACTCGTCGCCGCTTTCTTTCAAGACGGGCCCGAAGGCAACGCCAAGGAAAAGCGGCGACAGGTCGCCGCACTCCAAGTCGGGCGGTTCCGGCGGGCCTCACGGCGCTGGGTCCGCCCTGCCCGCCTCCGGCTTGAACAAAAACGGCGACAACTTGACGAATTCCGGCAAGGAAGCGTATTGACATCGCGGAAAACTAACGATAATAGTTATCAAACATCGTGCAACCATGGGAACTCGGCTGGTGAGAGACACGATCCGGGAAAGAGTGACCATGAGGGGAAACCTCGGGAATTCGCAATCTTGGGCTCCTGATTGCGTCGGCGCGGCAGGGTTGTCGGCCGCCCGGGCCCCTGGTGTTGCCGGGATGGAGTCCGACGTACCTTGCGACCTGGCTGTCATCAATTGCAGCCTGAGCGCGGCGCTCCAGGCACCGCGGTGGCGATGGAGGCCCGGTAGTTGCGGGTACACCTAGAGGATGCTTCGCATGATGAAGTTCGAAGGAGATTCCGCCTCAGTTTCCTTAAGTGTCGAGGAAGAGCCCCCCGAAGTCCCGCTAAGTAGCATCAGCACCCTGCCTCTCTTGGCGCCCCGCGATGGAACCGCGATGGGGCGCGTTTCCGGGGGACGCATCGTCTCACTCGTTCCTCCCTTCTCCTCTCCCCCCCGTTACCCGCGAGGGAACCCCCAGACAAGAGCGTTCCGGAAGGCCTTTTTCCCTGAGGCCATGGACCAGCAGTGGAACGACTGGCGATGGCAGTCGCGGAACCGCATCCGCAAGCTGGACCAGTTCGAGCAGATGTTGGTCCTGAGCGACCCCGAGCGGAATGCCTTGATCGAGGGCGATTCGATGCTCCCGGTCGGCATTACGCCGTACTACATGAGCCTCATTTCCCGGGACGACCCGAGTCAGCCGTTGCGCCGCACGGTGATCCCCACCACGGGCGAATTCCATCGCGCGTCGGGCGAGGCCGACGACCCCTTGGGAGAAGACGGCCACAGCCCCGTGCCCGGCCTGGTGCACCGATACCCGGACCGCGTGCTGCTGCTGGTCCTCGATTTCTGCGCGACCTATTGCCGCTACTGCACCCGATCGCGGGTCGTCGGGCACGGCGAATTGATCCCCAGCGAGGCCCGGCTGGAAGCGGCCTTCGAGTACATCCGGCGGACGCCTTCCATCCGCGACGTGCTCCTCTCCGGCGGGGACCCGCTGGCCATGAGCGAAGAGCGGCTTGACTGGATTCTGACCCGGCTGCGGGAGATTCCGCACGTCGAGTTCGTGCGCCTCGGGACCAAGATGCCGGCCGTGCTGCCGCAGCGGATCACCCCGCAGTTGTGCCGGGTGCTGCGCAAGTTCCACCCCCTGTGGATGAGCCTCCATTTCGTGCATCCCGACGAATGCACCCCCGAGTCGCAACGGGCCTGCAACCGGCTGGCCGACGCAGGCATCCCGCTCGGCTCGCAGACGGTCCTGCTCCAAGGCGTCAACGACAACGTCGAGACCATGAAGGAGCTGGTCCACCGGCTCCTCTTGATGCGGGTACGGCCTTACTACCTGTACCAGTGCGACCCGATCTCCGGATCGGCCCATTTCCGCACGTCGGTCGCCAAGGGCCTGGAGATCATCGAGGGACTTCGCGGCCATACGACCGGCTACGCGGTCCCCAACTACGTCATCGACGCGCCCGGCGGCGGCGGCAAGATTCCCCTCCAGCCGAACTACGTGGTGGGGCGGGAAGGCGACGACCTCCTCCTGCGAAACTACGAGAACAAGGTGTTTCGCTATCCCGATCCGGTGGGGCCTTGATCGCCCAGTTGCCATGCGCGTCGGATTGACCTACGACCTTCGGGCCGAGTACCTGGCAGCAGGTTTCGGCGAAGAGGAAACCGCCGAGTTCGATCGTCCCGACACGGTCGAGGCGATCGAACTCGCGTTGAAGTCCCTTGGGCACGAGACCGATCGGATCGGCCACGTCCGGCAGCTCGTCGACCGTCTGGCCCGCGGCGACCGGTGGGACCTCGTCTTCAATATCGCCGAGGGCATGTACGGCATCGGCCGGGAGGCCCAGGTGCCGGCGGTCCTGGACGCCTATCAGATCGCCTACACGTTTTCCGATCCCCTGGTCATGTCCTTGTCGCTCCACAAGGGCATGACCAAGCAGGTGGTCCGGGAGGCGGGAGTTCCTACGCCCGATTTCGCCGTGGTCCGCGATTTGGCCGACCTGGAGCACGTGGACCTCCCCTTCCCGGTCTTTGCCAAGCCGGTGGCCGAAGGGACCGGCAAAGGGATCAACGCCGCCTCGAAGATCCGCGACCGCGACGCGCTGGTCGAGACCTGCCGCGGTCTGCTCCAGCGCTACCGGCAGCCGGTCCTCGTGGAGCGATTCCTGCCGGGGCGGGAGATGACGGTGGGAATCTGGGGAACGGGCGAGAAAGCCGAAGTCCTTGGCACCCTGGAGATCGTGCTCAACGCGGACGCAGAGGCCGAGGTCTACTCCTACGTCAACAAGGAGCGCTGCGAGGAGCTTGTGGAGTACCGCCTGGGCTCGGCCGACGCCGACCCCGAGGTCGCCCGGGCCGAGGCCATCGCCCTTCAGGCATGGCGGGTGCTCGGCTGCCGCGACGCCGGACGTGTGGACCTCCGATCCGACGCCAGCGGCCGGCCCCAGTTCCTCGAAGTGAACCCGCTGGCCGGCCTGCACCCCCAGCATTCCGATCTCCCGATGCTCTGCACCGCCCTGGGCATTCCGTATCCGCGGCTGATCCAGCGGATCGCCGAGTCGGCCGCGACGCGGGTGGTCGTTGCGAGGACAGGACAGTAGGATGTGTCTGGGCCGAGCAGCATGTGGCACAGCCGCCCTCGGCTGTGCGTGCGGCTACCCGCTCACGATCCAGCACAGCCGGGGGCGGCTGTGCCACAGGTGCTGTGCCCCAGGCGTTTTGGCATGCACGTCGTCATCCTCCATAACGCGGTCCTGCCCGGCGATTCGGCCGCCGATCGAGATGTCCTCGTTCAGGCCGAGGCGGTCGGCGCGGCCCTGGCCGCGTTGGGGCACTCTTCGGCAACGGTCGCATGGGACCTGGATCTGAGGGCGGCCCGGGATCGCTTGGCGGCCTGCCGGCCCGAGGTGGTCTTTAACCTGGTCGAGTCCCTCGGCGGTTCCGACTGGCTGGCAAGCACGGCTACCGGTCTGCTCGACACGATGGGAGTGCCCTACACCGGTTCGGCGACCGAGGCCCTCCTGCTCACCAATCACAAGCTCCTGGCCAAGCAGCGGTTCGGCCAGGCCGGGCTTCCGACCCCGCAGTGGGTGGTTCTGGATCCGCGGCGGGCCGGCGGATCGACCATCGGCCTTCCCGACCGCGGCCTGGTGCCCGGGGCGGCTTACGTCGTAAAAACCCTTTGGGAACACGCCTCGTTCAATCTCGACGAGCATTCGATCGTCCGGCCGGCTGATGAGGCGGAACTTCTGGCCATCCTGCGCGACGCGGCCCAGCGGCTACGCCGTCCGTGCTTTGCCGAGCGGTACGTCGAGGGGCGCGAGTTCAACCTGTCGGTGCTTGCGGGGCCCGACGGGCCGGAAGTCCTGCCCCCGGCGGAGATCGATTTTTCCGCCTTTCCGCCCGGCAAGCCGCGGATCGTCGGCCAGCGGGCCAAGTGGGAAGAGGCGTCGTTCGAGTTCCAGCAGACCCCGCGCCGTTTCGACTTCCCCCCCGCCGACGCCGCCTTGCTCGATCGGCTCCGCGGGCTGGCACGTGAGGCGTGGTTATTGTTCGGCTTGGGCGGCTATGCCCGGGTCGATTTCCGGGTGGACGAGGCCGGGGAGCCGTGGATCCTCGAGATCAACGCCAACCCGTGCCTCTCGCCCGACGCGGGCTTCGCCGCCGCCCTCGCCCAGGCCTCGATCCCGTTCTCCCGGGCCGTGGCCCGGATTCTCGAAGATGCGATTCGCTGAATCGCTCTGCCGGACGACCGTTACACTAGCCCGAAGCGCAAGCGAGAGTAACACGCGCTGTGCGCGGGTCTCGCGATGTTCCCTCACCCCCTGCCCCTCTCCCGTCGAACGGGAGAGGGGAGTAATTCTTAGACCGCCGCTTGGCTACAGAGCCTCCGATTCGAGATGTTCGAGCAATTCCCGCTTCGCCTTGACTGCCCGCGGCTGTTGGTGCTCGCGGAAGTACACCATGGTGCTTCCCATTTCTCGGGCCAACAGCAGCCCGAACGGATTGGCGAGTCGCCGCAATTGCGTCCGTTCGAGCAGCACTTGCTCCTCCGTCGGCGGCTTCCTCTGTTCAACCATGGAGAGATCGGTCGGTTCTTCAGCCTCTTTCGAGCTTTCCTGGAAGCTCTCCGGGGCATCGTCAAAAAGGCACCGGGACTCGCTGTAGAAGAAGAACGCACGGTGCTTCTCCGCCAAGCGGTTGAGCCATCGCTGGCGTCTTCGGCGGCGCCAGAGGATCCAGAGCCGCCGCGGGTCCCAGCGTCGCCCTCCCGGCGGGAGATCGAGCAAACGCGCGTCGTCGGCGACCGCATTGCCGGCCAGACGCACGGTCGCGATCTTGTCGAACGGCCGCGGATGGCCCTCGAGCATCCGAAGCATGTCCCTCCGGCATCGGGCCCTCCGGGCCTCGACCTTGGCCTGCTTCTGCGCCTCGTCCAAGTCGGACTCCCAAAAGGCGGTTTGGGCCGTTTGCCGGACCCAGGCGTCGACCAACGCCTCGACGGTGTCTCCGTCGGGAAAACGATCGATAAAGAGTAGGTCCCAATTCCGGAAGTCGAACCGCACGCTTTGGGCGAGCCGGTCGGGTTGGGCAAGGTTCCGGCGGACCGCCGACGCCAATTCACCGCGGACTTGCCTCGGAACGCCCGGCAGACGTGAAAATCCCCGCATCGCTTCGACCGCGATGCCTTCAATCGCCAAACCGACAAGGTAATCAACCACGAAGGCGTCGCCGCCGCAAAGCATTTCCCCGACGCGCAGGATGCGAACCAGATCCCGGCCGGCGGCGTCGAACTCGCCGTCGGTGGCGCCGGCCATGGCCCTGGCTCGAAGAAGCCTCGCAACGCAACGTAAGGGAGCCATCCACTCTGTGAACTTGGGAAAATCCTCGATGGTCTGGGACTCGGGGAATTGCAGCCTGCCTCGCTCGATCCCTTGGTCGATCCACTGGAGGGCGGGCCGATTCGTCTCCAGGATCTCCCGGATGTGTCGGCCGTCCTCACCCTCGGGAAAGACGAACGGCGATTCACAAGCGGCCGGGCATGCGTCGGCCGGGGGAGTCCCCTCGGCTGCGGCATTCGGATCGTCCGACTCGCCGTGGCATGTACAATCGTGAAGCCGGTTCCAGGCCGCGTCATCCTCCGCCGGTTCCACCAGGCGCTGGATGGCTTCTCGCCACGGCCCCAGGGCGTTCTCATCGTCCGGCAACGGCACACGATGATACACGGCCGCCGGAGGAACGTACTTCAGGAGTTCTTCAACCGACGTGCCCCCTTCTCCTATCGCGATAGCGCCAGTGGATGCAGCGCTGTGCGCGGGTCTCCTGACCCCGCACTTCTCGTGACCGCAGGTCTCCCTCGCTTCCGGAGACCTGCGGTCTAGTGTCGGCGGGGTCGGGAGACCCGCGCCGAGCGCGCTCATCGGGAGACCCGCGCCGAGCGCGGGGAGGGCCGTACCCTTTCGCGGGTGCACGACGGCTCGGCAGGAGCCTCACCCTCCCAAGATCACGCAAGGTCATTTGGTTCCAGTACGGCCACCATAGCCGGCGCCGCAGCACGACTCAAGGGCCCCGGTCCGGCGAATGCGGCATCTCTGGAGACGAGTTTGCCGGGCGGGAACTAGACCGTGCGAACCCTGGGCGGCCGGCCGCTGTCTAGAAGTCGTAGCACAGCCATCTTGGCTGTTCCCCGGCACGGCCATCCGGCCCGTTGGTGGCCGCAGCCATCTTGTTGTAGCGCAGCCATCTTGGCTGCTTGACGACAGGCTGGAAGCCTGTGCTACGGGAGTTGGATGACAGGCTGGAAGCCTGTGCTACGGGACTTGGGATGGCGAGTGTGGAGGACCTCCGAACCGTGATCCATGATCGCACCGCAACGGCGTCCGTTGAAGAGAATCTGTCGTTTGGGATGGTGGCGGTGCCCTCGCTGGCGGACGTGTGCCGAGGCCGCCGGCGCCGAAGAAGCCATGTTTCTTGCCAAGTATCAATCGGAACTCGAATTCTGTCTTGCTCGGGCCGCCGAGTTGCTCGGCGGCCCTGCGCTGCCGGTGCGTCTGGAGTGGGAGATGGAACAGACGCTTCGGAGGCAGCTCAAGCTCGAGCTGCGCCGCGGGCTGGGCCGTGAGCCGGCCGTGCTCCGCTTCGACCGCAGCAAGCGCGGCCATGAGATGGAGATCGGCGTTGAGCGGCACCGCTGGGAGACTCGCGAGGGTCCCCTCCGTGTCGTGCGCGTGGTCGTGCCGTGCGGCCCGGGGTCCGTCGAGGATTTCTGGGCCGTGCCGGCCGGCGATTACCGGCGGTTCTACCGTTGTCTTCGCACCGAGGTCTGCGGGGGAGAGGGCGAGCCCGAGCCGATTCTCCCCGAGACCGACTTGAAGCGGCTCTGGGACAACACGATCGGATTTCTCCGCCGCGGCCAAACCGAGCTTCTGCGCTACGGCATCGTGCCGAAGCGCGGCGTGTTCCTGACCGGCGAGCCGGGCAACGGGAAGACCACGGCCTGCCGCTGGCTGGCCTGGCAATGCCGCCGCCACGCCCTGGAGTGGAAGAACGTCACGGCCGAGCTGTTCGAGAACGCCCGCGCCGACCGCACGGTGCCCGCCCTCTTCTCGCTCGATTCGCCGGGCGTCATCCTCTTTGACGATTTCGACGCGGCCTTCTGCGACGAGGACCGGTCGGCCGACCGCGACAAGCGGGCCACGTTCCTGGCCGAGTTGGACGGCGTGCGTCAGAAGGTCGGGATCGCGTACCTCTTCGCCTCGAACCTCGGGCCGGAGGAGCTGGACTCGGCCATGCGCCGGCCGGGCCGGATCGACGTGATCCTCCGCTTCCCCAGGCCCGACGCCTCGCTCCGCCGCCGCATGATCCGCCAACGGTGGCACGCCGATTTGCAGGCCGGCCTCGACGTCGAGAGCGTGGTTGCCGAGACCGAAGGCTGGAGCTTCGCGGAACTGGAAGAGGCCCGGAAGCTGCTGATCCTGCGCCGGCTCGACACGGCCGGCTGGGACTGGCCCGCGGTCCGCGACTCCCTGACCCTCGCCGCCGCCCCGCGTCGCCCCCGTCCGATCGGCTTCGTGCCCAACGTCCCCGATTTCCACCCGACGCCCGCCGTGTGTGCAAAGAGCGTCGGAAGCGAAACCGAGTGACACGGACCCCCGACGGCCTCCAGGGCGCAATTCCCCAGGCATCGCGATGCCCCAGGGAGCCAAATCGGCTGCCTGTTAAATCAGGAAAAATGGACAATACCGGAGGTGCCGCCCCAAGAACGACCGCATCTCGGCGAATACCGAATCAAAGGGAGATGCGGCAATGGCCGGGCTTCAGGTCGCGTAGGTTATGCTTTAGCATATCCCTGGGGATCGCCTACGCTATGCTTTCGCCCCCCGGGACGGTTGTTATGCTGAAGCATAACCTACGCTGGCTACAGGGGTTGCCGGGGCTCCGGCGATGCAGGAAAGGATCAGACCATGGGATTGCGGTTGGAAGTCATTGAGTTCTTCGATCAGGCGGGCAGCACCCTCGTTCACCGCGTCCCGGAGGAGGGCTCGGCCGACATCAAGCTTGGGGCCCAACTCATCGTCCAGGAGACCCAGGAGGCGGTCTTCTTCCGCAGCGGCAAGGCGTTGGACTGCTTCGGCCCGGGCCGGCACACCCTGACCAGCATGAACGTCCCGCTGCTGACGCGGCTGCTGACGATTCCGTGGGAGAAATCGCCGTTTCAGTGTTCCGTCTACTTCGTCGGGAAGCATACGTTCACGGACCAGAAGTGGGGCACTCGCCAGCCCGTCGCCTTTCGCGACGTCGATTTCGGCGTGGTCCGCCTGCGGAGTTTCGGCAAGTATGCGTTCCGGGCGGTCGACACGGGGCTGTTGGTCAACACGTTGGTGGGCACCCAGGGGAAGTACACGACCGAGGAGATCAGCGGCTACCTCCGCGATCTGATCGTCTCCCGGCTGACCGAGCAGATGGGCAAGCTCAAGTTCAGCGTCCTCGAGATGCCGGCCCATTACGACGACATCGCCTCGGCCACGCGATCGGCCGTGACGAAGGACTTCGCCCAGTACGGGCTGGAGCTTCGCGACTTCTTCATCAGCGCGATCACGCCGCCGGAGGAGGTTCAGAAGGCCATCGACGCTCGAAGTGCCATGGGAGCGGTAGGGGACCTGAACGCGTACATGAAGTTCCAGGCCGCCAACAGCATGGCGCGACTGGCCGAGCGCGGCGGGGGCGCCGACGGCGCCATGGGCATGGGCCTGGGGGCGGGCTTCGGCATGATGATGCCCGGAATGATCCGCGACGCGATGGCGACCGGTGCGGGCGGGCCTGCGCCGGGCGTGGCGCCGCAGCCGCAGCCGCAACAGACGCCCCAAGCCCCGGCGTCCGTGCCGCTGCCTTCCGCCAGCGGGCTCGATTTTAGGGACCTTGCCCGGGTGGCGGTCGACCCGAAGGCGGTCGTCCGGGGAATCGCCACGGCCGCCGGCTATCCGGTCGTGGAATCGGGCGACACGTGGGACATCACCGTCCCGATCGGGTCCTTGCGCAAGCAGGTCGTTCACGTCGAGTTCACCCGGGCCGGGAATTCCGGTCCGGCCATGGTCACGTACTGGTCGGTCTGCGGCCCGGCCTCAGAGCAGAACGCCTCGGCCCTCCTGCGCTACAACACGGAAACCGTCTACGGGGCGTTCGCGATCAAGAAGGTCGAGGGCCAGGACAAGGTGGTCCTTCAGGCCAACCAGATCGCCGACACCATCAGCCCGATCGAGGTGAGCAAAGTCCTCTCGGCCATCGCCTGGCAGGCCGACCAGGTCGAGCAGAAACTGGTCGGGAGCGACGAGAATTAACACGTATATCGCCGGCGTAGCGGGCGGGCTCGCCCGCCGTTGGTTGCGCGCACCGACACCGTTGGGAGTCCTTCCGTGCGTTGTTCCTGGTTGACGGTTTGCTTGTTCGCGATCGGGTCAGCACTGACGGTTCCGGCGTGGTCGACGGACCACGTCACCCTGCGGCAAGACGACAAGCGCGTCACCGTCACCGGGCGCATCCTGACGACGGCCCAGGACGGCGGGCTGCTCCTCCTGGCCCGCGACGGCGTCCTCTGGCCGGTCCAGCCCGACGAGTTGATCGGGCGGACCTCCGACGATCTCCCGTTCAAGCCGTTCTCGGCCGAGGAGATGTCGCAGCGCGTGTTGGCCGAGTTGCCCGCCGGTTTCGAGGTCCACCGCACGGCCCATTACCTGGTCCTTCACAATGCGTCGCGGGAGTATGCCGTCTGGTGCGGATCGCTGTTCGAGCGGCTTTATATGGCGTTCACGAACTTCTGGAGCCGCAAAGGATTTGCCCTTCAGACGCCCGAGTTCCCCTTGGTGGCCGTCGTGTTTGCCGACCGGCAGTCTTACGAGCAATTCGCCCGCAAGGAACTGGGCGATGCGGTCGCCGCCATCATCGGCTACTACAGCCTGCGGACGAATCGGATGACGATGTTCGATCTCACGGGCGTGGCGGGCCTGGAGCGGGCGCCGCGGGGAAGCACCGCGGCCCAGATCAGCCGGATCCTCGCCCAACCGGATGCCGAACGCATGGTGGCCACGATCGTCCACGAGGCGACCCACCAGATCGCCTACAACTGCGGCCTCCACGCCCGCTTCAGCGATTGCCCACTCTGGTTCAGCGAGGGGATCGCCGTCTACTTCGAGACGCCCGATGTCTCCAGCGCCAAGGGATGGAGCACGATCGGGGCGGTGAACCGTCCCAGGCTCGCGCAGTTCCGGGACTATGCCAGCCGGCGTCCCTCCGATTCGCTCCTCTCCCTCCTCCGCGACGGCGCCCGTTTTCGCGACACCAGCAAGGGGCTCGACGCCTACGCCGAGGCCTGGGCCCTGACCTACTTCCTTCTCAAGCAACGCCCGAAGCAGTACATCGACTACCTGCGGACCCTCTCCACGAAGGAGCCGGCCAAGAGCGACGATCCCGAAGCCCGAGTCCGCGAGTTCCAACAGGCCTTCGGCGCCGACCTCAAACGGCTGGACTCCGACTTCCTTCGCTACATCCTGCGCCTGCGATAGGGGGCTAAGAGCGGTTCTTCCGAGAATTCCAGGAAACGGCGGCGAGTCCAGTCCTTCCTGCGAGGCCCGGCTTCGCCGAGCCGCCTGGACTCGCCACCAACCGTCGGTCACTTTCTCCCCGTCGCCAACTTGGGGTAATTCTGCTATCTTGGGGGAAATGAAGAATACCCCAGCCAGCGTCGGTGAAACGGTCGCCGGGCCTGCCCCCGGAGGGTTTCGGTGGCAGAAGCTGATAGTCTGGCTGCCCGTGTGCGCCGCCATCGGGCTTCTGGCGGCTTGGGCCGTGGTCGTGGCCCGGGCCTACGCGGCGCCGCTGGCGATCTTCCCCCTGATGGCTGGGATCCTCTTAGGCGGCGTGATCGTCTTGCTCATGCGGGTGCTCGACGTGGGACACCGGCCCACGATCTGGCTCGGGGCCCTGCTGGCTGGCCTCTTGACCGTGGCGGGACAGCATTGCCTCACTTTCTGGGAAGTCCGGCAGGACCTCGCTCGCGACCCGGAGAGGCTCGTCCGCCTGCGAATGGTAGCCCCCGAGAACGTCCCGCCGGACCGGTTCTGGGATTTCATGACCTGGAGCGCCTCGCGTGGGCTTCCGATCGGCGGCTATACGGCCCGGGACGGCTTCGCGTGGCTCGTATGGTCGATCGACGGCCTGCTGCTGCTCGTGCCGGCGGTGGTTCTCGTCGGCGCCACGGCGAGGCTGCCGTACTGTGACCGCTGCGGCCGGTGGTATCATCCGGTGCGGAGCGGCAGAATCGACTCCGCTACAGCGATTCGGCTCTCGGACGTGGCCGATCTCGGCTTGGGGTCGGGCGTCGGGCGCGTGCGATATCGCCTGCTCCAGTGCCTTGGGGACTGCGGGCCCGCCGGACTGGCGCTTTCGGGCGACGACGACCTGGGACACTTCTCCACCGGCGTCGTATGGGTCAGCGCTGCCGTGCGCCGGCAGGTCGCGGAGATCCTCGACCAATACGCCGCCTCGCAGGCAGAGGCCGACGCAACGGCCGATCGCGAGGAAGCCTCGCCGTGACCGATGCCGTCGCATCGTGGTCGCCCCGGTGGCCTCGCACGCTAGTGCTCCGCCAGTCGTGCTTGGATGTGTGGCACAGCCGCCCTCGGCTGTGCGAAATGCCCTGCACAGCCGAGGGCGGCTGTGCCCCATGGGATCATCGCTTCATCCATCAGAGCATGCTGGACGGAGCACTGGGATCCCGAAGCCTCCTTCAGAGGTCCCATCCCTTGCGGAGTTCGACGCGGAGATACTTGTCGGCCTCGGGGTCCTTCGGGAAACACCTCTTCTCGCTGTCCGACCCCGGCCTTCTCATCGGAAGAGGGGCAATCGGCCAACGCGGGCCCCCAAAACCGTGCAGCCCCACTTGGCGACGGGGGATCTCCTTCCTCCCGACGCTTGCGGGCCTCGGGCCCAAATCGCTACAATTCCCGGTTTGGTGAGCATCCAGCGGAATGAAGTGCGAATAGGGGAAGGGAAAAGGGAAAGCCCTGGAAAAACGGGAAAGACAAGAAACCGTGCCCTGACCACACAATTCTGAATGGGAACCCTCTCCTATTCTTTTCCCCTTTCTCCCCGCCTTTTCCTTTTTCCTTCTCCTTTACCGGCGACTTCATACGGCTGAGGTGTTACCCGGTTTGCAGTCCAAAATCTCATTGGGAGAACCACAATGCCTGGAATGCGTCGCAGTCGCGTGCTGGAGAAGCTCCGCGCGGGGAAGTTGGCGTCAAGCGTGAAACTGAACCTGGCCGATCCCCGGGTGGCCGAGATCGCAGCGGCCTGCGGCGTGGATTGCATCTGGATCGACATGGAACACGTCCCCAACGACCTGCGGGACGTAGAGAACCAGATCCGCGCGGCCAAGGCCTACGACGTCGATACCGTGGTCCGCGTGCCGCGAGGGAGCTACAGCGACCTGGTGCGCCCCTTGGAAATGGACGCCACCGGGATCATGGTTCCCCACCTGATGGGCGCGGCCGATGCCCGGAAGGTCGTCTGGCAGACGCGGTTCCACCCCGTCGGCCGCCGGCCCATCGACGGCGGAAACGCCGACGGCGCCTACTGCACGATCCCTGCCTACGACTACACCCAGCAGGCCAACCGCGAGCGGTTCGTGATCGTGCAGATCGAGGACCCCGAGCCCATGGCCGAACTGGACGAGATCGTCCAGGTCGAGGGGATCGACATCATCCTGTTCGGGCCGGGCGATTTCAGCCACGCCCTGGGATGCGTGGGCAAGGTGGATGATCCCCGCGTGGTGGAGGCCGAGAAGCGCGTCGCCAAGACCGCGGCCCAGTACGGCAAGTTCGCCGGGGCCGTGGCCGGCATCGACACCCTCCCGACCAAGTTGCAGTGGGGTTTCCGGTTCATCAACGTCGGGGCCGACGTCCTGGCCCTGACCGACTACTTCGGTCGTGTTGCCAAGGCGTTCCAGGCCGCGGGAGCGTGAGGTGTCGGCCCCGGACTTCTACTTCGCCGTCAACGCCATCTTCCGGCACCTCCACGAACGTTATGGGCACGAGGCGCTGGTCGATTGCTGGCAGTCGCTGGCCCGCGAGTACGACCGCCGGCGGATCGAGGCGTGGCGGAGCGGAGGTCCGGCGGCCGTGGCCGACGACTGGCGGGCCTACTTCGCCCGCGAGCCGCAGGCCGAGGTCGACGTGCTGCTCGGCGAGGACCGTGTGGAGTTGGTCGTGCGGGTCTGCCCGGCCATCAAGCATCTGAGGGACCACGGGCGCGACGTGGTTCCCTACTTCTGCGAGCACTGCGACCATACGTGCGGCGTCCTGGCCTCCGAAGCCGGCTACACCTTCACCCGCACGGGAGGCATGGGCTCCTGCCGCCAACAGTTTGTCCCGAGGCCTGCCCCATAACCGTGCGCAGTCGATTTGGATCGGGATGCCGCGGGCATCCTGGCTGAGCGAGTGGCGACACGGCAGGACGCATTTGAGCCGGCGGAGGAGATCGCCAACTCCCAAGGGGGCACGCCCACCGGCTTGACTTCCCCGAACCGGCACTTCAGACTCACAGCAGTATCGTTCGGCGGGCCGGCCGGCGTGGACCGGGAACTGAGCGGCCGCCGTTGCAGAGTCTAGGAGGGCCGAAGTGCCCCGAAGGAAAGGAGAACTGCTGTGAAGATGCTACTGGCCGTCTCGATCGCCATGGCTGCCGCGGTGCCCGCAGCCGCTGAGGATGCCAAGCCGTTTGTGGGCAACTGGGCGTTGACCATTCCCGGCGGTGGAGCCGGTTGGCTCGGAGTTACCGACGCCGACGGCGCGATCAAGGCCAGCATTCTCTGGGGCGGCGGGAGTGTTCTGCCGGTCACTACCGCGCGGGTGGAAGGGGAAACGCTGATCCTCACTCGCGTCGGTCCCGCACCGAAGAAAGCCGGGGCAGGCAAGAAGGCGAAGCCCCCGGAGATCCAAGTCCTCCAAGCCAAAGTCTCCGGCGACGAGATCAAGCTCACGATCGGGCGCGATCGCGGCGACGGCAAGGTGACGGGCCAGACGAGTTTTTCCGGCAAACGCATCCCGCCGTTGCCGGCCAGGCCCGACTTGTCGAAGGTCCGGTTCGGCGAGCCGATCAAGCTCTTCAACGGCAAGAACCTCGACGGCTGGAAGCTGCTCAACCCCGGGGCCCCCAGCGGCTGGTCGGTCGAGGACGGCGTGCTGACCAACGATCCGAAGCAGGAACCGGACAAGCCTCGCAAACACTATGGCAACCTCCGCACCGAGCGGGAGTTCGAGGACTTCAACCTGAAGCTCGAAACCAAGGTCCCCCAGGGCGGCAACAGCGGCATCTACCTTCGAGGCATCTACGAGGTCCAGGTCGCCGACACCTTTGGCCGCAGTCTCGATTCCCACAACATGGGCGGAATCTACAGCCGCATCTGTCCCACCGAGGCCGCCGAGAAACCCGCCGGCCAGTGGCAGACCTTCGACATCACCCTGGTCGACCGCCACGTTACCGTCATCCTCAACGGCAAGAAAATCATCGACAACCAGCCGTTGCTCGGCTGCACCGGCGGCGCGCTCTGGTCCGACGAGTTCCGTCCCGGCCCGATCTACTTGCAGGGCGATCACACGGGCGTCCACTACCGCAACCTCGTGTTGAGGCCGGTGGTGAAGTAGGCGGACGATCCTGCGGGCTGGCGGAAGCGAGGGTCGCCTCGCCCCCTGCCAATTTGGCACGTTCCCGGCCGGGCGTCGTTCCCGGCGGACGTCGGATGGGGCGCCTCGCGGCCACCTAAGTTAAGATCCTGCTAGGACGTTACGTCTACAAGGTGTCAACTGGCACGCCGGTTGCATTAAGAGGGCCGCAATCGGGCCGCAACTGCCAGGCGTGTGTTTCCGCGCCTCGAAGGGTGGGGCACCCCGTCGAATTGGGGTGCCGCGATGCCGGTTGTGGGCTGGAGCGTAGTTTGGCCGTCAAGAGGAGGAATCCGCTGTGGCAAAGAAGATGACCTATGAGTTCGAGGCCCGGCAGGCCCTGGCCGCCGGCGTCGGCAAGTTGGCCCGGGCCGTACGCAGCACGCTCGGCCCGCGGGGCCGCTGCGCCGTGCTCGATAAGGGCTGGGGCTCGCCCAAAATCACGAAAGATGGAGTTACGGTGGCGGAGGACATCGACCTGGAGGATCCGAACGAGAACCTCGGGGCGAAGCTGGTGAAAGAAGCCGCCAGCAAGACGAACGAAGTGGCCGGCGACGGCACCACCACCGCGACCGTTCTGGCCGAGGCCATCTATCAGCAGGGCTTGAAGATGATCGCCGCCGGGGCCGATGCCATGGCCCTGTCCCGGGGCATCCAGAAGGCCTGCGAGGCCGTCGTGGCCGCCGTCAAGAAGATGGCCTCCCCGATCGACGACAAGAACAAGAAAGAAATCGCCGCGGTCGCCACCATCGCCGGCAACGGCGACCCCCAGATCGGCGCGACCCTCGCCGAGGCCTTCATGAAGGTCGGCAAGAACGGCGTCATCACCGTCGAGGAGGGCAAGCAGTCGGAAACGACCGTCGACGTGGTCGAGGGAATGCAGTTCGACCGCGGCTTCCTCTCGCCGCACTTCGTCACCAACCAGGACGCGCAGGAGTGCGAGTTGGAGAAGTGCCTCGTCCTGATCCACGAGGAGAAGATCTCCAGCGCCAAGGCCCTGGTCCCGCTGCTGGAGGCCGTGAGCAAGGCGGGCAAGCCGCTGTTGATCGTGGCCGAAGAGGTCGAAGGCGAGGCGTTGGCCACCCTGGTGGTGAACAAACTCCGCGGCATCCTGAACGTCGTCGCCGTCAAGGCCCCGGGCTACGGCGATCGCCGCAAGGCCATGCTCGGCGACATCGCCGTGCTCTGTGGCGCTCAGCCGATCTTCAAGGACCTCGGCGTCCAGTTGGAATCGGTCAAGCTCTCCGATCTCGGCACCGCCAAGAAGGTGATCGTCACGGCCGACGACACGACGATCGTGGGCGGGGCCGGCGACAAGGCCGCAATCGCGGGCCGGGCCGAGCAGATCCGTGCCGAAATCAAGACCACCACCAGCGACTACGACCGCGAGAAGCTCGAAGAGCGCCTGGCCAAACTGGCCGGCGGCGTGGCCCAGATCCACGTCGGGGCCGTCACGGAAACCGAAATGAAGGAGCGGAAGTTCCTTCTGGAAGACGCCCGGGCCGCCACCAAGGCCGCGTTGGAGGAAGGGATCGTTCCCGGCGGCGGCGTCGCGCTGCTGCGGGCCGGCAAGGCGGTCGACAAGCTCGACTTGGACGGCGACGAGGCCCTGGGCGCGGAGATCGTGCTCAAGTCGCTCGATTCACCGCTCTACTACATCGCCGAGAACGCGGGCCGCGAAGGGGCCGTCGTGGTCAGCCGCGTCCGCCAGATGAAGGGAAAGACCGAAGGCTATGACGCGGAGAAGGACTCCTACTGCGACCTGGTGGAGGCGGGCGTCGTCGATCCGGCGAAAGTGGTGCGGATCGCCTTGCAGAACGCCTCCAGTGTGGCCGGCCTGCTCCTGACCACCTCCTGCCTGGTCACCGACATCCCGAAGGAGGAAGAGCCTGCCCCGGGTCACGGCGGCCCGGGAGGCATGGGAGACGGCGGAATGGGTGGCATGGGAGGTATGGGTGGGATGGGAGGCTTCTGACGCAAGTCCCTCGGGCCGGCTGGGTGGGGGAGGTGGCATCGCCGTCTCCTCCCGCCATCGCGGCGAGAAGCTCCTGAGGAGACCTGCGGATTCGTACAGGACATCACTTCACTTCAATTCACTTTGAAAGCACCCTGATTGCGAGGAACCAGATCATGAAGGATATCAAGCTGAAGCCGTTGGATGATCGCGTCGTCGTCGAGCCGGTCGAGGCGGAAGAGAAGACCGCCGGGGGTATCGTCCTTCCCGATACCGCCAAGGAAAAGCCACAGCGCGGCACCGTGTTGGCCGTCGGGCCCGGCAGGCTGCTCGACAGCGGCGAGCGCGGCGCGCTCTCGGTGGCCGTGGGCGACGAGGTGATCTACGGCAAGTACTCGGGGAGCGACATCGAGATCGAATCGCGCGAGATTAAGATTCTCCGGGAGAGCGATATTCTGGCCAAGGTTGTCAAGTGAGGAAGATTGTGTCGAAAGCCGAAAGTGGAGAGCCGAAAGCGGAAGGCGGATGTCGAGGCGGGCGCCTTTTTCCCGTCATTGACCGTTTTCCAGGGATTCCGGCTGCGCTTCGCTTTCGGCTTTCCGCCTCCGCTTTCGGCTTTCCGCTTCCGGTTTTGGTTGCGGCCCTCAGCTCAACGTTAGCATTCTAGCAAGAAGGATGAGCCACCGTGGCTAAGCAGTTACTATTCGACGATTTCGCCCGGAGTCGCATCCTCCGGGGTGTGGACAAACTGGCGGACGCGGTCGCGGTCACCATGGGTCCGACGGGCCGCAACGTGATCCTCGGCAAGTCGTTCGGCGGGCCGACCGTCACCAAGGACGGCGTCTCGGTGAGCAAGGAAATCGAACTGGAAGACAAGTTCGAGAACATGGGGGCCAAGCTCTTCAACGAGGTGGCCTCGAAGACGTCCGACGTGGCCGGCGACGGCACCACCTCGGCGATCGTGCTGGCCCGGGCGATCTTTCGCGAGGGCCTGCGGAACATCACCGCGGGGAGCAACCCGGCGGCGATCCGCCGCGGCATCGACAAGGGTGTCGAGGCGGCGATCGCCCACCTTCAGACGCTGGCCCGGCAGGTGACCGACAAGCAGCAGATCGCCTCCGTGGGAACCATCAGCGCGAACAACGACCGCAAGATCGGCGACCTGTTGGCCGAGGCCATGGAGAAGGTCGGCAACGACGGCGTGATTACCGTCGAGGAAGGCAAGACCTCGGAGACCACCTACAAGGTCGTCGAAGGGATGCAGTTCGACAAGGGCTACCTGTCGCCCTACTTCATCAACCGGGCGACGGAAATGGACTGCCTCCTGGACGATCCGTTGATCCTCATCCACGAGAAGAAGATCACGAACGTCCGCGAACTGATTCCGCTCTTGGAAAAGGTCGCCCAGACCGGCAAACCCTTGTTGATTATCGCCGAAGACATCGAGGGGGAAGCGCTGGCCATGCTGGTGGTGAACCGGCTGCGCGGCATCCTCAACGTGTGCGCGGTCAAGGCCCCCGGGTTTGGCGACCGCCGCAAGGCCATGCTCGGCGACATCGCCGTCCTCACCGGCGGCACGATGATCAGCGAGGACCTCGGAATCAAGCTGGAGAACCTGACGCTCGAACAACTCGGCCGGGCGAAGCAGGTGACGGTGGACAAGGATAAGACGACGATCGTGGAAGGGGCCGGCAAGCCCGCGGCGATCAAGTCCCGAATCGACCAGTTGCGTGCCCAGATCGACTCGACCGAAAGCGACTACGACCGCGAGAAATACCAGGAACGCCTGGCCAAGCTCTCCGGCGGCGTGGCGGTGGTCTCCGTCGGCGCAAGCACCGAAGCGGAGATGAAACAGACCAAGGCGCGGGTCGAGGACGCCCTGCACGCGACCCGGGCAGCGGCCGAGGAAGGCGTATTGCCCGGCGGCGGCGTGGCCCTGCTCCGCTGCGAAGAGGCCGTCGAGAAGGCCCGAGGCGCGGCCCGCGGCGACGAGAAGATCGGCATCGACATCGTTCTGAGAGTGCTCAGCGCCCCGTTGCGTCAGATCGCCGACAACTGCGGCGTGGACGGCGGCGTGGTGGCCGACGAGGTCCGGCAGAAGCCCGCCACGACCGGCTACGACGCCAACGGCGGCAAGTACGTCGACATGTTCAAGGCGGGGATCATCGACCCGCTGAAGGTCGTGCGCACCGCGCTGGAGAACGCCGCCAGCATCGCCGGACTGATGCTCACCACGGAGACCCTGGTGACCGACCTGCCCAAGGAGGACAAGAAGAAGCCCCGGATCGAAGGGACGGTGCGGTAAGAGGTCTTCCGGGAGTGGAATTGGTGATGTGGAGCGGGCCACCTTGGCGGGTGGCCCGCTCCTTGACTTGACCCTTTGGCCATGGCCCTAATGGCAGCCAAGCGCGACTATTACGAGGTGCTCGGGGTCGAGCGGTCGGCGTCCGAGAAAGAGCTCTCCGAAGCCTATCGGAAGCTGGCCTTGAAGTACCACCCGGACCGCAATCCGGGCGACGAGGAGGCCATCGGGCGCTTCAAGGAGGCGGCCGAAGCTTTCGACGTGCTCAACAACGCGGAGAAGCGCGCCCGCTACGACCGGCTCGGCCACGCCGGGTTGGAAGGCGCGGGGGGAGCCCCGCATTTCCACGACGTCGGCGACATCTTCTCCGCGTTCAGTGACATCTTTGGCGAGGTCTTCGGCGGCTCGCGCCGCGGCGTGCGGCGCGGCGCGAACGTCCGTTGCGAGGTGATCCTGGACCTGCACGAGGCGGCCGCAGGGGTCGCCAAGACCGTGCAATTCGAGCGGCACGAGCCGTGCGCTACCTGCCAGGGCAGCGGGGCTAAGCCCGGCACCAGCCCGGAGAAATGCCGCTACTGCGGCGGACGGGGCCAGGTGATTCAGTCGGCCGGCGTCTTTTCGATTCAAACGACCTGCCCGTCCTGCCACGGGGAGGGCTCGGTGGTCCGCGATCCGTGCCTCGATTGCCGGGGCTCCGGCTATGTCCGGACGTCGGTCACGCGCGAGGTGAGAATCCCGCCGGGCGTGGACAACGACACGCGATTAAGACTCCAGGGCGAAGGCGAGCCGAGCCCGCACGGGGGCCCGCGGGGCGACTGCCACTGCTTCATCCGGGTCCGCGAGCATCCGTTCTTTCAGCGCAAGGGACGGGACCTGGTCTGCCAGATGCCGATCACCTACTCCCAGGCGGCCCTCGGGGCGAAGGTCGAGGTCCCGACCCTCGACGGGCGCGAGGAGTTCGAGATCCCCGGCGGCACGCAGAGCGGGGACCTCTTCCGCCTCCGGGGCAAAGGCATGCCCGACGTGCAGTCGCGTCGCCGCGGCGACCTCCTCGTGCAGGTCTTCGTCGAGGTGCCCAAGCGGCTCACGCCCGAGCACCAGCGCGTGTTGCGCGAGTTGGCGGACATCGAGAACGTCCACGTCAGCCCGGAGCGGAGGAGCTTCTTCACCAAGTTGAAGGACTACTTCCAGGGCCGATGAAGGGCCCGGCAAGATAGCATTTTGCGTGACATTTTTGGCCGTATGAAGTTACCGGAATGAGGAGAAGGGAAAAGGAAAATGCAGGGGAAAAGGGGGAAAGAAGAGGAGAGGGCTTCCATTGAGGATTGTGTCATCAGGGCACGGTTTCTTGCCTTTCCCATTTCTCCAGGGCTTTTCCTTTTCCCTTCCCCTATTTGCACTTCATTCCGCTGAACACTCACCGTTTTGCGAGGAACGTCGGAGACACGTCGATGGCAGAGCAACGGCCCAACTCACCTCCTGAAGGCGAACCTGTCCTGTCGCCGGGCCCCCAGTCGTCCGGGACGCCGGGCGAGGGTGGACAAGGTGCTGAGGGCAGGGAGGGCACCGGTCCATCCTCTTCCTCGTCGGTCGAAAACGATCCGGTGCAGCTCCGTGCTGAGCTGGCCGAGGCGAAAGACCTGGCCTTGCGCGGCTGGGCCGAACTGGAGAACTACCGCAAGCGGGCCTCCCGGCAGCTCGACGAGGAGCGCCGCTATGCCGCGATGCCGCTGGTTCGCGACGTCCTGCCCGTCCTGGACAACATGAAGCGCGCGGTCGAGGCCGCCGAGAAGACCCATGACGCGGCAAGCCTGCTGGAAGGCATCCACATGGTGGTTCAGCAACTCGAAGGCGCGCTGGCCCGCAATCATTGCACGCCGATTGCCGCCCTCCACGGGCCGTTCGACCCGAACGTCCATGAAGCAATCCTGCACCAGCCGTCCGCCGAGTTTCCTCCTAACACCGTACTTCAAGAAACGCTCCAAGGCTTTCTGTTGCACGACCGCGTCGTGCGGCCGACGCAGGTGATCGTGTCGTCGCCCGCGGAGCAACCGAGAGCGGAAGGGGATGAGGGATGAGGGATGAGGGATTGAAGTCTTGGATGTGAGGGACGGGAGATCGAGCATGAGAATGTGCGATCTTGGATGGGTTTCCTGTGGTCGTTGCTCGCCCTAATCCCTAATCCAGAACCGAAGGTATGCCATGCCCACCTACGATTACGTCTGCGATGCCTGCAAGCATCAGTTCGAGGAATTCCAGTCGATCACCGCGGCCCCGCTGAAAAAGTGCCCGGAGTGCGGCCGGCGCAAGCTGCGGCGGTTGATCGGTTGCGGTGCCGCGATCGTCTTCAAAGGCTCCGGGTTCTATCAGACCGACTACCGTTCCGAGTCCTACAAGAAGGCAGCGGCCTCGGAAACGAAGAGCGGCTCGGCCGGCAGCAGCACGGGAACCGGCGCCGCGAAGGAGAGCAAGGGCGGCGACAGCAAATCGAACGCCGCGTGCTGAAGCCGCGGCGCAGGGGATCGACATGGCCTCGCCTCGTTGTCCGGTCTGCGGGAAGTCGTTCGAGCCGAGCCGGTCTACGGCGATGCCCTTCTGCTGCCCGCGGTGTCGCGACATCGACCTCGGCCGCTGGCTCTCGGAACGGTACACCGTTCCGAGCAATCTCTACGATTCCGAGGGACCGGAGGAGGATCGACCGCCGTTGGCCGCGGGAGATCCGCCGGAGGGCGAAGACGGGTAGGGATCGGAGGTCGGTGGTCCGCTCGGCTCCTTCATCCTTCATCCCTACTCCCTCAAACCGCCGTGGCGGCCAGCCCGAGGCCTGCGAGGCTGAGGGCAACCAACAGCGTGACGAGCACGACGCTGCGGCCCAGTCGCACGAGCGACCCGCCGAGTGCCAGGCTCATGGCCCCCGCCGTGTGATTGTGGTGTCCGTTCGGACGCCGCATCGGCGAGCTTTTCGCCGGGTGCTCCAAGACACCCAATTGGCACATGGTGTTGGAATTCTCGTTCTTCATGGCTCCCATTCCCTTCCGAACACGTCGCTCAGATGGCTTGTGCCGCGGCGTAGACCACGCCTGCGACCGCAAGGAACGCCCCCAGAGTTAGGAGCGTCGCGCCGCGAGTGAACTCGGGCGCAGTGCGTCCCGCGACACGGCGGGCGCCCGGGTCGCGATCGCCGGGAATCCTGGGGGGGATCCGCCAGCGGTACTCGATCCACCCGCACGATCCGGAGATGCCGCGGGCCGAGCGTTCAAACAACTCGCCGCAATCGAAACGTCGCATCGTCCTCGGGACACCTCAAGTACCGCTCCTCGAGCATCTCCCAAGGAATTTCGGCGACAATGTCCGAGCTGATGTCGAACTGGGGGTGGATGCCCGGCGCGACGACCCGGAAGAAGCCGTCATCTGGAAACACGTCGCGGGCGAGCACCTCCAGCGGCGCGCGCACGTCGGCGCCTCGCCGCGGCTGGCCTTGGAGGGCACACCGGATCACCCTATCGGCCTCCGTGAAGACGTTGCTCAAATCCTGGCGGAGGTTGGCCCGGGGGAGTTGCCGGACCTGGGGTCCTCGGGGAGAATCTCCGTGGGCGCATAGACCAACCCCTCGCGTCCGTTGTCGTCCCGCTGGAAGGACACGCCGAGGTTCTGCACGAGAAGCGCGTCGGGCATGTCAGGCCCCTCGATCAGCCGGGAGAGCCGGAGCGAGGTCGCCCCAAGGTGAGAGGAATCGACAACTCGCGATGCCCGACGCCGAGAAGCTCTACCTGCCAGACGCCGTCGATCAGGGAGATCGGTTTTTCCAAGAACTGGGCAAGCGGCCCGGAGTGCTTGGCATCACCGTTCTCATCGCTGATTTCCAGTTTCGCCCCTTGATCGAGCACGACGCCGGCGGGCATGTCGACCTTGATCTCCACCGTCCCTTCGCCGGGCGACGGATCGGGCGCGACCGTAAGCGTCAACTGGCCGCCGGCGTCCGGAAGGGGAATGGTCCAAACCGCCTCCCCCGGGCGGTCGGACTCCTTCTCCGTCATCTTCTTCATCTGCGAAGCAAGAACAGGCTCGGCGGGAGCGAGAGCGGCTTTCAGCCCTTCCGCGACCACCCGGCCCGCTTCGTCAAGCCGGGCCGTCAGGCCCTCAAAAAGCCGGGCGGCCATTCCTACGACATCCCAGAAGGCGGCCTTGGAGGCCAGCGGGACGCCGGGAAAAGGCACGGCAGCATCCGCCAGATCGTCCGGCATCCCGGGAAACGGCACCGCAACGACTTCCGGCTCCGCCGCCCCTTCCGGCGCCGCGGCAACGGCACGTAAGACTTGGAGCAATTCGGCCACGGCCTCGTGGTCCTCGGCAGCTTTTTCGACGGAGGTCCTTTCCGACGCGGTGCAGGTCCCGGCGAGATACCTGGCCACGGCCACGTCGTCCACCTCCCCCCACATGGCCCGTTGCTGCTCCCGGTACGCCTGGAGCATCTCGGTGACACGTTTCCATGGGTTCACGAGTCTGTCTCCTGGCTACGTGAATCGGTGATTCTGTGGACCTGGCCCATGAGCAAAGACACCCAACCCGGAAACATGTGCAAGCGCCCTCAGCCCTCGACGCATCGCAAGAGCGCATTCCTCATGTTTTCCAACCAGTACTGAATGGTGCGCCGCGACCTCCCCATCCGGAGTGCAATATCGTGGTGGTTCACGTCGTCCAGGTCCAGTTCCAGGACTTGCTGCCACAGCCCCGGGAACCGGTCCATGGTCGAACGGATGCACTCTCCCAGCACGGCGTCGGACTGCGGTCTTGTGGCAGGCAGGGAGGCGAGGACGTCCCCGGAAAGCGAGATGGGCCAGCGTCTGTGGCGGATGTCGAGGGCCCGGCGCGTGGCCACGACCATCACCCAGCCGCGCAACGGGCACCTGGCCCGCCACGTGTGCAGACGCTCGAAGACCCGCAGCCAAATCGACTGACACGCGTCGTCCCGCTCCCCGGCCCGGGCCGAACACGCGTGCAGCGACACTCCCGATCACCGGCGCCAACATGGCCGCCAACTCGTCGCCCGCAGCCCTGTCTCCGGCCAGATACCGGTCGACCAGCCGGCGATCGTCGGCGAACGCACACGGAGCGTCGGGCGTCGGTTGCGGGGTGGACTTCATCGCGCGGGGCTCGGGGGTTCTTCAAAGGCGACGGATGGTGGCGATCGAAATATCATCGCCCGGTGGGGCAATGTCCATGGCGTATCGGAGCACCGTGAGGATGTCCTGGTGGAGCGATCCGCCCCGGGCGAGGCTGCCCAGCATCGACAGGATTGCGTCACTGAGCTTCCACAATCGGAAACGCTGATCGTACAACCCGTCGCTTGCAAAGGCCAACTCATCGCCGGGACTGAAAGGCCACGAGACCTGATGCCCGACTTGGGGTTCGTCCTATTTGACGCCGAGGAACCCTGCCCCCAACTCGGCCTGCAAGAGCGACAAAAGGTTGCCGGGCGTCATGTCCGGCAGCGCGGCCAGCGATTTCCACTGTCCGGAAAGCCCCTGGGCCACAAGGTGCGCTAGCCAGGATTTGCCCGCGACGTCGCCCAGCAGGACCCAAAACGACTGATCGTCAACCCAGAGAAACTCGATGAGGTCGCCGGACACCTCGTCGAAGGGGCGCGAGAGTTTTTGCAGATGAAACCGCGTCTGGTACCCGAGGGCCAAGAACGGATCGGCATTTGGGGTAGAGGCGGAAGCCGGTCGGCTGGGACGCGGCGGAACGCCGGCGTCCCCCTCCGGCGGCCCCGGGCCCCATAGCGACTTCCCCACGATCCAAAGGCAGTAGGCGCGGAACTCCCGCCATCCGTCCTTCTTCCTGAACCCCTTTCTGGCGAACTGATCGAACAACTCCAAGGGTCGGCTCGTCAGATGGAGCCTGATGTGGATGATCGTGCGCTCCGCGAGAAGCCTCTCTTTGAAAGGCTCGAGGGCGTTGAATCGCCGTCGAAGCATCAGCACACAACCCGGCCGACAGAGCAATTCCAATTGCCGCCGGGCCCCTTTTTGGTCCTGACGCAGAGCTACGACGAGTTTCTTGGCACGGCAAACCGCATGAGCAAGGTACTCCTTCCCGCGTCACGCTGATGCCAATCCAAAGTGTACTGCCTCGACTTGTCGTCCACCAGCCCCTGCACAGTGCGGGGAGCCGTGCCGGCTGGGTTGTGCCTCGTCCGGAGCTGTCAGAATGGCAGACGACCGAGCGTCGCCTCCGTGGATGAAGGCCTGTTTGGCGGGCGGCTCCCCGACGTGAACGGATCGTCCGGAGTAGCAAATCCTTGGAGTATTACGACTTACCTTAATCAAATCCTTTGGCGCGCCGATTGCTCTTGCCCCTCCCATCGTAGTCGGTATGCGCCGATTGGCAGCCGAGCTGGCCGGTAGTCCCGCGCCGAGGGCGCGGAGCGCTGGGCTGGAGTGGTTTTGTAGCTGAATTCCGGAGGCGAGGACGTATGGCCAAGAAGAAGAGCGAAAAGAGCGACGGGGGCTCGATCAGTCTTCAACCGCTGGGGGATCGCGTGGTATTGGAACGGGAGGAGTCGGAATCGCGGACGGCCGGTGGCATCGTCCTGCCCGACACCGCCAAGGACAAACCCGCCCGCGGCACCGTGGTGAGTGTCGGCGACGGCCGGCTGTTGGACGACGGAACCCGGGCGCCGTTCCAGGTGAAGGTTGGGGACCGCGTCGTGTTCAGTTCGTACGCAGGCGACGAGTTCAAACTCGGCGAGCGCAAGCTCCTCCTGCTGCGGGAAGAAGACATCCTGGCGATTATCGAGTCTTGAAAGGAGATCAGCATCCATGGCCAAAATGATTGCCTTTGACCAAGAGGCCCGCGATGCACTGCGTCGGGGCGTGACCAAGCTGGCCCAGGCCGTCAAGGTGACGCTGGGGCCGCGCGGCCGGAACGTGATCCTGCAGAAGAGCTTCGGCTCCCCCACCGTCACGAAGGACGGCGTGACCGTCGCCAAGGAAATCGACCTGGAAGACGTCTACGAGAACATGGGCGCCCGGATGGTCCGCGAGGTCGCCTCCAAGACGAGCGACGTGGCCGGCGACGGCACCACGACCGCCACCCTCCTCGCCGAAGCCGTTTTCAACGAGGGGCTCAAGGCCGTCGTGGCCGGCGTGAACCCGATCCAGCTCAAGACCGGCATCGACAAGGCCGTGGCCGACATCACCGAGAAGCTCCGCAAGATGTCGATCACGATCAAGACCAAGAAGGAAATGGCCCAGGTCGCCACCGTGGCCGCCAACAACGACGCCGAGATCGGCGCGATGCTGGCCGACGCCATGGAGAAGGTCGGCAAGGACGGCGTGATCACCGTCGACGAAGGCAAGAGCCTCGCGACCGAGGTGGAATGGGTCGAGGGGATGCAGTTCGACCGCGGTTATCTCTCGCCGTACTTCGTCACCGATCCGCAGAAGATGGAGTGCGTCCTGGAAGACGCCTACATCCTGATTCAGGAGAAGAAGATCTCCAACGTCAAGGAGTTGGTCCCGCTGCTGGAGGCGGTGGTCGACGCGGGCAAGCCGCTGTTGATCGTCGCCGAGGACGTCGACGGCGAAGCCCTGGCGACCCTCGTGATCAACAAGCTCCGCGGCACGATCAAGGTCGCCGCGGTGAAGGCCCCCGGCTACGGCGACCGCCGCAAGGCCATGCTCGAGGACATCGCGATCCTGACCGGCGGCACGGCCGTGTTCGAGAGCCTGGGCCGGAAGCTCGAGAACATCTCGATCGCCGAGTTGGGCCGGGCCAAGAAGATCACGATCGACAAGGACAACACCACGATCATCGAGGGCGCCGGCAAGAGCGCCGAGATCAAGGGCCGCATCGAACAGTTGCGCCGCGAGATCGAAGTGACCACCAGCGACTACGACCGCGAGAAGCTCGAAGAGCGGCTCGCCAAGCTCGCCGGCGGCGTGGCCAAGATCAACGTCGGCGCCGCGACCGAGAGCGAGATGAAGGAGCGCAAGGCCCGCGTCGAGGACGCCCTCCATGCGACCCGCGCGGCCGTCGAAGAGGGGATCCTCCCCGGCGGCGGCGTGGCCCTCCTGAGGGCCGCCGCGACGGTCAAGCCCGATGGGCTGAGCCAGGACGAGAAGGTCGGCTACCAGATCGTCCTCCGCGCCTGCCGCGCCCCGCTGACGCAAATCGCGGGCAACGCCGGCCAGGACGGCGGGATCGTTTGCGAGAAAGTGATCGAGGCCAAGGAGAACGTCGGCTTCAACGCGGCAACGCTCGTGTATGAAGACATGGTGAAGGCGGGCGTCATCGACCCGACCAAGGTCACCCGCACCGCCCTGCAAAACGCCTCCAGCGTGGCCACGCTCCTCCTGACGAGCGACGCCCTGGTCGCCGAAAAGCCCAAGGAAGAGAAGGGCGGCGCCGCCGGACACGGCGGACACCAGGACATGTATTGAGAATCCCGAAAGGCTCGCACGGCGGCCGCTCATTCCGGCCCCGAGCCGTTCGACCCTATAGAGCGTCTTCCCCCCTGCAACCCGCCAGCCCTGTTCGTTCGGGGCCGGCGGGTTTTTTTCTCTTCAGTTTCTGGGAGCGAGAACCGCCTTGGAGTGCGGCGACTTGTCGCCGCTTTCCTTTGGTTGACAGCACGTTGCGACGATCCAAAGCGGCGTCCCGGGAAAAAACGTCACGGTTGCCCGCATCCGATTGCTCGGCAGGGGCTCCTCGGCGGTGTATAATCCAGTGGGAAATGCTCCTCCTCAAAAAGGGGTGAATGCCATGGCGACGACTTCGGTTTCTGCGGAGGGATGGCCCCTGTTGCTCCGCACCGGGACGCTCTTCGGGGAACTCAACGACGACCAGTTCTTCGAGCTCTGCCAGTCGCACCGGAACCTGCGGCTCGAACGCACAAGCGACGGGGAGGTGATTGTTATGCCGCCAACCGGGGGGGATACGGCGAGCTTTGAATTCCAGGTGGCCGGGGTCTTGGCGAAGTGGGCCGGGGCGGACGGCACGGGCCTCGGCTTCGGTCCTTCGGCGGGGTTCACTCTTCCCAACCGTGCGGTGCGATCGCCCGACGTGGCGTGGGTGTTGCGCACGCGATGGGATGCCCTTTCGCCTGAGCAGCGGGCGAAGTTCCCTCCCCTCTGCCCGGACTTCGTCGTCGAGGTCCGCTCGCGCACCGATTCCTTCCGGGGGCTGCAAGAGAAGATGGAGGAGTATCTGGAGAACGGGGCCCGGTTGGGCTGGCTGATCGACCCGCTGGAAAAGAAGGTCTACGTCTACGAGCCGGGGCGGCAAGCCCTTTGCCTCGACGATCCCGAGTCGCTGCCGGGCGATCCCGTGCTGCCCGGTTTCAAGCTCGACGTGCGGCGCCTTTGGCCGTAGGGCCTGCAAAACAATGAGTTGGGCAAACTTATTGAAGCCAAGGCGGCTTCCGCCTTGGCTTCAATAACCGCATGGATCCCGACTCCACCAGCGAGCATGTCACATCGCATCGAAGAGACGGGTCGATTCGAAAAAACTCTCTCCGCCAGCCGCATTGCCCTACCCATGAAGAGCCAAGGACGCGATCGCGTCCTTGGCTCTTCATATTTGCCCAACTCATTGTTTTGCAGGCCCGTAGCGGTCACTTCGCCGACGCGGCGAGACTCGGCGAGGCATTGGCCATCGCGGCGAAGCGATCGTCGAAGACCAGGACCTGGCGACGTCCCACGAAGTACGTGTGCGACTCGTCGACGACGAGGTTGTAGGCCAGGTCGTCCGCGACGTCGGCTTCGGGCTCCTCGGTCAGACGCTCGTAGAACGGCTTCCGGTCGGTGACGTCCTCCAGACCGTCGACCAGCACGGCCCCGGAAGGACTGTGCAGCCGCATCCCGGGCTTCAGGTTCTTGGCCAACTTCCAGCCTTCCCCGGCCACGAGGAAAGGATGCCCGCGCGTCGCGGTAAGCGTCTCGGGGCCGAGGTGTATCTTGGTCAGGGGCCGGAGTCTCCTCGCCGTGGTCTCGACCACGGGTTTGAAGGCCAGTTCCCCGGTGATCGGATGTTGCGAGAGGACGCGGTCGCCGGCCTTCAGGGTGTCGATGGTCGCAGGGCCGGTGAGCGTCCAGACGAGCGTGCCGCGGGGAAAACAGGCACAACCTGAATTCGTCCTCGGGCTCGACCCGTCCGCTGCAACCCGTGCATAAGCCGTCCTTGCCGAGGTGTACTCGTAGACCGCCTTCTTTGTCGAACCCCTGGCGGGCTTCTCCAGATCGAAATGGTCGTACTGGGAATCCTCCCACCATTTCCACCAGGCGGAAGCACTCTCGCCGCAGTCGGTTCCCGTGACTCGGGTCAGGGTCTCGCGGATCCGCCCGTTCGTCTCCTGGATCGCGGTATTGGCGGCCACAACGGCCTGCTCCACCTGACGAGCGGCGATCGTAGCCTGCGCTGCGGCCCGGGCCGTCGCGACTGCCGCCGCCCGGTTGACGCCCGCGCCCTGCATGGCCCGCTGATCCCGGACGCGTTGATCGCGAGCAAGGTCCTGTCCCCAAGGATAGGTCGTTTCCCGGAGGCTCGGGCCCGCGTATCCGAAGCCTCCCGAAAACAGCCGCGTGACGCTCACGTCCGCCTTCGGGCCCTCGCGGTAGAAGGTACACTCCCAGGCGACCGATCCGAACGTCGGCCGGATCGCGAAATTCGCTTCCACGGGCGACTGCATGCGTGCCATCAGGATCGGCACGAAGGTCTCCGGCGGCCGCTTCTTCAAGGCGTCGGCCGCGGCAGCACGCACCACCGGCACGGGGTGATCGACGGCGAACCAGGCGAGGAGCAACGTTGCCGGATGCTCTCCCCGGCCGTCGAGCACCTGCACCCACTTCAAGCTCAAGGCCCGGCAGGCCGCCTGGTCCTTCCTCGACTGGCCCCGGGTCATGAGCGTCGCGCTGAGGGCTTGCATCGCCGGCCAGAAATCGGACTCGAACGATTTCTCGACCGAGTCGATCTCCTCTCGCAGCAACGAATCGAGCGAGGGATCGTTCTCCTGGACCATCCGTTGCCATCGCGTCACGCGGGGCGCCCAGTGTTTGGCCCAATCCTTCCGGGGCGTCCGCGGGTCCGTCCCATCCGCCGCCTGGGGCGACTGCCCGCGTCGCCGGGCGACGATCTCGTCGTGGGTCAACAACTGCCCTTGATACCAACGCACGCCGAGGGCTTTCAGGGCCTCCTCGTTCCGCGGATCGGCGGCGAGAAGCCGAAACCAATGGAACCGGGCCTGGTCGTCCAGGCCCTGGTCGCGGCACCAACGGGCCAAGGCAAGCTCGCCCGCGGGCGCGCCCGCCTGCTCGTCGAAACGGCGACGATACTCTGCGATGCGGGGGTCGCCGGCCGCCCGGCGCTGCGCCTCCTCCCACGCAATCCACTCCTTGCCCACGCGGACGTGGCCCGAGTGCCAGTGGGCCGGGGGATCGTCGGGGTCCTTCTCCAACGCCCTGCGAAGCAACTTCTCCCGCTCGGCGGCGTTGCCGGCCGCTTCGGCGTTCAGTGCGTCGCGGACCAACTGCTTGGAGGAAGGTCCGCCGGAGGACGCCGTGTCTTGCGGCAGCGACGACGAACTGCTCGGAACTTCGCCGCGTCTCGCGGCGAACTCCTTGTCTTGCAGGTCGCCCGAAGCGTCCTGAGACGGAACGCCGACACGCTGCGTATCGCGCCGACCGATCACAACGGCCGTACGCCCTGGGGCAGCGTCGCAACGGATCGGCTCGGCAGCCGATCCCGATCCAACCAGAGGCCCGAGAAAGCTGAGCACCACCGGGCCCCAGAGCCTGCACCCCGCCGGAGCAGCCATGAGAAACCTCCTGTGCTGAACCGAGCTCCAGAGAACCACGCGATTGCCACTTCGTGTATCGCAAATCTCGACGAATAGGTCAATCAGGTTGTGGAGGCATCTGGCAACCGTCCAGACTGCGGATGAAGAACGGTTTGGCGGTGCCCGCGGTGCGGCCTTCGGGCGTGTTGCGTTGTCGCACGTCCAGTCTTCTGGTCGTCCGGGATGCCCGGCGGATTCCCGCGATGCCGGTCCGCGAGCGACGTTTGACCGCTGCCAAGGCCTTCCGGCTGGGCCGGAGCACGCTGGAAGCCTGCGCTACACCGTTATCCGCAGGAATCATCGCACGCTGCGCAGACTTCCGAAGTCTCCAAGACTTCGGAAGTCTTCATTGCGGCTTGGCCGTGCTGCGGGGTGGGGAGGCTGGAAGCCTGTGCTACTGCCGGATGGTCTCGGTTTTGAAGCTGGCCTTCTCGGCGTAGCGTTGGGCCTTGTCGTCCTGGCCCATCTGGCGGTGCATGGTGGCCAGGTTCTTGTAGGGGACTTCGAGGACCGACGTTGGCAACGATCCGTCAGCAACGGCCTTCTCCATCATGTCGACGCCCTGCTGGGAGAGTTGGACGGCCTTGTCCCGCTGTCCGGTTTCCCAGTAGGAGACGCCCATGGTGACCAAGGTCTCGCCGAGCCGGCCCCGTTCCGAAGACAAGGCGGTGGAGAGAACCGGTTGGAGTGTCGCGATGGCCTTATCGAACCACACGACGGCCGCGCGGTGGTCCTGGTCGCCGCCGGACCGGACCGTGCCCATTCGGAAGTACAGCCGGCCGAGGAGGTAGACGTCGGCCGGGCGATCCTTGGACGGCTTGAGGGACTCAAGGGCTTGGATCGCCTGCTTCCCGTATTTCTCCACGGCGTCGCGGTCGCCCCGCATCTGGGCGACCTGGACGGCGTCGTAGAGCGCGGTACCCAATTCCCGCTGGATCGCCTGCTTCTGCGACGGCGTGGCAGCCTGGTCCGCAAGCTCCTTTCCGACGCGAATCGCCTGGTCGGCCCAGGCGGCGGGATCGGTCTTGCCTTGCAGGCCCACGCACGCGGCCAAGCCCCGCGCCGCCACGCGAAGGCGAAGCTCCGCGGTGCCGCCGTCGTTCCGGATGAAGTCGTCGGCAAACTCCGACGCCCGCTTCATCCACGCTGCCGCGGCCAGTTCCTTGTTGTTCCAGCTCCCCCAGGCGATGTCGTGGGCAGCCCCGAGGTGGGCGTCGACGAGCACCTCCTTGGCCGGCAGACGCACCGCGGGATGTGGATCGCCCGCAATCGCCTCGGCCTTCTTGATCGCCTGGCTGTGGTACTGCATCGCCCGCTTGTAGTCGGGCTGAGGGGCGGAGTTGGCGAGGTCGCCGATCAGGCACAGCGCGCGGGCCGCGACGAAGGGCCGCTTCTCGCTCAAGGAAACCGCCTGCTCGGCCCGCTCCGTCGCCTCGCGGAAGCGTCCGAGCTGCCCGAGCACCTGCGCGTGCGTCAACAGGAACTGCCCGTTCTTCGGATCCAGGCGGACCGCCTCTTCGGAGGCGGCCAGGGCCTTGTTTCCATCCCCGGTGAGGAGCAACGCGCGGGCCTGGAGCCAGCGGGCCCTCGCGTTCTGCGGGGCCAACTTCACGGCGACCTCCAGGTCCTTGAGGCTTGCCGCGGTCTGGGTGTCCAAGTCCGTCTCCGCCCGAAGCACAAACGGCTCCGCAGTGACCGTCTCGAGAATGATCTGCGCCACCTTCATCGTCGGCTTGCCAGGCGTCTCGCTCGGAGCAAACGAGAAAAGTACGCCGCGTTCCGGATACGACTGCCCGAGGATCTCGCCCTTCTCGTTGGAGACGAGGACCGGCCGGATGGTCGACAGAGTCAACTGGCGGGCGACCGCGTCCGCCGGGAACGCCTGGTTCAAACGAATCACGACCGAGGTCACCTTGTCCTCGTAGAACACCACCTCGACCTGATCGAACGGATCGACGGAGTAGAGATGAACGATGGTCCCCTGGTGCTTGCGCATTTCCTTGGGAACGCCCCACGCCTTCTTCACGTCCGCCATGGTGCTCGCGCCGGGGGTAACCCCGTTGAAACTCGCGGTCTCGATCTCGGCCGGGCCGGCAGCGGCCCCCTCGGGGATGGGCTGAAGCGATTCCCCCTTGGGGTGCGAGGCCACTGGCTCCTTCTTGGGCCCTGGTTCCTCTTCCGCCGCGGGTTCGTCGGGTGGGCCGTCGGGGAGGACTTCCAGAATGCTCTTGGCGCCGCCCTCCTTCGAGGTGGCCGGGTTGTCCGGAAGGCGGTCAGGGACCGCATTGGAGGCAGCCGATCCGGACGGACTCTTCTCGGGGCCCTGGGCGCCGTCGGCATCGCCTTCGGACTTCGCACCAGGAGAAGTGCTGTTCTTCGGAGGTGCCAGGGTAGGCCCTTGCTTCGCGTCCGCCGGCTTGGGCTGCTCCTTCGACGGTTCGACCGAGGCGGCTTGTCCGCCGGACTTGCCCGGCGAAGCCGCAGGCTCCTCCGCGACCGTAGGCATGACCACAAGAGCGATCCAAGCGGCGCCTCCGATCCAACCTGCGAGCGACCGCCGAAATCCTAGGCCACTCATCGCGTCATCCTCCTGATTCTCGCGACATTTCCGCAGACACCGCGGACCTGGACAAACGACGGAGTTTACCCACGATGACGCAACCCCGTCCAGACCGGATCGCTCGGATTCTCCCGAGTGGGGGCGCACAAGGCCCTCTCGACCTCGGTGGACGTCAATTTCGCCTTCTGCTATGCTGGGGAACCTCGGCCAATTAACCCACAAGGGGAGGATCGTCGATGTCCGGCATGTTGTGGCGTGGAGGCGTGGTGCTAGCAGTGGCAGCGATGCTCGGTTGTTCGAACGGGGGGCCTCCGCAGGCTGGCAAGCATGCGGGAAGTCCGCCATCGCCTAAGGCCGCGGCAACCGACGGGACAACTCCCTCGGCGACGGCCCCCGCCGCGATCGCTTCCCCTGCTCCGTCTGCGTCTGGTGGCATGGCGGCGCCTGCCGGGGCGCCCTTCTGGCCCCGCTTTCACGGACCCAAGGGCGACAACCTCTCCACCGAAACCGGCCTGCTCAAGAACTGGCCGAAGGAGGGGCCGAGACTCCTCTGGACCGCGAAGGGGCTCGGCCACGGTTATGCCAGCGTGAGCCTCGCAGGCGGACTCCTTTACACGTCGGGCAACAAGGACGACAAGACCATGGTCACCGCCTTGGACCTCGAGGGCAAGACCGTCTGGCAGAAGGACAACGGCGAGGGATGGAGCGGCTCCTATCCCGGCACGCGCGGCACGCCCACGCTCGACGGCGACCGGCTCTACCATGAGTCGCCCCTGGGCGAAGTGGCCTGCCTGGACGCCAAGACCGGCGAGAAGGTCTGGAGCGTCAATATCCTCAAGGAGTTCGACGGGAAGAACATCCAGTGGGCCTTGGCGGAATCCGTCCTGATCGACGGCGATCACGTCATCTGCTGCCCCGGCGGAAGCAAGGCCAGCGTGGCGGCCCTCGACAAGAAGACCGGGAAGACCGTCTGGGCCGCCAAGAGCACGGGCACACCCACCAGCTATGCCTCCCCGGTCCTGGCGGAGTGCTCGGGGCTTCGGGCCGTTTTCAACATGAATTCCAAGGCCTTCCTGGGGGTAAACGCCGACAACGGAGACCTCTTGTTCACCTCCCCCCACGAGACCCGCTACGACGTGAACGCCACCTCGCCGATCTACCACGACGGCCAACTGTTCGTCTGCTCGGGCTACGGGAGCGGCGCGGCGATGTACGCCGTCAAGGTCGAAGGCCGGAAGGCATCCGTCGACCAGCTCTGGGAATCCAAGGATCTCGACAACCATCACGGCGGGGTCATCCTCCTGAACGGTTATCTCTACGGCGCCGCCCACGAGCGGAACCGCGGCGCATGGACGTGCCTGGAATGGAAGACCGGCAAGAAAATGTACGCCGAGCGCGGCGTGGGCAAGGGCTCGCTCACCTATGCCGATGGCATGCTCTACACCCTCAGCGAACAGCGCGACATGGGCCTCGTCGAGGCCACGCCCAAGGGCCATGAGGTGATCAGCAAGTTCAAGGTCCCCTCCGGCGGCGAAGGGCCTTCATGGGCCCATCCGGTCGTCTGCGGCGGGCGGCTCTATGTGCGTCACAGCGATCAACTCTACGCCTACGACGTGCGGGCCGGGCAGTAGGGGGTTTGGGGGCGAGGCAAAGTTGCCTCCGCCACGCCCCCTCGCCATAATATAGGAGTGCCCCCGTTCCCCCTCGGTCCGCGGATTCGTTCAGGAATCGGCCCATGGCAGTAACCGCAGAACCCGGCGTCGGAACGTGGACCGCCGTCGACCTGGCGGCTCGGTTCGGTCCGATTCCTCTGCACCGGGTCCGCAGCAGCCCTTCTCCGGGAACCGCGTGCGAAGAGGACGTGATCGCAATCCACGACCGCGAAGACCGGCTCTACGAATTGGTCGACGGCGTTCTGCTGGAGAAGGACATGGGCACTTACGAAGCGTACCTGGCGATTCTCTTGGGACGGCACTTGGGGAACTTCGTCGCGGAACGCCGTCTCGGGATCGTGCTCGGGGCGGACGGGATGATGCGGCTGGCGCCCGGCCTGGTTCGCATTCCCGACGTTTCGTTCATCTCGTGGGATCGGCTCCCTGGGCGAAAAGTCCCCCGCACCCCGATCGCCGCGATCGCCCCCGACCTTGCCGTCGAGGTCATCAGTCGCGGCAACACGGCCGAGGAGATGCGCGGCAAGCTGGCCGATTACTTCGCCGCCGACGTCCGGCTGGTGTGGTACGTCTATCCCGCGGCACGCGAGGTGCACGTCCACTCCTCGCCCGACGGACGCCAGGTGCTGGGCGAGGAGCAGGTGCTATCGGGCGGGGACGTGCTGCCGGAATTCGAGCTTTCGTTGCGGGACTTCTTCGCCGAGCCTGGCCCGGACGAGAACCGCTGAAGAGACCTCGCGCCGGTTGTCGGCCGTCACCGGCTTGCGCCAGTCGTACAGGTCCCGCAGGATCCGACACCGTCCTTCAGAAACTCTTCGACGACGCTGCGCGTCGGGATGCCCGCTTGTCCGCCGCGACGCGTGGCCTTGATCGCCGCCGCCGCCGCCGCGAACCGCACCCGATCGGGCAACTGGATTCCCCGGGCCAGGGCCGAGGCGTAGGCCCCGTGGAATACGTCGCCGCAGCCGGTCGTGTCGACCACCTCGACGGAAAACGCGGGCTGATACCGCGCCGTCGCGGGATCGTCGCTCCCGAGGTACCAGCATCCCCGGTCGCCGCAGGTCACCACCGCCGCCTGACGATCCGGCGACCACAAACTCTGCACGGCCGCCGCGGGATCGTCCCGGCCGGTGAGTTGGGTCGCGAAATCGCGAGACAGGATCACGTGGTCGATCGCCGCGAGCAAATCGGCGAAACCGGACGGCTCGTCGCTCTCCAGATCGGCGACCACCGGGATGCCGGCCCGGCGAGCCACCCGGGCCGCCCGCGTCATCCCCGCGGCGCCGAAGTGGTCGACGAACAACACCCTCGCGGCGCGGAGGACCGCCTCGTCGGGCCAATCGGGCTCGGCGCCGAAGGCCCCGTCGAGGTTGTAGAGGATCGTGCGGGTCTTGGTCGATTCGTCGACGATGATGACCGAGTGGACCGGCCGGGCCTCGGCCCGTCGGCGCACGTGCCGCGTGTCGATCGATTCCTCGGCGAAGCGTCTCAAAACGAACTGCGACAGCTCGTCGTCGCCCAGCACGCCGGCAAACGCGCACCGCGAGCCGAGCCGCGCGGCCGCCACCAAGGCCGTGGCGGTCAGCCCGCCGCAGTGGCGTTCGCAGCGCGCGACCGGTACCTTCGCGTCGGCCGCGGGATAGCCTGCGACGTACAACAGGTCGTCGATGGCCACGCAGCCGAGGCCGAGAACATCGTACTGGGGATCCATAGCGTCACACCTTGTCGAGTCGGCTGAACAGATCGACGGTGTCGACAAAGGCAACGGAGGAACCCTTGAGGGCTTGTAGGGCGACGTCGGGATCCTCGAAGCGGAAGACGAGCACCGCCTGGTCTCCCATTCTTGTGGCAAAGGCGTACATGTACTCCACGTTCAGCCCTGCGCCGACGATGGGGTTGAGTACCTCGAGCAGCCCGCCCGGCCGGTCGGAGACCTGAACGGCCAGCACTTCGTTGACGCTCACCCGAAACCCGCTCGCGCCCAGCACCTCCAGGGCCTTCTGCCAGTCGCGGACGATGAGCCGCAGGATGCCGTACTTCTGCGTCTCGGCGAGCGAAAGGGCGACGATATTGATGCCCGCCTCGGCCAGCGAGCGGCAGGGGGCGATCAAGTGCCCGGGACGGTTCTCGATAAAGACCGAGAGCTGGTGGATCTTCATGGCGAGTCTACCTTATGCCGCTGATCGAGCACGCGACGGGCCTTGCCCTCGCTTCGCGCCAGGGTGCGGGGCTCAACCAGGCGGACGCCGAGGTGTACGCCCACGGCCTGAGCGATCTTGCGGGTCAGTTTCTCCTCCAGTTCTGCGAGGACGCCGATGCGGTCGCTAAACATCTCGGGCCCGACTTCCACCTGCACTTCCGCCCGCTCCTGGCCGCCCTGTTCCGTCAGCACGATCTGGTAGTGGGGCAGCGTCCCCTTGACGGCCAGCAGGGCCGACTCGATTTGCGAGGGGAAGACGTTGACGCCCCGGACGACGAACAAATCGTCGCTCCGGTGCGACACGCGGCCGATGCGCCGCAGAGTCCGCCCGCAAGGGCACGGCCCCGGGCAAATCGCCGTCACGTCGCCCGTCCGGTAGCGGAGCATGGGCATGGCTTGCTTGGAGAGCGTGGTCAGCACCAGTTCCCCTTCTTCGCCGTCGGGCAGGGGACGGCCGGAAGCGGGATCGATGACCTCGGGAAGGAAGAGGTCCTCCAGGACGTGCAGCCCCTGATGGACCGGGCATTCCCCGGCCACGCCGGGCCCGACAATCTCCGCCAGGCCGTAGATGTCGAACGCCTCGATGCCGGTCGCCTCTTGGATCCGGCATCGCATCGGCTCCGACCACGGCTCGGCGCCGAACACGCCCACGCGCACTCCAAGCCGCCTCAGATCGACCCCCAGTTCCTGGGCGCGATCGGCCAACTGGAGAAAAAAGCTGGGCGTGCAGCAAACGACGGTGGTTCTGAAGTCGCGCATCACGCGGATCTGCCGATCGGCATTCCCGCCGGACACGGGGATGACCGTGGCCCCCATCGCCTCGGCGGCGTAGTGGACCCCCAACCCGCCCGTAAAGAGACCGTAGCCGTAGGCGTTCTGGATCACGTCGGCCGGACCGACGCCGAACATCGCCAACGACCGGGTCATGGCCTGGGTCCACGTTTCCAGGTCGTCGCGGGTATAGGGCACCAGGACCTGCTTCCCGGTCGTGCCGCTGGACGCGTGCAAGCGGATCACCTCGCCCATCGCAGCGGCGAACAGCCCGAACGGATAGGCATCCTGGAGATCCTCTTTGGTGAGGAAGGGCAGACGCGCGAGGTCGTCGAGGGTCCGCACGTCGTCCGGAGAGACGGCAGCCTCCTGAAGCCACTTGCGGTACAAGGGGACCTTGTCGTAGGCGAGCCGGACCGTCCGGCGAAGACGGTCGAGTTGCACCTGCCGGAGTTCCGCCGGCGGCAGGAAGTCGGCGCCTGCCGCGGCGTCCGACGATCGGATCGCTTCCGAAACGGACCGAAAGGAACTTGGCACGTTATCGCCCTCAACGTGGATGATCGGCTCCGTCGGGCCACCCGCCCCCATCGACGAAACGCGCCGCGCCGGCGCCAAAGCCCGGACCCACACGGCGCTTAAGGGTACTGCATGACGCGGGCCGTGGGAAGGGGATCGCCGCGACGGCGCGGCCCTATCCAAATGGCTTGGCGTGACCCTGGGGAGGGCGAGGCTCCTGCC